>Ga0115026_10000144_pt1 | contig 15437 bp, 17 predicted proteins | sample Mud_0915_D1_FD_83878 | JGI IMG/M metagenome (GOLD analysis project Ga0115026, IMG submission 83878) | Wetland microbial communities from Old Woman Creek Reserve in Ohio, USA - Mud_0915_D1 | ecosystem: Environmental > Aquatic > Freshwater > Wetlands > Sediment ...
GGCATCCGCCATCCGGGAGGTCAGCAGGCGGATGGCGCGGATGGCGTCGTCGTTGCCGGGGATGGGGTAATCGATTTCATCCGGGTCGCAGTTGGTGTCGACCACCGCGACGATGGGGATATTCAACCGCCGGCCTTCATGCACGGCAATGGCCTCGTTCTTGGGGTCGATGATGAAGATCGCTCCCGGCAACCGCTCCAAGCTGCGGATGCCGCCCAGGTTGCCGTCCAGCTTTTCGCGTTCCTTGGCGAGCTTCAGGCGCTCCTTTTTCGGAAACAGGTTGATGGAGCCGTCGTTGTGAATGGTGTTGAGATAGTTGAGCCGCTCGATGCTTTTGCGGATCGTCTGGAAGTTGGTCATCATGCCGCCCAGCCAGCGGTTGTGAACGTAAAACATCTCGCAGCGGTTGGCTTCCTCGTATATGGATTCCTTGGCCTGTTTCTTGGTGCCGACGAACAAGACCGACTTGCCGCCGGCGGCGGTTTCCACCAAAAAGTCGTAAGCGGTCTTGAACATCTTGACGGTCTTCTGCAGGTCGACGATGTAGATCCCGTTGCGCGCCCCGAAAATGTAAGGCTTCATCTTCGGGTTCCACCGCTTGGTCTGGTGCCCGAAATGAACGCCTGCCTCCAAAAGCTCCTTCATGCTGACATACGCCATTTGAATCTCCCTTCCGTTCGGTTTTTTTCCGCCGCCACCGTCATTCCTGCCCCCAGTCCCTTGGTCGGGACACCGGGAGGCATGTCCGCTGGCGTGTGTGATGAGATGATGACCCTTGCTTCTTTAAAATTGGTTTAGATACCAATTATCCTATGGTGTTGCAACATCTTTTTTGCGCACGGACACCACGCGCTCGCGGCCGCTGTAGTCCCTGGCGCATTGGAACCCGGCGTAGTGCCCGGACTGCTCGACCATCCGCTGCACGGCCCGCCCCTGGTCGCACCCGATTTCCAGCAGCAGCCGCCCGCCGGGGGCGAGGTGGCGGTGCGCCGCGGCGACGATCGCGCGATGGCTCCGCAGGCCGTCCGCATCCCCGTCGAGGGCCAGCCGCGGCTCGTAGCGCGCGATCTCCGGCGGAAGCCCGTCGATCTCCCCCGTGGCCACGTAAGGGGGGTTCGAGACGACCAGGTCGAAAACGGCCCGTGTCGGCGGCAGGGCCGAGAACCAGTCGGCGGCCCAGAAAAAGACGCGATCGGAAACCCCCGCCGCCTCGGCGTTGCGGCGGGCGACGGCGATCGCCGCCGGCGAGATGTCGGAGGCGAAGTAACGATGGCCCGGCGCCTCGGCAGCGAGCGCGAGCACGACGGCGCCTGAGCCGGTCCCTAGGTCGAGGACTCGGGCCGTGCGGCCGTTCGGAAGGGCCTTGAGCGCGGCCAGGGCCGCCTCCACCAGCCCCTCGGTCTCCGGCCGGGGGATGAGCACCTCCGGGGTGACCGTGAGCTCGAGCGTCCAGAACCCCTTCCAGCCGACGATGTAGGCAACCGGCTCCCGGCGCAGGCGCCGGCGTAGCAGTTGCTTGAACGCAGCAAGCTCCGCCGGCTCCAGCGGCTGGTCGTGGTGCACGTACAACTGGACCCGCTCGGTGTGCAGCGCATGCGCCAGCAGGATCTCCGCCGTCGCGCGCGGGCTGTCGATGCCGCGCGCCGCCAGGTAGGGGGCGGCCCACTGCAGCACTTTGAGCACCGTCCATTCCAGGTTAGCGGCTGGCGACGGCTTCGACATTCTGCAGCGCCTGGGCTTGATAGTGCGTGGTCAGCCCGTCGATCAGTTCCTGCATGGAACCCTGCAGGACGCTGTCCAGTTTGTAAAGGGTCAGGCCGATGCGGTGGTCGGTCACGCGGCTCTGCGGGAAATTGTAGGTGCGGATGCGGCCGCTGCGGTCGCCCGTCCCCACCTGGCTCTTGCGGTCCTCGGCCCGCTTCTGCTCCTGCTCCTGGATCTTCATGTCCAGCAGCCGGGAGCGCAGCACCTTGAGGGCCTTGTTCTTGTTCTTGAGCTGCGATTTCTCGTCCTGGCAGATGACCACCAGGCCGGTCGGCAGGTGCGTGACCCTCACCGCCGAGTCCGTGGTGTTTACGCTTTGGCCCCCCGGCCCCCCCGACCGATAGACGTCGATGCGCAGATCGTTCGGATTGATGGCCACGTCCACCTCTTCGGCCTCGGGCAGCACCGCCACGGTGACCGCCGAGGTGTGGATGCGGCCCTGGGTTTCGGTGGCCGGCACCCGCTGCACCCGATGGATCCCGCTTTCGTATTTCAAGACGCTGTAAGCGCCTTTGCCCTGGATCATGGCGATGACTTCCTTCACCCCCCCCACTCCCGTGGGGTGATGCGAAAGAACTTCGACCTTCCAGCCGCGGTCCTCGGCATAACGACCGTACATGCGAAACAGGTCGCTCGCAAACAGAGCGGCTTCCTCGCCGCCGGTGCCGGCCCGGATTTCCATGATGATGTTCTTGTCGTCGTTGGGGTCTTTCGGCAGCAGGAGCAATTTGAGTTCGGTCTCGAGGGTTTCCTTCTCGGCCGCCAGCGACGTCAGGTCGTCTTTGGCCAGGGCCCGAATATCGGCGTCCCCGTCGTTCAAGAGCCCGCTGCTCTCGTCGATCCGGTCGGTCACCTCGCGGTAGCGGCGGAACACCGTGACGATTTTGCCGAGATCGGCGTGCTCGCGCACGGCCTTCTGATAGGCGTCCCGGTTGCCGATGACGGCCGGATCGCTCAGCTGGCGCTCCAGTTCGTTGTAGCGCTGTTCAACGCCTTCCAGTTTGTCGTACATGACGTGTACACCGTGTCCGCTTCACATGCAAAAAGCCCGGCCGGCGCCACGGATCGGGTGGGTTCCGACCCGTGAGGCCATCGGGCTCATGCGAAATATCCATGAGAAGGGTGAAGTGTCGAGGTTCGGACGCCCCTGTCGGGGGGGACGCGCGGCGGGAGCGCTACGACGCTTTTTCCTTGCTCTGGAATTTCTGGTACTTCTTGCGGAAACGTTCGATGCGCCCGGCCGTGTCCACCAGTTTCTGCTTGCCCGTGAAAAACGGGTGGCAGCCGGAGCAGATTTCCACGGCGATGTTGTCCTTGGTGGATCCGGCCTCGATCACGTTGCCGCAGGCGCAGCGGATCTTGGTGTCCTGATACTTCGGATGGATGTTTTCTTTCATTCGGATCAAAACCCCCTTGGTGAAGTCCCGCCGGTTAGGCGTTCATCGAGTTCATAAATTCTTTATTATTTCGCGTTCCCTTCATTTTTTCAAGCAAAAATTCCATGCTGTCCACCGTGTTGAGCGTGGTGAGCAGCTTTCGCAGAATCCAGACGCGGTTGAGCACTTCCTCCGGCAGCAGCAGCTCTTCCTTGCGGGTGCCGGAGCGCTTGATGTCGACCGCCGGGAAGACGCGTTTGTCCGACAGCTTGCGGTCGAGCTGGATCTCCGCATTGCCGGTGCCCTTGAACTCCTCGAAGATGACCTCGTCCATGCGGCTGCCGGTGTCGACCAGGGCGGTGGCGATGATGGTGAGGCTGCCGCCCTCCTCGATGTTGCGGGCGGCGCCGAAAAAGCGCTTGGGGCGCTGCAACGCGTTGGAGTCGACCCCGCCGGAAAGAATTTTCCCGCTCGGCGGCACCACCGAGTTGTGGGCGCGTGCCAGACGGGTGATGCTGTCGAGCAGAATGACGACATCCTTCTTGTGCTCCACCAGGCGCTTGGCCTTCTCGATCACCATCTCGGCCACCTGCACATGCCGCTCGGCGGGCTCATCGAAGGTGGAGCTGATGACCTCCGCGTCGACCGTGCGCTCCATGTCGGTCACCTCCTCCGGCCGCTCGTCGATCAGCAGCACGAAGGGGACCACGTCCTTGTGGCTCTTGATGATGGCGTTGGCAATGGCTTGAAGCAGCATGGTCTTGCCGGAACGCGGCGGGGACACGATCAGGCAGCGCTGCCCGAACCCGATCGGGACCATGAGGTCCAGGATGCGCGTCGAGTAATTGTCCGCGTCGCTTTCCAGGCTCATCTTGCGCTCGGGATAGAGCGGAGTGAGGTTGTCGAAGAGGATCTTGTCGCGGGCGACTTCCGGGTCCTCGAAATTCACCGCCTCGACCTTGAGCAGCGCAAAGTAGCGCTCGGACTCCTTGGGCTGCCGGATCTGGCCGGAAATGGTGTCGCCGGTGCGCAGGCTGAAGCGCCGGATCTGGGAGGGCGACACGTAGATGTCATCCGGCCCCGGCAGGTAGTTGGAACTGGGCGAACGCAGGAAGCCGAAGCCGTCCGGCAGAATTTCGAGGGTGCCCTCCCCGTAAATCATGCCGTTTTTCTCGATCTGGCCCTGCAGCAGGGCGAACATCAGCTCCTGCTTGCGCATGTTCGATGCGCCCTCGATGTTGAACTGCTTCGCCATCTGCATCAGTTCGTTGATCTTCTTCTCTTTGAGTTCGGCGATGTTCATTTAAAAAGAGTCCCCTCGATTTCGTGGCGGACGCTCGAGTGCATCCGCGGGTAGTCCCGGTGCCCGAGGCAGCCGGTGCGGTCTTATTCGGACGATTTCCGTTTCGGTCTTGTGAATGCGGCGTACAGGGCTGCAACCTCAGCCGATGCGACCCTTCACACAAATTTCAAGAGATGCGCGCACCCTTGCTTGGGATTAATCAACCGACGTGCCTTGAGCGAGCGGTTAACAGAAAGGATCCATGTCGGTTGTGAAGGAGGATGTTAGGGTGTTAGATGCAAGAGAATCCGGCCGACTGGCGGGTTGACCTCTTTTTCTAAACGTACGTTAACAGGATAATACCAGGATGCCCTGACTGTCAAGCAGTTTCGTGCTTTCGATCGTAAAAAAACCATTCAACTCTTCTTCCGGCCGGCGCTTGTCCGGCGCCATGCTTGCGCCCGACCCGGGCGCCTCGTGCCCCGAAAACCGCCGCACGATGCCGCCGGAAGAATATGTGGGTCCAAAAAAATCCCGCCGGTCACCGGCGGGATTTTTTTTCGCGAGCCGTCTATTTCATCAATTGATCCAGGGCGGCGAAAATCTTGTCGCGGATTTCCTCCACCTTGCCGATGCCGTGGACCTTGACGTACTGCGGGGCCTTTTTGTCGCCCGATTCTTTCCACTTTTTGTAGTAGCCGATCAGCGGCTCGGTCTGCTGGTGGTAGACCTCGAGACGTTTCTTGACGGTCTCTTCCTTGTCGTCGTCGCGCTGGACCAGAGGTTCGCCCGTTACGTCGTCCTTGCCCGCCACTTTGGGGGGGTTGAAGATGACATGGTACGTGCGCCCGCTCGCCAGATGCGCCCGCCGGCCGCTCATGCGCTTGATGATCTCGGCGTCGGGGACATCGACGTCGACCACCGCGTCGATCGGGACGCCGGCCGCCTTCATGGCGTCGGCCTGGGGGATGGTCCGGGGGAACCCGTCGAAGAGGAATCCTTTCTTGCAATCCGGTTCCTTGATCCGCTCTTTGACCAGCCCGATGATCACGTCATCCGGCACCAGCTGCCCCGCATCCATGACGGCCTTCGCTTTTTTGCCCAACTCGGTGCCGGCCTTGACCGCGGCGCGCAACATATCGCCGGTGGAAATCTGCGGGATCTGGTATCTTTCCTTGATGTAGTTGGCCTGGGTGCCCTTGCCCGCCCCAGGACCGCCGAGCAGAATCAGACGCATGGAAGACCTCCTTCTGAAGATGGGATGATGGAAACAAGTGGCTGATTTTGTTGGAGGCGCAGTATGGCGGAAGGCAGACGGAGTGTCAAGACAATTGTCAGGAGTCGATGCGGCGGTATGCCGTCACATTTCTCTTGTCAAAGGAGAAATAATTCATTATAAGTGCACCTTCTAATGAATTTGCTAACTATCCGCAGGGGATGAGACCATTGCGTCGTTTCCGGCGGCACGAAAGGGGCGATACAGTTGAAGGAAATCGAAGTCAGGGTCATCGACAATGACATCGAAAAAGCAATGCGCATTCTGAAAAAGAAGATCCAGAATGACGGCCTTTTCAAGCGCTTGAAGCTGAAGAAAAGCTACGAAAAGCCGAGCGAATTCCGGCGGCGCAAGCAGCGCGAAGCGCAGCGCAGGGAACGCATTGCCGCGGCCCGGGCCGCACGCAGACGCTAACCTCTGAAACCCGTTGAACCGAACCCGGTGGGATCCCCCACCGGGTTTTTTCATGCCGATGCCGCAGCCAAAAGACAGCACTGCCTGCCTTGAGACCCTCTTCCGCCTCCGGCGTTTCGGGATCAAGCTGGGGCTTGCCACCATCCGCCGGATGCTCGCCGGCCTCGGCCACCCCCACCAGCGCTACAAAACCATCCACATCGCCGGCACGAACGGCAAGGGCTCAGTGGCAGCGAGCCTCGCCAACGTCCTGCGGTGCTCCGGCTATCGCGTCGGGCTCTACACCTCGCCTCATTTGGTGCGCTTCAACGAACGCATCCAAATCAATGGAGACCCGATCACCGACTCGGACATCGTCCGGCTCTATCGAAGGGTCCACCGGGCGCTCCCCGGCGGCCGCGAGCCGACCTTCTTCGAGTTCACCACCGCCATGGCCTTCGACGAGTTCGCCCGCCGCAAGGTCGATTGGGCCGTGATCGAGACCGGCATGGGCGGCCGCATGGACGCCACCAACGTGATCACGCCGGAGCTGGCGATCATCACGAACATCTCCCTGGAGCACCGCGAGTACCTGGGCGCCACGATCCCCCGGATCGCCTTTGAAAAAGCCGGCATTGTCAAACGCCGCCGGCCGGTCGTGACCGGCATCCGCCAGTCCTCCGCATGGGACGTCCTGCGCCAGGCCGCACAGCAAAAATCGGCCCCGGTCTTTCGGCTGAGCCGCGATTTCAGGTTTCGGCGCACGGGCGGGGGCCGCTTCACTTACCGCGGCCTCCGCCACGTCTGGCCCGATATGGCCACGGGGCTTCAGGGGGACTACCAGGGGGGAAACGCCGCGCTGGTCTTGGCCGCCTGCGAGCTGCTCCTGGACAAGGCCCCACGCCTGTCTCTTGAAAGCATGCGGGCGGGGCTTGCGACAACCCGCTGGCCGGGCCGGCTCGATGTCGTCTCCGAAAAACCGCTGATCATGCTCGACGGCGCCCACAACCTGGATGCCGCCAAGCAGCTGGCGCGGCATCTGCGCGCTAATTTCAAGGACCGCGACATCACCCTGGTGGTCGGCATCCTGGACGACAAGCCCTATGCGGCCATGCTGAAACTGTTGCTGCCCTATGCCGCCCGCGTGATTGCCACACAGGCCAAGACCAGCCGCGCCCTGCCGGCCGAAAAGCTGGAGGCGGTTGCGAAAACCTTGGTTTCGGGTGTCCGAATCATCCGGGATGTCGCCGCGGCCCTCGACCACGCCATGAAAACCGCGCGCCCGCAAAGCCTCACCTTGGTGGCCGGTTCCCTCTACGTGGTGGGCGAAGCCAAGGCGGCGCTTGAAAAACGGACGGTCCAGCCCGGATGAAGCGGTTTTCGCGCTTGACTATGCCCCCCTTCTCCTCTATCTATTGCGCTAATCTCTGCATGCGCCCGTAGCTCAGGGGATAGAGCGTCAGCCTCCGGAGCTGAAAGCCGCTGGTTCAAGTCCAGCCGGGCGCACCACGATATAGCACAAAACCCGCCTTTCAGGGCGGGTTTTGTATTTTAGCCGGAAGCTTTCCCAAACGCCTTCTTTCGAAAGGAGGACGAACCGTGAACCGGCGTGAACCCTGAGTGTTTTTGGCGGTGGCTCCTATGGTAAAAAACCATGACCGGCAGCTGCGAAGCGCATTGGACCCATGACTCGACCGCAAAGCCGATTCACGACTCCTGCCGGGCGGAACCCTTGACATGTATGGTCTTAAAGACTAAACTAAGTTGACTAATATTTTGGAGGCCCCTCGGGTGCAAAGCCTAAACGTCCACGAAGCCAAAACCAGGCTCTCCGCAGTTTTGCTGGAAGTCGAAAAAAAGGGCGAGTCGTTCATCATTTGCCGGAACGGGAAACCGGTAGCGAAGATCATCCCTCACACGCCGCTGCAGCGGCTGAGCTATCATCCGGTTCTGAGCAAAATCAAAATCAAGTACGACCCGACCGAGGATCTTTCCAGCGAGGAGTGGGGAGAAATCGAATGATCCTGCTCGATACCTGCGCCTTGCTGTGGCTGGCCCACGACCGCAAGCGGATTTCCCGCGACACCCTGCGGCTTATCAACGAGGCGCCGGTCGCTTGCATCTCGGCCATAACATCTTTTGAAGTCGGCATTAAATACCGGTCGGGAAAGCTTAAGCTTCCAGTGCCGCCTCCGCAGTGGATTGCCGGAATCATGGAGCACCACGACCTTGCTGCGATAGACGTGACCACCGACATATGCCTGAAGGCATCCGAACTGCCGCCGATTCACGGAGACCCCTGCGACCGGTTCATCATTGCCACAGCGCTCCTGCGAAATGCTCCCGTTGTGACTGCGGATAAACGCTTTGACCAATACGGTGTTGAGGTCCTGATATAGAAGGCCTGGTTCGACGCCGGCTTACGGGTGCTTCGGCAGCAGCGCCGCCACCGGGCAGGCGTCCACGCAGGCGCGGCAACCCCCGCAGGAATCGGATGCGGCGGGGGAATCGTCGTAGGCCCTTACCACCGTAGCGAAGCCGCGTTTGGCGAAAGTCAGAACCGCGTCGTTGTGCTGGCGGCGGCACACGTGCACGCACCGGCCGCAGAGCACGCACCGGTTGGGGTAGTAATCCAGGCAGGGATGGCTCGAGTCGATCTCCGGTTCTTTCAGGTACCGGTCGAGGTTCCCGGGCGTCAGCCCGACTTTCAGGAATTTCGCGATCCGCTGCAGGTCGCAGCGGCGATGGGCGGGGCAGTTCTTGCAGGCCACCCGGTGCACGGACAAGAGCAGTTGCAACCCCGCCTTCTGCCGGCGACGCACGGCCGGCGAGCCGGTATCGACCACCAGGGGAGTGTCGACCGTCACCGTGCAGGCGGGCACCGGCTCCTTTCCCCCTTCGATGTCCACAAAGCACAGCCGGCAGGAAGCCGCTGCCGGCTTCATATCGTCAAGATAACACAGGTGCGGGATGTAAATGCCGGCGGCCAGGCAGGCAGCGAGAAGGTTGGCGCCAGGCTCGACATCAAAATCCCTCCCATCCACTATTATGCGAATACCGGCCGGCATCTTCACCCTGCTTTTTGGGAGCTTCCCGCTTCAAGCGTCGAGCTTTTCTCTTCCGTCGGCGGCCGCTCGACGACGGGCGCCAGGTGCGGCGGCGACACGCGCCTGACCGCGTCGTACTCCGGCGGGCAGGCCACCACGCATTCCCCGCACTTCACGCACTTCGACGGGTCGATGCCGCGTTTGCGGTCGCGCGTGATGAAGACGGCGTCCACCGGGCAGCAGCCCTCGCACGCATTGCAGCCCCGGGCGCACTTTTCGAGATCGATGTAGTAGGCGATCAGGGGCCGGCACATCTTGCCCGGGCAGCGTTTCTCCTTCACGTGTGCCTCGTAGTCCTCGAAAAAATACCGCAGAGAGGTCAGCACGGGGTTGGGTGCCGTCTTCCCCAGTCCGCACAGGGAGCCGTTCTTCACATCTTCGCTCACCCGCTGCAGCAGCTCCAGGTCGCCCTCGCGGCCATGGCCCTCCGTCAGGCGCTCCAAGAGCCCGAGCAGCTGACGGGTCCCGATGCGGCAGAAGGTGCATTTGCCGCAGGACTCCTTCTGCGTGAAGTCCAGAAAAAACCGCGACACGTCCACCAGGCAGGCGTCTTCGTCCATGACGACCATGCCGCCGGATCCCATCATGGCGCCGGCCTGCGCCAGCGAATCGAAATCGATGGGCGTGTCTAGGTGCGACTCCGATAGATATCCGCCGGAGGGCCCGCCGATCTGCACCGCCTTGAATCTCTTTTTCTTGGGAGTGCCGCCGCAGATGTCGAAAATGAGAGTCCGCAGGGACGTCCCCATCGGGACCTCCACCAGGCCGGGGTGGACCACGCTGCCCACCACGGAGAAAACAGCCGTCCCCGGGCTCGCCTCGCTGCCGATCCGGCGGAACCACTCCGAGCCGTTCTGCAGGATCGGCGGCACGGCGGCAAAGGTCTTCACGTTGTTGATCACCGTCGGGCGCCCGTTGAGACCGCTTTCCACCGGGTACGGCGGCCGGTGCACGGGCATGCCGCGGAAACCTTCGATGGACCGGATCAGGGCCGTTTCCTCGCCGCAGACAAAGGCCCCGGACCCCTGGAACACCTCGATGTCGAAATCCAGGCCCGACCCCAGGACCCCCTTGCCCAGCAGTCCGAGGCCCTTGGCCTGCTCGATGGCGCGGCTGACGGTGCGCACGGCCAGGGGGTATTCGGACCGGACATAGACGATCCCCCTGCCGGCGCCGACCGCGTGGCCGCAGATGACCATCCCCTCGAGGATTTGATGGGGGTTGCTTTCGAGTAGCGTGCGGTCCATGTAGGCGCCGGGGTCGCCCTCGTCGGCGTTGCAGATGACGACCTTCTCCGCCCCCCTCGCTGCTTCGCGCGCGAGCGCCCACTTGCGACCCGTCGGAAAACCGGCCCCGCCCCGTCCGCGCAAGCCCGAAGCCGCGATGGCCTCAATGATCGCGGCCGGATTCCGCTCCAGCACTTCCGCCAGGGTCGCGAAGCCGCCTTCGGCGATATAGTCGTATATGTCCTCGGGGTCGATGCGGCCGCAGCGCTCCATGATCACGCGCTTCTCAAGGCTGAAACGCGGGAACTCCATGACCGACGGGATGAGGTCGTTCGCGACGGTGGCCCCCAGGATGTGCTCCAGCCGCGGGTCCCCCTCCTTCAGAAACAGCTTGGCCAGCATGCTCGCTTTGCCGGCGCTGACCTCGGGGTAAAAAATGGGCGGGAACCCGGATTCGGGATGGTCGATGACGACCACGGGCTCGGCATAGCAGTGGCCGCAGCAGCCCACGGTGCGGATCCGGGCGGCGATTCCCAAGCGGGCCAGCGCCTCCTCGAAGGCGGCCCTGGTCTCCTGGGCGCCGGCGGCGATGCCGCAGGTGGCCATGCCGATGTGGATTTTCGGAACCGGCGCTTCGGAGAACTCCCGGCGCCGCCGGTCCGCTTCATCCCTCAGACGGAGGTAGATCTGACGGGGGGCTGGACTCATGCGAGCCTTTTTCGCGCTGCTCTTTTTCCTTTTCGATCCGGACCTTCAAAACGATGCCCTCCACCTTGCTGGGCTGCATCTTGCCGTAGAGGGTCTCCCCGACCAGGGCTACGGGCGCCAGGGCGCAGCAGCCCACGCAGGCCACCCGGTCGATGCTGAATTCGCGATCGGCTGTGGTCTGGCTTTCCTTGATTTCCAGCTTGCGCTCGAAATTTTCGAGAATGATCTCCCCGCCCTTCACATGGCAGGCCGTCCCCAGGCAGACTTTGATGGGATGGCGGCCGGAGGGGGTGAAACGAAACTGGTTGTAAAACGTGGCGACCCCGTAGACTTCGGATACGGATATCTCCAGCCGCTCGGCCACCATCCCGATCGCCGCCGGCGGCAGATAGGAGAGGGTCTCCTGAACGAGCTGCAGCATCGGAATGAGATTGCCGCGCGCCCGACCCATGGCACCGAGCCTTGGCTTCATCTCATCGAGCTTGGCCGACTCTTCTGCGCTCAGGCCAGGACTCTCATGGACGTTTGTGGGGAGCACATCCATCCGGCGGCGTCAACGGAACAAAGCCAAACACAAATAGTGGCGTTCGTTAGCGGTCATTATAAAGTCTCGATCGCGCCGAGGGCGAGCTGCAGCCTTTCCCGCAGCAGAAAACACAATCGCTCCAGAACGGCGAAGCCGAGCCGGATATCGCTGGTCATCAGGCGCCTGAGGTCAGCACCCTTGAGCACCACGAGTACCGCGGGTTTCCGGCAGACGGCCGACAGCATGAGGGTGTGCCGTTCGTCGAGCAACGTCGACCAGCCCCCGAAAATCTTACCCCTTCCCAGCATGGCGACCGCCACGCTGCCGTGTCGGGCCCCGACACGGACGGCCCGCTCAAGAACGACTGGGCCTTCGACCACGATGTAAAGGTCTTCGCCAAGCCCGCCCTGCTGGTAGATGACCGCACCAGCCTCATAGCGGCAGGCCCGGCATATGGGGGCGATGGACTCGATCTGTTGCCGATCGAGCCCCTTGAAGAATTCGCACTCCTCCAGGATCTTTTGAATGTCGGACATCTCCATAGGGGTTCTCACGCTGAGGGTCCCGAACCCGCCCGGCCGCAATCGGACACGGTGTCGTAAATCTGCAGCAACCGGTTCCCCAGGGCCCGGGAGAATTGCTTGTAGAAGAGGAAGCCGCTCTCCGGGTCGTCTTCGAAGAGGGCGATCAGGCGGTGCTTGCTCGTTTTCAGGACCGTGCTTGAACGGCGGCAGACGGCCGACACCGTGTGGCGGTCGCGTCCGATCAGACTCGACCATCCGAAGACCTCACCAAGGGCCGCGATAGTGAACAGCTCCGGTCCCTCATCCCCCAGCCGCAACCGGACGTCGCCGTCCATGAGGATATAAAGAAAATCGGCCGGGTCGCCCCGGTGGTAGACATATTCCCCCTCCGTGAACGCGTGCCGCGTCCCGGCCGCCATGATCGCCTTCAAAATGACGGGGTTCAGCCCCATGAAAAGATCCGCTTGTCGCAGCTGCATCGGCCTGCCCTCCATCGGAAGCGGTTTGAGATGGCACCCGCGAATGTCATCCGTTTCTAATATGCCTGTCGTTCGGATGTCAATTCCGATAAACTCAAAATGCGTCCATTTTTTTGTTGAAACCCCACTTTCATGATGTTAGTTAAATATCTTTTCGAAAATTTGAAATCGAATCACAAACGGTTCGCGGGAGAGGCAGCGATGGATAATTGGACATTCGGGTTTACAATGCTCGTCGTCGGGATGGGGGGCACGTTGGCGGCCCTGGGCGCGCTGGCCGTGATGATGGGGCTTCTGAAAAAGTTCTTCCCTGTCAAAGAAGAAGAATCCAAATAAGATCCTGGAAAGCGAGATCACACCATGTTCGAAGCGATTGTGAATGGACTGAGCGGCTTGGGAGCGGGAGTTCTCAACCTGCACTGGTCCAACCCCGTGATGATTGCGGTCGGCTGTGGGCTTCTCTACTTGGGAATCAAAAAGGATGTCGAACCGCTGCTGCTCGTACCGATCGGCTTCGGGGCCATTCTGATCAACATCCCCCTGGCGGACCTGATGGGCGAAGAGGGTTTCCTGCGCACCATCTATAATATGGGCGTCGCCAATGAGCTCTTTCCTCTGCTCATCTTCATCGGCATCGGCGCAATGACGGATTTCGGCCCGCTGCTGGAGAACCCCAAGATTTTTCTGCTGGGCGCTGCCGGCCAGTTCGGCATCTTCCTGACCATCGGCCTGGCCCTGTTCTTCGGTTTCGACAAGCTGGATGCGGTGGCGATAGGGGTCATCGGCGCCTGCGACGGACCGACGGCCATCTATGTATCCTCCCGGTACGCCCCCCACCTATTGGCGGCTGTTTCGGTGGCGGCCTACTCGTACATGTCGCTGGTACCCATCATTCAACCGCCCATCATGAGGTTTTTGACCACCGAGAAGGAGCGCCAGATCAACATGTCCGAGCTGGCATCGACCTCGCCGGCCTCGAAAACCACTAAAATCGTCTTCCCGATCGTGGTCACCATTTTCGGGGGGCTCATCGCTCCCAACGGGCTGCCTCTGCTCGCCACGATCATGCTCGGCAACCTCATGAAGGAGTGCGGGGTCGTGGGCCGCCTGACCAAGGCCACCGAAAACGAGATCGCCAACGTAGTGACGCTGTTCCTCGGGATTTCCATCGGCGCCACCATGGACGGCCGCGCGTTCCTTACCTCGCAGACGATCATGATCCTGGTGTTCGGCTTCGTGGCCATATGCCTGGACACCGTTTGCGGAGTGCTCTTCGGCAAGCTCATGTGCGTGATGACCGGCGGCAAGATCAACCCTCTGATCGGTGCGGCGGGCATTTCAGCCTACCCCATGGCGGCGCGGGTCGTGCAAAAGGAGGGATTGAAATACAACAAGTTCAACTTTCTTTTGATGCACGCGGTGGGCGCCAACACCGGCGGCCAGGTGGGCTCGGTCATGGCCGCAGCCATCATGCTGTCGGTGCTGAAGGGGATGGGGATCATTCCGTAGAATTTTCCCCGCAGGGGCGGGAACAAGAGACAAAAACAGCCGGGGCGGCTTTCGCTTTCAGCCGCCCCGGCTGTTTTTATTTGCTGTAGAGCTTGAGGTAGCCGTCCCGCAGGGCGGCACTGGCTTCATAAACGCCTTTCTTGTAGTTCTCTTCCTTCAGGTCGATCACGCGAAACTGCTTGGTCTCGTGGTCCGACCGGATGATGGACCCCGCGGGGATCCAGGTGTTGGCGGGCACCGTGGTGCGCATGACGACCGAGCCGACGCCCACCCAGACGGATTCCTCCAGAACCGAATCGTAAACGACGGCGCGGATCGCCACAAAACTGTCTGCCTTGATGGTGGCGGGGCCGTGCACGATGACCCCGTGCGAGATGTTGCAGCGCGGCCCGACCGTGAGGTTGGTGCCGGCTCGCCCATGGATCACCACGCCGTCCTGGACGCAGGCGTCCTCCTCGATGATCACCGGGTGAACCTTGCCCTTCTCATCGACCTCATCGGCCCGAATGACCGAAAGCGGGCCCACGTAAACGCGGGGGCCGATGATCACGTTTCCCATGATTTGCGCGCTGGGGTCTACAAACGCCGTGGGGTCTATCTTCGGCCAGTCCCCCACCGGGTTCGGCCGTATCCCGTTCTTCGAAACCTGTGAAGTCATCGATCATCCTCCTCTGCTATTGGATAACGTCGCGTCGACAAGTCCAGCCTGGGCCGGAGGCAAAAATTGAGAGATTGATCATAATAGAAGTTCGAATTTCCTGTCAATCGCAAACACCGGAAGGGGTTCATTCTTCCGGTCACGCCGGACGCGCCGCCCGGGTGACACCGCCTTCCGGATGTCATGCGGCGCCGTAGTAGCCCTTGTACCAGGCGATGAACCGCTCGATGCCCGTCCGAATGGGGGTGGCCGGCTTGAACCCCACATCGGCCATCAAGTCCTCCACGTCGGCATAGGTGGCCGGCACATCGCCGGGCTGCAAGTCCAGGTATTCTTTCCTGGCCTCGATGCCGAGGACGTCCTCGATGGTCTCGATGAAATGGTTGAGCTCCACCGGCTGGTTGTTGCCGATGTTGTAGATCTTGTAGGGCGCATAGGACGTACCGGGGTCTGGCCGGTCCCCGCTCCAGGCGGGATTGGGCGCGGGCAGGCGCCCCATCACGCGCACGACACCCTCGACGATGTCGTCGATGTAGGTGAAATCGCGCTGCATGCGACTGTGGTTGAAGACCTGGATCGGCCGCCCCTTGATAATGGCGTCGGTGAAAA
>Ga0115026_10000145_pt1 | contig 15430 bp, 24 predicted proteins | sample Mud_0915_D1_FD_83878 | JGI IMG/M metagenome (GOLD analysis project Ga0115026, IMG submission 83878) | Wetland microbial communities from Old Woman Creek Reserve in Ohio, USA - Mud_0915_D1 | ecosystem: Environmental > Aquatic > Freshwater > Wetlands > Sediment ...
GGCTCGTAGTAGTCCAGCTCCAGCTGCACCGCCAGCACGCGGCACGTGGGACAGCCCTTGGCGTCCGGTGACGTGTCGAGATAGCCGTGCTTGTCACAGCTCTTCACGATGGCGCTCCCACCAGCACAGCATCCCGTAGGTCGTGGCCACCGCGATGGCCTGGAAGAAGCTGCGTTCCAGCGCCACGCCGTAGCGATGCGAGATCACTAGTGCGTAGCCGAAGTTGCCGAGGGCCAACCCCACCCACAGCACGACTGCTAGTATCAGACGTTTCATGGCGCGCACAAAACGGGTGCCAGCCACCCGTTGCTTACTTACTCTGCGGCTCGGGCACGCGGATCTCTACCGGCCCCTGGATGAAGGTCACCTCCGGAGTATGGTAGATACCCGGCGCGTCGCCCCGGATGAGCAACGGCGGCTGCAGCGACTTCAACCCGCTGTGAATCACGGTGAGTGCCAGCTTGCGGGTCTCATCATCGAACAGAAACACCGGCACCCTCTCACCCTTGGGGTTCTTGGTTTCGCCCATCGTGTGGCCGTAGACCATCACGGCCAACTCCACGTTGCGGCGCACGGTCTGCTGAAACGCCGCCTGCGTGTCTGCTACCGACTGCTGGTCATCTTTCATGGTCAGCTCCTGTAGTCTGCCGGCCCTGCGGCCCCCGCTAGCCGGTCAGACGGGTTATGGGTGGCTGGCACCCTAGTGATCTGGTTGGCTCAAATACTCCTCTAGCTCGCGTAGCTCGGCTGCGCGGGCCTCTTCGGCTTCCGCGACCGCAGCGTCCTGCTCCTCTACTGCCATGAGGTAGCCCGCGAGGTAGTGCTCGTCGGGTTCGCTGGGTGGCTCGCCGTTGTAGCTGTCACCATAGCCCCGCTGCACCGCGTCCTCGGCTTCTAGCTCGGGCCGTTGGTCGTACTCCCAGTGCACTAGCTTGCCGCGGCCCGGCTCACCGAACCGGGTCTCGTGCCATCCATCGTGACCCACGTACAGGTGGCAGGCGAAGGTGCAGTCGTTGTCGCCGTAGTCGTCGGCGAACTGCAGCCACGCGTTGCAGCACCCAGGCTGATCAACCGGTCGGCGCGACATGGCTAGCTCCCGAAGCGGAACTCGATGCGCTCCAACCGCTCGATCTCGGCTACCAGCAGCGCCGCCGCAATCTCCAGTTGGCGAAGGCGCGGGTGCTTCTTGCGCTTGTCGTGGCGGCGGAGCCAGGTGGACGGCCACGCGGGTTGCCGCCGCGCCGTCGGCGGAATGGCGTAGCACGCTGCCGCCTGCGCTAGCTCGCCGTGGCGATGGTCGTAGTTGTCGTCGTGCTGTGCATCGTAGCCTTCGCCGCCGTAGTTCTTCGGCGCGGCTTGCCGGTCGCGTTCGCCGGCAATGGCCGAGAGGATCTGTTCGCGCGTGCGCATCAGGTACCTCACACTACTCGCATGTGTCCCAGCCAGCCGCAGCCCACGCAGCCAACAGAACGGTAGGGCGGATCCGACGCTGTGATCGAGCCGGGATGGCGATCTACCAATGGGGTTTGGCAGTGGTCACAGACGACGTCGAGCACGTCCACGTACCCATCCGCTAGAGCTTGTCGCAGCTCGGTGCGTATCTGGGTGAAGTCACCTACGACCACGGGTGGAGGTGGTGGCGGCTGATAGACTGGCGGGTCGCAGTGCTCCGCTAGTTGTTGCAGTAACTGCTGCCGCAGACGGCGGCGCTGCTCATCCCACCCCAGACTCGCCTGGCGCATCTCCGCTTCGTACTCAGTGAGGGTCTTCATGACGTACTCCGTCCAGCTCACTTGAAGAGGGCCTCCAGGCGCTGGAAGAACTCGGGACCGCCCTCAGTGCCTTCCAGCCACTGCCCGACCATGGCCCAGAACAGCGCCCCAGTTGACGGCGCCGCCTTGTCGGTGCAGTAGCGCGTCGGTTCGCCGATAGTGAACATCACCCGTTCAACCCGCGTGCTCTTGAACTGTGGCTGGTCGATGGCCACGAAGTGGATGTAGCCGCCGCGATACCGGACCTGCCGTTCCCACTCGGCGTGGTTCTTACGCTGCTTGGCTTTGGTATAGCGCCCGTAGCCACCCAGACCTCCGCGGAATAGACTCATGGCGTGTCCTCACGGGGTGCGGGGGCTATCACGGCACCGCACTGGTAGCAGCACTGCACGTCGGCAATCTCGCCAATGGTGACCAGACGGCGGCCGGGGTGTGGAGCACACTCACCGAGTGGCGTTTCCGGACCACTCATGGCCACGCCCGCCTGGACGAACAGCTCCTTGGCTACCGCCCACGACGGATCTTCCCGTGTCTGCCGGTAGACCACCCGCCGAATCCCGGCCGTGATGATAGCCTTGGCGCACTCGCGGCACGGGAACAGCTGCGAGTATAACGTGCAGCCATGCAGATCTTGCCCGGCGGCGACGATGGCGTTCATTTCCGCGTGGGTCATCGCGGCGTACTTGTCGACGTCGTAGTACTTGCCCTCGGCCTGCCAGTGCGTGCCCTGCTCCAAGGCGCGCTCGCCCGCCGCCAACGGCGGGCAAGTATTGGCGCTGAAGACCCGACGCTGCACGCCCACGTGAGGAATCTGTACCGTCGTCTGTCGGTCGTGGGGCCAGAAGCGGTCGTTGACCCCGGCCGGGAACGCGTTGTAGCCGGTCGAGACTACCCGCCGCTGCGCGTTGACGATCACGCACCCGACGTGGGTTTCCTGGTCGATGGAGCGTAGAGCCACCGCATCGCAGATGATGAGGAAGTAGTCGTCCCACGGCAACCGCTCAGCGTCGCGCATCATCTCACTGTCCTTGGTACGGTAGCCAGCAGGAGCGCCACAGTAGTCCAAGCAGCAGCGTGAGCGCCAGAGTCACGATGCCCCCGAGGACGTTGTGGTACCAGTGAGGGTCGGTCATTTGGGCCGCCCTTGCGGGCCAACGTGGTCGCAGATCGAGCCGTCGATCTGCACCGCGCTCAAGTCCACCTGCTTGAGCGAGTTGCGGTTGATCATCGTACCACAGAACCAGTGCCCCTCGGGGTCCAGTTCCAGAAAGCCGATGCAGCCGTCATCTACCAACGCGAGCGGCGGGGGCGGCTCCCGACCGGGCTGCATCTCCATGTGCATCAGCGCCACCTTCATCCGCCGTAGGCCCAGTAGCGTCTGCACATAGACCACGTCGCCAATGTGCAACTCGGGCTTGGTGAGCGGTGGCCCGTGATCCACCAGCTTGCTCTGCTCTACGGTGATCGTCTTCCACACGTTCACGGCTTGACCTTCCGGGCCTGTAGCTGCAGCGCCTGGGCGGTAACCAGCACCAGCGTGTCGTACTCGGGCACCACGTAGTTCTTGATGCGTTCGTGCGCACCCACGAACAGCGCTAGCAGCTCGGTCAGCTTATCCGCCGTCCAGTAGCGCTTCATGGCCTCGGCGTTGTTGCGTACGGCGAAGCTGAACCGGCCGCTGACCATGCTGGGCACCATCACGCCACACAGGTGCATCCGCACGGCCTCGCAGATCTGTGCCAGGAACACGTGGCTATCCAACCAGTGGCGTTCGTCCTTGAGCCGTAGGTGGAACTCCTCATCGCTCTCATCCTTCTTACGCTCGCGGGTTTCTACTGCGGACGCCAACTTCAACGCGTTGTTGGCGTTGCCACTCAAGACCGCCGCCACGTACTTGTCCACTACCTGCCACGGCGCGAGGCCCAGCGTGGACTCGGCGATCTTGGCGGCTTCCTTCTCCAGGTCGAGCTGCTTGCCCCCCTGCAACGCCAGCAACACGCGCTCCAGGGCATTGAGCGCGTTGCGGGGATGACCTTGCGAGAAGTACGCGACCTTCTCGGCCGCGTCCTTGGGCAGCTTGAGCCCTTCGTGCTTCGCTACCGCTCGAATGAGATCGATCAGCTGCCGATCGTTGAGTGGGTTCAGCGCCAGCTTGATCGCCCGCCCCTGAATCGCGGCGGGCAGCTTGGCTACGTCCGTAGTGCACAGCACGAACGTGACGTCCGCGGGCGGCTCTTCGAACATCTTGAGCGAGGCGGTCCATGCGGCCTTGGACAGTGCGTGGCACTCGTCCATGATGTAGATCTTGCGCTGGTAGCGCGGCTGCAACGCCACCACCTGCTGCAGCGCCCGCACGTCGTCGATCCCAGTGAAGGTGCCGCCATCACGCTCGTGGATGTCGGGATGCCGGTCCTTGCGGAAGGCCTTGCAGGAGGCGCAGCCGTCGCACTTGTCGACGCCGCCCTTGCTCTGACAGTTGCAGTACCGCGCGAGGATACGCGCTAGCGTAGTCTTGCCACAGCCGGTCGGGCCGTGAATGATGATGAGATTGGCGATCTTGTCGGCCGTGACCATACCCCGCAGCACCGCCACGGCGGCATCTTGGCCGACGACTTGCGAGAAGCGCCGCGGACGATACTTGAGCGCGAGAGGCTGATGCGTACCCATGCACAATCCTTTGGCAGGTAGGCGGTCTTTACAAGTGGGGTGGGACGCGCTAGATTCGGATGCCTGGGGGCGGGTAGTGCGCGGTAACGTAGCGATCGGAGCACGGTGGGCAACGCTGTGGGTAGATCCAGCGGAAGGATCGCCAGTGGTACTGCGGGGCGTAGGGGTGGGCGGCGGTAGGTTCGTACAGGAAATCGGTGTGGTAGACGACTTGCACGCGGCCTTGAGTAGAAGCGCCGCAGTCGCAGCAGTGACCGGCAGCGCGGTCAGCGCTTCCAGCAGGCATCGCGCACCGTTTTGGCTACGGCGTCCCACTGCGTAGACGTGACGGTGTCCGGATCCCATACGAGTCGCGCCACTCGCACGGCGTGCGCCCACGGCATCAGACCGGTCTCCGCCTCTTGCAGCAGCTCCTGGTAGCCTTCGCGTAGCTGCTGCAAGTACTCCAGCGGTACACCGGCCTCGGCCTTGCGGTCGCGCAAGCGCATCCGGGCGAACGCGGTCTCGGGCTGCACATCGAGGAACACCAGTAGCGTGGGCGGCAGCAGCGTGCGCGCCATGAAGTTGTACGCCATCTCGTAGGTCTGCCAGTCGAGTGGGGTGATGTTACCCGCATCAAGGTGCAGCTTGGCGAACACCCGATCACCCGAGAGGCTGCGGTCGAGGATGGCGCCGCTGTAACCACCGACGCCAGTGGCTTCGTCGGCCGCCAAGCGCTGCATGATGTAGCGCTTGTGCAGCAGAAACACCTGCATGCCGAAGGCGTACTTGGCCGGATCCTGGTAGAACCGCTCCAAGTAGGGGTTGGGGTTGCTGCCGTTTTCAGTGACCGGCTCCTCGATCACGCGCAGCTTGAGCCGCTGGCCTACTTCGCGCGCAAAGGTGGTCTTGCCGGACCCGATGGTGCCTTCGACCCAGATGAGCGGACGGAAAAGTCGACGCTGCTCCGTGTGCATGTTACACTCCTGCGCGTACCAGGGCAGTGAAGTAGGAGTAGCCGCGTTTCATGGCCAGCTTGAGGGGGCGTCCTTGCAGCCCGGCCACCTCCCGCAGTACCTGTTCCAGCCCGAACAGGGGTGACTCACGCACCTCGTCGGCCTTGCCTCGGGCGCGTCGCTTGATAGCCTTTACACTCTTAGGATCGAAGCGGTAGTCCAGCTTGACGATGTTGGCAGGGAAGTCACTGCCCCGCTCTACCACGTGGCTAGTCACCAGCCGGAACAGATCGCGTTGGTCGGCTTGGCGATGCTCGGCCAGCGACGTCAGCGTTACCAGCTGTGGGCGTAGGTCGAAGGGCACGAACTGAGGAGTGGTAGGCTGGTCCGTATCCACTACCAGACAGCCCTTGGGTAGCTGCTCGCCAAAGTCGTGCTGGATGGGCGAACCACAATACCACATGTGCGGTACCGCTTTGACCGGCTGCTGCTTGAGATGCAGGTCACCCAGCGCGATGTAGCGGGCATGCAACCGCGCGGTGTCTAGCTCGTCACCTGAGGGCAGACAGTAGCCGTTGTCGACCTGCGCCCCTTTCAGCGCTAAGTGCAGCACCACCACCGGCGCCGACTTGTGCTTGCGCGTCAAGCGCTGCAGCTCGCGGTTGGCATCCTTGCGCCACGGGAACAGCAGGAAGGGTTGGCGGGCCACCGTCACCCACTCGGGTGTGCTATCGGCGACGATGGTGTTGCGAAACCGGCGGTGCTCGTAAAGCACCCGCAGGAAGTGGATGTTGGAGTAGCCCTCCAGGTAGACGTCGTGATTGCCGTCGACGATCAGCGTGGTGAAGCCCCGCTTGTCGGCGCGTAGCAGTTCCTTGAGGAACGCGTCCCGCTCGGGTGGGGCGACGTTGCTGCGGTCGAAGATGTCCCCGGCCAGCACCACACAGTCAACGTTGTGCGCCGTCGCCGTGTGGTAGATCGCGCGGAGGGCGTGAACTTGTCGGCGCAGGTAGTTGGGTAGGACTTGTCGCCCGGCCCCAAAGTGCAGGTCAGCGGCGTGGACAAACTTCATCGCCCACCCCGCCGCAGCCAGTGGAGCACGTCGAAGACGTGATCTACGGTGCGGTGGAGGGTCACTTCCACAGTAGTCAACCACGGTACCGGCCGCACTTCAGGAACTGCTGCTACCGGGGGTGGGGCGGCCGGTTCGACGGACGGTGGGGCTGCTGCAATAGGCGGGGCGTCTACCGCCGTATCGCTAGCCTCAGGTACTACGACCTGCGGCACGTGCGTCCAGCCGACATAGCCGTCCTTCGATTGCACATCCCACACACGTCCCACTTCACAGGTGAACTTGTCAGCGGCCACGGGCGTCTCCGAAGCAGTCGGCGGCGGTACCACCGGCATCTCGATGTGAAACAGCGTACCAGGCTGCATCGTCGTAGCCTCGTACACGAACACCACGTTGTCGACGCCCGGCTGCTGCATCCGCGTCGGACTGTAGACGTACTGCACCTCATCCGCCATGGGTATCTCCCTGCGGCTGAATCATAGCCGCCCCGATATCGGCAGTGGCGTCTTCCACCTTGCCTGGAGGGCTCACCCAGTTGAGACAGAAACGAATCTTAGATATCATGGGGTGTAGCAACGCGTAGTACAGACTTAGCACGAGCCGGTCGTTGTCGTAGATCACAAACTCGCACTTGCCCGGATCGTGCTTGGCGCGTAGCTGGGGCAGGTACTTGGTGATCAGCGTGCGCAGGTTGGCCACCTTACTAGCTGGCCCCTTGGCCGGGTCGATGTCCCACCGTGTGAGGATACGGGCTACGGGGAAGTCGATGCCCGTAGCCTGCTTGATCCAGCGGACGATGGTAGGCTTCGACAGTCGATGTCGCCCCGTGATCACGAACACTTCAGTTTCGTGATCGGCATGGTGCGTGAGCAAGTGCTGCAATACGTCGGGATGCTCCCCAACGTTGGACATCGGCTCCAGCGTCTCTTCCGCTAGCGTGCCGTCGAAGTCGAAGATGGCGATGCGCACTACGGCCTCGGGTTAGGCGGCGTCGGCGTCGCGCCGCTTGGACTTGGGTTTGCCCTTGTGCCTATGCTTGGTTTCGGGTGGCGCAGTCGGCGGATCGATGGCTAGTACGTCTAGCCCGTGCTTCTCCATCACATCCACGTTCTGCCGCTTCACTTGAAAATACAGCTTATAGGCCGACCCGTCAATCAGCTGCTGCCGGCAGCGGGCGCGGAACTCCGACGTGGTGACCTTGCGCGCGAACTTGTCCCATGACAGCTTGTGCTTCTGGTAGTCGGGGAGCAGGATGTCGTAGCGCTGGCCACGCCGCACTACCACCTGCCCAGTGAGCTTCAGGTACTCTAGCGCATCCCAGATCGGATCGATACCCTTACCCAGGTTGATGCGGAACTCCGCCTCTTGGAAGGGGGCGAAGTGCTTGTTCTTCAGCGTGCGTACCGCCACCCACACGAACTGGTCGATGCCATCGCCGTGCAGGGACACCTCCTCGGTCCACTGCTTGAAGATCCGCTTGCCACCCGGCTGGGGCGCCGGGGCGCCGCCACCCTCGTCCTGCTCCTTCTTGTTGCTGGGTGGAGCGTGCCGACTAACGCGAATCCGCATGTCGGGAAAGTGCTGGATGGCGTTGCCACCCGGTTCGACCTCGGGGTTGCCGAAACGGGCCAGCGGGTTGAGTCGCAGCTGATTGGTCGCGATCAGGGTGCAGCCGGTGTTCTGCAACATCTTCTTCACCAGCGGAATGTACTGGCTGTGCATGGCCGCACTGCGGGCGGGCTGGGTGTTCTCATCGTTGTCAGCTACCGCATCCGGCAGCATCGACGCCAGCGAGTCAATGAAGATGACCGCCACCGGCTTACGCAGCTTGGCTACCTGCTCCGACGTCAGCGTGGGGAACTGCTTGAGCACCCGGCGCACAAAGCGGTAGGTGTCTTGCCCCGTCTCGATCTGGATGTAGTGGAAACCGGCCTGCTTCTTGAAGACCGCCCCGATCTTCTTGCCGTAGAGTGGGTCCAGTGACGCCTCGTGGTCGAACACGAACTGTGGCACCCCCAGACGCTGACAGATGGCGATGGTGGTGGTCACGATGGTGGTTTTGCCCGCGCCCGACGGACCCACTATGGTTACCCACCCGCCAATCGGCCAGCCGCCCCCGAAGATCATATCGAAGGTGAGCACCCCAGTAGTCCACGACTGCTCGCTGTAGGTGCCCCGGTCGATGTCCACGATGGGCAGGTGCATCTCCTTCGACACCGCCTCTGCAATGGCCGACACCCTAGCCTGCTCGTCCTTCTTGCTCCGCTTCTCCGTAGGGGGCTCTTTGGCTTTGCCGTTCTTGCTCATGCCTACCTCGATGACGACCCCGCCGCGAACGTCGCAATGGCCTGCACGCCTACGTGACGTACCACGGTGCGGTCAGCTTGGTAACAGCGTAGCTCGGGCAGCTGCGTTATGCCCAGCTGGCGAATGAAGGGGAGTTCGTGGTCTTCAGGTGAGGGGGGTAAAAAGTAGGCATAGATGCTGGTGCGCTGCCACGAGCGTTCTAGGAGAAAGCTAACGCGCCGACCCAGCGGAGAGTCCGCGGGCGCTAGCAACAGCTGCAGCGGTTCGCCCAGCTGTGCGAGAATGGCGGCCTGGTTGGCCGTAACATGCACCAGTTCCATGCGTACTTAGGACGCCCCGATCGCGGGGACTCGGAGGGCTCAGGATCCCCGCGATCGGGCACGTCGACCTACTTCTTCTTGCGCTTCTTGTCCTTCTTGTCCGACTCATCGTCGTCGCTGAGATCGAGGTCGATGCCCAGATCCTCATCGTCATCGTCCTCAGCCTTCTTCTTGTCCTTGTCCTTGTCCTTGTCCTTCTTGCCCCGCTTCTTCACCGTGGCCTTGCCCTTGTCGTCCGAGGAGTCCGACTTGGAGGAGTCGTCGTCCGAGGAGTCGGACTTGTCGTCATCCGACTTGTCGTCGTCCGAGGAGTCCGACTTGGAGGAGTCGTCATCCGAGGAGTCCGACTTGGAGGAGTCGTCATCCGAGGAGTCGGACTTGGAGGAGTCGTCATCCGAGGAGTCGTCATCCGACTTGTCGTCGTCCGAGGAGTCGGACTTGTCGGAGGAGTCGTCGTCCGACTTGTCGGAGGAGTCCGACGCGTCCGAGGAGTCGTCATCCGACTTGTCGTCGTCCGAGGAGTCCGACGCGTCCGACTTGTCGTCCGACTCACCCTCCTCCTCCTTCCCCTTCTTCTTCTCCTTCTTCTTGCTGCGCTTCTTGTCCTTGCCGCTAGCCTCGTCCGAGGCATCGTTCGAGTCGTCCGACGAATCGTCCTCGCCGTCGTCGGCCTCGCCCTCATCGTCCGACCCCGTGTAGCCGAAGCGGTCCATGATGTCCTGCACTTCCTTGGCGGGGATCGGCTCCACGAGCTTGGAGAAGTCGTACAGCTCCAGGTTCCGCTCCTGCTCGGACAGCTTGGTCTTCTCACCCCGCTGCACGTTGTACTGCGCCGACGGATCCGCCGCCGGGTTGTACAGGATCTCCAGGTCGTAGCCCTTCTTGGGATCGTAGGGCTCGTGGCCCTCCAGCTCGGTGATCTCCGCGATCTTGCGGCATACCATCGCCGGCAGCGCCATCCCGTGCCGCCACTCGCTGGGGTTGTCCTTCTCCTTCTTCTGCACCGCTCGCGGGATGATGTTGACGTAGGCCAGCCGACTCCAGCGGATGTTCTCACCGCTCTTGGGATCGGCGTAGGCGCAGGCCGGGCACACCTTCTTGTCGAACTTGTTGGTGCGAGGGTTGTAGTTGAGGCACAGCACCGGGAAGTTCTTGTTCTTCTTCGACTTGAGCCAGTGCCGCACGTGGGTGTACAGCTTGCTGATGAGGCGGATCTTGACCCACTTGCCAGGCGGCAGTGCGTAGAACCGCACCTTGTCTTCCCAGCGTGGGGTGCGTCCCCCACCCTTCCAGTCGGCGAAGCTGTCCATCGGCTTGCCTTCGCCCTCGTCCCGCTCCTTCTTGCGCTTCTCCTTGTGCTTCTTCTCGCTCATGGGTTTCCCTCCGAAAGCGGCATGAACCAGTCAGCCACAGCTACACGCGCGAACGATCCATTCATTCGCGTCGGCAATCAGGTGTGCGCAGTCTTTACAAGGAGGTATGGCGACGGGCTAGCGCGGCGATCAGGGCTTGGCGCAGGCGTTCACGCTCCGCCCCTTCCCGGGCCACGTGCGTGTCCGCAGTGGTGTCGGGCAAGTAGTCGTACAGACCGAAGTAGCCACACACTACCCAGCGTTCTCGCTCGTTGAGGTGCTGCATGTAGCGCAGCACCTGCTGCGCGGGCGTATCCACGGCATCCGACGTCGCGTCAGGGTCGGCCAGCGTATCGCTGAGCAGGATCGCACCCTTGGTGTGCGGCGAGTCGGCGTTGTTGACCAGACTGCGATCCAGTGAGTAGGTGTGCGACAGCGCCGCTAGCTCGTATACCCGGTGCGCGCGCTTGACATCTACCCCCGCGGCGGCGGCCACATCGTCCAGCGACGCATCCACTGGCAGGCGCTGCCGCGTGCGTTCCAGGTTGTTGTACTCCTGCAGCACGTTGCCTGGAATGCGGATGTTGCTGGTGTGGGTGCGTACCACGCCTAGCACCGCTTGGCGAATCCACTGCGACGCGTAGCCGATGAAGTTGAATGGCGGTACGTAGTCACGGATAGCCCGCATCAACCCGAAGGAGCCAGCCTGGAAGTTGTCCAGGATCTGATCGGGGTCTAGCGTCAGACTGTTGGCTACCTTGATGAGTAGCCGTAGGTGATGGTTGAAGATACGCTCGTGGATCGCTTCAATGCGCTGTACGGTATCACTCAGCAGTCGCGTCAGCGCCGGCACGTACTCTTCTGGAGTAGCCAGCGAGGCCGCGATCTCGCGTAGCTCCTCTAGTTGCTCGTCGCTACTGGCGGGTACGCCGCGCGTCATCCGTTGCGCTAACTCGTCGGACACTTGCAGGTAGCGCTGCCCCTGCACCACGTAGTCCTTCAGTAGTTGTAGCTTGATCGAGCCCACCACTTGCAGGCCACTGACCTGCTGCGCAAACTGCTCGGCGGTCAGATCCACATCCAGGTAGCGTCGCCCCAGCGTGCTCATGGTGAACAACAGAAACTGCTTGTGCCGGCCCCACACCGCGTCTTCCCGGCCAGAGTGCGGCAGGCTGTGGATGACCCGCCCCTGCGTGAGCCCGCCCGCAACCTCGGCCATGCGATTAGCAATCGCCAGATCTAAGTAGTGCGAGTGCGCCGCCAACCGCCGAAACGCGCGCCCGTAGAGATCGTCGACATCGTGGAACATGCTGAACATGGTTGCCTTGTCCATGCATTCATGTGTCCCGATCTCCTTGACCAGCCGGTCGAGAATGGGGTTGGTGGAAGTTACCGGCTCGGTATCTAGGGCCTCGGCTACTGCGGTCTTTTTGCGTCGTGCCATTACCATCACCCTAGCAGATCGGCCAGGTCTTCGTCGAACTGCGCCGCGCGCTTGAGCAGCTCCAGCTCCTCGCGCCGCAGGCGCTCGTCAAACTGCTTGATGCCCTCGGTAGCCGATGCGGTGTACTCGGCCTGCTTACGCTGCTCGCGTTGCCGCTGCCGCGTGGCCGCATCAGGCTTGATGACCCGACCATGGCCCAGATCGATACCCTCAGTGTAGTCCACTTCCCGTACGGCGCCAGGATGAGCACGCGACAGCCGCCGTGTGCCAGTCCAGCGTTCGAAGATGGCCCAGATGTGCTTGCAGATCACTGGCAGCCGTCGGGGGTTGGTAATGCGCGGCGGTTGGCCATTGCAGTTGACGATGAGTGAAGAACCGGCTTTGGCCAGCGCGTACTCACACACGAAGGTGAACCACGGACACGAGCAGTGTACCCAGGTGCGCGCGTATCGCGATAGCTTCTGCGTAGCGATAGGCGTGTCGCCGTACTGGTGAATGACTACCCGGTGAATGTCCGCGGCCCGTCGATCCGTTAGCCGTTGCCGGGCGCGCACGCCGTAGTCGACAGCCATGGGATGCCGCCGGAGGAACGGTCCTCGGGGGTCGATGCGGAGACGTCGTACCGGCTCGGTGCGCCATGGTGATTTACGCGAGACTACATCGAAGATGTAGTCCATGTACGGCCCGCCGCGATCCGACAGCAGTCGGGTCTGCAGTAGACTGATGCGGGCCTGGCGCGAGCGTTGGCGAAACGCTGACATCCGTGGCCCCTGAAACAACAGGGTCGCGGACATCATGTTGGTCATGGTAACGCGGGGTTGCGCAGGCGGCACAGCGGCTCCTTACACGTCGACCGTGACGACCACGGCGTCGTAGATGCGACACAGTACCTGCTGTAGTTGCTGTGCCGCACTAGTAGCTTCCGCATCGGTAAGTACGGCAGTGGGCTGTTGGACCAGCCGCTGCCCGTAGCTAGTAACTTGCGCGACCGCAGCTTCCGCCACGGTATCGATAGGCTCACCCAGATCGTACTTGCTAAGCAACAGCGCCACCGCCGACGCCACATGCACCAGCGCCATTGTGCGGGCGGTGCTAGTGGGCATGACTTGTTCTAGCTCGGCCGCTAGCTCGCGAAGCGTGGCCAGTACCGTAGCGCGTGTAGTGCTCATCGGGTAGGCTTTACAAGTAGATGCGCTGGAACAGGTCGCTCTCGCGCATGATGCAGAAGGTCATCAGCTCCATCGGATCTGATGACTCAGGATCCCAGGTTTCAGTACCGGGCAGCTGCAGGGCCATCAGCCCCGTGGCCACTAGCTCAGCGCAGATTGCCTTCTTCCGATTAGCGAAGGGGTTGCGAAGGCGGTAGCCCAGCCGCCGTAGCAACGCGCGGATGCCTACGCTTCCGATCTGCAGGAAGCCGTACTTGTCCCCGCAGTGCTGTGCGGCGGCGCGAATGCCTAACATCAGATCGTGATGGGGTAGGATGAAGCGGTTGACGTTCAACCACCCCTGAGCGGCATGCGCAAACGGCACCCGCACTACTCCTGCTGGCCCGGCCTCTAGTACCCAACGCCCACCCATGTCGTGGTCAGTGTACTCAAACCACGCATACGACACCGAGGCATCGGTAGCCCAGCGGATGAAGCGTGAGATGTTGGTGGTAGAGAAACCGACGACGGGTTGGTCCGTACCCATGCTGACCTCCACGCATCAGCCCGGCTGCCGCCGATTGGCGTGCAGCAGAGCATCCGTCCACGACGCAAAGCACACGTAACGTAGTGCGCAGAACGTCTGCGCGGCGGCAGTAACATCGGCACAGCGCCGCCACTTGACGTGGGTCAGCACTCGATCATGGCGAGCGGTGCGTAGGGCACGCTGGATGGTAGCCAGCTCGGCCTCGATCAAAGATAGTGACACGGGGTGACGAAAGACTTTGAGTAGCGGCCGGGCGGCGTAGCCACTGCTGCCCTGCAGCACTTCGTGCAGCGCCCCGGCGGCCTCCGCCTGCCACACACTGTTGCGGAAGGGTAGGTTGCGGTTCAGGTACATGAACAGCACCTCACGTGGGTGCAGTTCGTGCGGTGGGTAGCGCAGCAGCCGCGCGTAGGCACTGGTCTGATACACATGGGCGTCGACCGGTGCGGTCAGGGCCGTCAGCTTGGCCTCGTCGATGATCTTGATCTCCAGCACCAGCGGACGCGCTACCCCCTGTACGATGATACCGTCGGGGTGACCCGTTAGCGGTACGCGGGGATGCCGCAGCTCCAGTTCGCGGTAGCGCAGCGGGTAACCGCGCCGCGAACACGTGCGCGACCGACAGGACAGCCGTTGGTGCCAGGCGGTGCGTTCCTGTATCTGCCCGCAGCCGGGACACTCCCAGTCACCGTAGAGCAGCCGGCGCAGCCAGTGCTGCGCCAGCGCGTGCAGCACGGTGCCGCTAGCAGTGATGGCTTTGCGGACGAAGCTGATGGTAGGATCTGGACGTTGGCTGGCCGGCAACAGCCGCCACAGACACCAGTAGCGCGGGCAGAAGGGTAGTGCCGAGGCGCGCAGTGGATGGGGCAGACCCTGATCCGCCAGCGTGAGCGTCAGCGGCGGTAGCTCGCGCGGATCTAACGGCGCCAGCAGCTGGTGCCATACGTCAGTCACTTGCGGAAGTTGAGGCAGTTGCAGTCGTCGAGCCGACACGATTCTAGCGTACTGCCGTCGGCCGCCGCGTGACGCCAGTACTCATGCCCGCAGATACGACACGGAGTATCAGCCTCGATGCCCATGGCCGCGGCGTAGTTGGCGGCGAAGTCGGGCGACGTCGCTTTGCTGACGATGGGCTCGGCGCGCAGATGACTAGAGTGACTGGGCTTGAACGCCATGGCTACCTCAGAAGGTGAAGATCTTGGACGGGTCGTTGCGTCCGGGAGTAGCAGGTGTCGACTTGGGGTCGCGCGCTTCACGGGGCTTGTTGGCGAGGTTGGGCGTGGCACTGCTGAAGCGCCCCGTGACCGTACCCTGACCCCGGTACTTAGGTTCCAGCTCGCGCTGGAGTAGCTCGGTAACGTACGCACTCATCGCCACGCCCCGCGCTTGGCAGTGCTGGCGTAGCTTAGCGAACAGCTGCCCGTTGATGGAGATGGATCGCCGCGTCTGCACCTTGGCCATGGCTACTGCTCCTTCATGTGCGCAGCCGCGAGCAGCCGCTGCACGTCCACTTGTAGTAGGGTGGCTAGCTTGGGGATGGCATCCTTGCTCGGTAGCGCGATGCCCGCTTCGATATCCGCCACGGCGCGAGCCGACACCTCCAGCACCTTGGCGACATGACCCCGGTTGAGGTGCAGCTGCATGCGGGCCGCTCGCACGATAGCGCCAAAGGACAGGTGGTACACGGGTGGCGGTGCAGGCTCTACCGTCAGCGGTCGCTTCAAGCCGCCCGCGCGCATCTCGTCATCGTCCAACCACAGGTAGTCCCGCAGCGCCCGCTCGACGATGAGATCGGGCGACACCGGGTGCCGCTCGATCCGCGAACGGATCTGCGCAGCCCGCGCCACCTCAGCTACCACATGACTA
>Ga0115026_10000146_pt1 | contig 15421 bp, 10 predicted proteins | sample Mud_0915_D1_FD_83878 | JGI IMG/M metagenome (GOLD analysis project Ga0115026, IMG submission 83878) | Wetland microbial communities from Old Woman Creek Reserve in Ohio, USA - Mud_0915_D1 | ecosystem: Environmental > Aquatic > Freshwater > Wetlands > Sediment ...
ACGGCGTCTACCTCTTGGGTGCGGAGGGCGCCCGGGGCCGCATCGGCGAGCTGGACGAGGAGATGGTCTTCGAGACCCGGGTCGGCGAGACGTTCCTCCTGGGAGCCAGCTCGTGGCGGGTGGAAGAGATCACGCACGATCGGGTGATCGTGAGCCCGGCCCCGGGCGTCCCCGGCAAGATGCCGTTCTGGCGCGGGGAGCGAGCCGGGCGCACGCTGGAATTCGGGCGGGCCATCGGGGCGCTCACGCGAAAGGTGCGGAGCCTCCCCGAGACGGAGGCCATCCGCCTGCTCCGGGAGAAACACGACCTCGACGAGCGGGCCGCGGCGAACCTCCTGCAATACCTGCGCGACCAGATGGAGGCTGTGGGAGCGGTGCCGGACGACCGGACGATCGTCGTGGAGCGGTACCTCGACGAGATGGGCGACTGGCGGGTGTGCATCCTGAGTCCCTTCGGCGGGAAGGTGCACGCGCCGTGGGCGCTGGCGGTCGGGGCCGCGCTCCGCCGCGGGGGAGACGGTGCGCGCTCCGCGGACGTGCTCTGGACCGACGACGGGATCGTCGTCCGCGTTCCCGAGGCCGAAGAGGCGCCGCCTGTCCACCTGGTCCTTCCGGACCCCGACGAGGTGGAGTCCGTCGTGACACAGGAGCTGGGCGCGGGAGGCGAGCGCGCATCCGGCCAGAACCCGCTCTTCGCGGCGCGGTTCCGGGAAGCCGCCGCCCGAGCGCTACTCTTGCCACGGCGCGCCCCTGGCCGGCGGTCGCCCCTCTGGCAGCAGCGGAAACGGGCGGCAGAGCTTCTCACCGCGGCCTCTGCCTACCCGTCCTTCCCGATCTTGCTGGAAGCCCACCGGGAATGCCTCCAGGACGTCTTCGATCTGCCGGCGCTGGTCGAGGTCCTGCGCGGAATCCGCTCCCGCGCCATTCGGGTGGTCACCGCCGACACCCGCGTCCCCTCGCCGTTCGCCTCGGCGCTACTCTTCAGCTATGTAGGGAACTTCATCTACGAGGGAGACGCCCCGCTGGCCGAGCTCAGGGCCCAGGCGCTCACCGTGGACCTTGCGCGCCTGCGCGAGCTCCTGGGTCAGGCCGATCTGCGCGAGCTTCTGGATCCCGAGGCCGTTTCGGCACTGGAAAGGCGGCTTCAATGCCTCGAACCAGACCGACGGGCCCGGAACCCCGACGCGGTCCACGATCTGCTTCTCCGGCTCGGCGATCTCACCCGGGAAGAGCTGCGGGAGCGGTGCGAACCGGGGGATGCCGCCGAAGAGTGGATAACCGCGCTGACGCGAGAACGGCGAATTGTCATGGTGAAGATCGCCGGGGAGGAGCGGTTCGTTGCGGCGGAGGATGCCGGCCGCTACCGCGATGCCCTGGGTGTGCCCCCTCCCCTCGGCCTTCCTGGGGCGTTCCTCGAGCGCGTGGCCGACCCGCTGGGCGATCTCATGGCGCGGTACGCCAGGACCCACGGGCCGTTCCGAGCCGAGGAGGCTGCCCGGCGCCTGGGCATAGGTCCGGCCCCGGTGGACGCTGTGCTTCGCGCGCTGGAGACCGGTGGACGCGTCCTGGAGGGCGAGTTCCGTCCCGGCGGAAGCGGCCGCGAGTTCTGCGACGCCGACGTCTTGCGGATGCTTCGACAGGGGTCCCTGGCCAGGCTCCGGCGCCAGGTGGAGCCAGCGGGGCAGGACGCCTATGCGCGGTTGACGCTCGCGTGGCAGGGGGTGGATCGGGCGGGGGGCGCGCTTCCTCCGGGTCCCGAGGCGCTCCGCAACGCAATCGAGAGCCTCGAGGGCGCCGCCATCCCGTCCTCCGTCCTGGAGGCCCAGGTGCTTCCGGCTCGCATCGGAGACTACCGGCCGGAGATGCTGGACGAGTTGACCTCGTCTGGTGCGGTCCTCTGGGTGGGCCGCGAGCCGCTCGGGCCGAGCGATGGGCGGGTGAGTCTGTACCGCGCCGATCACGTCGCGTTTCTGCTTCGCCCGTCGGGGCCAACGATGCCCGACGGCGAATTGCACAGGAAGATCCGCGAACACCTGACGTCGCGCGGGGCAAGCTTTTTCCCGCAGATTCAGGCGGCCACGGGAGGTTTCTTCCGCGAGACACTGGAGGCTCTCTGGGATCTGGTCTGGGCGGGACAGGTGACGAACGACACGCTCCGCCCCTTGCGGGCGCTGGTGCGCACCCGCCGTCATCATCGCCAGCGGACGGGGGACGTGCCGCCGGAGGCGTCGGGACGATGGTCGCTCGTCCGTAGCTACGTTTCGCGCGAAGCGTCGCCCGAGGAGCGGCAGGCAGCATTGGCTCAGAGCCTGCTCGACCGCTACGGCATCGTGGTGCGCGAGGCCGCCCACGCCGAAGGAGTGTCAGGAGGATGGGCTGCGCTCTATCCGGTCCTCCGCGCCATGGAGGAAGCGGGGCGGGCCCGGCGCGGCTACTTTGTCGAGGGGCTCGGGGCCGCCCAGTTCGCGACGGGCGGGGCGGTAGACCGCCTGCGCGCGCTTCGAGAGCCGGGCGAGACACCGCGCACTCTTCTCCTGGCCGCTACGGATCCGGCCAATCCATACGGTGCGGGGCTGCCGTGGCCGGAGGGGGCGGCCGGGCGTAAGCCGGCCCGCATGGCCGGGGCCGTCGTCATTCTGCTGGACGGCTCGCTGGCCGCCTGGATGGGCCGGAACGAGCAACAGCTCCTCACGTTCGTGGGCCAGGTGAAGAATCGCAGCGCCGTCGAGGTTACTTGGGAGATCGCACACGCGCTGGCCGCCTCGGTTGGCGTGAAGGGGCGCCGCGCACTGCTGATCGGCGAGATGGATGGAAAACCGGCGGCGGAATCGTCCATGGTCGACGCGCTCCGGGCCGCCGGGTTCGTCCCGACCAGTCGAGGTCTCCTCAAGCGCGTCGGGAGCTGAAACCACAGAAGAGAATCGATTGGGAGCCGCTGGGCCGCGGGGGCAACCACAGATTACGCAGATTTCACAGATTGGCTTGGAGAAGGGCCTTGTCGTTGAATTCGTACTACACACTCGCAGGACCTTGTTTTTCTGAAAAGGTTTTGCCGTTCCCCGTGAAATCGGCCAATCTGCGTAATCTGCGGATCAAGACAGTCCGTTGGTTTGGTTGCGGCCCTCAGGCCGCGCTGTGTAATCTGTGAAATCTGTGGTTCCTCGAGGAATTGGCCGATGCCAGAAGGCGACACCATCTATCGAACGGCGGCGGTGCTGCGCCGCCTCTTGCAAGGAAAACGGCTCACCGGGTTCGAGACGACCGTGCCGCAGGTCGCCGCTGCGGCCGCTCGGCAACGCGTCGTGGGGCGCGTGATCTCCGACGTCGCCCCACGGGGCAAGCACCTCCTCATCGTGCTCCGCGACCCCGAAGCCGGTCCTGCGGCGGACCTCATCCTGCACACCCACATGCGAATGACCGGATCGTGGCACGCCTACCACGACGGGACGGCGTGGAAAAAGCCGGCGCGATTCGCCAAGGTCGTCCTGCGCGTCGAAGGCGTGGTGGCTCCGTGTTTCAGCGCACCGGTGGTCGAGTTGTTGACGACGCGGGAGACGGTGCGTCAGCCGGCCCTGTCGCGTCTGGGTCCCGACGCCATCGCCGAGGCGTTCGACGCGGACGAAGTCCGCGCTCGTTTGAGGACCAGGCCGGACCTCGGAATTGGAGAGGGTCTCCTGCTCCAGGCGGCAATGGCCGGGGTGGGGAACGTCTTCAAGTCGGAGATCCTGTTCCTTGAGCGGGTGAATCCCTTCGTGCGGATCGGCGACCTGTCAGACGAAGCGCTCGACCGCCTGATCGCGCAGGCACGGCGTCTCCTCCTCCTCAACCGGCGGCCGGGGTTTCGGCAAACACGCGCCGCGCTCGACCCGAAGGCCCGTATCTGGGTCTACCGGCGGAGCGGAAGACCCTGCTATGAATGCGGCACGCCGATTCGGCTGCGCCGGCAAGGGGAGGACGCGCGCTCGACCTACTTCTGCCCGCGATGCCAGGGAGTCGCCCGCTTCGAGCCGTGAGCCGCGAGCCGGGAATCCTGAGACCAGATCATCCGACAGAGGGAACATGCCCCCGGCGGACTGGCGTATCTGCGCGCTGATCACCTATGGCACAGAGGCTTTGTGGTTGATTCCGACGAAGGCCTCCGATACGCTACCTTTTCAGGAACGGTACGAACAGCCCGAGACGTGAGCGAGTGGGGAATCGGGTGGATCCGAACAGCAAGCGTCTGGACGACAGAGTTGTGATGACCGCGCGAGGAATTGCCACGGCGATTGCGAGTGTCCGGGCAGCGTGCACCCCATGAAACGACGCAAGCTCTTTTCCCTCCTCACGCTCGGCATCCTCGTGTGTTGCGCTCTGATTTTCGGGGTCGTGCCCACCGCTCTTCACTTTCCCTGGCTCCGGATTCCCCTTGCGACGGCCCTCGGGCACGAGTTTGGCATCAGGTCGTTGTCGTTTTTGTCGGGTCTTTCGGGATCCGTTCTCAGATTACCTTTCGGCAATGTCGGTGCGGATAGTCTGGCGCTGCTGGCTTCGAGTATCGCCCCGACGAGCTCATTCGAAGTGATACTGCGAGGCGAGATCGACGACCTGGTCATCCGGGACCTGAAGCTCACTTACCGAATCGGGGGGGCGCCGGGTGGAAATACTGACCTCTCTGTCCTCGCTAAACTCCCAACCATCCGTCGGCTCGAGGTGCAGAACGCCGAGGTCCTTGTGACGTTCGAAAGAGGGCCTCAGCAAGTCAAGCTGACCGACCTCAACTTCGCCGTCAAGGACTTCTCGTCCAAAACGGGTGGCAGCATTGCCTTTCGGGCGAACTTTGCCGCCACGGCACCAGGCGACACGGCGATCGCCGCCAGCGGAAGGATCATGGGAGATTTCGCGCTGACAGGTGTCCATCCGAAACCGTACGGCAAAGGAACCGTCGAGCTCGTCGTGGATTCCACCACGTACACGAGCGGGAATCGGATGGCTTCGCTGAGCGGCGTCACGCTTGCTGCCGATCTCACGTACGACCAGCAGACGGAGACGGTCGCGATCGACACGCTCCGCGGCGAGAGCGAGGACTTCGGGACCATGATTGGGACGGCAAAGGTCCTGCTCCGCGAAGACATGCCGTGGAGCGCGAGATTCTCGGCGGCTTCGATCGATTTCGCGCGGGCATTCGCGGTGTTCCAATCACTCCTGCCGGACGGGTATCGCAACTGGACGGTGCAAGGCCAGGGAACGGTCGAGACGCAGGCGGAAGGCAGGTTTGCCGACGGCGGGCCTTTGCTCGACGGTTCCGTGGTGTTTTCGTTCATTCAAGGCGGAATCAGCTCACCGGATAGCTCGAAGGCGGCGCAAGGAGTTGGCGGCAGGCTCGCCCTGAAACTGGCGTATGTATCGCCGGAGCAGAAGCTCACCTTCAATGTCCGGGCCGAGCAGCGCGACGGCGAGTATCTCTGGAGGACGTATTACAGCAATCTCGCCGGTCACCAGGCATCGCTCACCTTCGACGGCAATTATTCGTGGGGCGGTGGCCAGCGTTTTGATCTCAATGGCTCGCTGGATGTTTTCCAGACCGGCGACTATACATTCCACGCCGGGGGACAGGGAAGCGATTGGACGGTTCAGTTCAAGGGCTCCGACCTCTCGCACGCAAGAATCGTGGATACACTGTTGAAAGAGTATCTCAAGGGGCTGTCGCCACGCCTTGCCAGTCTTTCGGTCACCGGCGCCTCCGTCCTTGACACCACCATCCGCCACGAGGGCGATGCGCTGGCGATCACCGGTACGTACAGGACGGATGGGGCAAGCGTCGCCGCGTCCGACTTGCCGCTGACCATTCAGGGGATTACGGCGAACGTGCCCTTTGCGCTCAGATATCCCCCAAGTGGTTCCTCCGCGGCGTTCTCCCCGCTTCCGGGGTTCGTTCGCCTTCAGGCCATACAACGGAGGAGGCTCACCGTAGAAGACCTGCGGATCCCTCTGGTCATTTCGCAAAACAAGCTGGAGGTTCCAGAGCCTCTTGTCGTTCCCTTCTTTGGCGGCCAGGTTCACCTGTACGGTCTGCAGGTCGACGACGTGCTCTTCCCGACCCGCTACCGGTTCGGGATCAAGATAGCCAATGTGGACCTGGGCCGGCTGACCCGACGGCTGACCGGCATGGAGTATCCCGGTACCATCAACGCGGACCTGGGCATGATGCGATACGAGAACAGCCGGATCGCGTCCGAGGGACGAGCGGTGGTCACCGTATTCGGCGGCGAGATCGAGGCGACGGACCTCTTTGCGGAGGACATAATGTCGCCTTCACGGACGATAGGCGGCGACATCACTTTCCGGGATATCAGTCTTGAAGAATTGACACAAAAGATTGCGGTTGGCAAGATGACTGGAGTCATCCAGGGGTCGCTCAGGAATTTTACGATGGAGTACGGTGAACCCGCGACCTTCGTATTCGACGTCGAATCGGTTGCAAAGCGAGGCGTTGCGCAGTCCATCAGCATGGATGCGATCCAGAGCATCTCGATTCTCGGGACGGGCGCGGACAGCGCGCTGAATCGGGGAATCACGCAGCTCTTCAAGGAGTATCCGTACAGCAAGATCGGGCTTCGGTGCGTGTTGAGGAACGATCAGTTTTCGGTCAACGGCACGATTCACGACGGCGGGAAGGAATACCTGGTCCGGCGCGGACTCTTTCGCGGGGTGGACGTCGTGAACCAGAATCCGGACAACGTCATCAGCTTCCGGGACATGGCGGAGAGAATCAAGCGAATCTCGAGGTCGCCCGAGATCGAACCGGGCGGAATCACGGTAGAATAGGGCGTCGGGCCCAGACGTCAAAGGTAGAGGAATTGCGTGAGGAGATTGCCATGACATCGAAGAGGCGGTGGCTCATCGGGCTGTTGATGGTGCTGCTTGTGTCCTGCGTGACGGTGAACATCTATTTCCCGGCCGCGGCGATCCAGAAAGCCGCAGACCAGATCGTCGACGACGTTCGCAAAGCGCCAGAGCCGGCGCCGGAGCAGACGCCCGAGCAGAAACAGGAACAGGCTCCGGGCAAGAAGAGCGGACTCGAGTGGTTCCGTGTCGTGGCGATCGGCGCAACGGCGGCGCATGCGGCGGCCGTCGACGTCAACGTCTCGACCCCGGCGATCCGCGCGCTCAAGGCGTCGATGGCTGCTCGGTTCCCCCAGCTTCAGCCGCTGTACGGCAAGGGCGCGGTCGGCGAGACAAACAACGGACTGGTGGTTGTTCGCGACACTGGCGCGCTTTCCCTCAAAGAGAAGGCCGACGTGAACCGCTTGGTCAGTGAGGAGAACCGGGACCGCACGGCGCTGTACGCGGAGATCATCAAGGCCAACAACATCGACATGGGCCAACTTCCCGAGGTGCAGAAAATATTCGCCAACAGCTGGCGTGGCAAGTCGGCCTCCGGCTGGTGGATCCAGCAGGACAACGGCCAGTGGGCGAAGAAGTAGGCAGTGGCGCCGGAGGCCGGACGCACGCGCGCTCCGTTCAGGCGGGTCAGCGGGAGCTCGGTCCGCAGCGGCCCAGGATTTCCCGGCGCTCCGCCTCCGAGGTCACCCGATCGAGGGCGGGGTAGAGGATGTTTGCTTCGCGCAGATCGTGGTGTTCCATGAGGTTCTTGAATGTCGCCTGGCGATCCAGCAGCCAGAGGATGCCTCGCTTGCGACCATCCGGGGTTTGTGCCAGAGATGACAGTGTCTGCTTGAAACCCGCGAGCAACTCCTGCATGCGCTTGTGCTCACCGGTGAAGAGAACCGGGGGACCGCCGGGAATCGCGCCCGCACGTACGTAAACCGGGAGTAGAAGATCTTCCTCGTCCCGAATATGGCGGAGGAGGTTGCGTTCGAACTCCTCGAGTCTCTCCGCCCCCCGCGTGAGATCGCCGTCGAGGAGTGACTCCTGGTGCTGCAGGAAGAGCTCCTTCAGGACCTTGTGGATGTCGAGCAGGGAAACAAAGCTCAGCTCTGCCATGACGCGTCTCCCACGATTTCGGCGGGAGTGAACTGCACGCCCGGCGACCGATACGCCTCAGTGCTCAATACGCGAACCAGCAGGACGCCGGGTCTGGTTGAACGCGCGGCGAGCGCAGCACGCTCGCACCATCAGGCGTTCTCCGTCAAGTCTTCCAAGAGGCGCAACGACGCCGCACGACGACCGCTCTCAATTTCCTGCCGTTCGAACTCTGCGAACTTGCCTGCCAGTCGCGCCTGATCCGAGTCGTCGAGGAACTGTTCAACCATGGGAAAGACGATGGTGTCCTCGCGATCAATGTGCGTGCGCAAGAGTTGGATGTAGCCCCGTCCGCTCTCGGCGATGTTCTTCGCGGCCGTCGGGTCCTTGTCGAGTGCAGCGGCGGCCTCGGCGATGCAGCGAATGAACTCGCGGCCTCTCTGGTGCTCGGTCGTCAAGACCGCCACGGGCCCCCCGCCGCGCGGGTAGTCCAGCTCGTCCACCATCATCGTGAATAAGATGTCCTCCTCTTTCCCGTGGTGGCACCGGTCGGCGAAGTTTCGCAGAAACTCGACCGCCTTTTCGAAGAACGCGCGGTCGGTTTGGGTTCCCTTCTCCAAAGCCGAGATCCTCTTCTCGATGGCGCTCAGCACTTTGAGGATGAGTGCGTGCTCGTGCATGAGGATCTGGGCAGCGGTGGTTCCAGGGGCAGGCGGATCAGGGTGAGTGTTGCGCGAGGAATTCGCAGAAGTAGTCATGTGTGCAGCCTCCGTCGGTATTGACAGCAGGGTCCTCTCGCGGGCCAGGCGCTCTCCATTTCGTCATCCGGTGGAGAGTGGCCACAGCATCAGGCTGGTCCGAGCCGGCCGGTGCATCTGTGACTTTTGTCGCATGACCCCGATCTCCAGACTTTCCGGTTGACACGATAAATCTGGTTCCCTAGCGTTCGAATGCGAAACCGAGCACGGTGGTGAACAGAAAGGCAGCGACCTCTCGGAGTTTGTCGGGCTCGCATCTCTTCGCAGGCTCCGAAAGGGGCGGGAGGCATGAGCCAAACCGCGCGGAAGCGCCGCAAAGGGTTCACACTCATCGAGTTGCTCATCGGCATCGCCATCGTCAGCCTGCTGGCCATGATTGCGATTCCCAACGTGATGAAGGCAAACCGTAAGGCCAGGTACGGGCGCGCAGCGGCGGATGCAAAGACGGCGACGACGTCGGCAGTGACGTACGCTCTCGACAAGAACGTCTATCCGACCAGCCTGGCCGTGCTGCGGGCGAACGGTTACGGCAGCGTCGACGATCTCGACCCCTGGAAGATTCCCTTCGAACTATGCCCGGCTCTCCTTGGAGGCGGTCCGGCCTTATCGGGTCAGGACATCTACGTGTTCAGCAAGGGAGCGACCGCCGTCGGGGTTTATCCGAATCCGTTTTCACCAGACACGGGTGCCGGCGGTTCCGCGGGCTACTCCTCCGTCTACGGCGCCTGGACGGGTGAGTGAAGCGGCGGTAAATCGGCGAAACTCGGAATTTCCGCCGGAGGACGGGTCTTCGGACTTGTTCGGTCTGTTCCGCTCCGCGGTCCTTCGAGCGGCATACTTTCTCCTGCCAAGCCGCACGTAGGGCCGTTCCATTTCCCGTCAGATCATCGCCCGGTGCAGACCGCCGTCCACGATGACGATGCTGCCGGTAATGTAGCTCGCCCGCTCGGACGCGAGGAAGGCCACGGCATCGGCCACCTCCTCGGGCCGGCCCATGCGCCTGAGGGGAATCGCGGCGGTGGCCTCGCGCTGAGCGGCCTCGACCGTGACCCCCTTGACGCGCGCCGCGTCCTGCAGCAGCTTCGTCTGACGCTCCGTCAGGATCGGCCCCGGGCAAACGGTCGTCACCAGGATGTTGTTGCCTGCCTCCGCATCGGACAGCGCCTTCATGACGTTCAGGATTCCTGCGTTGTTCAGCCCAACCGGCATGATCGTCGGGCCGGGCTGGATGCCGGCCAGCCCGGCAACGTTGACGATTCGTCCCCATCCGTTCTTCCGCAGATGCGGGAGAACGAGCCGGGCCATGCGGAGGTAGCCGAACAGCTTGAGCCGCAGGTTCTCGAGCCAGCGCTCGTACGTAAGCTCGTCGAAGGGAAGACCGCGCGCGGCGCCAGCATTGTTGACCAGAATATCAATCCGCCCCCAGGCCGCCGCCGTCGCTTCAATAACCCGTCCGGCCGCGGCGGGCTCGGTGAGATCCGCCTCGACCGTCAACGTCCGCCCGCCGCCGATGGCGTCCAGCGCCCGCTGCGTTTCCGCGAGCGAGTCCCGACCCCGCGCACACAATGCGACATGGGCCCCCTCGCGGCACAGCCGCTCCGCCACGGCCCTACCGATTCCGCGGCTCCCTCCCGTGACGATCGCTACGCGTCCCGCGATTCCCAGGTCCATGCGTTCCTCCTAAGGGCTTCTGTTTGGCGCGCATTGCTCGCGAGTTGCGTTCGCGAAAAATGCGGGCTACGCCATCTGTCCCCGCATCTCCGCGGCGTACTGGTCGGCGTTCAGGCCGACAAGCACATGGAGAACCCGGTCCGGCAGCCGCATGATCCCCTGCGCGCCGGCGGCGTGGAGTGCGTCTTCGTTGATCGCCGTCTCGTCGCCCACCACCAGCCGGAGCCGCGTCTCGGCGCAGGACTCGACCTTCCGGACGTTCTTGGCGCCGCCGAGCGCCGCGAGGAGGTCCCGGGCCTTCTGGGCTGCCTCGGGGTCGCGGAGCTTCGGGGAGATCCCCTTCACTTCGTATTCCACGGCGGGCTGCGCCGCCTCGGTGAGCTCCGCCTCCGTCCCCGCCGTCTTCAGGAATTCCTCCATGTCGGTCTTGAGGCCCTCGGAGCGGGTGCCGAAGATGGCCTGCATCCCGTTTCCCACCACGACCACGCCTGCGGCGCCCAGTGCCTTCAGCTTATCCTGGTTCACCTTGCGGACGTCGTTGAGACCGACGCGGAGTCGCGTGATGCAGGCGTCGAGGTTCTTGATGTTGCTTCGCCCGCCGAAGGCCAGGACCAACTCCCTGGCCATTCCCAGGGCCACCTCGGCCCGGGCATCCGCCCTGCTCACCTCTTCTCGTTCGCGTCCGGGGGTCTTGAGGTCGAGCTTCAGGATCAGCACTCGGAAGACACCGTAATAGATCCCAGCGTAGAGTGGTCCAAGCACCAGGACCAACCAGGGCCGGGTATCCATGGCGTAGAAGAGCGCGTAGTCGATAAACCCGTGAGAGAAAGTGTACCCGAGCTTTGCCCCCAGGAGGTAGAGCAGCGGAAAGGCGAGGCCGGCGAGGAGGGCGTGGAAACCGTACAGGATCGGCGCCACGAACAGAAAGGAGAACTCGATCGGCTCGGTAATGCCGGTGAGGAACGAGGTCAGCGCCGCCGAGACCATGATACTGCCGGTCCGGATCCGGTTCTCCGGCTTGGCGCAGTGCCACATGGCGATGGCCGCCGCGGGCAACCCGAACATCTTGAAGAGGAAGCCGCCTCCGAGGTTCCCGGCGGTTGGATCGCCGGCGAAGAAGCGGGTGAGCTCGCCGTGCACGACGGCGCCGCCGGGGGTGGTGAAACTTCCAACCTGGAAGAAGAAGGGGACGTTCCAGACGTGATGCAGCCCGAAGGGGAGCATGAGCCGCTCGATGACGCCGTAGAGGAAAACCGCCACAGCGGGGGCGCCCTTCGAGGCAAAATCAGAGAAGACATTGATCAACCCCTGGACCGGGGGCCAGACGAGGCTCAGCACGGCGCCGATGGCGATGGCCGCGAAGGCAGTGACGATGGGGACGAAGCGCTTGCCGGCAAAGAACCCGAGATAGGAGGGCAGCTTGATCTTGAAGTAACGATTGAACAGGCCTGCAGCGACCAGGCCGATGATGATGCCCCCGAAGACGCCGGTGTCAATGGACGGGATCCCCATGACGGGCTTGGGTTCGAGGCCGAGGTAGCTCGCCACCACGCCCATGGTGCCGAGCATGACCACGTAACCGATCACGGCCGCCAGCGCAGAGACGCCGTCGTTGTTGGCCACCCCTAGCGCCACGCCGATGGCAAAGATCAGCGGCAAGCCGGCGAAGATCGGCTCGCCCGAGTTCTTCATCGTCTGGAAGAGCAGCAGCAAGAGCGGCGACTCGATCCGGAGGGCACCGCGCTCGACACCGGAGAGCAGCGCGCCACCGATTCCCAGCAGGATCCCGGCGACGGGTAGCACCGAGACCGGCAGCATGAGGGACTTGCCTATCTTCTGGAGAAAGTCGAAGGAGTTCTTGAGACGCTCGCCGAGGGTCCGCAAGAGTCCCGAGGGTTGGCCAGTCATCACTGTTCCCTCCGCAGCGCGCTATCCACAGCCGAAGAAGCCGACGCATCGTCCTCCGGCGGGCTCGGGCACAGCGCCCGGACGGCGGCAGCCGTGTCCTGCCGCAGCGCATCCTGGGCGAGCCGCCGGCAGTCCGCCACGCGCAGCGCCCGGACGGCGGCCTTGATGCCGGGGATGGTGGGCACACTGACGCTGAGTTCGTCCACGCCGAGGCCGATCAAGAGGGGGACCGCCTGGAGATCCCCGGCAATCCCGCCGCACACCCCGACCCACTTCTTCTCTTGGTGAGCAGCCTCCACCACGCGCGCAATCAGGCGAAGGACGGCAGGGTTGAGGCCGTCCACCTGGGGTGCCAGCTTGGGGTGGCCGCGGTCCATGGCCAGGACGTATTGCGTGAGGTCGTTGGTTCCAATGGAGAAGAAGTCGGCCTCCCGGGCGAACTGCTCTGCCATGATGGCCGCGGCGGGGACCTCGACCATGATGCCGACCGGAATCGCCGGGAGGCCGAGCTTCTCTCGCTCCTCTTCCAGGAGCGCCCGTGCGCTTCGCCACTCTGTGAGGGTGGCGATCATCGGGAACATGATGAGGACCTTGCCTGCCCGCGATGATCGCAGGATGGCGCGAATCTGGGTGCGAAGGATCTCGGGACGATCCAGCCCGACCCTGATGCCCCGCTCGCCAAGAAATGGGTTGTCTTCCTTGGGAATCGGCAGGTAGGGCAGAGGCTTGTCGCCCCCCACGTCCAGCGTGCGAATGATCAGGGGCCGCGCCGGACCCAGGGCTACGGCGATCTCGCGGTAGGCCTCTGCCTGCTCGTCCTCGGTGGGCGCGGTCGCCCGCCCCATGAACAGGAACTCCGAGCGCAAGAGACCAACACCCTCTCCGCCGAGCTGGACCGCCTGCTCCGCATCCGAGAGGCCGCCGATGTTCGCCACCACTTCCACCCGATACCCGTCACCGGTGATCGCAGCCTGCGAGGCCGTTTCCAGGTCCGCCTTCCGCTTGGCTGCGTGCCGTTCCTGCAGCCGCCGGATTCGGGCCACTTCGTCGGCCGGGGCGTTCAGACGCAGTGTGCCCTTCCGCCCATCCAGGATCACGGGCGCGTCGTTCGGGACGTCCAGGGCTGCCGGGTCGATTCCCGCCACGGCCGTGATGTCCAGGGAGCGGGCCAGGATGGATACGTGGGATGAGGCGCCGCCGGCCGTCGTACAGAATCCCACGACCCTGGTCCGATCCAGGTTGGCGATGTCGGATGGCGTCAGGTCCTCGGCGATCAGGATCGTCTGGGCGGGGAGTTCGGGCTGTTCGGCCTCGGCGCCGGTCAGCAGGCGCAAGACGCGCTCCCCGACATCGCGGACGTCGTTGGCGCGGGCCGCGAGCAGCTCGTTCTTGAGGGTGGCCAGCGACTCCGCATGGGCGCGGAAGGCGCGCCGCCAGGCGAACGGGGCGCTCCTCCCCTTGGCGATGGCACTCACGGCGATCTCCGTGAGGCCCGGGTCCTCCAGAAGCTCCTGGTGAGCGGCAAAGATCGCAGCCTTGCCCGGGTTGGCCTCGCCCTTGAGCCGCGCCTGCAGCGCCTCCAGCTGTAACTTTGCCTGCTCGATGGCTTCATCGAGTCTGCGGCGCTCCCGGTAGGGATCGTCGGCGTCCTCCGGGAACACGATCTCTTCGTGGCGCATCTGGAAAACGTTTCCCACGGCGAGACCGGGCGAGGCAGCGACGCCTAGGAGAAGGTTGGGGTCCGCTGAGCGCGAGCGCGGGGCGGGTGCCGCTCCCTCGGAAACCATCATGCTGGCTGGCGCCGAAGCCGGCGCGGTCCCCTCGTCGCCCAGGCCGCGCTGCAGCGCTGGGACCAGCGTCGCGATGGCATCTTCGGCATCGGGTCCCTGGGCCACCAGGTTCACCTTGTCGCCGAAGCCCACCTCCAGGCCCATGATGGAGACCACGCTCTTGGCATTGGCCTGGTCGTCGCCCCGCCGCAGGCGGATGTCGGCCTTGAATTTCTTGGCAAGGTTCGCCAGGACGGCCGCGGGCCGGGCGTGGAGACCGGTAGGGTTCGGCACCACGATGGCGTCCGAGGTGACCGTCCCACCGGCCGCGGGCTGCGTCTCGACCTGTGCATCAACCAGGGTCAGCTCCAGGATGGTGTCGGAGCCCGCCGTCACGCTGCCCGACCGGGGCACGAGCGTCGCTACCCGATCCATCGTGGTGACGACCACCTGGGTGAGCAAACTCTTGGCGTGGGTGGCGATGTGGTCCGCGTCGAACTCGATCAAGAGGGCGCCGGCCACCACGGTATCTCCGGCCTTGACCGCCGGTGTGAAGCCTCGGCCTTTGAGCTGCACGGTGTCCAGGCCGATGTGGATCATCACCTCCACACCGCCGGCCGCTGCGATGGTGACCGCATGGCCAGCCGAGTGAACCTGCACGACGGTGCCGTCGCAGGGGGAGAGAAGACGCTGGCTGATGGGGTCGATCGAGACGCCGTCGCCCACCATCTTTTGGGCGAAGACTGGGTCGGGGACCCGCTCGATCGGCATCAGGTGGCCGGAGAGGGGGGCTTTCAGCAGAAGTGGCTGCCCGGTGTGTCTTGTCATGTCCGTCGCCCTCGCGTGTTTCCCCTGATTGAACAGTCCGCCCGGCCGTGTCCGGCCGGCGGCTGTCAGCGGTCGCGGCGCAAACGGTTGTATAGAGCTTCCACCTCCTTCAGGTCGCGACGGAAGGGGCCTTCCGCTTCCAGCTTCAGGCTGGTGACGGCGGCGGCCCACACGACGGCGTCCTCGGGCGAGGCGGTAAGGCGCCGGGAGAGGTAGGACGAAGTGCAGGTGTCGCCGCGACCACTCCGGCCACGGACCGCCTCCGGCGCCCACGGCGCTTCGTGAAAGACGCCGTCGTGGTACACGAGCACCCCGCCGCCGTGCGTGAGCAAGACTTCCTTCGGCCCGAAAGTGGCGAGCTTCTTGGCGGCGGCATGGCGGTCGGGTTCCCCGGTAATCAGCTCTGCCTCGACGGCATCCGTCTTCAGGACCGTGACGTGCCGGAGGATATTTTCCTTGCCGGGCCAGCCGTCGGAGACCAGGGTGCCGTTCCGGACGATGCGTAGGAATCCCTGCACGTCC
>Ga0115026_10000148_pt1 | contig 15355 bp, 10 predicted proteins | sample Mud_0915_D1_FD_83878 | JGI IMG/M metagenome (GOLD analysis project Ga0115026, IMG submission 83878) | Wetland microbial communities from Old Woman Creek Reserve in Ohio, USA - Mud_0915_D1 | ecosystem: Environmental > Aquatic > Freshwater > Wetlands > Sediment ...
CCGAGTGCCGGTCCAGCTTCCCCTTTGCAGCCGCCTGCCAGTCACGGGACCGCTACCAGCTGCAGCGGGAAGAGGCGGTTTTCAACCAGCGGAAAGCAGAAGAGATAGGTAAGAGATTGGAGAAGGAGTATAAAGACGCCGTACATGACCGGGACACATGGGCATGGGCGTACCAGTACTGCAAGGACCTGCAGAACCGGGTTGGCCCCTGTCCGGATTTGCAAGTGCGGGAGAATCAAGAGCAGAAATGCAAAAATCTTGAAGCCATCGCACAACAGTTCCGTCCCGGCAGGGCGTCCGGCCCCACAGCCCCTCCAGCGCCGACCAAGACGACCCAGACCACAACCAACCCCCCTGCTCCGACAGGGAGAACGGTCAAGATCGGTTACATAAACTACCAGAAGCTGCGTAATTTTTCGGTAACGATCAACGGGACCACCAAGGACTGCTCCTCAGGCTTCGACGCCTCACGTCCCTACCCCAAGGGAGCGGGGGACTGCAGTTTCGATGTCACCCCCGGGCCGTGCTTCATCAGCGTGCAGGCGTCGGGCTACGTCACGGTGAAATTCGATTACACCTGCAACAAGGACGAAACCCTGACGACCACGCTGTCCAAAGCACCCTGAAATACACGAAAGGCGCGTTTGTACCCTACGTCTCCATACCAGCGAGAAATGTCTTACGTGTCAACATCTCCCGCCCCGCTTTGTATGCAAAAAGTTAAGCGCTTAGCACGTCCATATAGCTGAAAAAACTCCATTATTAGCTACATTTCACATAATGAAACTATGTTGCAAAAATAGTTCTTGACTAGAATTTTGCGACAGGTATACTATTCCCAAGACCGCTTGGATCCAGTTGCTGGACTGAGACGGAAGGGCGAGAAAGAACGCAAGGCCTTCTGCGCAACAGTTCAGAAGGCCTTTTTATTTTGGGCGGTCCTGGAGGGTTCGGTGGAGAAAGTAACGGTACCCGGCATCAGGGCTCGAAAGGGCGGTGAGAAGATCACCATGCTGACCGCCTATGACTTTGTCTTTGGGGGCATCGTTGATGCGGCCGGAATCGACATCATCCTGGTGGGCGATTCAGTGGGCAACGTGATGCTCGGTTACCCCAACACCCTGCCCGTCACCGTCGATGAGATGATCCATCACACGAAGGCCGTGGTCAACGCAGCAAGAACAGCCATGGTGGTGATCGACATGCCCTTCATGTCCTACCACGAAAGCATCGAACAGGCGCGCCGGAACGCAGGGCGCATGATCAAGGAGAGCGGCGCCGAGGTGGTGAAGCTGGAGGGCGGCGTGCGCGTGAAAGATGCCATCAAGGCGATCGTTGACATAGACATTCCGGTCATGGCCCACATTGGTCTTACGCCCCAGTCGGTCAATCGCATGGGCGGGTATAAAGTGCAGGGTAAAGGCGCAGCGGAAGAAATGCTCATCGAGGATGCCCTGGCTGTTGAGGAGGCAGGCGCCTCTTCCGTGGTGCTCGAGGCCGTGCCGAGAGATGCAGCAAAAAAAATCACCGGGATGCTGAGCATCCCGACGATAGGCATCGGCGCCGGGCCCGACTGTGACGGCCAGGTGCTGGTGCTGCAGGACCTTCTGGGATTACTCGGCCAGTTCCGGCCGAAATTCGTGAAAAGCTACGTGAATATCAGGGCTGAAGCTGAAAAAGGCATAAAGCAATATATAGAAGAAGTGAAGAGCGGCGCGTTCCCGGACGACAGCCACTCGTTCCATTAGAGACAGGGGCCGGGGGCCGGGGGCCCGAAAGACAGGGGCCAAGGGGCCAGACAAAGATTCAGAGAGCACGGACGTAAGAGATGAAAGTCATACGGACGATCAAGGAGATGCAGGAAACGGCGGATGCGATCAGGCGGGAAAAGCGCATCGGTTTCGTGCCGACAATGGGCTACCTGCACGAGGGTCACCTCGCACTCGTCAGAAAAGCGCGTGAGCTTACCGATGTGGTGGTCGGGAGCATCTTCGTCAACCCGATACAGTTCGGGCCCACCGAGGACCTGGCCAGGTACCCGCGAGACTTTGAAAGGGATCACAAACTCCTGGAAGCCGAAAGAACCGATATCATCTTCTATCCCGACTACAAGGAAATGTACCCCGACGGCTACACCACGTATGTGCAGGTGCGCGGTTTGGAAGATTACCTGTGCGGCCAGACCAGGAAGGGACATTTCGTAGGTGTGGCCACGGTCGTGGCAAAGCTTTTCAATGTCGTGAAGCCTCACGTCGCAGTCTTCGGGCAGAAAGATTACCAGCAACTCACCATCATCGAGCGGATGGTCAAAGACCTCAACATGGACATCGAGATTATTGGATATCCCACGGTGAGAGAAAAAGACGGGCTCGCGATGAGTTCGCGGAACACGTATCTTTCGAGCGACGAACATGAAAAAGCGCTTCTCATCCATGCATCGATCAGGAAGCTCCAGGAACTCGTCAAGGCTGGGGAACGAAGCGCACAGGCGCTCAAGGCGGAGGCTGGCAAGGTACTCAGTTCCAGTAACGGGATTGAGATTGAGTACGTCAGTATATCAGACCCGAATACGCTCGTGGAAGCCGAGATCATAGAGAAGAAGGCGGTCTATGCGGTGGCAGTGCGCATCGGGAAAACGAGACTGATAGATAACGCTTTATTAGGGGAGGTTTAACGTGGTACGGACAATGATGAAATCGAAAATTCATCGGGCAACGGTAACTGAAAGCAATCTTCAGTACGAGGGCAGCGTCACAATCGACGAAGGGCTGCTCGAAAAAGCAGATATCCAGGAGTACGAGCAGGTGCAGATATATAACATCACCAACGGGGAACGCTTCACGACGTATGCCATAAAAGGCGGCCGCGATTCAGGCGTGATCTGTATCAACGGCGCAGCAGCCCACAAGGCCAAGAAGGGCGACATGGTGATCATAGTCTCATACGGGGAGTACACCGGCGAAGAACTGAAGAGTTTTGAGCCGAAACGCGTTTACGTGGACGAGAAAAACCGCGCGCGGAAAGTTGCCTAGCCGAAAAGTTTTCTGAAGGGGGCCTGCCAGGCCTCCTTCAGCCTTCCTATATCCGCATCTACTACTATATTTCCACTGATCCCTTTTACGACGAGCCGCGGCTCTGCTGTTGCTTTGCCTATGACAGCATATGGTATGCGCCCGAAGATCTTCTCAAACTTTGGCAGATCGCTCTCCCGGACCGAGACGATGAACCTGCTTGCCGACTCCGAGAAGAGCAGGAAGTCATCCCTGTAGATACCGACCCGCGGCGCAGGAGCGAGATTGATCGCAGCCCCCAGACCCCCCGCGAATACGGTCTCAGCGAGCGCCACTCCGAGGCCACCGTCCGACAGATCGTGCGCAGAGCGCATGATGCGCGCGCCTATGGCCCGTTCCAGCGCCCGGTATGTCTTAAGCGCTTTTGGTCCATCCACCTTCGGGGGAATGTTTCCCATCAATCCCAGGTGTGCGAAATACTCCGACCCTCCCAGCTCCGCGCGCGTCATGCCGATGAGAATGACGAGGTCTCCCGCTGCCTTCAGGTCCATGGTGACACTCTTCTTCACGTCAGGGATACGTGAAATCGCGGATATCAGCAGCGTCGGCGGCACAGAGATCTTGATGTCGCCGTGCATGTAATCATTCTTCATGCTGTCTTTGCCCGAGATGAGCGGTGTTCCGAAGAGCACGGCATAATCGTAGAGCGCCTTGTTTGCCCTCACGAGCTGCGCAAGCTTGTATTCGCCGTCCGGGGTCCTTTCTGATGCAACCGGGTCACACCAGCAAAAGTTGTCCAGGAGCGCCATGTGGCCAAGGTTTCCGCCTGTTGCGATATTGTTGCGCACTGCCTCGTCAATGGCGAGCGCTGCCATGTGGTACGTGTCGAAGCGGCTAAATTTCGGACATATCCCGTGACTGACGACCACGCCTTCTGCGCTCTCGGGCGCCGGCCGGACGACTGCCGCGTCACTCGGCCCATCGTTCTCGCGGCCGCAGAGCGGCTTGACCACGGTGCCTGCCTGCACTTCGTGATCATACTGCCGGACCACGTACTCTTTGCTGCAGATATTCCAGCGGCCTAGCATGGCAAGCAACGTCCCGTTGTAGTCGGATGGTTCTGCCGGCGGGTTCTCGTCCCTGATCGTTCTCTCCCATCGCGCCCGCAGGTGCATGCGGGGGTGGCCGTTATGAAGGAAATCCATGTCGAGGCAGGCCACGGTCTTGCCCTGGTAAAGCATGTGGAACTTGCCCGAGTCGGTGAATTCACCCAGCACCGTCGAAAGCACGTTCATCTTCTCGGAGAGGGCGAGAAATTCATCGATCTTCTCCGGGCTCACCGCCACGGTCATGCGCTCCTGCGCTTCAGAGAGGAGTATCTCCCATGGATCGAGGCCGTGATACTTGAGCGGGGCGCGCTCCAGGTGCAGCATGCACCCGTTCGTATCCTCGGCCATCTCGCCCACAGACGAGGAGAGACCGCCCGCACCATTGTCCGTTATCGAAGTGTAGAGGCCCCTGTCCCGTGCTATCAGCAGGAAGTCGGTCATCCTCTTTTGCGTGATGGGATCGCCGATCTGGACCGCGCTCGTGGGTGATGCCTCTGACAGCTCTTCCGACGAGAACGTGGCGCCGTGAATGCCGTCCTTTCCGATCCTGCCGCCCACCATGACGATGAGATCGCCTGTGCGCGCCTTCTTGACGTGGCTCGGCTCGTTGTTGATCTCGGCAGGCATGATGCCGCACGTCCCGCAATAGACGAGCGGCTTGCCCAGATAGCCTTCGTCGAACACGAGAGAACCGTTCACCGTGGGGATGCCGCTCTTGTTACCTCCGTGCTCCACGCCTTCACGCACGCCTTCCAGCACCCGCTTGGGGTGGAGCAGCCGCGGAGGAATTGTGCCTTTGTAATCAGGCACGGCAAAACAGAAGATGTCGGTGTTGAAGAGAAGTCTCGCGCCCTTGCCCGATCCAAAGGGATCCCTGTTCACGCCGACGATGCCGGTCAGGGCGCCGCCGTACGGATCGAGCGCTGACGGTGTGTTGTGCGTCTCCACCTTGAAAGCAAGGTTATACTTTCTGTTGAACTTGATGATACCCGCGTTGTCCTTGAACACGGAAAGACAAAAATCGCGCTTGCCTTTCGCTTCCCTGACTTTTGCGGTCGATCCCATGACGCAGGTCTTGAACAGGCTGTCGATTATCTCGGTGCGGCCGTCTTCAGCGTACTCGATCTTCGCATTGAAAATCTTGTGCTTGCAGTGCTCCGACCAGGTCTGGGCCAGCGCCTCCAGCTCTACGTCCGTGGCGAGCCGGCTGAGCCCGACCTTCTCTCTCTCCTGCATCACGTCGGCCCTCGCGTAATATTGCTTGATGGTGAGGAGCTCTTCTCTCGATAAGGCCCACGTGCGCTCCCGGTTGATTGCGAGGAGCGCATCAATCTCCATGGTAAGATCAAAGGTCTCCACCTGCGGCGCATGGCGCAGACTCACCCTGGGCACGTAGACTTCCATGCCTCCGGATGCCCGGTACTCGCTCATGCGCTTGTATGCATATCGCTGTATCAGGGTGTTTGCGAGCACCTGCTCGGCGATCGTTACAATGTCACTTTCCTCAAGCGCACCCTTAAAGAAATAAAGGCGCGAGTTGTAGACGCCCTCTTCTTCCCCGAACGCGTGTCCCGACAGGGCCTCGATGACCTCTTTGGCGGTACGCCCCACGTTGTCGGTGACGCCTGGCTTGTAACCGACTTCGACGGCCCAGTCCGCTTCAAACATGGCCGCCTCATTCACGTATGCCTTCTGCAACACAGGGTCGATGAATGCGTCAGTGGCGAGACGCTGGACCACGTCCTTCGGAAGTTCCGTGTCGATGATGTAGACGTCGACTACGTGGGCGTCCACACGTCTGCCAGGGTCATGCTCAATCCTCGTCTTCAGCGTTTCTGCCGAGACATCCCGGATGCCTTCACGATACGCAATCTCGATTCTATACGCCATTACAAGAGGAACTCCTTTGCCCTCTGGATGCTCTCCTGAATCGTGGACTCCGCGTGCGGTTCCAGCACAAACAGGGGATCACGCGCGTGCGCGACGAACTGCTTGAGTGAACGGAAGGGAAATGTGCCGGTGCCAACGGGAAGATGTTCATCCGACTTTCCGTGGTTGTCGTGGAGATGAAATTCTCTCAGCCGGTCCTTGAGGGGCAACAGCCACTCGTCAACGGAGACCTTTGAGAAAAGGTTGAAATGGCCTGAGTCGAAGCAGAACCACAGGTTCTTCTCTTTGAAGTAATCGAAGAGCATGAGGAGCGTGCTCGGCTCGTCCTCAAAAATGTTCTCAAGCATAACCGGAAGGCCGGGTCCCGCCTCTTTCAGCACCTCGTCCCAGGTACCGATGCTTGCGTCAAACCAGAGCTGCTCATTGCCGTCGTAACGCCACCGGTCGAAGCCAGGATGGCAGACCACGCCGAGCGCGCCCAGTTCATTGGCAAAGGACGTTGCCTTCTTGAGCCTGTCGAGTGATATCTCTCGTATCTTCTGGTCAAAGCCGCCCGGGCTCAAATCCATGAAGGGCGCGTGGACCGTGCACGGGATGGCGCGCTCTTTCAAGGCTTTCCCCAAACTCTTCACGTCCCCGACGTCAACATCATCGATGATATTATTATTGAAAAAGATTTCTACTCCAACGCCGAGACCCAGAAGTTTCTCGAAGCCTGCCCTGACCATGTGATACGGGGCATTGATGAGAAGTCGTTTCTTGGCCAGCCCTGCCACAGCGTTAATCTACCCGACCCACCCATGATAAATCAAGAGCTTTAACCCCCAAATTCCTCTTGCAGATTTCCCCTAATCATGTTTAATTTTCAGGGTCAATTTCATGAGATTCTGATTTGCTGCCATCAACTATTCGCAGACATTCAGGACGCGCGTGTAATAAATGCCAAACACGAAGTCGGCAACATTTAGTAGGCCGGGAGAAATCTCATCACAAGTGCATAGAGCGAGGAGGAAAGACCTGTTATGAAGAATCTGCTGGAATCGATTGATGAGATCCTGCTCATGGGCCCGGGCCCTTCCTGCGTTCCTCCGGAGGTGTATACGGCTCTCAGCCGCAAAACCCTGGGGTACCTCGACCCCCACTTAATGAGCATCCTGGACGAGCTGAAAGAGATGCTCCGCCAGATCATGAATACAAAGAACGAACTCACATTCACCCTGTCAGGAACCGGTTCCGCCGGCATGGAGGCCGCCTTTGTGAACCTGGTGGAGCCGGGCGACAAGGTGCTGATTCTCGTAAATGGATTTTTCGGCGCCAGGATGCAGGAAGTGGCCACGAGACTCGCTGCTCAGGTCGATGTTCTGGAGTTCCCCTGGGGAACCCCGGTCCTGCCTGAAGCGGTGGAAAAGAAGCTCCGCGAGCAATCCTACAAAATAGTCGGCATGATACATGCTGAGACCTCGACAGGCGTGATGAATCCCATTGCCGAAATCGGAGCGCTTCTCAAAGGGAAAGAGACCATCTACGTGGTGGACGTGGTGACCAGTTTGGGCGGCGTCGAGATCAAGATGGATGAGTGGAACATCGACGTGCTTTACAGCTGCACCCAGAAGTGTCTCTGTTGCCCTCCCGGGCTTTCACCCATTTCATTCTCCGATAAAGCGGTCGCCAAGCTCGCCGGGCGCAAGACAAAAGTGCCCAACTGGTATCTCGACCTCAGCCTCATTGCCAACTATTGGGGCAAAAATCGCGTGTACCATCACACCACCCCGTCAAACATGGTCTACGGCTTATACCAGGCACTCCTCCTGATACTCGAAGAGAAGGCGGAAAAAGTATTTCAGCGCCACAAGGAGAACCACCTGGCCCTCGTAAAGGGAGTGCAGGAGCTGGGCTTGAAGATGCTGGTAGACGAACCTTACCGGCTCCCCATGCTCAATGCCGTGCGCGTGCCTGACGGGATAGACGAACTTGCTCTCCGGCGGCGCTTGCGTAACGAATTCAAAATAGAGATCGGGGGCGGGCTCGGGCAACTGGCAGGAAAGGTCTGGCGCATCGGCCTCATGGGATACACATCAAGGGCGGAGCACGTTGCCAGACTGCTCACAGCATTGAAAGAAGTGCTGAAGTAGAACTCGGTTTATCTGGTTTATCTGGTTGCTTTGGTTGCTTTGGTTTCTCTGGTTTCTCTAGTCTGTCTCGTCTCCCTAAACGAAGCACCAGGAACGAAGCACGAAGCACTCATCGCTGTCCACTGCTGGCTGTTCACTGATTACTGATTACTGATTACCGATCACTGATTACTGGTTTCGTTGCTGACGGCCGACCGCAGTCCTTCGCGCATCACTGACCACTTATTATTCGTCCTACCCGGTCTATTTTTGCAACTGCCGAGATTTGACCTATCGGATTGTGCAGGGCCATCCCCAAACTTCTTCCTCCACTTTCATATTTTCCGAATTCGTCGCTGAGTACAAATAGTAATTCAATTGTTTTTGCCAGTATAAAAAGAAGCACCCAAGTCCCGGTCGCTACATCAGGCTCCCTGGCCTGAACTCCGCCGGTTTTTCTGTTTTTGTCTTAAGAGCTTGCCTGAATACGAGCGTTGCCAGAAGCACGCTTCCGGCGGCTGTAGAGATGTAGTGGGGATAAACCAGCGCAAAGCCTCCGATCAAGAAGAGGATACGTTCGGGCCAACCCACCGACCTGAACAGATACCCGTGGAATGTCACGGCCATGCAGCTCAGCCCGACAAAAGCGGTGAGAATTCTGAAGATGACCATTACGGGTGAACCCATGAGCAGAAGTTCATTGGTATAGACGTAAAGGTAGGGCACGAGGAACGACGGCAACGAATAGAGGAATGTGCGGTTTGTGGTCTTGACCGGATCCGTTCCCGCTAATCCTGCCGCGGCAAAGGAAACGGGCGCCACAGGAGGACTGATGCTTCCGAGTACGCCAAAGAAAAAGACGAAAAGATGCGCTGCCATGGGGGTGACCCCCGCTTTGACCAGCGCCGGCGCAGCCAGAACTGCAAGGATTAGGTAACAGGTGACCGGCGGGAGGGGCAGACCAAGGATCAGGCAGGCAACCATGGTCAGGAAGAGGAGGAACAGCACGTTACCTCCTGCGACAGTCAGCAGCACGTTGGAAAAGCGCATGCCTATGCCTGTAAAATCAATCGTGCCCGTAATTATCCCCGCAGAGGCGCAGCATATGGCAACAATGAGACTTCCCTTGGCCCCCCTCTCCATGGCTGTAAATATTTTCTTCGGGGTCATGATAGTTTCTTTGCGTATCAAGCTAATGGCTATGCAGGATATGATTGCCCAGAACCCTGCCTTCGATGTGGAAAATCCCATCGTAACGATGCCCAGGATCAGCACGAAAACGGGTATGACCATATAGCCCCGCCTCACCACGACATCGAAGAACTTAGGAAGTTGTTCTTTAGAGAAACCTCGCAGCCCGTATTTGGCCGCCTGAAGCTCGATAATCATGTAGACGGACACATAGAAGAGGAGGCCCGGGATGAGTGCAGCCCTGCAGACATCCCAGTAAGTGCCGCCGATCATTTCAGGTATGATAAAGGCGGTTGCACCCATGACCGGGGGCACGAGCATGCCTCCGGTAGAGGCCAGAGCCTCGATGCTGCCCGCAACAATCGGCTGGTACCCCGCTCGCTTCATGAGCGGGATGGTGACGACGCCGGCGGCCGTTACGCTTGCCACCTGGCTTCCTGTGATCATACCGAACATGCAACTTCCCATGATGGCAGCCTTTGCAGGCCCTCCGCGAAACCTTCCGAAGAGCGAGAGCCCGACGTCGATAAAGAGTGGTCCGGCGCCGGACACTGTGAGAAAAGATCCGAAAATAATAAACACGATGATCACGGTGGCGGAGACGCCCAGCGGCGACCCGAGAATAGCCTCAGTGCTGAAGAATATGTAGTTGATGGTCTCTTCAAAGCCAAAACCCGAATGAGCGATGACTTTCGGCAGATGTGTGCCAATAGCGAGATAAAGGAAACAGAACAGGCAGATGATTACTACGGACCAGCCAATCACACGTCGCGTGGCCTCGAGCAGGAGAAGGATGGCAACCAGGCTGCAAGAGGAGTCTAAGAAGTTGGGCTCCCCTGCCCGATAGCTCAGCGCCTCGTACTCAACGAAGACATATACCCCGATGAAGACGGAGAGCAGGACGAGAATGATGTCAAGCACTGAAAGAGGACGGTATTCGTCCGAGACCTTGGTGTCCTGCGACTCGTCAGTCCTGGTTTTCAACGGAAACATGAGAAAGATGAGGGCCAGGGCGAACGAGAGGTGCACGGTGCGCTGCTGGACTCCGGGCAATGGCCTGATTCCCGCAGTCAATATGTGGAAGAGGGCCATGCCCACGGCGATCACCGCAATGAGCACGCGTCGGCTCGTCAATACAGTTCCGCTCTTTCTACCTGCTGTCTTTTCCGGGCCTTCCACGGTTCACCCTCATGTGGTTCCCACACCTGGTGGTTCTATTTCTTCATGGCACCAATCTCTTTCAGATACTTCTCTGCACCCGGATGAAAGGGGATAGAAGAAGGTGTCGCAAGTCTGTCCAGCACAAATTCCTTTTGCGTGGCTTTGTGCATGCTGTATATGTCATCCCTGTGCTCATATAGGTTTTTCAAAAAAGCGTAAACCAAGTCAGTGCTGACCCCGGCGTGAGTCCATGTGTGCGTTGTGAAGCCGTAGATCGGCGTGTCATTTTCAAGACCCTTGTATGATTTGGCTTTTATGACTGTGCGGTAATAATAGGGGTGCGCTGCCGTAACCTTCTGGAGTATCTTCTCGTCCACGGGCACGATCCGCACATCGTGCTGGAGCGAGAGTTCCGTGTATGAGGGCATCGGGTAGGAGCCGCCGAGGAAGCCGCCGTCGAGACTCCCGTTCTGTATACCCTCGACCACTTCCTTGTAATTGTATAAACCGACCTTAAAATCTGTCCTCTTAATTCCGTACTGTTCGAAAAAGAAAAAGGCACTGTTGGAGATGGTGCTGCCCGCGCTGCCAACACCGATGCGTTTACCTTTCACGTCAGCATACGACTTGATCGGTGAATTGGCAGGAACGACAAAGTAAATATCCGAACTGTTGACGTACGCCACGGTCCGAAGACCGGTGAAGGCTTTGCCTCCGTATTCACCCTCGCCCTTGAAGGCTCGCGGCGCGTCCGGCGTGGCAAAAAGGGCAAAGGCAGGTCTTTTCTGTTCCTCCTTCTGCCTCAGCCGTCTGTTCATCTCCATGGTACCGGTCGTCGCCTCGTGAACGTAATCGGCCTGCGGCAGGTATTTGTTGGAAACAGTTGCAAAGCCGGCACCGATCACGTAGACAACGCCTCCCGCAGGAGGGGTATAGATCGGTATCAGTTCTGTGGCTCCATGAGCGGGCGGGGCTACACATAGGAGTGTAAGGCTTAACAGTAAGATGCCTAAGACCATGCATTTGCCGTAGTTCATATCTCACCTCTCCTTGGTTTATTCTTGCCAGACGCAAATGTCCGAAAGCAACCGGTGAGCTGGCATCACCAAAGCCATCGTAACAAGGGTCTCCGAACCTCTCAACAAATTTCCTTCAGGGCACCCCACTGCCATGCTCCATTGAGGTCCCTCACGTCAATCTTGCTTCACTATAGCGAGAGGTGGGCGGGTTTGTCAACGTTCCTGTTCGCGAGCTGAGGTAATGCGTGACTAAGCCGAGAGGAGAACATTGCTTCAAAGAGAAACAGTCCTGACTGTTGACCGGCCACTCGTTTCTCTGGTCCGTCTGGTCTAGTCTGGTCTATCTGAACAAAGCACCAGGCACGAAGAACTGTTTAGACGTTTCGAATCAGTCTTGGTCGTTCACCGGTCACTGATAACTGTTTTCGTTGCTGACCGCAGACCGCTGACGGCCGACCGCATCGGCTAACTCACCACTGCTTACTGGTTACTTGGGGCCTATCTGGGTCTATTAGTTGCACCCGCTGGGACTTGACCTATCGGGCTGTGCAGGGGCATCTCCAACTTTCTTCCTAATAATTTTGGCGAAACGCTCCTGCGAGTTCATGGAGATTAACAATAAGGATTTGGGAAATCTTAAACAAAGTTGGTTCACGCATGTTTGGTTCGCTCTAAATAGTCAATTTGTGTCGGAATTTTTTACAATTTATTTGGATTGTACATCCAGCTGTTTTTGTTAACCATTTCTATAAAAACTCGCCATTTCGTTGAAAAGTTGTCGGTTTTCTTAACAAAATGCATTGATTAGCATGGATCTCTGAAGTTCAATTCGTACTTAATACTAAATACTTAGGTCATTGGTATGAATTATGAAGGAAGAATTCCAAGGAAAATACTTTTAAAAAGGGGAGCGAGTTATGAAAAAGGCTATGCTTACCGTTTCAATTGCCGTTTGTTTTGTACTGACGTTTTCTTATGCGTCATACGGGGCAGTTATGTATGCAGACCATGTAACAAACATCATCCGAGGAACGGTCCCTGGAAATTTTGCAGGTTTTTATGGGGGTTCCTTTCCCGGATCTTATCCTGTCTCACTCACCCCTAGTGAGGCGGGGGCGGCAGTCCTGGGTGCTCCGGACTCGAACTTCCTCTCTTTGCCTGGGGGAGTGGTCGACACAACTCCGGCCTATGTAGAAGTGGGCTTTGCAACTAATTTTCTGGCGGATCATCTTTACATCACCGAACTTGGGGCAAATCAGGAATCGGCTCTGATTTTTGTATGGTTTGCCAATGGTGGGAACGTTCAACCCAGCGTAACCAGAAATGGGACCGATACACTGGACATCGATTTGTCTCCCTATGCCGCCCTCATGAATGCTAACGGAGGGTCATTTAGCAAAGTTGGTATCATGGGCAAGGATCAGTTGGGTGCCTCGTGGGGGTTTGACCTAGATGCTATTGGGGTAACTGCTGCTGCTGTCCCTGAACCCACGACTATGCTCCTTCTTGGGTTTGGCCTGATTGGCTTGGCAGGAGCTAGAAGAAGAATGAGTAAGTAAACTGGTTGGATCAAATTAGAGGCAGGGTCACGATTGGCTCTGCCTTTTTTATGCACCTCCTGCCGGAAATCGTCAGTGTCAGGAGTTATCGGAGGGTAAGGAGCAGTGGGTGTTCTCAACACGGAATTCGACTCGCTCTTCCACTTTCCGTCATGTCTGGTTCAAGTTCTAGCAGTTCAACCTCTCTCCTCTGTCTGCTTTCTTTCTTAAACCAATAGAACCAATTAAACGTTTCGAACCAGTCTTGGTCGTTCACTGATCACCGATAACCGATCACCGATTACTGGTCTCTCTCCGCGTCCCCGAGTCTCCCCGTCTCACTCGTCACTCGACACCTGTCACTCGCAACTCTGCGTTACTCGTCGGGGAGGGCGGAGAGCTTCTTGCGCTGCGTAACAATGGGAATGATCAGAAGCAGGACTGCGATGATCAGGAAGGCAAGGGAGATGGGCCGGGAGACGAAGATGGAGAAGTCCCCGTGCGACATGATCAGGGATCGCCGTAAGGACGTTTCCAGTTTTTGTCCGAGCACCAGGGCAAGGATCAGGGGTGCTCCGTCGTACCCGAACTTCTTCATCAGAAAACCGAGTATCCCAAACGCAAGCATCATGACCACGTCTGCGGCGCTATTGTCCAGACTGTACGACCCGATTAAACAGAAGAGCAGTATCAAGGGATAGAGGAGCCAATAGGGGACCTTGAGCACTTTCACCCACATGGGAATGAGCGGAAGGTTAAGAACAAGCAGCATGCCGTTGCCTATATACATGCTCACAATGGTGCCCCAGAAGAGGTCAGGCGCGTTCGTCATGAGCAAAGGTCCCGGCTGCAATCCGTGGATCATCAGGGCTCCCAGGAGAATGGCCATGACAGGATTGGCAGGGATGCCGAGTGTCAGCAGGGGAATAAAGGATCCGCCTGCCGCCGAGTTGTTTGCTGCTTCCGGACCCGCAACCCCCTGGATGGCACCCTTTCCAAACTCTTCAGGGTGCTTTGACATCTTCTTCTCAATCGCATACGAGGCAAAGGATGCAACAACAGCGCCTCCACCCGGGATGATGCCAAGAAAGAAACCGAGAATCGAGCCCCTGACGATCGACCATGCGGAGAGTGCCCAGTCCTTGACCGACGGAAACAGGTTCTTTACCCGCGTCTTCAGGATGTCACGTTTGATCTCGGTCTCCAGGTTCATAAGCACTTCAGAGATGCCGAAGAGGCCCATGGCAACCGGAACCACACCCACGCCATCAAGGAGAGCCTGGACGTTGAATGTGAACCGGTATTTTCCTGCAATGGTGTCCATACCCACGCCGCTCAAGACTAACCCGACGCCCGCCATCATCAGGGACTTGATCATGGACCCGCTGCTCAGGTACGTGAGCACGGTTATACCCACGATCATCAAAGAGAAATATTCCGGCGGCCCAAATGCCAGCGCCAGGTTAGAGAGGAACGGACCAACGAACGTAAGGGCGATTACGGCAAACGTCCCCGCAATGAACGATCCAAATGCCGACATGCCGAGCGCCGGGCCTGCCCTGCCTTTACGGGCCATCTGGTACCCGTCGAGACAGGTAACCACAGAGGCGGCCTCGCCGGGAATATTGACCAGGATGGAGGTGGTTGAGCCTCCGTACATGGCCCCATAGTAAATGCCGGCCAGCATGATGGTCGCGGAAACAGGTGCCAGCTTGAACGTGGTGGGCAGAAGCAGGGCAATCGCGGCAGCGGGTCCTAGCCCGGGCAGCACACCAACCAGCGTGCCGACGAGCACACCAAAGAAGCAGTACATCAGGTTGATGGGTTGCAGGGCAACCCCGAACCCATAGACCACGTTGTTGAGGATATCAACCATCTGTTAACCTGGCCTCTAACCTGACCTCTAACCTGACCTCTAACCCAGCCTCAGAATCTCAGGAATCCCAGGAGCCCTTTCGGGAGCTGGGACTGCAGGGCTACCTCAAATACCAGATAAGTAAGCAGGGTGATCAAAACACTCACCGCTGCCGTAAACAACCATTTTTTCTTTTCGACCACGCCGAGAATGAAAAGGAAAAAGAGCAGGGTCACAACAATGAACCCCAGCCATTCCATGAGGAGCGCGTACAGAAAAAGAGCGATGAGGACAGAAACAATCTTGGTAAGACGTCGCTTTCCAGCGGTGGCTTCTTTTTCCCCTTCGGACGCCTTCGCTGAGAACGACCTCACGATCACGACAACCGACAAGATTGCTATGACAATGCCCGTCCAGAAGAAAAGGAATCCCGGACCAGGCTGGTTCACCTTCCCCAGGCCCAGCCTGTA
>Ga0115026_10000149_pt1 | contig 15316 bp, 15 predicted proteins | sample Mud_0915_D1_FD_83878 | JGI IMG/M metagenome (GOLD analysis project Ga0115026, IMG submission 83878) | Wetland microbial communities from Old Woman Creek Reserve in Ohio, USA - Mud_0915_D1 | ecosystem: Environmental > Aquatic > Freshwater > Wetlands > Sediment ...
CGAAGCATACCCCGCCTCGCCGGCCCGCCACCATAGCTGTACCCACGGGCAGGTTTTGCGGTTCAACCCGAAACTCGAAACCCGAAACCGGATTACGATTTTGGCGGCCTCGTCTCCACCACGCTGGCCCGGGTCGCGTGCGAGGCCAGCCAGCTTGCCAGCTGCGGGTGGTGGCCGCGCCAGTCGTGCGGATAGCGCAAGTCCACGTACTCGAGCGCGACCATCATCGCGATGTCGGCGATGGTCAGTTGGCCGCCGACCAGGAATCCGGCCGCCGGTACCCGGGTCGCGGCATGGCCGAGCGCGGCCGCGATCCGGCTTTCATGCAGGGCCAGGACCGCGGCGTCGCGGCACGCCTCGCTCTTGCGCGACTCGATGAGCCTCGTCACGGTCGCTTCCATCATGCCGTGACCGAGCGCGTGCCAGCGCAGCGCCTGCCAGCGCGGCTCGCCGGCGGCCGGATACAGGCGCGGCGCCGGCGTCAGGCTGTCGAGGTACTCGCAGATGAGCGGCGAATCGAACAGCACCTCGCCGTCGTCGCGCTCCAGCACCGGGACCGCGTGCAGCGGGTTGAGGCGCGCGACATTGCCGGCAGCGTCATTGGCACCCTCGACGATGAACTCGTGGGCGATACCCTTCTCGCGCAGCACCATGCGCACCTTGCGCACGAACGGGGACGTCAGCGAACCGTAGAGTTTCATCGCACCTCCTGAAAAAAAATGGAACAACCCGTCGCAAAGGCGCCAAGACGCGAAGGAACCGCAAGAAAATTCTTATCTGATTCTACTTTGCGTCTTTGCGACAGACGTTGTCTCAATTCACGTACGCCACGACGACACCGGCGAACACCGCGATGCCGAACCCGTTGTTGTTGAGAAACGCCCGGAAACAGGCATCGCGATCGCGACCGCGCATGAGCCATTGCTGGTAGACCGCCAGCGTCGCGGCCACGGCCAGGCCCATATAGTAAGGCACACCGAGGCCCGTGCGTGCCCCGGCCCAGGCCAGCAGGCCCACGGTCAGGGCGTGAAACAGTGCGATCATCAAGCGGTCGGCGCGGCCGAACAGGATCGCGGTCGACTTCACGCCGATGCGCAGGTCGTCCTCACGGTCGACCATCGCATAGGCGGTATCGTAGGCCACCGCCCAGCAGAGCGTGGCCGCGAACAGGATCCAGCCTTCCGCCGGCACCGTGCCGGTCTGGGCGGCGAACGCCATCGGCACGCCCCAGCCGAACGCGGCCCCGAGATAGAACTGCGGCAGATGGGTGTAGCGCTTCGTGAACGGGTAGCTGACGGCGAGCGCGGCGCCGATAAACGACATCAGGATGGTGAGGCGGTTCATGGTCAGCACCAGCAGGAACGCCGAAGCGGCCAGCACCGCGGCCAGCACCAGCGCCTCGCGCGTACTCACCCGCCCGGCGGCCAGCGGCCGCTCGCGGGTGCGCGCCACGTGCGGGTCGAAGTCGCGATCGGCATAATCGTTGATCACGCAACCGGCCGAGCGCATCAGCAGCACCCCGGCTGCGAACACCACCAGCACCGCCGCATCCGGGAACCCGCCGGCGGCGATCCACAGCGCCCACAACACCGGCCACAGCAGCAGCAGCGTGCCGATCGGGCGGTGCAGGCGCATGAGCAGCGCATACTCGCGCAGCCGCGCGCCGATCAGGGCGGGAGACACGACGGGATACCCGGCAGGAAGAACTCGCTCACCAGCAGCGGTTTGCCGTCGAGCCGGAACAGCGAGCGCCGCCCCCACACCCGCGGCGGCGGCGCCGGCAGGCGCCGGGTAGCGGCCGGGTACAGGCGGTCGCAGGGGCTCAGGCCCGTCACCTCGACCGGGCCGCGCGCCATCCCGGGGTCGGCGAACAGCACCGCCCCGAGCGGCCGGGTCTTGAGATAGGCGAGCCGGCGATGGCGGCCGGTGAGGGTCTCGCGCGGGATTGCGGTGCGCGCATAGACCCACGGCACACCGTCGCACAGCAGGTACACCTCGCGCAACAACACGTGCGCGCCGGCGCGCAGCCCGAGCGCGTGCACCTCGTTGTACAGCGGCCGCACCCAGCCCTGCGCCAGCACCTCGACCGTGAACCGCCCGCTGCAGGCGGCGGTGAGGCGCCGGGTGAGCGAGGCCGGATCGAGCAGCCAGCGCAGCTCCGGCTCCGGCACCTCGCGCCGCTGCAGGCGCGAGGCGGCGCGCCACACCGGCTCGCGCCGATACCAGGACGGCGGGGCGGCGGCCGCGGGGGCCGGCAACGGGGCGGGACTGTTCATCCGGGCATTATGGCGCGGCACCGCACCAGCGGCCAACGCGCTCAGGGCTGCAGCATTTCGACCAGGATGGTCTTGATCAGGAACCCGAGCAGGCCGAGGGCCAGCGCCAGGAACAGCACGAAGGTGCCGAAGCGGCCGGCGTTGGACTTCTTGGCCAGGTCCCATACGATGAACACCATGAACAGGATCAGGCCGCCGAGACCGATATAGAGCGACCACTCCTCGAACTGCTCGACCGTCATGACAACCTACCCCCGGGGAGGGCGCGCATGATAGCACGGCCGCGGCGGCGCAGGCGGCACAACCCGGCGCCGCCACTGGACGGCCGGGACCTGTCGGCGCATGCTGGATGTCGTCCCGGCCAGGACACACCGCCATGAAAAAACTGCTCCCGGGTTTGCTGGTTATCATTGCCACGCTAACGGCCGCGGCCCGCGCCGACGACGACCCGACCGGTCTGTACCTTGCCGCCGCTGCCGGCAAGGCGATGGTCGAGGACTACAGCACCAATGATTTGTGCTACGACCTTTTCCTCGGCTGGCGCCCGTTCCGCCACTTCGCCCTCGAGGCCGGCTACATCAACCTCGGCCTGCACGAGAATCCGTCCGGTCCGGACCCGGTGCTGCGCATCGACGGGTGGGGCGGGGCAGTGCTCGGCCTGCTGCCGCTCGACGACCGCACCACGCTCCTCGCCCGTTTTGGCCTGCACAAGCTCGACACCGAACACGGCTTCGAGGCCTACGAGGTCAAACTGGCGAGCATTTACGGCGTCGGCGCCGAGTGGTCGACGGAGGGACCGCTCGCGTTGCGACTGGAACTGCAGGGCATCTACGGCATTCATGACCGTCACGCCAACGGCACCTACCAGGCTGCCAGTCTGACCGTGGGCGCGCTGTATCGCTTCTAGTCCACACCGCTCACACCTCGCCGTAGTGCTCGCGTACGCCGAGCCAGCGGCGAATGAGCGGCGTGACGCGGTCCGGATACTTGTCCATCAGCAGCACCGCCGCACGTTCGATCTGCGGCAGCAGCCGCTGGTCGCGCACCAGGTCGGCGATGTGGAAGGCCTGCTCGCCGGTCTGGCGGGTGCCGAGCACCTCGCCCGGGCCGCGCATCTCGAGGTCGCGGCGCGCGATCTCGAAACCGTCGCTCGTTTCGCGCAGGATCGCCAACCGCTCGCGCGCCGTCTCGGACAGCGGCGCGTGGTACAGCAATACGCACGAGCTCTGCGCCGCCCCGCGCCCGACCCGCCCGCGCAGCTGGTGCAGCTGCGACAGCCCGAGACGCTCGGCGTTCTCGATGATCATGAGCGAGGCATTCGGCACGTCGACCCCGACCTCGATCACCGTGGTCGCGACCAGCAGCTGCACCTGGCCTTCCTTGAACTCGCGCATCACTGCTTCTTTCTCGGCCGGCTTGAGCCGGCCGTGCACCAGCGCCACGCGCAGCTCCGGCAACGCCGCGGTCAGCACCGCCGCGGTCTCGGTGGCGGCCTCGGCCTGCAGCTGGTCGGATTCCTCAATCAGCGGACACACCCAGTACGCCTGGCGCCCCTCCACGCAGGCGGCGCGCACCCGCGCCACCACCTCGGCGCGGCGCTGCTCGGAGATCACCACGGTTTCGACCGGCTTGCGCCCCGGCGGCAGCTCGTCGATCACCGACACATCGAGGTCGGCATAGAACGCCTGCGCGAGCGTGCGCGGGATCGGGGTGGCGGTCATGATCAGCTGGTGCGGCACCATGCCGTTGCTGCGCCCCTTCTCACGCAGTAGCAGCCGCTGGTGCACACCGAAGCGGTGCTGCTCGTCGACCACCACCAGTCCGAGTTTCGCGAACTCGACTTCGCTCTGGAACAGCGCGTGCGTGCCGACCGCCACCGGCGCGCGGCCGCTGGCGATCAGCTCCAGCATGCTGCGCCGGTTTTTCGCCGTGAGCTTGCCCGACAGCCATGCCACCTCCAGCCCAAGCGGCCGCAGCCAATGGTCGAAGTTGCGCCAGTGCTGCTCGGCGAGCAGCTCGGTCGGCGCCATCACCGCCACCTGGCAGCCGCCCTCGACCGCCGCCAGCGCGGCCAGCGCCGCGACGATGGTCTTGCCGGAGCCGACGTCGCCCTGCACCAGCCGCTGCATCGGCGCACCACGCGCCAGATCGGCGCGCACCTCATCGAGTACCCGCGCCTGGGCAGCGGTGAGCACGAACGGCAACGACGCCAGCAGCGCGCCGGCGAGCGCGCCACTGCCCGCGAACACCGGCGCGTGATGGCTCTGCAGGCGCGCACGCAACCGCTTGAGGCTCAGGTGATGGGCAAGCAGCTCCTCGAACACCAGCCGCTGCTGGGCCGGGTGCCGGCCCTGTTCGAGCTCGACCACATCGGCGCGCGGCGGCGGCCGGTGCACGTAGGCGAGCGCCTCGGCCAGCGTCGGCAACTTCAATTCAGCAAGCAGCTCCGGCGGCAGCCATTCCGGGATGTGGGCGAGCTGGCGATCGAGCGCCTGCGCCACCAGCTTGCGCACGGTCAGCTGGTGCACGCCCTCGGTGGCCGGATAGAACGGCGTGAGCGTGCCCTCCGGCTGCGGCTCGGCGTCGTCGGCCAGCAGCTCGTACTCGGGATGGACCATCTCCAGCCCGGACGACCCGAGCCGCGCCTCGCCGAAGATGCGCAGCCGCCGACCGCGCTCGAGGTTGTGCTGCTGGGCGCCGGAGAAATGGAAGAAGCGCAGCGTCAGCTGCCCGGTGCCGTCACTGACCCGCACCAGCAGACTGCGCCGGCCGCGGAACACGACATCGGCCAACTCGACCCGGGCCGCAAGCAGTGCCTCCTGGCCGGGACGGAGCGCGCCGATGGGCGTGAGGCGGGTACGATCCTGGTAGCGGAACGGCAGATGGAACAGCACGTCCTGCACGCTGTGCCAGCCGAGCCGCTGCTCCAGTTTCTCCTTGAGCTTCGGCCCGACGCCCTTGAGAACCGTGATTGGTAGCGTGGCAACATCCGTGTTCATAACCGCTCACCGCAGAGGCGCAGAGGCGCGGAGGAAAGCAGAATGAGACAATTCAACCAAGGCCGTGCTCTCGACCTCATGTGCCTGCGGTGAACGCGCTGAGCTTCCCGCACCCGCTAGCGCTTCTTTTTCTTTACTCTCGCCTTTCTCTGCGCCTCTGCGCCTCGGCGGTGGGCTTTTCCCTTGGCCGGTCTGGCCAGAACCATCACCGCATCCATCTCCACCTGCCCACCGCGCGGCAGCGCCGCCACCCCGATCGCGGCGCGCGCCGGGTACGGCTCCTTGAAATGGCGCGCCATGGTCTCGTTCACCAGCGGGAAGTTCTTCAGGTCGGTGAGAAACACGTTGAGCTTCACCACGTCGGCCAGCGACCCGCCGGCCGCCTTCGCGACCGCCGCCAGGTTGCGGAACACCTGCTCGATCTGGGCACCGACCTCGCCGCCCACCAGCTCGCCGCTCACCGGATCGAGCGCGATCTGGCCCGACAGGTATGCGGTGTCGCCGACCTTTACGGCCTGGGAGTAGGTGCCGATGGCTTTGGGGGCTTCGGTGGTGGTGATGATTTGTCTTTTCATTTGGGAGCCTCCGATTTGGTTTCAGTTTCAAGTCTCAAGTTGCAAGTTTCAAGCTGAAGACAGCAGCAATCACAAACTTGAGACTTGAAACCTGTAACTTGAAACTCCGATTCAGCCTTTCATTCGTCCGATCCGCACCACCGCATCGAGCGCCCGCAGCCTTCGCAGAATGGCGGCAAGGTGCACGCGATCGCGCACCTCGATGGTGAAGTCCATCGCCGAGTTGATGCCGTCGCGCTCTTCGAGGTTGACGGTGTCGATGTTGGCGTCGAACTCGGCGATCACCGCCGCCACCTGCGCCAGCACGCCGCGCTGGTTCTTGACCTCGACCCGCACGTTCACCGGGAACACGCCTTCGATGTGCGTCTCCCACTTGACCTCGATCCACTGCTCGGGATGCTTGCGAAACTTGGCGACGTTCGGGCAGTCGGCGGTATGCACGGTGATGCCGCGGCCGGCCGACAGGAAGCCGATGATCGGGTCACCGGGGATCGGCCGGCAGCAGCGCGCATAGGTCACCACCACACCCTCGGTGCCGCGGATCGCCAGCTGCACCGCGGTGTCGCGCACGGCCGCACCGGCGGCCGCCGGCTGCAGCTGCATCGCCACCACCGACGCCAGGCGGTTGCCGAGACCGATGTCGGCGAGCAGGTCGTCCCAGTCCTTGAGCTTGAGGCCCTTGAGCAACTCGGCCTTGCGCTCGTCGTCGAGCCGGGTGGCGTCGATGCTCAGATCGGCGAATGCCTTCTCCATCAGCCGCGCACCGAGCTGCACCGATTCGTCGCGCTGCAGGTTCTTGAGGTAGTGGCGCACGTGCGCGCGCGCCTTGCTGGTCACCACGTAATCGAGCCACGCCGGGCTCGGCCGCCCCCACTTGGAGGTCAGGATCTCGACGTGATCGCCGTTGCGCAGCACGGTGCGCAGCGGCACCAGCACGTGATTGACCTTGGCGCCGACGCACTGGCCGCCGATGTCGGTGTGCACGTCGTAGGCGAAATCGACCACGGTCGCGCCGCGCGGCAGCTTGCGGATGTCGCCGTTCGGCGTGAACACGTAGACCTCGTCCGGGAACAGGTCGACCTTGAGGTGATCAAGGAACTCGTTGGCGTTGCCGGCCTCGCTCTGGATCGCCAGCAGGTCGCGCAGCCAATTGAGCGCGCGCTGGCGCGAGCTGTCCTCGCTGGCCTCGCCGCTCTTGTACAGCCAGTGGGCGGCCACCCCGGCCTCGGCCACGCGGTGCATGTCGTGGGTGCGGATCTGCACCTCGATCGACAGCCCGAACGGCCCGAACACCACGGTGTGCAGCGACTGGTAGCCGTTGGCCTTGGGGATGGCGATGTAGTCCTTGAACCGGCCGGGGATCGGCTTGTACAGGTTGTGCACCACCCCGAGGATGCGGTAGCAGCTGTCGACCTTGTCGGTGATGATGCGGAACGCGTAGACATCGTAGACCTGCTCGAAGGTGAGATGCTTCTCGCGCATCTTGCGATACACGCCGTACAGGCTCTTCTCGCGCCCGCCGACCTCGGCCGGCAGACCCTCCTTGGCGAGCTGCGCGACCAGCGCCGCCTGCACCTTCTCGATGATCGCCTTGCGGTTGCCCTGGCGGCGGCGGATCGCGTCGGCCAGCACCCGGTAGCGCATCGGGTGCTGGTGCGCGAACGACAGATCCTCGAGCTCGAGCGCCCACTGGCGCATGCCGAGACGCTTGGCGATCGGCGCGTAGATGTCGATGGTTTCGCGCGCGATCGCCCGCCGGCGCGGGGCTTTCAGCGAGCCGAGCGTGCGCATGTTGTGCAGGCGGTCGGCGAGCTTGATGAGGATGACGCGGATGTCCTGCGACATCGCCAGCAGCATCTTGCGGAAGTTCTCCGCCTGCGCCTCTTCCTCGGTGCGGAACTCGATCTTGTCGATCTTGCTGACGCCGTCGACCAGGTCGGCAACGTCGCGCCCGAACAGCTCGGCGAGCTGGTCCTTGCCGTGGATGGTGTCTTCGATGACGTCGTGCAGGATGGCGGCGCTGATGCTCTTGCTGTCGAGATGCATCAGCGCCAGGATGCGCGCCACTTCGATCGGGTGAAAGATGTACGGCTCGCCGCTGCGCCGGTTCTGGCCCTCATGGGCCTCGGCACTGAACAGGTAGGCGCGATAGATGTCGGCGACCTCGGACGCGCCGAGATAGCTCTCCAGCAGCGCGCACAGGTCGCCGATATGAAAGCGGTGGTCGGCCGCGGCCGCGGCCGGCACGTCAGGCGGCGGGGGCTTCCGGGGCTGGGCCGCCGGCTGCTCCGACGGCGTTGGCTGCGTCGTCATCGATGAACTCCGCGACTTCCGGCCCGGTTTCATCCAGGATGGCGTTGGTGACGAAGCCGCCGGCGATCTCGCGCAGCGCGATGACCGTCGGCTTGTCGTTCTGGCGGGTCACCGTCGGCTCGGCGCCGGCGTTGAGCTGGCGGGCGCGCTTGGCGGCCACCAGCACCAGTTGAAAGCGGTTATCGACGTTTTCCAGGCAATCTTCGACAGTTACACGGGCCATACTCGCCTCTGCTCAATCAAAATCGATGGGAAATCAGGGAATTGAACGAAAATTGTAACAGACTTGTGCCGGCCGGGGGCGAATCACCCGCCCGGTTGCCCGCGCGCGCTGCCGGCACTTTCGCTAAGCCTTTGTTCGGAAAGAACTTAGGACCCGGCTCCACGACCTTCAACGCGGGTTTATGCTTAGCGATTGGCGGTTAGCGGTTGGCTTTTAGCTAACAGCCAATCGCCAACCGCTAACTGCTACTCATCTGCGTTTCAGTTGTTTTGGGATCGTTTCTAGTCCTCGACCAGGAGCGTGGCCGGATCGATTGACAGCGGCCGGCGCCGCGCCGGCGCACCACCCAGAATGGCCATGAGATCGGCCAGCGCGGCCTCGAAGTCATCGTTCAGCACCAGGTAGTCGAACTCGCGGTAATGGCTCATCTCCGACACCGCCTCGCGCATGCGCCGGTCGATGATCTCCGCCGAGTCCTGCTTGCGGCCGGTGAGCCGCTCGCGCAGCGCGGCCCGCGATGGCGGCAATATAAAGACGCTGACCGTCTCCGGCCGCCACTGCTTGATGGCGCGCGCCCCCTGCCAGTCGATGTCGAGGATCACGTCCTTGCCGGCGCGCAACTGGTCCTCGATTGCCCGCTTCGAGGTGCCGTAGGAATTGCCGAACACCGTGGCGTGCTCGACGAACTCGCCGGCCGCGACCATGCAGTCGAACTCCTCGCGACTGACATAGTAATAGTGCACCCCGTGCTGCTCGCCCGGCCGCGGCGCGCGCGTGGTGTGTGACACCGAGAACGCGACCTTCGGATTGCGCTCGATCAGCGCCTTGGCCAGCGAGGTCTTGCCGGTGCCGGAGGCGGCGGAAAAGATGAATAGCTTGCCTGGGTTCTTCATGCTTGGTTATACGTGGCTGACAACAATTCGGTTCTGGTGCAGCGACGAGCTGTTAGCGATTGGCGGTTGGCGATTAGCAAAAGCTTTAACAGCAGTTAGCCAACCGCTAACAGCTAATTGCTAATAGCTGCCTTTGCCTTACTCGATATTTTGTACTTGCTCGCGCACCTGCTCGATCAGCACCTTGAGATCGACTGCGGCGTTGGTGACCCGCACGTCCGCAGCCTTGGAACCAAGGGTGTTGGCCTCGCGGTTGAGCTCCTGCATGAGGAAGTCGAGCCGGCGGCCGACCTGGCCCTTGTCGGCCAGCACCCGCCGCACCTCGGTGATATGGGTGGTGAGCCGGTCGAGCTCCTCGTCGACGTCGGTCTTCTGGGCGAACAGCAGCATCTCCTGCTCGAGCCGGGCCGGGTCGAGCTCGGCGCGTACCTCGGCCAGGCGGGCGAGCAGGCGCTCGCGGAAATTCTGGCGCACGTCCGGGATCACGGTGCGCATCCGGGCCACGATCTCGTCCATGGCCGCAAGCCGCTGGCCGATGATCACCGCCAGCTGCGCGCCCTCGCGCTCGCGCGTGGTTGCGAGCTCGTCGAGCGCCGCGGTCAACAGGTCGGTGGCCGCCCGGGCGAGGGCCTCCGTGTCGACCGCGGCCGACCGGAACACACCCGGCCAGCGCAGCAGGTCGACCATGCGCCACGGCTCGACCGTGGCACCAATGCTCGCGGCCAGGCCCTGGGTCTTCTGGGCCAGCGCCACCAGCCGCGCCACCAGCGCCTCATCCAGCACCCCCTCAGCGGTCTCACGCGCAGTCAGCCGCAGGCTGCAGTCGACCTTGCCGCGGCCGAGGCGCCTGGTGATCAGCTCGCGAGCCAGAGGTTCGACCGCGCGCAGGTCCTCGGGCAGCTTGAAGCTCAGCTCCAGGTAGCGGTGATTGACGGTCCGCAGCTCCCAGGCGAGACCGCCCCAGGGGGTGGCGGTCTCGCGCCGCGCGAAGGCGGTCATGCTGGCGGTCATGGGAATGCCCGTGTGGCTGAAATTGCGCCGATGGTAAACTGAACCCGGCGGATTGCGAAACGCGGCGGCCGGCGGGCCGCGCTTCGGCTATTCTTATGATTCAGATCAATACCGAGCGGCAAACGGGGATGGCGACCGGCCGCCCGCGGCGGCCGGTCACACACAATTGATGAGCTTGCGACGTTCAAAGAAGAATAACCTGCCCAAGGGTTATTCGCTCAGCCATTATCGCATCGAGAAGCCGATCGGCGGCGGCGGCTTCTCGGTGGTCTATCTGGCGACCGACGAAAAGACCGGCGAACCGGTGGCGATCAAGGAGTTCCTGCCCAGCAACCAGGCGCAGCGCGGCGAGGAGGGGCGGGTGGTGCCGCTCGACGAGGAAGCGGCGGCCGCCTTCCGCCAGGGCATCAAGCGCTTCTTCGACGAGGCCGCTGCGCTCGCCCGCGTCAACCACCCGAACATCGTGCGCGTGGTAAACGTTTTCCGCGCCAACGACACCGTGTACATGGTGATGCGCTACGAGCACGGCAAGGACCTGCGCTGGTACATCAAGCGCAAGGACGGGCACCTTGGCGAGAACGTGCTGCGCGCGGTGTTCCCGCCGCTGCTGCTGGGCCTCAAGGAGGTGCACGCCAACAAGCTGCTGCACCTCGACATCAAGCCGGCCAACATCTTCCTGCGCCCGGGCGGCAACCCGCTGCTGCTCGACTTCGGCGCCGCCCGCCAGGCGGTGGTCGGCGAACGCACCGGCGGGCCGTTCACGCTCACACTCGGGTTCGCGCCGATCGAGCAGCACCTCGGCGGCCACGTCGGGCCGTGGAGCGACATCTACGCGATCGGCGCCTCGATGTGGTCGTGCATCACCGGCTACCCGCCGCCGCCGGCCACCGAGCGGCGGGTCAACGACACCTACAAGTCGGCGGTGCGCCAGTTCGCGCGCCAGTACTCGAACCAGCTGCTGGAGGCGATCGACTGGTGCATGCAGTTCCACCAGCTCGACCGCCCGCAGAGCGTGCAGGACCTGCTCGACTTCATGAACCCGCTGCGCACGGCCGAGTCCGAGCCGGCCCCGGCCGAGGGTCTGCTGGCACGCCTCGGCGTACGCCTGCCGTGGGGCGACGACACATGAAGTACCAGCTCGCCTACCACAGCCTGGCCGGCGGCCGCGAAACCAACCAGGACCGCATCGTCTGCGTCGAGCGCGACAACGCCGTGCTGATGGTGCTGGCCGACGGCCTCGGCGGCCACGAGGGCGGCGCGCTGGCGGCCGAGATCCTCACCCGCACCGCCCAGCACGCCTTCGAGTCGGTGCGCCAGCCGCTGATCACCAAGCCGTCGGCGTTCCTGACCCTCACCATCGTGCAGGCGCACAAGGCGATCGTGGCGCGTGGCGCGGCCATGAACCCGCCGCTCACCCCGCGCACCACCTGCGTGCTGTGCCTCGTGCAGGACGGCTATGCCTACTGGGCACACGTCGGCGATTCGCGCCTGTACCACTTCCGTGCCGGCCAGGTGCTGCGCCGCACCCTCGACCACACCGTCACCGAGCAGATGCACCTCGACGGCGTGATCAGTGAAGAGGAGATGAAGCACCACCCGGACAAGTCGCGGCTGCTCAAGGCGCTCGGTGGTTCGCACCCGCCGACCATCAGCCTCGGCGAGGAAACGCCGCTGATGCCCGGCGATACCCTGCTGCTGTGCACCGACGGCCTGTGGGAGGCGCTGAACACCGAGGAACTGGCCCGGCACCTCAGGCGCCCGGAACTCGACGAGGCGGTCGAGGAGATGCTGTTCGCCGCCGAGACGCGCATGCGCCAGCACGCCGACAACCTCAGTGCCATCAGCCTGCGCTGGGAAGATGCGCCGACCACCGCCCTGCCGCTGCAGTCGCACGGCGTGCCGGAGGCCAACCCGCAGACCCTCCTGACCGACACCGAGGCGCTGCTGGCCGGGCGCAAGCGCAAGACCGAGGCCAAGCCGCCCGACCCGAAGAAATCGCTCGATGCCACGATCGACGAGCTCGAGGCGTTCCTGGCGAAGTTTGAAAAGCAATAAAACAGCTGTTGGCGATTAGCTAACAGCCAAAAGCCAACTGCTAACAGCTAATCGCCAATAGCTCAATCACTGCAGCATATAGAACGGAAAGACCTCGCCATCCCGCTGCCGCTGACATCCGCGGCGCTCTCCGGTATCTTTGGCGCCCGTCCCCGTTCCCGACCGAGGTTCCCCATGCGCCCCAGCGGCCGCGCCCCCGACCAGCTGCGCCCGATCCGCTTCACCCGCCAGTTCACCAAGCACGCCGAGGGCTCGGTGCTGGTGGAGTTCGGGGATACCCGGGTGCTGTGCAATGTCAGCATCGAAGAGAAGGTGCCGTTCTTCCTCAAGGGCAAGGGCCAGGGCTGGGTGACGGCCGAGTACGGCATGCTGCCGCGCGCCACCGGCAGCCGCATGCAGCGCGAGGCCGCGGCCGGCAAACAGGGCGGCCGCACCCAGGAGATCCAGCGCCTGATCGGCCGAAGCTTGCGCGCCGCGGTCGATCTCAAGGCGCTGGGCGAACGCACCTTTACCGTTGACTGCGACGTGCTGCAGGCCGACGGCGGCACCCGCACCGCCTCGATCACCGGTGCCTGCGTGGCGCTGCACGACGCACTCTCGCTGCTGCGCGGCCGCAAGCTCCTCACCGCCAATCCGCTCCAGCACCTGGTCGCGTCGGTGTCGGTCGGCGTTTATAAAGGCACTCCGGTGCTCGACCTCGACTACGCCGAGGACTCGACCGCCGAGACCGACATGAACGTGGTGATGAACGAAGCCGGCGGCTTCATCGAGATCCAGGGAACGGCCGAAGGCGCGACCTTCAGTCTCGATGAGATGCAGGCCATGACCGCGCTCGCGCAGAAGGGCATCGGCGAGCTGATCGCGCTGCAGCGCGCGGCGTTGGGGCTCGGCTGACAGTCGAATCCGAACAGCAAAATCCACCGCAGAGGCGCCGAGACGCAGAGGAAAACCAGAATATGTCTTTCTCCGCGCCTCCGTGCTGTACAGGGATGTACGAATGTCGCGGGCGCAGGATGCGCAGGAGCGACCGCCTCTGCGGTGAAAACAATAGTTCAAACAGTCTTGGGACACCCGCATGAGCAAGACCATCGTGCTCGCCAGCAACAATACCGGCAAGGTGCGCGAGTTCAACGCGCTGCTCGCCGGCCTCGACCTCGAAGTGGTGCCGCAGTCGCAGTTCGGGGTGGCCGAGATCGAGGAGACCGGGCTCACGTTCGTCGAGAACGCGATCCTCAAGGCGCGCAATGCCGCCCAGCACGCGCGGCGCGCGGCGATCGCCGACGACTCCGGGCTCGAGGTGGACGCGCTCGACGGCGCCCCCGGCATCTACTCGGCGCGCTACGCCGGCCCGGGCGCGAGCGATGCCGCGAACCTGGAGAAGGTGCTCGGCATGCTGAACGGCGTGCCGGAGGCGAAGCGTACCGCGCGCTTCCAGTGCGTGCTGGTGTATCTGCGCCACGCGCTCGATCCGACCCCGCTGATCGTGCAGGGCACCTGGGAGGGCCGCATCCTCGACGCGCCGCGCGGCCGCAGCGGCTTCGGCTACGACCCGGTGTTCTTCGTGCCAACCCACGGCTGCTCCGCGGCCGAACTGCAGCCGGAGACCAAGAACGCGCTGTCGCACCGCGGCCAGGCGCTGCGCCGGCTGCTGGAACTGCTGCCGGGGCGGGTCTAAATGTGTTTTGCAGATGAACGTGGATGATTAGCTGTTAGCTGTTAGCTAAAAGCCAAACGCCAATAGCGTTTTTCCGTCCAGAACGCACCACGGAACCGGCGGTCGAAGTGATGTCGTATACCCCGGACCCCAACCACACGCGACCATGTTCAGCTTCTCGACCCTCCCGCCGCTGGCGCTGTACGTGCACTTTCCGTGGTGCGTGCGCAAGTGCCCGTACTGCGACTTCAACTCGCACCCGCTGCGCGGCGAGATCCCCGAGGCGCGCTATATCGACGCCCTGCTCGCCGACCTGGAGCTGGATCTGCCGCGGGTGTGGGGCCGGCGGGTACAGACGATCTTCTTCGGCGGCGGCACACCGAGCCTGATTTCGCCCGAGGCGATCGACCGGCTGCTGGCCGGCATCCGCGCGCGCGTGCCGCTGGCGCCGGATGCCGAGATCACGCTCGAGGCCAACCCCGGCACGGTCGAGGCCGGGCGCTTCACCGGTTACCGTACGGCCGGCGTCAACCGGCTGTCGATCGGGATCCAGAGCTTCGACGACCAACAGCTCAAAGCGCTCGGACGTATTCACGGCCGCGCCGAAGCACTGGCCGCGGCCGCGGCGGCGCGCACGGCCGGCTTCGAAAATTTCAATCTCGACCTCATGTTCGGACTGCCGGGTCAGGACATGGCCGGCGCGCTCGCCGATCTGCGCACGGCGCTCGCGCTCGCCCCGGCGCACCTGTCGGTCTACCAGTTGACGCTCGAACCCAATACGCCGTTCGCGGCACGACCGCCGCAACTCCCCGATGACGAAGCGATCGCGGCCATGCAGGATGCGTTGCAGAACGAGCTCGCCGCGCACGGCTTCGCGCATTACGAAGTCTCGGCGTACGCGCGCGCCGGGCGCGAGTGCCGGCACAACCGCAACTACTGGGAGTTCGGCGACTACCTCGGCATCGGCGCCGGCGCGCACGCCAAGATCACCACCGCCACAGGCATCACCCGGCTGGCGCGCCGCCAGCAGCCGCAGGATTATCTTGCGCATGCCGGCACACCGGCGGCGATCGCCGAGCAGCGGCAACCGACACCGGCCGACGCTGCGTTCGAATTCATGCTCAATGCACTGCGACTCACCGACGGCGTGCCGGCGACGTTGTTCGCCGAGCGCACCGGCCAGCCGCTCACGACCGTGGCACCGGCACTGGCGCAGGCAATTGAACGCGGCCTGCTGGAAGCAGACCCACTGCGCCTGCGCCCGACCGCGCTCGGGCGGCGGTTTCTGAACGACCTGATTTCCCTGTTTCTTGCGCC
>Ga0115026_10000150_pt1 | contig 15297 bp, 10 predicted proteins | sample Mud_0915_D1_FD_83878 | JGI IMG/M metagenome (GOLD analysis project Ga0115026, IMG submission 83878) | Wetland microbial communities from Old Woman Creek Reserve in Ohio, USA - Mud_0915_D1 | ecosystem: Environmental > Aquatic > Freshwater > Wetlands > Sediment ...
ATGTCTACAAATAAGATTAGAAATGATAAAACCTTGATTTTCATATCGAATATATTTATACATGACCTCTGTGTAACTCCGTGCTTCTCCGTGTAACTCTGTGTAACTAATTTTAGCCAAGAACTTACACAGAGGCTCCAGAAGAAGCGCAGAGGGCCACAAATGGAAGAATAATTATTCTTTTGGAGTAAGATCCTTGATTCTGATATTTCTGAACTTAACTACTGACCCATGCCCAAGGAATCCTATATGTCCGGTTTTATTTTTCAGTCCCGGATGTTCATTATGATCCATAGTCCCGTTATCCCTTGGCCCTGCAATATCACCATCGACAATTACGGTCCCGTTTAATGTGATCCTGATCTGTGTTCCCTTTACGTAAACCTCCTCAGAGTTCCATTCACCTACCTGCTTAAGATATTCACGCTTTGCCGGGATCACACCATAAACAGATCCATGATACTGGTAAGGCTGAAGGTTTGCATAAACATCTGCTGTATTATCGAGTATCTGAAGTTCCATTCCAACATATGCGGCATCTCCCTCCAGTGGAGTCCTGATCCCGAGGCCGTTATTTGCAGCGGGTGTAAGAAGGAATTCAAACCGGAAGATAAAATCAGCATATTCCTTTTCAGTATAAAGATTCCCGCCACTGCCATTTTCCGGTTTTATAACTATCATCCCGTCTTCGGCGGCATACGACTTTTTGTTGCCAACCCAGTTATCGAGATTTTTGCCGTTAAACAGGGCAACAAAGCCTTCGGCTTTTTCTTCAGGAGTAAGATCAAAATCCTTTTCGCTTATTTCCCTGATGTATATCTCCCTGAAGGCAAGATCGGTGCCATGTGCCTGTAATTCAACGGGACCTTTCGGGAAGATAGGTATTTTGGGATCCCAGAAATTTTCCATGGTCACATTATCCACAACAAGTTCGCCATTCAGCCATACTGTTACTTTTTCGCCAATCATTATAATTCTGAAAGTATTCCATTCACCGACAGGATTATCTGCAACCTTAAGGGGCTTTGAAGGGTGTACCTGATTGTTATACAGGCCGCCGGAACCTACCTGTGCTCCGACATCAGTCCTTGAAGTATCCCAGATCTGTACCTGCGGTGTTCCTCTAAGATAAATGCCGCTGTCGCCGTTTTTGGTTATCTTCCAGTCGACAAGCAATTCGAAATCACCATATTCGACAGTCGAGCAGAGATTGTCACCCTTGCCATTAAACCATATGCAACCGTCCCTGACGCTCCAGTTTGCAGGTAACATCACATTTACCTCAGCCTGCATTCTTTCGAGGTCCACACTCCTCATTCTTGCACGGACCAACGGATTTTCAACAAGTCCCTGCCAACCTGTCAGATCCCTTCCGTTGAACATAGACTTGAATCCTTCATCGGGTGGCATACCTGCAAGGTATTTGTTGATCATCTCTTTATTGTACTCACTCTCAGGACCTGAAAATTTTGACACAGCTCTGGTCAGAATATCACGGACAAGATTTCCATACATCCCGGTTTTTGAGCTGATTGAAGGGAGTGCAATAAACATTGCTGCATCAGCTGCAGCTGCTGATGTGGCCGGATCATCCAGATAATTTGCAATTAAAAAAAGTGACTGGTAGGTTTTAAGCTTTCCCAGTTCCCGAATTACTTCATTCTTCCGTTCCGGACTAAGTGCGTATGGCATGATCTTGCGGAAAAGAAGCAGTTTTTGTTCATCAGGTAATGGAGCTAACCTTATCTGCCTGATATATGAATTAAAGGCAGGTTCTTCAAATGTCTTGTTGCCCGAAGCACAGATCTCATAAAGAGCTGAAGAGGCTTTGTAATCCTGCCATGATGTCAGAGTTTTGAAACATACATCCCTCATTTCCGGATTGCCGTTTTCGAACTCTTTCAGTACAATATTCAGGGCTTCCCTGCCTCCTGTTTTCGCAAGAACCGGTATGATTTTTTCTTTTGCTGTATTGTTCTCCATTGCTTCAAGAATCACATCTGAACGCTTTTCGGGATCAATTATTTTTCCGGCAGCTGATGCAAGAGCAGTCTGGACATCTTCAATAAGATTCCTGTCTTTAGCAGAAGATAATAATTTGATCAGATCCGGTTGATCTCCGGGACCCGCAAGACTTGAAAGTGCTTTATAAGCAGCCGATTTAACAATCTCGTCCTCCGATGAAGTATACGGCAAAACTTCCCTGAAGTACTCACTCCCTCTGTTCCATGCCATAAGTTCCATTGAACTTTTCTTTGCAGCTGCTGATCCGTCTTTAAGAACGGCCTTCAGAAAAGCTATTTCATTACTTCCCGACACAGTCATCAGGGCTTTCTTTGCAGCTTCCTGATCACCCTGCCCGGTCGAATTCTTCAGGTACTCAATCAATGCTGGTACAGCTTTGGCACCGCTGATCTTTGCCAGAGCTGCTGCAGCCTCTGATCTTACATTCTGATCAGCGTTGGTCAGGGAAGAGGTTAAAAGGGTTACAGCTGTTTCATCACCCCTTTCACCGAGCATTGCTATGATCTCCGGCCGGGCTTCAGGAGTTGCTTTAGGAAAATACGCAATCCATTTTGATACGATCTCCATTCCCGGAATTGCAAGTGACGAACGGAAGGCGGCATTCCTGTAGCTCCGGTCGGAACTGGCTGCTGCTTTTGTCAGTTCTTTCATCGCATCAATACCATGAAATCCAACATAAGTTTTAAGGGCTTCTGATTTATTCTGCACAGTAAGCTTATCCTTGCACCTGGCCATTACCAGTTTGCAGATTTTGTCCATAGTCTTCAGGTCACCATTCAGTCCTGCATTCTTTGCATAATTCAGTAATGCAGATGTTGCACCGCTGACTTCCCATCTGTAAAAGACATCCCTGGCTGCTTTGGAAAGCACTGGTAATGCCAGAGGGCTTCCGCTTTGGGCAAGAGCATTAAAAGCCGACGCCCTGGTATTGACATTAATATCGGATGCCCATTCAATATATTCATTGACAGCTAGTTTTGATTTCATGTCTGCAAGTGCATTCATTACAGCAGCTACACATGGAAGTTCTTTGTTTTTAAGCGACTCTGCAAGTGCAGACTCTGCCTTTTTGCTGCCGGATGCTCGTATTGCAGCCAACGCCGGATAGCACATTTCCTTGTCGTTCAGATAAGATTTCATAGCTTCCACAGTGGCATCACCTCCGATTATCTGAAGTTGCTTCATGAAGAAATCTTTCACACCGTTATCCTTTTGCCTGGTCGCAAATTCTATACACGTCTTCTCCCAGGATATTTTTTCAGTCTCTTTTTCTTTCTGCGACAGGAACCTTGAAAGGCTTTCAACCGCAAACCGGGCAGGGGTATCATCACCTGTACCTGCAGGTATTATCTGATCGCATATCAGCTTAATGCCTGTTTCACCAAGAGCGAACATATCGCCCATGAGCTTTTCAGTATACTTTGAATTGTTTGAAGGAAACTGGGCAAGCAGATCAGCAACTTTTGTCTCAATGGTCCTTTTATCCTGAGCGTAAGATCCTTTGGACAGAAAGAGGATGCATATGCATGAAATTATTATTCTTTGGATTTTCATATTTTCAAATTTTCAGATTTTCAAATTGCTCATATTTTCAGATCTTCCATTCTCCCCTCATAGGCTGATTTATCAGCCTGTTAGCACCATCATCATCAATAAATTGCTGTTTTACAGGATCATACTTAAGGTTCCTGCCTAATCTTAATGCTATTATACCAAGATTTACTACTGAACATGATCTGTGTCCGTTTGATTCATTCAGGGCAAATTTCTTCCTGGTAAGAACTGATTCGGTGAATGTCTCGACCTGTGGTTCCGGATCAGGAAGTGAATCAATAAGCTTCATCATGTCCTTGATATCAGATCTGAATCCTTTGTACACTCTGCCTTTCGGGCCTTCGATATATGCTGCATCCTTATCGCGGTTTTCACCATCGAGGATAATCTGGCATCCATCTGCATATGTATAAGTAATCCTTCGCCAGGAGCCAACGGCATCATAATGCTGCTGAGGAGCATCTATTTCAACTGAAACCGGTCCTGTATCATCCTTGCCTAACAAATACTGAACCGGATCGAGATAATGCTGTCCCATATCACCCAGCCCTCCACCGTCGTAATCCCAGTATCCCCTGAATTTTGAGTGTACCCTCTCGGGATTATATGGTTTATAAGGTGCAGGTCCAAGCCAAAACTCGTAATCCAGCTCAGGCGGAACAGCCATTGGCTGAAGATTATGCAGACCACTCCAGTAGAATTTCCAGTCAAATCCGGTGATCCCGCTCACTGTCACCTTCAGTGGCCATCCCAGGACACCACTGGAAACGAGCTTCTTGACCGGTTTGATAGTGGTTCCCAGTTCATAGAACTGATCCTTGAATCTGAACCAGGTATTAAGCCGGAACATACGCCCGTTATTCTGAACTGCCTCAACAACTTTAATACCCTCCCCGATAGTTCTGGTCATTGGCTTTTCGCACCATATGTCTTTACCAGCTTCTGCTGCCATCTCTGATATAATACCATGCCAGTGGGGAGGTGTGGCAATATGTACTATATCAATATCGGGTCGGGCTATCAGCTCACGAAAATCTTTATAACCGTTAATTTTGCCGCCTGCCAGGGCTATTGCATTATCGAGGTGATTTTTGTCAACATCACAGACAGCGAGAAGACGGGTACCCTCATATTCAAAATGTCCGCGGCCCATTCCTCCAACCCCTATAATACCTTTGGTAAGCTGGTTACTTGGAGCTGTATATCCCTGTCCTCCAAGCACATGCCTTGGGACAACAGTAAAAGCAAGCACGGCAGCAGTACTCTTTCTGAGGAAGTCGCGTCTGCCCAGATTGTCCTTTTTCATAATAAGCTATTTAATGGATTTATTTTTTCAGGCAGTAAACCGACACTGCCCAGAGGTATATCATACAGACTATCAGTATGGTCATTCCCAATGCAATGCTGCTAATATCACTTACCCATCCGACCAGGAGAGGTATCACTGCACCGCCGGATATAGCCATCATCACCAATCCCGAAATTTCGTTGCTCTGAGCAGGATATTTCTCCACAGCTATTGAAAATACAAGCGGCCAAATATTGGCAACTGCCAGACCAATCAAAAATACCAGGCCCCATGCCAGCATCGGGGATTTTACAAGTACTATGGCAGTGAGGCAGATAATTCCAAGAACAGACGTCCACATGAAGAATTTGCGCGAAGATATTTTCGTCAGCATTATTGCGCCTGCGAAGGTGCCCAGCATACGTCCCAGAAAATACACACTGCGTCCCGATTCGGCAGCAGTCTGATCAATGCCAAACCGTTTAATAAGGAATTGTCCGGAATTAGAATTAAATCCGACATCCACTCCGACTACAAGAAATATTGACAGAACCAGAAGAAGAACAAATCCATTGCCAAGGAGTTTAAACGAGGAGGTAAATGTTGCTTTGTAACCTTCTATCCTTGTCTCTTCAATCTTTGTTGAACCAAGCCAGAAAACTGCCAGTATGGAGACTATTCCAAATACCAGGAATAACAATTTCCAGTTCTGATCGCCAAACTGAAGTGCAAAGAAGGCTGCGAGCGGTGCTCCAAGCATCGATCCTATTGCTTTTACAAACTGCGAAAAACTCAGGAAACTGGATGTTCTGTTTCCTGGAACAACATCCACCATCAGAGGATTGGCTGAGACCTGGACTATGGTATTTCCGATACCAAGAAGTGCAAATCCGGCAAGTACCATCGGGAATGTATAAAAGAAGAAAGGGACCAGCAATCCAAGAGCGGTCACACCCATTCCAATATTCAGCATATTCTTCTTGCCAAGCCGTGACTGAAGTACTCCAACAGGAACCGATAGTATAAGAAACCAGAGAAACGCCGCTGAAGGAATCAGTTGAGCTACAGTCGCACTCAGGCTCATATCTTTGCTTACACGGTCAACTCCGATCCCAACGAGATCGACAAAGCTCATGACAAAGAATGCCATAAGCACAGGTGATATTTTCGAAATGTTAATTTTTTCTGTGGCCATAACTAAGTATTTTGAAGGTTTAATTTCTTCTTCCTGATGCCTGTCGTCTGTCGCCTGATGCCTGATGCCGTTTTACTAAGGCTACAGGCGTCAGGCGTCGGGCGAAAGGTATTTATTTATTACATAAGCGGAAGTGCATGCTGTATATCTTTCCAGAATTTCTCATCAAGGAGATATGCTGCACCAATGAAGGCGGCATCTTCTTTCAGTTCAGAAAGGGCGACCTTGCAGTTGCATCCTTCTTTCTTAAGGCTGTTTTCAAAAATATCTCCAAAAAGATTGTATGCATGAGATATATTTCCTCCTACTACCACAATTTCGGCTCTGAACCGCTTAAGCCAGGGTGCAAGAAAAATGCCCAGGTTAGTTCCGAACTCTTCGAACAGATCCATGACGACTTTATCGGTCCCGGCATGTTCAGCAAATTCCTTCACCCCTTTCAGATCTCTGCCGGTCAATATTTTATATCTGCCGATAAACCATCTTGTCGAGAAATAGTCATCAGCAATATTATCTCCGTAAGGGAGGTGATACACACAACCCAGTTTAGGGACTTCGGGTCCGTCAACAATCGGTATCCGGTTGGCTATAAATGCTGAACCGAAACCTGTTCCAAGGGTTATTGATATCGACCTTTCAGCCTTTGCTGCTTTCCCTACAAGAGCTTCTCCGACAGCAAATGTTGAAACATCATTCATAAACCTGACCGGAAAATTATCATGGAGATTCAGGTTATCGGATATAGCGTTCTTAACATTGCAGCCATATAACTTCTCATATTTTGCCACTCCCTTGATATAACTTATTCCTTTCACATAGTCAAAAGGACCGGGCATTCCGAATCCAATGCCTTTCAATGAGTTCTCAGGTATTTTCTCTATGACTTCTGAAAGAGCCTGCACCCATACTCCAATTATCTGACTTGCTTCAGCTTTATTGTCGACCGCTTTTTCAGTGCGTGTTTCGTGCAGCACCGTGAATGACTTAAGGTCAACCGCTGCACAACTGATATGACTGCCGCCAATATCAACACCTATTGCCAAATTCTGTTTCATATAATAAATAAGAGAGGTAGTAATAAATCAGCTAAAAGTATATTAAAAACAGATGTTGAAAGTATTGAATTTTGTCGGGAATGCAAAAAGATACTCTTAAAAATGATATTGTCCTGTTAAATTAAATTGATCTTTCTCATGTTTATTCCGGTTTATTAGTTGTACTTTAGGTTCATAAAACCATTATCCAATGCCTAAAGTTACTAAGGAAGATGCGCTTCTCTACCACAGCAGAGGCCGACATGGTAAAATTGAGGTCATACCTACAAAACCATACTGCACACAATTCGATTTAAGTCTTGCATATACACCCGGGGTAGCTTACCCGTGCCTGGAAATTGAAAAGACACCCGATGATGTATATAATTTTACTGCCAAGGGCAACCTTGTGGCAGTTATCTCAAACGGAACGGCTGTGCTGGGGCTGGGAGATATCGGCGCGATGGCCGGGAAACCCGTTATGGAAGGCAAAGGCTTGCTTTTTAAGGTTTTTGCTGATGTTGATGTTTTTGATATTGAGGTTGATGAGAAAGATCCTGAAAAGCTGATCGAGATTTGTGCAAAGATCGCTCCGACTTTCGGAGGGATCAATCTGGAGGATATTAAAGCCCCGGAGTGTTTTGAAGTCGAGGCAAGACTGAAGAGCATGCTGGACATACCCGTATTTCATGATGATCAGCATGGAACTGCCATAATTTCCGGAGCCGGACTTATAAATTCACTTGAAATAACGGGGAAGAAGATCGATAAAATAAAATTGGTTGTTTGCGGGGCCGGAGCTGCAGCGATTTCCTGTTCGAGACTTTACTTATCACTTGGTGTCAGAAAAGAAAATATAGTGATGGTCGACAGCAGGGGAGTGATCAACAGGAAAAGAAAGGACCTCAATAAATACAAGCAGGAGTTTATTACCGACAGAGATATTGATACCCTGGCTGAAGCGGTAAAAGATGCTGATATTTTCCTCGGTCTTTCAACTGCCAATATAATGTCGAAGGAGATGCTTGCTTCGATGGCTGATAATCCCATTGTCTTTGCTATGGCAAATCCAAATCCTGAGATTTCATATGAAGACGCCATGGCAACCAGGAGTGACCTTATTTTTGCAACCGGAAGGTCTGATTATCCAAATCAGATAAACAATGTTCTGGGATTTCCTTTCATTTTCAGGGGGGCTCTCGATGTCAGGGCGTCAACAATAAATGAGGAGATGAAGCTGGCTGCATCAAAAGCGCTCGCTGCTCTGGCCAAGGAACCTGTACCAGATTCGGTCCTCAAAGCCTATAATGTTGATAAACTGAGTTTCGGGAAGGACTATATTATACCAAAACCGCTTGATCCGCGCCTTATTTCCTGTGTGGCATCGTGTGTTGCAAAAGCAGCTATGGATTCAGGTGTTGCCCGTCAGCCAATAAGTGACTGGGAAGCATACAGGAAGAACCTTGATAAAAGGCTAAGCGTCCATATTAAGAAAGTCGGCGAGCTGAGTGAATTTTAGAAAACCGATTTAATCTTCTTCCTTTCCGACATCTGCTTAACTACTTTTTTCTCATACATCGAGACTACAAGTTCGGCAGTTTCAGGGATATTAAATGAGATCCTGTTAATTGTCACGTCAAACAGAGAATCAGTGTTTTTTGTTTTCTTATCAAGAAAGGTCTGAATAAGATCGTTTCGCTTTTCATCAGTTTCAATTACGTACTTTTCAGCGGTTGGAAGGTCCATATTTTTCTTCCTCATGACATTCTCAGTCCTCCAGTAAAATGGAGCAACAAGCTTGATGTGAAGGGCATCCTTAATATCACGGGCAATTGAAACGCCTCCTCTCCCGACAAGAACAACATAACCCTCTTTACATATGGATAATACAACATCCTTTATTGCTTTCTTCACTCTGAGATCACTTACAAATCCACCGGAAAATGCCATTATCATCTCCGACAGGTTTGACAGCTTTATCCCTTCGTAGTAATTCTCAATCCGTTGAGTATCGATATTAAGTTCCTTGGCGATAGAATAAATTATATCCTTGTCAACCCATTTCCATTTAGTGATCCCAAACTGTGAATTGAGCTTTTCGACAATATTTGAAGCAACCTCCCTGGCATCACATCCTGTAAGACGTGAAATTGTAATTACAGGTCCATCTTCGGAGGCCGGACTATTTAACACTGATTCCCTGTACCTTTCATCAAAATAATCAAAGAATTTTTCCATTTAATCTGTCTCCTTTCTCAATTTGTTTGATACAACGGCTTTCATAAATACTTACATACGAGATTATTTCATGCTTCAGTGTATCACTGTAAAAGTCAGCAAAAAATCTCATGGATAAGACCTTCATTAGAGCCAAATAAGATACAAAAAAAAACTGAATTCTGAAAATATTTTATTGTCACCGGCTAAAAATTCATCATATGAATTCGAAACTACTGAACTTTTAGAGTTTTCTGACGTTTTTATTATATCTTTACTTTATTCAAAACAAATATCCCGCCTATATTTTTAAATTAACAATTATGAGTACATCGATTTTTTCAAGACCGGAACTTGTCTGGTTTATAATCGGGCTTGTCCTGTTCCTGCTCGAACTGGTTCTGCCCGGATTCGTGATCTTTTTCTTCGGGGTTGGGGCATGGGTAACAGCCCTGCTCTGCCTTATAGCCAATCCCGGAATTAATCTGCAGGCTATTGTATTTGGTGCTACTTCAATTCTGTCGCTGGTTCTTCTGAGGAAAATGATTCAGAAACGATTTTTCTACAGCAAAGAAGAATTATCAAAAGCGGTGGAGGATGAGTTTTCCGGTAAAGAGGCAATTGCTCTCACTGATTTCAGTCCGGGTAAAAACGGGAAAGTAGAATTCAAGGGAACTCAGTGGAAAGCGGAATCTGAATTTGAAATCACTGAAGGACAAAGAGTTATAATTAAAAACAAGGATAGCTTTAAACTGATTGTTGAACCAAAAAAATAACTAAAATGACAGGAATAATTACATTGGCAGCTTCAAATTCCAGTACTACATTCATTCTGATTGGAGTAGTTCTGCTTACTTTCATCCTGATATCATCGATGGTGAAAGTTGTTCCCCAGAGAACGGCTATAATTGTCGAAAGGCTGGGAAAATACAGGGCAACATTCACAGCCGGATTCCAGATTCTTATCCCGTTCATCGATAAGATCAGGTACAGACATACTCTTAAAGAACAGGCTATTGACGTGGCACCTCAGGTTTGCATAACCCGTGATAATATTGCCGTTGAGGTCGATGGTATCCTCTATCTCCAGGTGCTGGATCCCCAAAAAGCTTCGTATGGAATTGATAATTACAGATTTGCCTCTATTCAGATTGCGCAAACCACTATGAGAAGCGTAATCGGGAAGCTGGAACTTGACAGGACCTTTGAAGAAAGGGAAACAATAAATGTCACAATTGTCGATGCAGTTGATAAGGCAAGTGAACCATGGGGAGTAAAGGTTACACGTTATGAGGTTAAAAATATTTCTCCGCCTCAGAGCATTAAAGATGCTATGGAAAAACAGATGAGGGCAGAAAGGGAGAAAAGAGCTGTTATTGCTGAATCGGAAGGAACCAAACAGGCTAAGATAAATAATGCAGAAGGGGACAAACAGGAGTTGATTAAAAAATCAGAGGGTGAAATGCAGAAGCGGATCAATGAAGCTGCCGGACGTGATTCAGAGATCGAACAGTTAGCAAAAGCTACAGCCAATGGTCTGAAAGCCATTGCATTGGCAATATCTGAAGAGAATGGTCTGAATGCTGTTAACCTTAGAATTGCAGAACAGTACCTTATTGGATTTGCAAATCTCGCAAAACTGAATAATACTATTGTGCTTCCGGCAAATCTTACAGATGTTGCAGGAATTGTAGCAACAGCCACTTCAGTATTCAATGAGATAAAGGATAAGAAGAAATAACCTCACCCCAACCCCTCTCCCAAGGGAGAGGCGCTTAGCCGCTGATAATCAATACTGTACTGGGGCTGTTGAAAAAGTTCTTTGTGGACCTTAGTGAGACCTTGGTGCGACTTTGTGGTTAAATATAAATCATTGAACCACAAAGGATCACAAAGTACATCACAAAGTAACTCAAAGGTTAAATCCATCAAAAAAACACTTTTTAAACAGCCCCTTGGGGGTTGAGGTCAAGTGCCCCCATGCTCTGTCCTCAGAATTATCTCGTTTTGCAGATCTTCCCCCAGATCATTGAAGTAGTCACTGTAGCCTGCTACCCTTACAATAAGATCCCTGTATAACTCGGGATGCTTTTGTGCATCACGCAACGTTTCGGCATTGACAACATTGAACTGAATATGATGCCCATCGAGGCTGAAATAACTACGGATGAGGGCGGTCAGGCAGCTGTAACTATCCTCATCCTCAAAGAATTGCGGTGAAAACTTCTGATTCAGCAAAGTTCCGCCAGTTCTCAGATGATCAATCTTTGATGCGGATTTAATGACAGATGTAGGTCCCTGGCTGTCGACTCCCTGGCTTGGTGAGATACCCTCCGAAAGCGGTGTAAAAGCTTTTCGTCCGTCAGCAGTAGCTCCTGTTACACTTCCGAAATAAACATGCGAAGTTGTCGGAAGCATATTGATCCTGTGTACCCCTCCTCTTGTTGAAGGTCTCGCGTTCACAGCATCATAATAAATCTCAAAAACCGTAACAGCCTGTTGATCAGCGTAATCATCGTCGTTACCGTATTTCGGTGTATTATAGATCAGGTCGTACCTTAATTTTTCATACCCGTTAAAATCGGCTTCAATCGCCTGATTAAGCTCTGCCCAGGTGTATTTTTTCCTGTCATAAATGTTGTACCTGACCGAAGTCAATATGTCCGTTATACTCCCAAGTCCCACTCCCTGGATATAAGCAGTATTGTATCGTGCACCTCCGCAGTTGTAGTCCTTCCCGTTCAAAATACAATCCTCAACCAGAAGCGAGAGGAAAGGGACAGGCAGCCATCGGGCAAAGATCTGTTCTATGACATTGTTCCCCCTTATCTTGATATCGGCAAAGTACTTCACCTGCATCCTGAAAGCCCCGATCAAATCATCAAATGATTTATAGTCAAAGGCATAGCCTGTCTGGAGGCCGATTTGTTTACCGGTACGCCTGTCGTATCCGTTATTTAGTGTCAGCTCAAGTATCTTTGTAAGGTTAAAGTAACCCGTCAACCAATAAGCCTCAGTACCGAATGCTCCTGTCTCAACGCATCCTGATGCTCCTCCATTGCGGGCATCTTCTATATTCTTTCCCTGACGAAGCAATTCCTGGATAATTGCATCAGTATTAAAACAGGAAGGCTGGCCAAAACCGGTTTTGATAATATCAAGGGCTTTGTGAATGAATCTGTCAGGACTCTTTTTGCTTATCTGAACCATTGAACTGGGCTGAAGTATTCTCATCTCTTTAATAACATCCAGGAGAATATACGACATGTCATTCACAGCATCTGTTCCATCAGCTTTTACTCCGCCAAGGTTGATCAGACAAAAATCAGTATACGTGCTGCTTTCGCTTGCAGTTACTCCCATTTTCGGTGGTGATGGATGGTTATTGAATTTAACCCAGAAACAGCCGAGAAGATCATGCAGTTCATCCGTGGAGAGCGATCGTGCTTCCATTTCTTTTTTATATATTGGATAAAGATGCTGGTCGAGTCTTCCCGGATTGAATGAATCCCAGGGATTGAGTTCCGTGATCACTCCAATGTGAATGAACCAGTAATGCTGGAGCATCTCATGCACAGTTTCAGGTGCATTGGCCGGGACTTTCCTGCATATTGCGGCCATTTTCAGGAGTTCATCCTTCCTTCTCTTGTCTTTTTCCACAGATGCAAGGTCCTCCAGCATAAACGCATGCCTTTCTGCGTACATAATTATAGAGTCACATGCCAAATCCATTGCCTTCAGTTCTTCAGCCTTCTCAAATGCCTCTTTATCATTATAATAATCAAGCTTCGACAGGCTTCCCTTTATTTCTTCCTTTAACTGAAGAAATCCGGTCCTGAACATTTTATAGCCCAGAACAGTATGACCGGGAGCACGCTGTTCCTGAAACTCCGTGAAAACACCGGCATTATATGCATCCAGCCATTCGGGTGTCATAAGATTCATTATCCTGTCGCGGTTGCTTTTACCCTTCCAGTATGGAATGATCTCTTCTTTATAAATCATCCTGACCTCATCATCGACTTTGAAGGACACCTTCTCCCTGGAATTAAGTATTTCGAGGTCCTGAAGGGAATGAAGGCTTATTTCAGGATATGTCGGTGTCTCTTTCGGAGCCGGACCCCGTTCTCCGACTATGAGTTCACCATCATTTATGCATATCGCCTTGTTCTTCAGAAGATATTCAAATGCTTTTGCCCTCCTTACCGGAGCTGAAATTTCGCGTGCTTCATCGCTTCTATAAAAACGGGTGATCAGTATGGCACGTTCGGCTGTGATCTTTTCAACAGCGCTCACACTCTGCTCCCGCAGTTTTTTAACTCTTTGGGATAAAATCATAATACAAAAATTAATTCATTAAATATAAGGGCTAAAGCCCATTTCTTAAATCCTGTTCTGACCCCAGCCTGAAGGCTGGGGTCATTAAATAACTATTTGGCTGGTTTTGCACCAACTCAAGTTTTCAGGCTGGGATTATTAAATAACTATTTGGCGGGTTTTACACCAACCCCAGCCTTCAGGCTGGGGTCTTGGAATACTAAAACAGTCAGGGCTTTAGCCCATAAATTTCTTGTAGTCATCCTCCAATTTTAACTTTCATCCCAGTCTCTTCAAAAAACTCCTTCAATTCCCTCATCCTCTCAGGTGATGGCTGTTCTGTATCATTCATCCTGTAGGATATGCCAAATTTCCTGTACTTTGATTTCCCTATTTTGTGGAAAGGAAGAAGGCATATTTTTTTCAGGTTTTCACATTTCAAACCGCTGAGCAACTCCCTGGTACTGATGAGATTGTCAGCGTCATCATTCTTACCCGGTATTACAGGTATCCTGATCATTACATCCTTTCCGCTTTTAAGAATCATCTTCAGATTATCCAGTATACTTGTGTTTGCAACTCCTGTATATTCGAGATGCTTTAAATTATCAAGATGCTTTATGTCGAAAAGGAAAAGATCGGTAAAAGGCATGACGGCTTTATAATTTTCAGGAGTTGAATAGCCCGATGTATCAACAGCCGTATGATATCCATTTATCTTACATGCTTTTAATGCTTCAAGCAGGAATTCAAACTGCATCATTGGTTCTCCCCCTGAGAAAGTCACACCACCATGTGACTGCTGAAGGAATATCCTGTCTTTCTCAAGTATTTCAATAATATTACTGATGGTGGTTTCTTTACCGACTTCTTCATTACTTGAGAATTCCTTCTCTTCCACCCTCCTTGTCTGGACAATCGTTTCCCTCTCCATTGAAATTCCCTCCGGATTATGGCACCACCAGCACGACAGGGGACATCCCTTCATGAAGAATGTAACCCTGATCCCCGGACCATCATGTATTGAATATCGTTTAACGCTGAAAATCAATCCTTGCATATACAATGAGAGCTTAAGACGAAATTAAAATCCAGAAAAGGGGATTTTACCATACTGCATTATGTTGCAGGAATGGCCGGAGTATTATCTGCCGTAGAACATCAGACAATGATATAGCCTGCGTCCGAGACGCTGCATCATGAAACTATATTTGAGCTTGGAAATCATAAGTAATTAACTGGCCGAAAGTTAGGAATTTTTTTGGCTGGAAATTAACATTTTAACGAAAATCTGTTGAAAAATTAACAAAAGATTAACAAAATACCCTGCAACAAAATGAAGTTACAGGCGTCTATATATTGAATAACGAATGAAACAGGGATAAAATATTCTTTAAACAGTTCTTTTTTTACGGGTTTGTTTTTTCCATGAAAGGAATAACTATAAAATATTAAAGATTTCTTCAAAGGCCATTCGGCCAAATTCTACGATCAGGTTTAGGTTAATGAAGGAAAGATAACTCCCAACTATCTTTCCTTTTTTTTTTATACCATTATGACGCAACCAACAGCAAAGGTGAATTTTATGATAATAGCATGGAAGAAAAAGGGAAAGAAAATCAAGAAAAAATGAGTTTAAGTAGTGAAATAGTCCGGAAATTTTAATC
>Ga0115026_10000151_pt1 | contig 15295 bp, 13 predicted proteins | sample Mud_0915_D1_FD_83878 | JGI IMG/M metagenome (GOLD analysis project Ga0115026, IMG submission 83878) | Wetland microbial communities from Old Woman Creek Reserve in Ohio, USA - Mud_0915_D1 | ecosystem: Environmental > Aquatic > Freshwater > Wetlands > Sediment ...
CATCTGGCTCCTGGTGCCCTGGTATCTGCCCTATGGATTCGCGCTCCTGGCTTTGGCGGCGGCCGCGGCGTCCTGGCGGCGTTGCGGGCGATCGCTCCCGTCGCGGCAGGCAAGCTCCCGGGACGGTTTCCGCATCGGCCGTGACCTGGTGCTGGCGGGTTTTTGTGCCGGCACGCTGGCCTGGGCCTTGAGCGGTTTTGAACCGCCCGCCGGGTATTCGATCGACGTGGCTTCGCCGCTGAAAAACGGGGTGTTTTACGTGGTGAACGGCGGGTATTCGATCCTGATCAACCCCCATATGAAAACCCTCGATCAGGGATCGCTCTCGGCGTATCGAGCCCAGAGCTATGCCGTCGACATCGTGCGGCTGGATCGGTTCGGCCGGCGCGCGGACGGATGGTGGCCGGCGGACCTGACGCGCTACTATGTTTTCGGCGAGCCGGTGTATGCCCCGTGCTCGGGCCTGATAGCGCGGACCGAAAGCCGGTGGCCCGACCTGACGCCGCCCGATCAGGACCGGCAGCACCCGGCGGGGAACTACGTGCTGCTGGAATGCGGCGGAGCTGCCGTCCTCCTGGCGCACCTGATGCAGTCCAGCGTTGCGGTGAGCGACGGACAACGGGTTATAGAGGGGGAACGGATCGGGCGGGTGGGGAATTCGGGCCTGTCCACGGAGCCGCACCTGCACCTTCACGCCCAGCAGCGCAGCAACACGGAAGAGTTCCTGGCCGGCGCGCCGTTGCCTTTCCGGATCGACGGCCGGACCCCGGTGCGCGGCAGCCGGATCAACTCCAACCAGTGAAAATGCACCGGCCCCTGCCGATCGGGATCAACGAGGGCCGGTTGCGGTCCGAATCGTCTTCATCACGCAAAAAAGGCGGTTAGAAATCGATAATGTCCTGTTTCAAGGCTGAGTAGTAATACAAAACCCGGGCAACGTAGGCCTGGGTTTCAGGATAGGGCGGAATGCCGTTGAAACGCAGGACGTTTTGCTCCCCGGCATTGTAAGCGGCCAGTGCCAGCTTCACGTTTCCATCGAAGCGGTCCAGCAACCCCCGAAAATGTCTCGTGCCGGCGTTGATGTTTTCTTCAGGGTTGTAGATATTGGCGACGTCTAAAGCGCCGGCGGTGAGCGGCATGAGTTGCATCAGTCCCCTGGCGCCCCGCTTCGACTTCGCCCTGGGGTTTAACTGGGATTCTGCCATGATGATGGCCAGGATCAGCTCCGCGTCGACATCGTGGCGGCCGGCGGCCTCGTGGATGACTTGGTCGTAGGGCAGCAGCTCCGGCTCGCCCTTGGGAACGTAAACCGATGCGGAGAGGTCGCCCACGCCGGGTTCATCGTGGTCTGCAAAACCATCTAAAAAGGATGCGATCTCCCCGCTGATGGGATGACCCAAGCGCTCTGCGGGCGCGACGGTTTCAGGGGGCAGCTTGACGTCGGAGATGGAAACCAACAGGCCCAACGTCAAAGCGAATACCCATGTAATTGATTTTTTTAAAAATTTCCTATTTGGGCAGACCTCATCGAAACAGGCCATGGCGTTGCCCTCCTTTCGCTGCACTGGAAATCCCCCCGCAAACCCCCTCGGAAATCCAGTGCATTTCTTAACTTCAAAGCAAAAAGCGTGCATTGAAGCCCAGCGATCATTAAATCAAAGTTATTTCTTAAAGTTGGGGCCTCTCCAGCCCTGCCACCCTAATGCAGGATTTGTGAAAAAATAACCCTATCCCTGGGAAAACCATTTTCCCCGACTGAGAAGGCCGTTTCATGCAACCTGGGACAGATTGTTAGAAATAATGGATCAATGATAATACGGATTGAGGGCTTTACACCCCCTTGTCGACAAAATTTTCGCTTGACTTACATAGGGCTGGCTTTTATTTTCAAGCAGTTAACAAAGACCACCACACGCCCCTGCTGCCGTTAAGCAGGCTTTTGGGAGACTGATCATGCGCTGGGAAAGCGGCCGCCAAAGCGAGAACGTGGAGGACCGCCGCGGGGTTAACATGTCGCGGCGGGTTGTCGGTGGAGGCATTGGCACCGTTCTGCTGGTGCTGGTTGCCCTGTATTTCGGGATCGACCCATCCATCATTTTAGACCAGAGCCAGATGACCGTTCCCGGGGCCAACGCCCCCTCCCAGTCCGAACCCTATTCCGCTTCTCCTGAAGAAAAACGACTGGCGGAATTCGTCTCCGTGGTGCTGGCCGACACCGAGGACACCTGGCAGACGCTCTTCAGAGGCATGGGAAAAACCTACGAGGAACCCAAGCTGGTGCTGTTCTCAGGAGCCGTCGAATCCGCCTGCGGCACGGCATCAACTGCGGTCGGCCCCTTCTACTGCCCGATGGACCAAAAGGTCTACATCGACCTCAAATTCTACAACGACCTTAAGAACCGGTTCGGGGCGCCCGGGGATTTCGCCCAAGCGTACGTTATCGCCCACGAAGTGGGGCATCACGTCCAGAACCTTTTGGGAATCGCCGAAAAAGTCCAATCCCTTCGCAGCCGCTCGAACGAAACGGAGGCCAACAAGCTTTCCGTTATGATGGAACTCCAGGCGGACTGTCTCGCCGGCGTGTGGGCCCACCATGCCGACCGGGCGCGCAAGATTCTCGAGCAAGGCGACATCGAAGAAGCCCTCAACGCCGCCAGCAGCATCGGCGACGACCGGATGCAGCGTCAGGCCCGGGGCCACGTGACGCCGGACTCCTTCACCCACGGCAGTTCCGCCCAGCGTGTTCGGTGGTTCAAGCGCGGAATTGAAACCGGCAACGTCGGCCAGTGCAACACGTTCCAGGCAGACCGACTGTAACCGCTTGACAATCAGATAGAGCCCTGCTCATCCCGGTTCGCCCTTTACACTGTAACATGAGACCCATCCCCGGGGCTGATCGCTGCCGAGAAGACATTGTTTTGCAACCCTCCGCCGGCCTGCGGGACAAAGCGGCCGACCCGTGAACGATAACCCAACTCTTCAAGGAGGTGTCCCGTGGTGGAACTGACAGCGGCCCATTGGGTGTATGCTCTTTTCATCGTGCTCATCCTTCTCACCATGGCGCTGAAACGCGAAACGCCCATCGTGTGTATCGTCGGCTCGCTGGTGCTCTCGTGGGTGATTACCGGAGACCTCGTCAAAGCCGTTCAAGCGGTTTTCAACGCCGTCACCGTGGCCGCCTCGGAGCTGCTGGGGGTGGTGGTCATCATCTCCATGATCGTGGCCATGGCCAAGATGATGGAGGAAACCGGCCTCGCAGAAATGATGTTCCGCCCGGTGGTGGGCTTGATGAAGACTCCGACGGTGGCCTTCTGGGTCATGGGGCTCATGATCATGATCGTGGCATGGGTTATCTGGCCGTCCCCGGCGATCGCCCTGGTGGGCGCGCTGCTGCTTCCGGCCGCCGTCAAGGTCGGGCTGCCGCCCATCAGCGCGGCCGTGGCCATCAGCATGTTCGGTTACGGTTGCGCCCTCACCACGGATTTCATCATCCAGGGCGCTCCGGGCATTACCGCAAAGGCCGCCGGGATTCCCGTAGGCGATGTGATGGCAAAAAGCCTGCCCATGCTGATCGTTTTTGCGGGGATCGCCCTGCCCCTGTCTTATCGAACCGTCAAGCGGGATATCCGGTCCGGGATGTGTCAGCCTGTCGAGTGCACTATTTTCGAAAAAGGCCGGCAGGAGGAGATTGAACGGTGGAGCCAGGCTGCTCCCGGGTTCAAGCGCATCGCCTTATGGGTTATCCCGCTGCTCTTCGCACTTGACATCGCCGGCATGCTCCTTTTGAAACTCAGGGGCGGGGATGCCACCGCGCTTCTGGGTGGGACCGTGGCCATCATTATGGTGATAATCGGCCTGGGGATTTACGGCAAGACAGGCTTCGAAAAACTCTCGGAGCACACACGGGCCGGTTTCATGTTCGGCATCAAGATTTTTGCACCGGTTTTCCTCATCGCAAGCTTCTTTTTCATGGGCTCGCCCGGGACCGCCAAAGCCATTTTCGGCGAAAGCGCCAGGGGGCTTCTGTTCGACTTGGGCCAGGCCCTGGCCCAAGCGGTGCCGCTGAGCCGGATCCCGGTTGCTATCGTTCAGGCAGTCGTGGGAGGCATCACGGGGCTCGACGGCTCCGGGTTCTCCGGGTTGCCGCTGGTGGGGACGCTATCCCAGGCGTTGGGTTCGGGCACCAAGCTCGATGTGGCGACCCTTGGGGCGCTGGGGCAATATTTTGCAATCGCCGTTGGAGGGGGCACGATCATCCCCTGGGCCGTGATCCCGGCGGCGGGCATCACCGGCACCGACCCCGTGGAGATCGCCCGGCGCAACCTGGTCCCGACGCTGCTGGGCCTGGCCGGCGTCGTCGTGGTGACCATTTTCATGCTGTGACGCCGCTTCAGCGGCCGGCAAACACCTCGCTGAAACCGGCGGCGTGAACCCTTTCGCGAATCGTTTTTTCTTCAGTGGTGTAGAGGTTCCGCGCCTTCATCCGTTCGAAATACACCGATCCCGAGAAGGTGTATTTGAGGCTGAGAATGCCCTCCTCCCGCATTTGGCTTCTGACAAAGCCGATGGCGTCGCCGACAGCGAGCGAATCCGGGAGGACCAACGGCTTTTCCCTTCGGGCGGTCTTCACGGCGTTGTACCCGGCGAGGGTTCCCGTGCAGATGGCCTCGGTGTGGCCGACGAGCAGCCCGGCCTTTTCGCCGGCGCAGTAAAGGTTGTCGAGGCCTTCCACTTTCAGAGCGTTGTCCCGCGGCGCCATGCCGATGTAGCGGATGGAGTTGCCCAGCCCTCCGGCGTAAGGGTCTTCGTAGCGGGCGTTTTCAAACCCCGGGACTTCACGCAGCAGCTCCAGCGGGAAGAACGGGGTCATGAGTTTGGCGTGCCCCGTGTTGAGCAGGACGATGTTCTGTTCGAACTCGGGGATCGCATACTGCTGGCAGCATTTAAGCGCGAGCTTGCCTTTCAACTGCTTGGCCGGCGGCAGCGGGACGACGGTCACCCCGGTGCGGTCCAGATCGGCCACAATGCGGGGATCCAGCGACTCTTTGAGCAGCTTGCAGGAGCCGCTCATGGCCCCGATCTGGTCTCCCTTACGGCCGATCATCTCCTTGACCCCCGCCTTGGCCGCGACGCTCACTCGGCCGCCGAAGGAGTGGCAGCGCAGGATGCACATGGCGCAGCCGTTGCCGTACTTGTTGCAGTTGGCCGGCCCGCCGGCGGTTCCGGTGGTGTCGATGAAAACGTCACCTTCATAACGCATCGCCTCCTCGCCCTGCCGGGCAAGGACCGCCCGGAGCCGGCCGTCGGCCGCATCGACATCCGTGATCCGTGTCCGACAGCGCACGGCTACACCCTTGGACAGCAGGAATCGATGCACCACGGGCTCCATCCGGGCCACGTTGTACAGCGAGGCGTGCCGGTGGCCGGGAAACTCGATCTGCCGGTGCAGTGAGTTCTGATCCGTAAGTGCGAAGAGCTCCCCCCCGCCCATGGCAAGCATTTCCTCGGCAGCTGTGAAGCGGCCGTTGTTGCGCATGATGCCGCCGACAAGGCCCGTGCCCAACAGCATGTCGGTGCGCTCGATCAAAACGACCTCTGCCCCCTGCTTGGATGCAGCAAGAGCCGCCGCACAGCCTGACCAGCCGCCCCCGATGACTATGATTTTCATGATGCGGTTTCCTCGCCTGTGGGTTTTTTGCTTCGGCTGTTGACGGGTCCATATTTGTTCGTGCGCAGGCTCACCGGATTCCCGTCCGCGCCGACCATGGGATGATCTATTGCCTCGCTGAAAGGATGTTTGTCAAGCCCTTATCGGAGAACCCGCACGCACGCACCTCTTGCACGGAAAAGGGCAGCTGGTGTAACAGACGATTGGGTATTTTCTTACATAAACCCTGTCAACTTCATGGAGGCAACTGCCAGGATAGCCATAATATTCTGCAATATTATTGTAAATTATTCGTGGCTCTGTTTCGGTTCGGGCGTGCACGCTTTTTGCTTTACCTTCGTTTGAAATGAACTAAATATGGAGCAGATGTGGCGACGATGACAACGGATGACGAAACGATCTGCAATGAGAACGGCTGCCGGCGGAAGGATTTTCGCCGTTTCTTCGAGGCCAACCAGCCCTTGTATGCCCACTGTCTCACCAAGTATGGTGAATTCAAGGAAAGAGTTCAGAACCTGAGCGCAAAAGGGGTTTTTCTTGCCACCCGCAGAAAGCTCTCCGTCGGCGATGAAATCGCCATGACCATCCCCCTGGTACACGCCAAGGCCATGATAAGGGCTACAGGAGAAATCATTCGACTGGACTCGGAGGGCGTCGGGGTAGAGTTCCGGGTCATCTTCAACTACTAGGCGGCGGGTCCTCGCATGCCTTGCCCTCCAGCGTCTCCATCACGTCATAGATAACCGCATACGAAAAACCGCGGGACCGCAAAAATCTCATCAGCCGAAGCCTTCTCCTGACCGGCTCCGGTTCCTGCTGCAGGCTTTTCCACTTTTTCAGCGCTACTCGGCTTGCCGTGGACCGCTCTTCTTCCCGCGGCATGCAATCCGCCGCACTGCAATCGCTTCCGCCCGCGGCCAGCCCCCTTTTCAGAAGCTCGTGGCGGATGCGTTGGGTGCCGAAGCCTTTGCGTTTCATCCCGTCCAGGACCTGCCGCAGCACGCGCCGATCGTCCAGATAGTTGAGTCGCAGGCACTCGAGGATCACCCGTTGGACGACTGCTTCGGCATGACCGCGCTGCATGAGTTTTTGAGCGAGCTCCACCGACGAGTGCTCGCGGCGCGCAAGGATCCGCAGGGCGCTGTTCAGTGCTTTGCGGTATGGGTCGCCGGAGGAATCGCTCATGTCCGCCTTCTCATGAAATGCGGCACCCGGGCATATGAAGATGCCGGGTCAATGCATCCGGTCTAACGGAAAATGGGCCGGATGACAAGATGGCTTGTTTTTGAAAAATGCAAAAAACTATGAAAAAAAAGCTAAAGTTCCTGGGAAGGCCGCCGATAATAATTTCAAACGGATCTGAAGTTTGACTCTGTTAAGGGGCTTTGATAAAATAACGACACGGACCGGGCGTGCGGCCGTGGCCCGGCAACAAGGAGAAGGTCAATGCAAATCACACCAAAAAATCAGGCAACTGCAATCGATGCCTATAATTCCACCCAAGTCCAGGCCAAGCAAAAAGCGGGGATCGAGGAGGGGAAAGCCTCCGAGCAGCAGGGGCTGAAAACGGACACAGTGGTTATTTCCGACACCGCCAAACGCATCCAGGAGGCCCAATCCCAGATCCAGGCGATTCCGGATGTCAGAGCGGACAAGGTGGCTGAACTGAGGGCCCAGATCGAAAACGGAAGCTATCAAATCAAGCCGGACAAGATCGCCGACAAAATGATCCGGGAGTCTTTGCTGAACGATCTATTCAAATAACGCCAGCACCTTCATTCGCAAAAAAGGCGATTCGGTCTTGCGACCCGAGTCGCCTTTTGCGTTTGTGCGGGCTGCGCCGCTAAACTTCGGAGCCCGTAAACTGAAACATCGAGCTGCTTTGGCCGCCCTCCGGGCCTCCCCGCTCAGACTCTCTTGAATAAATCAGGTTCTCACCTTTCTGCGTGAGCCTGAGGTTTAGGCTCGGTCCTTCCACATTTTCCACGATCCCCACGGAGACGAGCTCTTGGATCGCCTTTTTGAAAATTTTCTTCTCCTCGGCGTTGAGCCCCTTAAAGTAGACCAACTCAAGCCAATGGGGCGGCAGCATGTCGTTTTTCTCCGCGCTGAGCGTCCTGAACTTGTCCAGTATATCGCGCTTTATCGCCTTTTTTTCCCTCATTCGCTCTTCCTCCGCCAACACAAAGGTAAAATGATTGTAGCCTATAATGATCTAAAAACACTAATAAAAGTTACAAAAATCAACGTCTAGTTCAAATTCCGCCGCAGTCAAGGCAAAAGGCATAAAGACCTTTGGGGTCGTTCAGCTTCAACAGGTCGTCGAACGCGGTGCCGGCCAGCACCTTCATCACGACAGCCTGCTCGGGCGCTACAGCCCCCAGGGCTTTGACGATGATCCTCGTGAAGAACTCGTTCAGCTCTTTCAGAAGCCGTTCGCGGCGCGTGAGGGGCTGCTGGGGATAATCGACCGCATACGTTTCAAGACCCGCTCTATTAGCCGCCGATACGATGGCGGCCTCCAACCCGCCGAGGCGGTCGATCAGCCCCTTCTCGAGCGCGCTTTGACCGGCCCACACCCGCCCTTCGGCGACCATCCGGACGGCTTCAGGCGTCATGTTGCGCCCCTCCGCCACCCGGGCAATGAAAGTGCTGTAGCCCTGCTCCATGAATTGATTCATGGCATCCGCCATCAAGCGGTTCATGGGCCGGTTCGGGTTGAAGGCATCCGCGAGCCGGGTGGTGCCCACCCCGTCGTTGGAGATCCCCAGGGCCTGCAGGCTGCGCTCGAACGTCGGAAACGCGCTGAAGATACCGATGGAGCCGGTGATCGTGGTAGGCGCGGCCCAGATTTCATCGGCGCCGCTGGCGATCCAGTAGCCGCCGGAGGCGGCCACGGACCCCATGGACACCACGACCGGCTTCCCGGCCCGCCGGGCGAGCTCCAGCTCGCGCCGGATGGCGTCTGATGCGAACGCGCTGCCCCCGGGGCTGTCGATGCGAAGCACGATGGCGCGCGTGGCGTCATTCTTCCAGGCCTGATGGATCAAAGCCGAAAGAGAGGCCCCACCGATCCGCCCCGCCGGCTGGCTGCCTTCCAGAATGATCCCCTGGGCAACGATAACGTCCACCTTTGGCTCCCCTTCACCGATTTTGGGTGAGGACGAGCGGGTGGATTTCAGGTATTCGTCGAACCGAACCTGGTTGTAGCTGCGCTTGGATCGGTCTTGTCCGGCCAGTTCGATCAGTTCGTCCCGCAGCTGGTCCGTTGTCTTGAGTTCATCGACCAGGCCGAAGGAGAGCGCCAACTGGGCCGCCTCCCCCCGCACGGCCGCCAGCCGGTTCGGAAAATGGTTGACATAATCGTCGATCGAGGCCGGGTCGATCCGGCGCTGGGCGGCAACGTCATTTTTGTAGGAAGCCCACAACACGTCCAGCAGCGCGGAGTTGGCCGAACGGTCGAAGTCCGACATGTCATCGCGCATGAACGGTTCCAGCGCCGATTTGTAACTGCCGACCCTGAAGACGTGGAATTGGATCTGGAGCTTGTCCAGGGCCGATTTGTAATAGTTTTGATAGATGCCGAAGCCGGTCAGCAGCACCCCGCCCATGGGGTTCACATACACACGGTCGGCGTGGGCGGCGAGATAGTAATTGCGCTGCATGAAAATATCCGAAGCCGCAATCACGGGTTTTCCGGACTCGCGGAAGCGCTTCAACGCCGTGCCGATGTCCTGAAGTTTGCTGAACCCGGCGCCCTGAAGCTTGCTCAGGTCCAGCAAGACCGCCCGGATCCGGGGGTCTTTCCCGGCATGGTCGAGAGCATCGACAATGTCCTTCAACACCGTTTCAGCCGTGACGTCTTCCCCCAGCAGCTCACTGGTCAGCAGGCTCTCCGAGCGCTGCTCCACGATGACACCGGCAGGCGCCAGAACCAGAACGGCGCTTTCCGGTATTTTGACGCTTTTTTCTCCGAATGCGAGCGAAAGCAGAAACACAACCAGCGCCATGAAGGCGACGTTGGCAACCAGCCGGCGAAAGAATGTCAAGGCGTTCCATCCGACTGATATGACTCGCCCGAAAAGTTTGATGAGTTTTTTCATCGGTTTCAAAACAAATTTTTACCCAACCTTGCTGAAATTGGATTTCCAAATGAGACAGACAGCTTATGACGCCAAATAATAATGCGTATTTTCAATTTGTAAAATGTCGCCAACCGTGAAAATCGGATACGCGAATTTTAGGTAAGGATGCGGGAAGGCGGCGCCGGTTGACTCCGGCGCCGCCTTTTTCTATCCTCGATCGAGAAACTTTTTTCGTGACGTGACCGGAATCGTCTTGGCCCCTGGGCCGGCGGAGCCCTGTATTGAAAAAGCTCATCCTAATCCTCCTCTTGACGTGCCTCGCCGCGGGCGGGGCCGGCGTTCTTTACATCTATCTCTCCCTGCCGAACGTGAGCCATCTGAAATCCCAGAACCCCAAGGCCACCGCCCTGATCGAACAGCGTCAGCGGGAAGCCCAACGGGCAGGCAGGGAGTTCAAGGTGCGTCAGACATGGGTCGGATTCGACGGTATCCCGCTCCTGCTGAAGGAAGCGGTGCGTTTGGCGGAGGATGCGCGCTTCTACGAGCATGAGGGCATCGACTACGAGGAGATGAACGAGGCCGTGAAGAAAAACCTGGAACAGGGTCGCTGGGCCCGGGGGGCGAGCACCATCACCCAGCAGCTGGCCAAGAATCTCTATCTCTCAACGGAAAAAAGCCTCATCCGCAAGCTAAAGGAATATTTCCTGGCCGCGCGTCTCGAAGAGGAGCTCACTAAGAACCGCATCTTTCATCTGTACTTGAATGTGATCGAGTTCGGTCCCGGTATTTTCGGCGTGGAGGCGGCCGCGCGCCATTACTTCGGCAAAAGCGTGGGTCAACTGAACCTGGAGGAGATCGTGCGGCTGACCGCTGTCATTCCGAAGCCCCTCGTTGAAAGCCCTACCCGCAACAGCCGCTGGCTGAAATGGAGGGTGGGCTGGCTCTTGTCGACGCTACGCAAGACCGGCCACATCAGCTCCGATCAGTACCAGCAGGTCGCCATACGGTTCAAATGAAAAGGGCCCCTGCGGGGCCCCTTTCATTCTATCGGGTTAAGGGGTTAGTTGACTTTGATCTGCTTGGGTTTGTGCTCTTCGGGCTTCGGGACTTCAACCGTGAGCAGCCCATTTTGGAACTCGGCCTTGATGTTGTCCGCGTCGACGTCGACCGGCAGGCTGAAGGAGCGAACGAACTTCCCATAGGACATCTCCCGCCGGTAGAAGTTCTCCTCCTTCACCTCGTTCTCATGTTTGCGCTCGCCTTTGAGAGTCAAGACGCCGTTCTGCAGATCCAGGCTGACGTCCTTTTTGTCCAGACCGGGCAGCTCCGCCTTGATCACAACCTTGTCGTCCTTCTCGAACATGTCCACGGCCGGGGACCAGGCTCCCAAGCCTAAGCCGTCTTCGTGCCTCTCAGGGCGGAACAGCGAGTCCTCGAACATACGGTTCATGCGTTCACGCAAAGAAACCATTTCTTTCCAGGGATTCCATCTGACAAGATCCATCATGTTCAGGCCCTCCTTCATTTTTTTCTTGTTTTATTTACCTGCAAGGTTATTATTAGTTCGACTTTTGGTTAAAAAGATAATTCGCTCTTTATTATTGTCAATATAGTAACATTACTTTTCAAATAAAAAATTATTGATAATAAGATGGTGGTTATGGATAAAAAAGGCAGCCGCTCGTTCATGGACGACATCAATCTCCCGCAACCCGACACGGATGATCTCAGGGGCCGGCAATCGGTGCGCGCGACCTTCAAGCTGTCACCGCGGGCGATTGAAGCGCTGAGCATTGTTGCCGTGCATCTGGGCATCAAGCAGAAATCCTTGTTTGATCATCTGATCGAAGACGTTCAAACCCTCAACACCATCGCGCAGGAACTGGAGACCGATCAGTTCCGGACCATGGACCGGGTCCAGAAAACGTTCGTCATCAGCCGGCGCACGCTGGTCTGCCTGGATGAAATTTCCCGGGAATCCAGGGCGCCGCGGGATGCCCTTGTGGAGTACTCGATCCAGAGGCTCCTGCCGGTGATCATGCGAGAGCGCGAGAAGCATCGCAAACGCAAGAAACTGCGCGACGACATCAACCTGCACATGGAGGAGGGGTTGAAGCTGCTGGAGAAATCAAAGTCGCTGCTCGGCGAGGACGACCCGGTGACCGCCCGGCTTGAGGCGGCCATGAACTACTACGAAACTGCGCGAGCCAGCATTGAGCACTTTGTGGAGAAAGGCGACATCATCGAAGGTTTTTAGCTTTTAGAGAATTTTCACCACCACCATGGTGATGTCATCCGCCGGCTTGACGCCTTGCCGGTAGGTTTCAAGCGCCTGGGTAACCGCATGGATGATCTCCCGGGCGCTGTCGCCGCGGCGGGTGCGGAGGATCTCGCGCAGCCGCTGCTTGCCGAACATTTCACCCTGCGGACCGGTCGTCTCCCAGATCCCATCCGTCCCGATGAAGATGATCCCGCCCGGCTTCAGGTCTGCATGGCGCTGTTCCTCGAAGGCCACGCCTTTTTCCATCCCGAGCGGCGCGCCGCGGCCGGCAAACTCCTCGAAGCGGCCCGGCTCCGGCGCGTAGTAAATCGCCGGGTCATGCCCCGCCCGCACCCACCGCGCGGTTTTGCGTCGGCCGTCAACGGACAGCAAAAAGAGCGTCATGAAGGCGCCGCTGTCGCCCACATCGTCCGTGAGCTGGCGGTTGACGTCGGCAACGATTTCAGGAAGGCTGCCGGGCAGCGAGACGCGCAGCCGCAGCGCTGCGCGCGCCGAGGCCATCAGCAGGGCGGCTTGCACCCCGTGGCCGGACACGTCGCCGACGACCACCGCGGCGGCGCCGGTGCGGTCCTGCGCGACCTCCAGAAAATCGTAATAGTCGCCGCCGGTTTCGTCGCAGTAGAGGCTGGTGCCGGCGATGTCCAGCCCGGGCAGACAGGGGTCACGCCGCGGCAGCAGGTTCTGCTGGACCTCGGTCGCCAGCTGCAGCGACTCGCGCATGCGCAGCTGGTCCTCCAGCTTGGGAACCATGTCGTTGAAGGCCTGAGTCACCTGATCCCGCTCATCGCCGGTCCGGGTGGACAACCGGACGCTGAAATCGCCGCGGCTCAGACGGCCGGAGGCGTCCGCCAGCTCGACCATGGGGCGCGTGAATCCCCGCGACCCGGCCAGCGCGGCCAGGACGGCCAGCAGGATCGCGCCAAGGGCCGTAAGGGCCGTGGTGAGCAGACTTTCGGCGGTGAAGGCGCGGACCGCGCTGACGGTTTTTTCCGGCAGGCGGTCGGTCACCTCCCGGGGCACGACCATGACGAAGGACGCTTTCGGGGTGATGGGAGCATAGGCCCATATCGAAGCCACTCCCTGGTAGGGCATTTCCAGAACTCCGGAGCGGCCGCCGGCGATTTCATCGGTAAGCTCCGCCATCTTCCCAGGGTCCTCAACGGCAAGCCGCTCGCTTCTGATCGCGCCCTCCCAGGAGGACGCCTGAGTCTGGTAGTCTTTCTGAGCCACAACCAGCAAGTCGGTCGCCTGAGTCGCGGCATTGAGCACGGGGGCAACCAGGAACGACTGCATGGCGGCCGTCCAAAGGGATGACAGGGCGTCGATGCGCAGCACCTCCGTCAGCAGAACATCCATGGCGGCCACTCCGGCCGGCGAACCGTCCGGGTAGCGGAGCTGTTTCGACACCGTCAGGATCACCTGGCCGGTGGCGGCGTCAACCAGGGGCAAGCTCCAGCGGGTCTCATCCGCGGCGTCCAGGTACCAGGGGCGCCGGCGCGGGTCGTAGCCGTCCGGATACCCCCCGTGGCCGGGAAAAGAAATGTGGGCCCCGCTTTCGGAGCTGACGTAGACCCAGTGCAGGGCAGGCCCGAGCTTGGTGAAGATCTCCGAAAAAAAATCGGTCAACAGCGTGAGGCGGTCGATGTCCCCCGCAGCGTCGGATGCCGAGACTCCAGGAGCCAATACCACCACCGGATGCTCGAAGCTGACGATGTCGTTCTCCAGCCGCCCGTCGGCGGACTTTTTCATGTAACCGGCCTGAGGGCCGGCATCCGGCGGCGCTGTGGCCGGATCCTCGAAATCCGTCGCGAAATAGGCCTTCACGCTGCCCGGCGGGTCCTCGGCGAAAACGGCCTCCGCCTCGTGCGCCAGCCCGGCCAGCGCCAGCTCAAATGATTTCTTGGTCTGAGCCAGGATGGCGGCCGAGTTTTCCGCCGTACGTTTCAAGATGGTGGCGGCAAGGCGTGAAGAGTTCTGTCGCACGTCCGCGGATATGACCTCCCCCATCCGGCTCGTCCCCCGCTGGCTGACGAATGTGAGGATGCCGAGCGGGATCAGGCTGAACATCAGCAGGATGAAAAAAAACTTCCAGCGCAGTTTCATTCCCCCTCCTCCCGTGCTCAAGGCAGAAGACGGATCAGCTTCGCATATCGCGGGTCTTTGAGCAAGTCGCGGCCTTTACGCCGGCTCTACGGAACTTGCGCTGAGAAGACGGCGGTGTTAAAAAGCAAGGCAGGCGACTTTTGCTCGTCAGCGATCTTGAGTCTTCACGAGGCATGCGATGGAAGTCGAACTCCTTTATGGCCGCGGCAAGCTTCCCGTTCATCTTCCAGACGGTATTCCGATCACCGCGATCCGCAAGAAACCGATGCCGGTCGCGGAAGACCCCGTGGCGGAGGTGCGAGCCTCCCTCCGGGAGCCCGAGGCCGGCGCCCCGCTGAAGGAGCTGGCCCGCAACCGCAAAACGGCGTGCATCCTGATCTGCGACATCACCCGGCCGGTTCCCCACGGCCGGCTGCTGCCCGCGCTCGTCGATGAGCTTGCGGCCGCCGGGATGTCTTACGAAAACATCCTGATCCTCGTCGCCACCGGCCTGCACCGTCCCAACGAGGGCGCGGAGCTGCGCGAGGTCATCGGTTCCGATGCCGTTTTCAAAAAAGTGCGGATCGCCAACCACTTCGCCCGCGACCGCGAAGCCCACGCCGACCTTGGCCGGACGCCCTCCGGGATTCCCATCCGGGTGGACCGGCGTTTCGTGGAAGCGGACCTGCGCATCGTGGTCGGACTGGTGGAGCCGCACTTCATGGCCGGCTACTCCGGCGGCCGCAAGCTGGTCATTCCCGGGGCCGCCCACAGCGACACCATCCTCAAGCTGCACGCCGGCGTCATTCTCGACCATGCCAAGGCCGCCAACACCGTCATCGAGGGCAACCCCTTGCACCAGGAGCAGCTGCACATGGTGCGGGCCGTGGGCGAGATCTTCGCCCTGAACGTGGTCATCGACGAGGGGCGGCGCATCGGTTTCGTCAATTTCGGCCCCATCGAGCCAAGCCACCTGGCGGCGGTCGCCTTCATGCGAAACTATGCCGAGGTGCCCTGCCCGCGCCGATTCAAGACCGTGGTCACCACCAGCGCCGGCTACCCCCTGGACAAGACCTACTATCAGACGATCAAGGGCATGGTGGGCGTCATCGACATTGTGGAGCCCGGAGGAACCATCATCATCGCCAGCGAGTGCTCGGAGGGAATGGGCAGCCCGGA
>Ga0115026_10000152_pt1 | contig 15294 bp, 15 predicted proteins | sample Mud_0915_D1_FD_83878 | JGI IMG/M metagenome (GOLD analysis project Ga0115026, IMG submission 83878) | Wetland microbial communities from Old Woman Creek Reserve in Ohio, USA - Mud_0915_D1 | ecosystem: Environmental > Aquatic > Freshwater > Wetlands > Sediment ...
CCGCCGCCTTCAGCCCCGAGCGCATGGCGACCAGCATCCTGGCCGTCCTGGACGAGGTCGCGGCATGCCGCCAGTGAGTCGCGAAGCCGACACGGCGTCGCTGCGCGCGGTCGCGACCGCGGAGGATCCCGGTGCCCGTTGGGATACCTTCGTGGCGGGGCACCGCTGCGGCCACCTGATGCAGTCCCGCGCCTGGGCCGCCGTGCGGGCGGAGACCGGCTGGAAGCCCTTCTTCGTCTCGCTCGCGGACCAAGAGGCGCTCCGCGCCGCCGCGCTGTGCCTCCGGCTGGGGATCCCCGGGACGGGCCTCGGCCTCCTCTACCTGCCGCGCGGACCCGTCGTCGACTGGGAGGACTCCCGCGCCGTCGACGCGCTGGGGGACGCCATCCGCCGGCTCGCCGCGGCAGAGCGCGCCTTCCTGGTCCAGGCCGATCCCCCGCTGCCGGAGTCCCGCCTCGACGCCCACGCGGCCCTGGAGCGGCTCGGCTTCCGTCGGCAGGAGAAGCATGGCGTGTTTCGTGTCCTGCAGCCGCGCTGGGTGATGCGCATCCCCCTCGACGCCTACGGAGGTCCCGACGGCCTCCTGGCCGCCCTCCCGCACAAGACGCGCTACAACATCCGCCTGGCCGAGCGGAAGGGACTCCAGGTGGTCTCCCGGGTCGACGAGGGAGCCTGCCGGCTCTTCCACGACCTGCTCTCCAGGGGCGCTCGGGCCAAGGGCTACCCCGTGCGGGGATTTCGCTATCACGCGGCGCTCTGGCGCCACTGCGTCCGCGCGGGGCTGGGGGAATACCTGTTCGCGCAAGAGGGCGACGAGACCATCGCCGCGATCCAGGTCCTCCGGTTCGGAGCCACCGCGTGGTACATGTACGGGGCCTCCGCCGACCGGGACCGGCACCTCATGCCGACCTATCTGCTCCAATGGACGGGCATCCGGAGGGCGTGGGAGGCCGGGTGCCGCTGCTACGACATGCGCGGCGTCTACTCCCGGACGCCGCAGCCGGATCACCCCGACTTCGGCGTCTACGATTTCAAGCGGAAGTTCAATGCGGAGATGGTGAGCTTCGTCGGCGAGTACGATCTCGTCGTGCGGCCGAGTGCGTACCGCGTCTGGCGGGCGCTGGAGCGGATGCTGCAAGGGCCGGCGGCCTGGGCGCTGCGTCTGCGTCAGCGAGTGCTGGGGCCATGAAGCCGACGCCGCGCCTGGAGGCCACGGTGCGATCGGCCTACGAGGACCCGGCCCAGGTCGGGGCGTTTTCCGCCATCGCCGACGAGGGGCTCACGCCCTTCGAGGCGGCGCTGGTCCGGCAGGCCTTCGCCCCGGGCCAGCGCCTCCTGGACGTCGGCTGCGGCGGCGGCCGCGAGGCGGTCCCCATGGCGCGCGGCGGCTTCCGGCTCGTCGCCATGGACGTGAGCTTCGCGATGGTCCGCGCCGCGACGACGCGCGCGGCGGAGCGCGGGGTGTCCTTCGCCGCCGTCGTGGGAAGCGCCACCGCCCTCCCGTTCCGGCCGGGGGCCTTCGACGGCGTCGCCATGCTGGGGCAAGTCATCGCGCACATCCCCGGTCGGAGCGGCCGCATCGCCGCCCTGCGCGCCGCCCGGCACGCGCTCCGGCCCGGGGGCACGCTGATCATGACCACCCACAATCGCCGCTGTCACTGGAAGTTCTCGCTCTACTTCGCATGGGTAAACCGCTGGCGGCGCCTCATGCGGCGGCTGGGGCGCGGCCTCGAGCTGGGCGACTACGACCGGTGGAGCACCAGGATCAGCCGGACCAGGGCCAGCCGGCCCGTGTTCTTCCACATGTACGACCTGGACGAGGCGGCCGCCGACCTGCGCGAGGCCGGCTTCGAGGTCCTGGACGGCCGCGCGCGCGCCGAGTTCGAGGCCGGGCGGGCGGATGCGACCTTGCGGCGTCGCGATTACCTCCTGGGCTTCGTGGCCAGGCGGCCGGCGGACTCGCGGACATGAAACAGGGCGACGCGTTCTCCGGACCTGCGTCCGCGCCTGCCGCCGCCGGGCAGCGCATTCTCGTGGCGCTGGTCGCGGGAATCGGCGATTTCGTGCTGGCCACCCCCGCCATCCGGGCGATCGCCGCGGGATTCCCCGAGGCGGAGGTCACGTTCCTCACCACCCCGCAGGCGGCGGACCTGGCCCGGCCGTGCCCGTGTTTCCGCGAGGTCGTGACGTTCGACCTGCGCGCGTATCGGCCGGGCGAGCGCGGCGCGGGTTGGGGCGGCTGGCAGCGCTTCCGGGAGTTGACCGCGGATCTCCGCTCCCGCCGGTTCTCCTTGGCCGTGAACCTGTACCAGGTCGCAACCTGGGCGGGGGCCATCCGGATGGCGCTCCTGCTGTTCCGCGTCGGCGCGTCGCGCACCGCCGGCCGCTGGAGCCGCGGGCGGGGCGTGATCTTCGACGTGCGGAGCTCGGACCGCCTCCACGAGACGGAGGCCATGCTGTCGGTGGCCGAGGCCCTGGGCTGCCCATCCGAGGACCCCACGCCGCAGCTGTGGATCCCCGAGGCGTCCCGACACAAGGCGGTCGGCTGTCTCGAGGCGGCCGGCGTAGACGGGTCCGCCCCGTACGTGGTCCTCCACGTCGGCTCGAACAAGCCCGAGGCCCGCTTGCCCGAGGACACGGCGCTCGACATCGGCCGAAGGATCCAACGCGCCACGAACGCCCCCGTCCTTTTGACCGGGGACCCGTCCGAGGCCCTCGTGACGGAGCGGCTGTGCGCGCGGATCGGGAGCGGGGCGCGGAATTTGGCGGGCCGGACGGACCTCCTGGAGCTGGCCGCGATCTTCGAAGGCGCGCGGGTCGCGGTGACCGTGGACAGCGGCCCCATGCACCTGGCGGCGGCGGTCGGCACCCCGCTGGTCGTCCTCTTCGGGCCGGGCGAGCCCGACCGCTTCGGACCCCGCGGGCGCGCGGGGCAGGTAGCGGTCCTGCAGGGGAGACGCCATCCCCACGATCCCGCGCGGTGGCACGCCGACATCCGGATCGACGAGGTCGTGGAGGCAACCCTGAGCCGGGTGCGCGGCCCGCGCGCGCCTGCGACGGACTGAGATGAGTCGCGTCCTGCACGTCATCACGCGCATGGATGTCGGCGGGTCGAGCGACGACACGCTGATGCTCGTCACGCGCCTGGCGAAGCCGGAGTTCGACAACCACCTCATCTCCGGTGCCACGGTGGACCCGGTGCCGGGCCTCTCCGAGATCCTCGCGCGGGCGGCCGTCCCCTGGAATCAGGTGCCGCACCTTCAGCGAGCGCTGAGCGTGCCGCGGGACCTCGCGGCGCTGCGGGACCTCCGGCGGCGGATGCGCGCCCTCCGGCCGGACATCGTGCACACGCACTCCTCCAAGGCCGGATTCGTCGGCCGCCTGGCGGCGCGGCTAGCGGGTGTCCCGCGAATCCTGTACACGCCGCACGGCCACGTGTTCCACAGCTACTACGGATCGCCCCTCACGCGCGTGTTCATCGCGCTGGAGCGATTCGCGGCGCGATTCACCGAGCGGATCGTCGTCCTCACGGACGCCGAGATCGAGCAGCACCTGGCCGTGGGCGTCGGCAGGCGAGGCCAGTTCGTCAAGATCCCCAGCGGCGTGGAGCTGCCCGCCGTCCGCGCCGAGGCGTGCGGCGCAGCCCGCGTGCGACAGGAGCTGGGGCTTTCCGGCGAGACCCCGCTGATCGGCGTGGTCGCGCGGATGGTCCCGGTCAAGGGGCTGCGCTACCTCATCGCGGCGATGCCGGAGATCCTGCGCCGTTGCCCGGAGGCCCACCTCGTCCTGGCAGGGGATGGCGAGCAGCGGCTGGGGCTGGAAGGTCTGGCCCGGGACTTGGCCGTCTCCGACCAGGTGCACTTCCTGGGTTTCCGTCGGGATGCAGCCGCCGTCACCGCAGCCCTGAATGTGTTCGTTCTGCCGTCGCTCAACGAGGGGCAAGGTCGCGTCCTCGTGACGTCCATGGCCCTCGGCGTGCCCGTCGTCGCGACGAAGGTGGGCGGGGTCCCGGAAGTCGTCGAGGACGGGCGGCAGGGATTGCTGGTCCCTCCGGCGAACCCTCAAGCGCTCGGCCAAGCCATCGCCGCCTTGCTGACGCAACCGGACTACGCCGCCGCACTGGGCGCCGCGGGCCGCGAACGAGCGCCGCTGTTCAGCAGCGAGGTCATGTTGACGCGTCACGCCGAGCTTTACAGGACATCCCCGCCATGCGGCTGACGGCAGCGGCGCTGGCCTTTCTTTGCCAGCTGGTCGCCGCCTGCGCGGCGGGCGCCGCGCCGGCCTACCGGGCGATCCCCACCGCGCTCCACGTGCACTCGACGTGGAGCTCGGGCACCCTCTCCCTGGAGGATCTGGCCAGCCTCGCGAGCACTCGCGGCATCGAAGTCATCCTGCTCGCGGACAACCACCTGCAGAGCTTCGAATACGGGCTACCGCCGCTCCGGGGGCTCCTGCGGTATCGCGTCCGCTTCCCCTCGGTCGTATCCACCGGCCCGGAGGCCTTTCTGAAGGCCGTGGAATCCGCCAACGCGCGCCGCCGAGACGTTCTCATCGTCCCGGGAGTCGAGGTCGTTCCCCACTATTTCTGGACGGGCAGCCTCTTCGACGGCAGCCTCACGATGCACAACGCCCAGAAGAACCTTCTGGCATTGGGTCTGTACAAACCGGAGGATTACCGGGAACTGCCGGCCGTGGGGAACACCGCGGCCGGGCCGTTGAGCCCCTGGCTCCTGTCTCCCGTCCTCCTCGCGATTCCCGGCATCTGGCTGCTCCGAAGCACGCGCCGTCGCGTCCTGCCTCTCCGATACTTCCAGGTCGTGGAGAAGCGCCGCCGGACCGTACCGGGGGTGTTCTGCTTGCTGGCGGGCGTCCTGCTTCTGGCGAACAATTACCCCTTTCGCCGGGCGCCCGTCTCCGCGTACGACGCCGGCGCCGGCCTCAGGCCGTACCAGGACGTCATCGATTTTGTCGCCGCCCGACGCGGCCTTACCGTCTGGTCGCTCCCCGAGGCGCGCGACCGGCAGGTCGCCACCGTGAAGGGCCTGCGCGCCACGCTCCGCACCGACCCCTACCCCGCCGACCTCCTTCGCACGGACCGGTTCACGGCCTTCGCCGGCCTTTACGAGGACACGACGACATTTACGGAGCCGGGCCACGGCTGGGATCAACTGCTCCTGGAGTACCTCCACGGGCGGCGCGCCGCTCCTGCCTGGGCCGTGGGGGAGGCCGCGTATCACTACGAAGGTCAGGCCGGAAAGCGCCTGGGCGACGTGCAGACCGTCGTCCTGGCGAAACGAAAAGACTCCTCCAGCGTCCTGGAGGCGCTCCGGTCGGGCCGCGCCTACTGCCGATTGCGAACCGATGATGAGAATCTGGCCCTCGATCGTTTCCAGGTCTTGTCCCCCCATGCCGAGCCGGCCGAGGCGGGCAGCCGACTCACGCTTTCTCCGGGCGACCGGCCCGAAGTCCACGCCGTCATCGAGAGCGCAACCGGGCGGCGGCTCTCCATCGACGTGCGGCTCATCCGTTCCGGCTCCGTCGCCCACACCCTGCGCGCCGAGACGCCGGTCACCGTGCGCTGGACCGAGCCGCCTCTGGCCTCGAATGCGAGGCTGTACTACCGGCTCGAGGCCAGCGGGCCCGCCGGCCTCCGGGTGTTGAGCAATCCCGTTTTTGTTCAAGCCTCCCAGGAGCGAAGCCCATGAGGGTCGCGATCCATCAGCCGCAGTACCTCCCGTGGCTCGGCTATCTGGACAAGCTGGACTTGGCGGACGTCTTCGTCGTTCTGGACACCGTGCAGTTCAAGAAGCACGAGTGGCAAAACCGCAACCGCATCCGAACCAAAGAAGGATGGCAATGGCTGACCGTTCCCATCATCGATCGCTTCCCGGAGAGGATCGACCACGTGGAAGTCAACGCCACCGCCGACTGGTCCCGCAAGCACCGTCAAGCCCTTCGCCTTCACTACGGGCGGGCCCGCCATTGGGAGCCCCTCGGCCCCGCCCTGCTCGCGCTCCTCGAACGGCCCTGGACGCGGCTCCGCGACCTCAACATCGCGGCGCTCGACCTCCTGTGCGATCAACTCGGCATCGCCACCCGGCGTCTGTTCGCTTCCGGTCTGTCGGCCCGCGAGGACCCCACCGACCGCCTGATCGACCTCTGTCGGGCCGTCGGAGGCACCGAGTACCTCGCCGGCGAATCCGGCCCGGCGTACATGGACCTCGGGCGCTTCGCTCGCGCCGGCATCGCGGTGTCGGCGCAAGACTATCGGCACCCCGCGTATCCGCAGCAATATACGCCTTTCGTTTCGCATTTGTCGGTGGTAGATTTGCTCTTCAATTGCGGCCCGGAGAGCCTGGCCGTTCTGCGCTCCGGTCGACACTGGACGCCCATCCAGGCTGCCTCACGCGCCGTATTGTGAATAGGCTCTAGTTCGATTTCAGATCTGCGCCTCTGCGGCTCTGCGTGAGAGGGGTCTTCCATGCGTATCCTGGCGATCGGCGCGCACCCGGACGACATCGAGGTCGGTTGCGGCGGAACCCTCATCAAGTACGCACGACAAGGGCATGAGGTTTTCCTGCTCGTCATGACCGACGGCGGCGCAAGCGGGGAGGGCGCCATCCGCCGCAAGGAACAGGAGGACGCGGCCGACCTTTTGCAGACCGCCAAGCTCTTCTGGGGCGACTATCCGGATACCGCCATCCCCTTGGACCGAGACAGCATTCAGCGCGTCGAGCGGATCATTCATGAGGTGAAGCCGGATTTCATTTTCGTCCACCATCAAGACGATACGCACCAGGATCACCGCCACCTCTCGGTCTCCACCATCACCGCCACCCGTTACACGCGGAACGTCCTGTTCTTCGAGGGGCCCACCGCCCAGAATTTCTCGCCCAGCGTCTTCGTGGACGTCGACGCCGTCCTGGAGCGGAAGGTCGCCGCGCTGGAGGCGCACGCCTCGCAGGTGAACAAGACCAATATCGAGGGCCTGACGATCGTCGACATCGCGCGCTCCTCGGCGCATTTCCGCGGCATCCAAGGGCGCGTGCGCAACGCCGAGGGATTTGTCCCATTGCGACTTTTCATCAATATCGCGTCGTGATGATTGGCAATTTGGCAACTCGGCGACTGGGCGATTTGGAAAGAATGTAGGACGCGTGTGGAGTTGCAGCGGTGCCGGAAGGTCTGGAAGGCCTGCGAATCTATCAGTTGGCCGAAGAACTTGCCGACTCGGTCTGGGATGAAGTCCTCAGTTGGAGTCCCTTCCCGAGGGATACGCTTGGTCGACAGCTCGTCGATGCTGCCGACTCAGTCGGGGGAAACATCGCGGAGGGTTACGGCCGGTACCATTACCGAGATAATCGCCAGTTCCAGTATTACGCCCGCGGATCATTGTTCGAGACGCGGCATTGGCTCCGGCGCGCCCACAAGCGAGACCTATTGTCCAATGAACGCTTCAACGAACTCACAGCGCGCGTCGAGGCTCTGGCCCCTCAACTGAACGCATACATTCGAATGCTTGGACGCAAATCGAAAAGCAGCAGCACCAAGACACGCGTTCCCGAAGAGACGTAAGGATCGCACCGAATCGCCCAATTGCCAAATTGCCGAGTTGCCCAATTGCCCAGTCGCCGAGTTGCCCAATTGCCTGTGCCCATCCCGCACTCTCGCCCCTGGATCACGGCGGAGGACGTGCGGGCGGTGGTCCGCGTGCTGCGGCGCGGCGCGCTGGCGCAAGGGGTCGAGGTCGAGCGCCTTGAGGCCGAGGTCGGGGCATTCGTCGGCGTTCCCAGCGGCGTGGCGGTGAATTCCGGGACGGCGGCCCTGCACTTGACGCTGCTGGGGTTGGGCATCGGACCGGGGGACGAGGTCATCCTTCCCAGCTACGTGTGCGTCGCCCCCTTGCACGCCGTCGAGTACGTGGGGGCCACCCCGCGACTGGCGGACATCGACGCGGATACGTACAACGTGGATCCGGCCGACGTACGGCGGCGCTGCACGCGGCGCACGCGGGCGATCATCGTGCCCCACCTCTTCGGGCTGCCGGCGGACCTGGATGCCCTGTTGCGCCTGGGCATTCCCGTCATCGAGGATTGCGCCCAGGCGTTCGGCGCACGCTACGGGGGCCGCCCCGTTGGCGGCCTGGGCGAGGTCGGCACGCTGTCGTTCTACGCCACGAAGCTCTTTACCACGGGGGAAGGGGGGATGGTGCTCAGCCGAGACCGGCGCCTCCTGGCCCGGATCCGGGACCTCCGAGACTACGACGAGCGGCTGCACCACGCGACTCGATTCAACTATAAGCTGACGGACATCCAGGCGGCCCTGGGCCGAAGCCAGCTTCGTCGCTTGCCCGCCATGCTCGCGCGCCGGGCGGCCGTGGCGGCGCGTTTCCGGCGCCGGTGGGCCGCCTTGCCCGTCGGACTTCCCGTCGCCGACGGCAGGCGGAGCCATGTCTATCATCGCTTCGTCGTTGCCTGCCCGATGGCGGCGACCTCCGCGGCCCGGCGGCTCGCCCGACTCGGCGTCACCGCCCGCCGCCCGGTCTTCCAGCCCATCCACAGGACGCTCGGCCTGGAGGGCTTCCCCGGAGCGGAGCAGGCCTACCGGCACGCCCTGTCCGTCCCGATCTATCCTGCCCTGACCGCAAAGGAGGCGGAGGTCGTGATCCGCGCCCTCCAGCGCACGTTCGCATGACTCCATCGCCGTCCGCCGCGGAACCCAGACCGCTTGACGCTGCCGCCGGCCTCGGCCGGTTTCCCCTGTGGGCGAGCATCGCGCTGCTTGCGCTGGCCGGCGTGCTGCTTGTCTTCGCCGGTCGGGCCGGGTGGCAGTCCGTCTACGGTGCCCGGTGGGCGCATATTCTGATCGTATCCGGCCTGATCGCCTTCGGCTTGACGCCTGTGGTCATCCGGACGGCGCAGGCCGTCGGAATCCTCGACATGCCGGCCTCGCGCAAGGTCCACTCCGCACCGACTCCGCTGCTGGGGGGACTGGCCATATACGTGGCGTTCACCCTGGCCATCCTCGCCAATTCGATCCTGGACCGCCAGGTTGTCGCCATCCTGCTGGGAGCGACGCTGCTGGTGGTCGTCGGCGTCGTGGATGACATCGTCGAGGTTCCGGCATTCATCAAGATGCTCGCGCAGTTCGCGGCGGCCGGCGCGGTCATCGGGTCCGGCGTGGTGTTGACCCTGTTCCCGCAAGCGTGGTTCGGCGACGCCATCGACATCGGCTTGACAATCGTCTGGCTCCTCGGCATCACCAATGCGATGAACTTCTTTGACGGGATGGACGGCCTTGCCACCGGACTCAGCATCATCACGGCGAGTTTTTTGGGCCTCTTCGCCTTCCTGACGTCTCAACCGTCTCTGGGGTGGTTTGCCTCGGCGATCGTGGGGAGTTGCCTGGGGTTTCTGCCCTTCAATTTCCGCCGCAAGGCCCCGGCGGCGATATTCCTCGGCGATGCCGGCAGCACGTTCCTGGGCTTTGTCCTGGCGGCGCTGGCGGTCAAGGGCGAATGGGCCGAGAACAACCTCGTCGACATCGCGGCTCCCGTGTTGATCTTCTGGGTGTTCATCTACGACATGACCCACATCACCGTGGCACGGATCGCGACGGGAGAGGTGAGGAGCTTCTGGGACTGGATCGCATATGTCGGTCGGGACCACCTCTATCACCGCCTGGCGTCGCTGCTCGGAAGCAACTGCAACGCTGTCCTCCTGGTTTTCTCCCTGTCCATCTGCATGGGCCTGGCCGCCATCGCTCTCGTGCACGCCCGGAACTTGGAAGCGGGCCTGCTCATCCTCCAGGCCGTCTTTGTGGCCTTCGTCTTTGCGGTCCTGGAGCACGCCGGCGGCCGGTAGTCCCTGTTGATGGAGCCCTCTGTGCGTCGTGTGGCTAAGTGTTTCGGCCGATCCGGGGTGGATGAGGGAATCGCAGCGTCGGGAGGATCGGAGCTTCTAGGGGCAGACGTGGGGCGGGGCCGACAGGCTTCGCCCCGTGCACTTCACGCGTCGCTCTCGACCGTCAGCTGCGCGGACTCACGAACAGGCTGACCCCGTGGGTGTTGTTGGCCAGCAGGCGGCCGACGGGCGAGCCGTTTCCGGCGCCGCGCACCGAGAGGGCAATCCCTTTCCCCCTCAGGTAATTTTCTGCCGCCGCGAAATCCTCGACTCCGAGGCAGAGACCCAGAACGCTCTCGCGTCGATTCCCGACGAATGGGTCGTCCGCCGCCACCGCGGAGAGCTCCCCCGCGTCCAGCAGCGTCACACGGCTCGTGCCGATCTGCACCACCGCGCGCGTGGCGCCGAAGTGTGGATCGCGGAGGGGTCCCGCGACCGTCGCGTCGAAGTTCTTCGCGTAATTCTCGGCCGCCGCCGCAACGTCCTTTGTCGCAATGTAGATGGTGTTGATGCGAGCGGCGCGGATGCCGCCCGCAGCCGGCGCCGCCTGATGCGCCGCCTGGGGAGGTTGAGCCATCTCGATGAGGACGCCGTGACACGCGCCCGGGTGCAGGAAAGCAATGGTGCCCGCCAGCCCCTGCCGGGGCGCCTGGTCGATCACCGGAAGGTTCGCCGCCTTGACCCGGGCGAGGGCCGCCGCCACGTCCGCCGTCTCCATGCAGAGGTGATGGACGCCCTCGCCTTTCTTTTCCAGGAACCGCGCGACGCCCCCGGCCGGATTCGTCGGCTCCAGCAGCTCGATCTCGTCCTCGCCCACCGGCAGCAGCACGGCGTGGACCCCCTGGTCCGCGACCGTGGCCCGATGCCCGACGGGCAGCCCGAGAACCTCGTGGTAGAACCGCAGCGCCTCTCCCACGTTGCGCACGACGACGGCCACGTGATTGATGCCGGCAAACATGATGACTCCTCACTGACGCCCACGAGACGCGGGCAATCATCCGAGCGGCCTCAGGATGCCGGCACCCAAGAGCGCCAGCAGCAGCGCGCCCAATCCGATCCGATACCAGACAAAGACGTAGGTGGTGTTCCGACGGAGATATCGGAGCAACAGGTCGATGGCAAGATAGCCGCTCAGCGCGGACGTCGCGGTGCCGACCGCCAAAGCCAAGAGCCCGGCCTCCCCCGCGCCGTGCTGCAGCAATTCCCGCAGCTCGAACACGCCGGAGGCGCCGATGGCCGGAATGCCGAGCAGGAAGGAAAACCGGGCCGCCGCCTCTCGCGTCAATCCCAGGAACATCGCCGCGGTCATGGTCGTCCCCGAACGCGAGGAGCCTGGAATCAGCGCGACGGCCTGCGCCAGTCCGATGAGCTGGCTGTCCAGCCAGCCGATCTGCTCGATTTCGCGCCGGAACGCCGCCCGGCGCTCCGCCGCCCACAAGAGGATCCCCAGGATGATCAAGCTAGCGGAGATCACGTAGAGCGAGCGCCACCCGCCTTCGATGTGCTTCTTGAACGCCAGACCGCAGACCCCGATGGGAATCGTACCGATGGTGATGAACCACGCCAGGCGCGCCTCCTGGCTCGCCCACGGCTTGCCGTCGAACAGCCCCTTCAGGGCGGCCCGCGTCATGCCGCACACGTCGCCCGCAAAATAGACCAGGACGGCCAGCAGGGTGCCGAGCTGGATGACCGCCGAGAAGGCGGCGCCCGGGTCACTCCATCCCAGGAGCGCCGGCACGACCCGCAGGTGGGCGATGCTGCTGATCGGCAGGAACTCCGTAGTGCCCTGGACCACGCCCAGGACGGTGGCTTCGATCAGTGTCATCCGGCCGCCTCGTTGCCAGGGGTGTGGTCAGCGGACCTCGACGATCACGGTCCGGTCTCGGGGTCCGTCGAGCTCGACGAGCATCACGCTCTGCCAGGTCCCCAGGCGCAGACTGCCCTCCCGCACCGGGATCGCCTGGCTCGGCCCCAGAATGGTAGCCTTGATGTGGGCGGCGGCATTGTTGTCCACGCGATCGTGACGCCACGCGCCCTCGGGAACCATTCGACCCAGGGCGTCCAGGATGTCCTGGCAGACGTTGGGGTCGGCGTTCTCGTTGATCACGATCGCGGCAGTGGCGTGCGGGACATACACCAGGCAGAAACCGCTCTCGACCCCCGAACGCCGCACCACCTCGCCGACCTGCGAGGTGATATCGATCATCTCCTGCGTATTTCGCGTGTGAATCGTCAGTTCCGGCACTTCAGCTCTCGTGGTGAGGATGGGCGATCGCAACGTGCCGCAATATAGCGTCGGCGGGCAGCCTTGTCACGTGGAAAGGCTCGATACCTGGCGACTTGATCACACTCGTTGACGGGTCCCACCTCCGGAGCGAGGATGGAACAATAGAATAGCAGGACGATGAGAGACCTGGGTCGGTCCAGGCCGCTCACAACGGCTGGGACCTCCCGCGACTTCCCGGGACAGGTGGGTCTCTCTGAGCAGCCTGCTGGAGGGATGTGTGCGATGGACGCACAGACACGCCGAGAGATCGCAGTGGCCGTCCAGGCTGTGGACGACGCCTTGACCGGGCTCGTGGGTTTTCTCATGACGCTCCGACCGACGCTGAGGAACGAGATCCTGCAGATATGCGGCCGCCACATGGATCGGGCGCGTGAAGCAAAAGAGCGATTGCAGTCTCTGCTCGATGCACCTCCGGGTCCCGAATCCGGCTGACGGAGGACCGCGCCGGGTTGGGGGGGCGGGGCCGGGATCCCTCCGCCGCGCTTTGGATACCATTCCTCTCATCCCGTAACTTCCGCTTGACACTCGGGCGACGATCGCGCGACTGTACGCTACGTCGGGATGGAGGGCCTGACGCCATCAGGTCCGTCGGCTAGTCGGTCATTCGGCGGTAGATCTCGAAGGTTCAGGCTTGGTTGAGGACGGCCGCGTCCGCTTGCGAGGTGCACTATGCCAAAACGCCCACCGAAGAACGTCAACACGTCCTTCAGCGTTTCCCGTCGAACCTTCCTCAAGACCGTGGGAGTGGGCGCAGCGGCCACGGGGCTCGTCGCCCCGACGCCTCGTACCGCCGAGGCCCGCGTCCTCGGCCCCGACGCTGTTCTGCTCAGGCTCACGGTCAATGGCGCGGCACACACGGTCACCGTCGAGCCTCGGGTCACCCTCCTTCGGACCCTCCGAGACTATCTCGGCCTCACGGGCGCGAAGGAGGTCTGCGAGCGCGGCGCGTGCGGCGGCTGCACGGTCCTGTTCGACGGGGAACCCGTCTGCGCGTGCATGATGCTCGCGGTGGACGCGGTGGGCCACGAGATCACGACGGTCGAGGGCCTCGGCACCCCGGAGAAGCTGAGCCCGGTCCAGGCCGCGTTCGTGGAGTGCGACGCGTTCCAGTGCGGTTTCTGCACGCCGGGGTTCGTGGTGGCCTCCACGGCTCTCCTCAAGAAACATCCGAATCCCAGTCTCGCGGAGATCAAGGCCGGGCTGTCCGGGAATCTCTGCCGATGCGGGACGTACTCCAGGATCTTCGAGGCCGTCAACAAGGCGGCCAGGCAGAGGGGGTGACCCATGGCGCAGCACGACTCCGCCGGCAACCCCACGTTCCAGGTCAAGGTCGGGCCTGCCGAAAGTCCGGTCACCATGGTGGTCCGCCCCGCTCCGGGGGATCTCAAGCCGTGGGATTTGGACTCCCGTCTCCGCGCCGTGAAGAAGCGCCACCCCCGGCTGGAAGCCGCGCTGAAGGTGACCGGCCGGGCCAAGTACACCTACGATGTTCGACTGCCTGGCATGCTCTGGGCCAAGATGGTCCGGGCGCCGCTCCCCGCCGGCAAAATCGTCCGCATCGACACGGCCAAGGCAGAGCGGTTCCCCGGCGTGAAGGCCGTCTGGACGACCGACGCAAGACAGGTCCGGTTCGCGGGTCAGGACATCGCGGCGGTCGCCGCCGTCTCCCAGGAGATCGCGGATGAAGCGGCGCGCCTCGTCGAGGTGCAGTACGAGGCGACCCCCTTCGTCGCGGATCTCGAAGAGGCGATGACACCGAAGGCTCCCCTCGTCTATGCGGAGGGCGAGGCCCCTTCCACCCCGAGCGCACCCGCGAACGCGCCCAGGAAAGGGAACGTGATCGGGCCGCTCCCGCCCGCCACGGCCGGCGGTGCGCGGGGAGGGACGCGGGGGGACGTCGAGAAGGGCTTTGCCGAGGCTGGCACCGTCCACGAGGCCACCTACCGCCTCGCCGTCCACACGCACGCGGTCCTCGAGACCCACGGGGTCGTGGCGCACTGGGAGGGCGAACAGCTCACGGTCTACACCTCCACCCAGGGCGTCTTCATGGTCCGCGCCGCCCTGGCCGAGGCGTTCGGCCTCGACCGGAAGAAGGTCCGGGTGATCTCGGAACACATGGGGGGCGGCTTCGGAAGCAAGCTGTACCCTTCGGCCGTCGGGAGCGGCTTCGCCATCGTCGCCTGCCGGCTGGCGCGCCAGACGGGCGCGCCCGTGAAGCTCATGCTCGACCGCCACGAGGAACAGATCTGCACCGGGAACGCGCCGGGTGCGCTGATGACCGTGCGGATCGGCGCCAAGGCGGATGGAACGCTCACGGCCATCCACCACCGCGCGTACACGGAAGGGGGGATCAGCCAGAGCGCCCGCACCGGCGGGCCGCCGGGCAGCATGTACCCGCAGTGCCCGAACGTGAAGCTCGAGGAGTACGACGTCTTCACGAACGCGGGGCCGACCTGCGCGCTCCGCGCTCCCGGCCATCCGCAGGGGGCGTTCGGCCTGGAGTGCGCCATGGATGAGCTGGCCCACCGCCTCGGCATGGACCCGCTGGAGTTCCGGCGCAGGAACGACACGCATCCGTTCCGAAAGACCTACTACGACGTCGGCGCCAAGGCCATCGGCTGGGACAGGCGAAACCGGGTCCCCGGCCAGACGGCCGGGCCCAAGAAGCGCGGGATCGGCATGGCTCACGGCAACTGGTACGTCCTGTTCCGGGAGGCGGTCGCTGTGGAGGTCCGCGTGCACAAGGACGGCGGCGTGGAGCTTTTCCACGGGGCGCAGGACATCGGGACGGGCATCCGGACCGCGCTGGCCGTCATCGTGGCCGAGGAGCTTGGCCTCAAGCCCGCCGACGTCACGGCACACGTCGGCGACACGCAATACCCGCCCGGCGGGACGTCCGGCGGCAGCACCACGACCAATTCGTCGGGGCCGGCGGCGCGGCTCGCCGCACACGAGGCGCGGACGCGAATCGCCGCCCTGGCCGCCCCGCTCCTCGCGGCGAAGCCGGAAGACCTGGACTTCGCGGACGGGAAGATTTTCGTGGCCGCCGACCCAAGCCGGGCCGTCTTCTTTCGAGAGGCGGCGCAGAAGATGCCGGGGGAGGTC
>Ga0115026_10000153_pt1 | contig 15288 bp, 5 predicted proteins | sample Mud_0915_D1_FD_83878 | JGI IMG/M metagenome (GOLD analysis project Ga0115026, IMG submission 83878) | Wetland microbial communities from Old Woman Creek Reserve in Ohio, USA - Mud_0915_D1 | ecosystem: Environmental > Aquatic > Freshwater > Wetlands > Sediment ...
CCTGCTGCGCGACATCCCCCGCATCGACTTCTCGGTGCAGCCTACGCTAGCGACCAACCGCAACGCCGGCTTCTACCGCTGGACCTACAAGCTGGACCAGAAGGTACGGATCCCCGTCGGGGTGCGGCGGCTACGCGGCGCTATGAAGTGTGATGGTACACACTTGATTCCGCGTCACGATGGCGTGGACTACCTGGGGCCGTTCCTGCCGGCGCACATCATCCGGCCGCGCGTACCGCTAACCTGGACCGTGACGCCGCTGGGCGTAGTGGCCGACGCGTCGCTGGGGAAGCCACCTGCGGGGCCAGGCTTCCGCGGATTCCCGTTGACCAGTCGGCGGTTCGCGGCACGCTACCAGACGGAACGCACCACGCCGCTGCCTACGTATCATGCGGCGCCGCTCAACACCATGTCGGGCTACTTCCGCCGGCTGCCGCCACCCGACGTGACCACGTTCCCCGTGACGCCGGTGCTCAACCAGCAGGTGCACCTTGTCGTTGCGCAGCCGGGCTTCCCGGTTGACTACTACCAGTTCAACGGTACGACGTGGCTGCCGTTCACGCCCACGCATGTGTGGACGGTGGAGTTCATCGCTGAGCTAGCGAGCTACGGTCTGACTCCGGCGAACCTGAATCGTCTGGATCACGTCGCGCGGTTCGCGGACTTGCTGGCGTTGCCCCCACCAGTACTGGCTGACCTACGCAAGGTGGAGTACGACGGCTGCGATTACTGGTGGAACGGTAGCAGCTGGCGCCGGGTGCGCTATGAGTTCCACCCGCAGCTAGGCGGCGCGCAGCTACGCGATCTGGTCGAGGTGCGTATGGATCACACGGCACTGATCCCGCCGTGTGAACCTACCACGTTCGGTACCGCCACCCACGGTACTGAAACTTACGGCGGGGTCTGCGTGGCGCTGTTCAGCACCTACCATTCCACTACTGCCGGATCGGGAAGTTCTTACGGAGGCTAGCGATGCCGCAATACCACCCGTGGACTACCAGCACGCCTGCGCAGCAAGACACGCCGGGCGTGCAGCAGCCCCCACTGCAGAACGACTCGGTTCCGGGTGCCCACGACGGCGACGAAATCCTCGCCTCGCATCTCAACACTCTGAGTACCGAGGTGTGGAACCTGTGGCAGCAGGTAGGTACGAACAATCTGCTACCGGGTACCTGCTTGCGCCAGCGCGTGGCGACGTTGGAGTCCGCACCACCGCCACCTCCAGGTCCGCCAGGGCCGCAAGGACCAGTGGGACCAGTTGGACCCCAAGGCCCCGTGGGCATGACTGGATCGCAAGGACCAGTAGGACCAGCTGGACCCGCCGGCCCGCCGGGTGCTAGCAATACGCTGGATCAGGCGTACGATCAGGGTGGTGCTGGTCTCGGCCGCACCATCACTGCGGACGCCGGCGCCGTCGAGATCCTGGGAACGGGTGCTAACCACGCCTTGCGCATCGACCACTCAGGCCTTAGCGGTGCGGGTCTCTCCCTCATCAAGAGCACCGTAGGAGATCCGGGCATCGACGTCACCATGGCGAGTACGACTGACGGCGTCGGGCTCAACATCGTGCAGGCGGGCAACACCAACTCTTCCTACGGCATCGCCATATCTCGTACGCCCACCATCAGCATCAAGGGCGATGGCGTCAACGTGTCGATGAACGCCAACAGTCTGGGGGATGGCATCCTAGTCGATCACCAAGGTGATGGTGATGCGTTGCACGCCAACGCTAGCGGTGCCGGTCACGGTCTCTACATCGCGCACGTCGGCACGGGCAATGGGATCTCGTTGCTGATGAACCCAGGCACCACGGCCGCGGGCCTCGCGTTGACGGCATCAGGCAGCGGCAACGGCCTAGACCTGACGGTAACCAACACCGGTAAGGGCCTCAACGTGAGCATGGCCGCGACTGCGGGGCGGGGCATCGACGTCGCCCACGCCGGCACCGCCGACGCGCTGTACATCTCCAAGAACAACACCGGCGGTGGCTACGGTGCGTTCATCGGCATGGGCGTCAACAGCACCGGTTCGGGACTAGGCGTCTACGTCAACGGTGCGGGCGGTGGCATCGTAGTGCAGAAGAACCACGCAGACGCCAGTGACGGCATCTACGTATCCATGGCGTCGGGCACCGGCGACGCCATGCAGATCTTGCAGACCGGATCGGGCGCTGGCATCGTGCTCAGCAAGACCTTCGCCGGGGCCGGTGATGGTATCAACATCAGCATGGCCAACGCTGCTACCTCGGGTGCCGGCATCATGCTCTCCCATGCCGGAGTGGGCTACGGCATCGCCATCAACCTCGCCAACACCGCCAATACGAGTCGCGGCATCGACGTTGCCCACGCGGGTATCGGTGCCGGGGCTTACGGTCTGGCGGTTCTACGTAGTCCGAATGCTACCAGCAGTGGCGCCGGCATCTACGTCGAGATGCAGCAGTTTTGCAACAGCCAGGGCATCTACGTCGTACACAACGGCAATCAGCTAGGCAACGCGGCGCACGGCATCTACGTCTACAAGTCAGACGGCGGTGGCAACGGCCTCAAAGCCGAGATGCGCCCCAACACCAGCGCGGCTGGAGTGTACGTAACGTCGGGGGGTACGGGTCGTGGGGTGGACGTACTGCTGAGCAACGTAGCCAACTCGGCCGCAGGCGTCTACGTCTCGCACCTGGGGTCGGGCACCGCGGTCGAGGCAGTCAGTGCCAGTGGTATCGGCGTCAAGGGTTCCAGTTTTTCACTGGCGGCCAACTCCACGGTAATGATTCCCGTGCCGGCCAGCAACGGGCAGCCGGCCCGCGCGTTGTCCATCGCGCCTAACTACTGGTACTACGACAACAACGGCAACCCAGAAGACCTGCACTGGGAGGCGATGGTGCCGACGGGGATGACCCCCGACTTCCTCATGTTTGAGTTCCCGTTGGTGCAGGGCTTCAAGCTCACCAGCATCCGCATCGACTGGGAAGTCATCTGGGGTGGGGGGTTGGCGCAGAATGCGGTGCTGGTAGCGTATCGGCAGCAATCCACCCCTGGGGCCGGCGCGCCCTCCTCGCAAATGCTGTTCACCAGCGTAGCCAGTATGGGCGTGTCGGCGCGAGCATGGTCCACACTGACATGCGATCAGAACAACACCAACTGGAACTACGTTTCAGGCTCAAACATCGATCGGCTGCTGATCTACGTCACGCCGGCCATGGCCGTGGCCGGTAACCAAGGTCCAGTCACCAAGGTCTACGGGGTATACGTAGTCGGTGAGCACATCGCGCCCAATAACTACCACGGCCCCAACGCGATCTAGCAGCTCGGGAGACGCATCATGGCACTGATCACTCCGTGGACGACCGTTACCCCAGCGGTACAGGACACGCCGGGCGTGCAACAGCCCGATCTGGTTGACGATTCGCTACCGGGGCTGCACGATGGCGACACCGTACTGACGTCACAGATCATGACGCTGCGCGACGAGGTCTACAACCTGTGGCAGCGTCTCGGTACGGATGATCTGCTGCCGCCAACCTGCGTGCGCGCGCAGCTGCCGCTGACCAACTGGCTGCAGACGCTCGATGCCACGCCTACTACTATTCTCACCATTCCGCTGCGCGCAGGCCAGGTAGCGTGGATCGAGGCCACCGCCACTGGCGGTGACGTGGGCGATGTGCATCAGTTCGCCGCGCGCCGCTTGGCGTGCGCGCACCGGGCCGGAGGTGGCGCCATCGTCGACAATAGCTTCTTGCTGTATCAGTACGCCACCAATCCGGCGTGGGCTATGGTGCTGGTGCCCAGCGGCAACGACGTGCTGGTGCAAGTGCAGGGTGCACTAGCTACTACGATCAACTGGGGCGCGACCGCCCGCTTCCAGCCCTCGACGTAAGGAGAGCGAGATGACCACCAACACCTTCGGGATCTTCGGGCAGCAAGAATCCGCTCACGTCCCTGCGCGGGCGCGCAGTGTCCTAGTGAACAACGCCAACGCCTTTCCGCTCGGCTCGGTCAAGAAGGGGCAGCGGTGCGAGCTGATGATCCGGGCGGTGCCCGGATCGCCGTCGGCGGCGGTGGCGCGGATCAACGCCGGGGTCGCGGGGAACTGCAAGTGGAGTACGCTGGGCGAGGGCGGTCGGATTCTCACGGAGATTTCTCCGCTGGAGATTTACGACCCGGAGCACGGCGTGGTGGTGGCGGTGCAGAAGTACGACGGTGGTGGCGGTTCCAACTTCAACGCCTACCTCTACCCAGTGGACGGGTCGAACGAGCCGGATCGCGTCCCCCCACTGCTAGTAGATCAGCAGCAGAATCGCATGGTGGGAGTGACCGGCATCACCGTCAACACCTACAGCGGTCCACCGACGCCCGCAGTGGCGAACGATCTGCTGCTGGCGTGGGTGGCATCGCCGCTGGGAGCGACGCCACTGCCAATCGGTGCCGGCTGGACCAGTCTGGGAGTGATCAAGCCGGGGGCCGATCCTACCGTGTCGCTGTGGTACAAGCTCGCGGTGGGCGGCGAGCTGAACGAGACGTGGCAGGACTTGGCCTGGCCGGTGGGCACGTGGGCGGCCACGCTGCACGTCTTCCATGTGGTCGGGGCTTCGACCATTGATAACTACGGCCTCAAGTACCCGCAGACCATTCTCGGGTACAACGGCGTCACCAGCCCGCTCACCTACGCGCTCTGGACCGGACAGACGGCTCAGATGACAGCCGACACCCGCTTCCCCACGGTTATCTCTCCGGCGCTGCAAGTAGCCTGCTTCGCTAACTTCAACACGCCCTACCCGGGAGTCGGGGACATCTTCTTGGCGGCGTTCCCACACTCGTTGGAGGACGCGATCGCCCATGGTGGTGGCGGTGACGCAGTCGCCAACGCGACGATGTGTGCGGGTGCGGTGATTGTCACAGACCCGGCGAACATCCAGTGGCACGGGATCAACATCGATCCGATGATGGCAGGTCCAAGCAACGTCTTCCCGTTCCAGGCGGGGACGATTACGCTCGCGCCGATGTAGAACTGCACTGCTACCGCTTCGCGCCCCCGTACTGACTGCGTCGCACGCCGCTTACCATCCGCAGCTTCTCTCTGTATCTTTGTACGACATTCCAAGGTGATGCGATGGCGGTCTATGAGGTACTGTCCCTAGCTACGCGGATTGCGCGCGAGAAGCAGGGTGAGATGATGGTGACCGGCAAGCCGTACACCATCACCCACTTCACGGTCGGCAACCAAGGGCACGATCCCGAAGACCGCTACAACGCGCTCACGCCCGACGTTAACCTCGTCGAACCTACCGATGAGGTCATCCCGCCGCAGCGCATCACTGACGTCATCCCCTACGACCAAGCCACCGGCTTCGGTCCCGTGTGGATCTGTACCATTCCGCAAGGGCTGGCTACCGGCGTGGTGTCGTCGTTGTACTTGTGGGCGGACATGGCCAAGCCGCAGGTGCCGGGCTATCCCATTCCGCCACAGATGGCGAACTTGCCTACCGTGGGTACGCTAGGGCAGACCTGCGAGATCCTGCAGTGGGGTTACTACCAGTGGGACGGCGGCAAGTGGACGCTGCAAAGCACGCCCGTAGACGTCGTCGCCTTTCCCGCGCTACCCAACGTCGGCAGCACCGTGCACTTGACGGTCGCGCAGCCGGGCTATCCCGTCGACTACTATGTGTACAACGGCGTGGACTGGGAAGCCATCCAGCAGGTGATTGCCCTGCCAACGCCGGCCCCGTGGGTGTACATGGTGATGCGACTGGAAGGTACGCTGCCCGCGCCGGTACCCAGCAAGTACGTGTGGGATGAGACCACGGTGGCTTGGACCAATCTGTACCTCGCAGCCGTACCCCGGTTCGTGGATCTCCCGACGCCCCCTACGCCACTGGTCGTGGGCCAGCGGGCCTACGTCATTGCCGAGGGCCAGGAGTACTACTGGAACGGCTCCTTCTGGGACTTGGCATACGACCGGTTCTTGTTCTCCGTCAGCCACATGCCTGAGCTGATCAAGCTGGCGGAAGAGCAGGATACCTGGAACGTCGGCATTCAGTTCTGATCAGCTTTAGTACCGCGCCTCGCGCTCGCTTCGCGGAGAGAGATCAATGGCCATTCGCGCACTGCTCGCCTGGGATTCCAACGACCTACCGTCGACGTGGAACGACCGCTTTCGCAGCATCTTCAGGGTGGGCGTCTACTCCGGCGGTACGGTCACGCCCGCGGCCACGCCGCTGCACGTCACCGTCAGTCCGTTCGTGGCCGTGTCGTTCGACGGCATGGTGGTACGGGATGATGACGAGGCCCACGACATCCCGCTGACCGACAACGCCGACCAGCTGATCTGCCTGCTGGCCAAGTACCGCGAGTTCGACGATCCGATCCTGCAGTGGCAGGTGATCCTCACCTCCAGCCTGCCGGCGCATCCGGACAAGGACTACCTGATCATCTTCGCCCGTGCCATCACGGTCGGTGGCGTCATCACCAGCTTGGAACCGTGGGCCGAGCATCGCATCGATGGTGTGAGTCGCCACCCCCTGCGGCCCGCCGTGGCCACCACGGGCGATCTGCCGCTCACCGGCAACGTCGTGGGGGACGTGATCCCGGTGCTGGCCGATGCCTCACTGTGGATCTGGGAAGCGGACAACACCTGGCATCCGCACTACGCCAACATCGATCCGTTCGTGTTGACCATCACCTCGGCGCTGATGGGCTACAGCGAGAGCCTGCGTTACGGCAACGGCACCGGCATCATCGCGGGCGGCGCTGCGTATGAGGAGAAGCCGGGCAGCTGGCCGACGCAGGATGGCAGCTTGTCCGACTACCGCACTGAGGTCCGCGCTCAGGTGCAGGCCGGGCTGCAGAACCTGGAGCTAGCCGTCGAAGGCTTCTCGGCCATGCTCAACGGGCACTTCCTCAAGACCTACCCGGTGACGCTGCCGCTAGTGCCGCAGCCCACCTCGGGGGCGTGGCCGCAGTACGCGGTGTGCCTGGAGTACTACCGTGAGCAGCTGACCACCGATCCCGATGTGACGACGCCGTACTACAAGCGCTACACTACGCGTGCGCTGAACGCCCCCGGCGATCCGGTGGATGCTACCATTCTCGATCTGCTGCCCATCGTGGACACGCAGGAGCAGAACACCGAGCTGAACTTCGACTACTTCCCCATCGAGATCACCGACAAGAACGTGTGGGTGCGGGCGCGCTGGCAGTTGACGGTGAAGCCCATCAACAGCACGCTGGCGGATTCGTCGCACGTACCCCCGCAGCACCTGCACAACTACTTCAAGGTCGATCCGCTGGCGGTGTGGGGCGGCGCCACCACCTACGCTCTAGAGACCGGCGGTCCTGGCCCCAATCCCTACTGGGGTGAGAATCTGTACATCGGCACCAAGGCCGACGCCTACCGTGGGATCGCGTACATGATCCCGCTGTTCGTGGTACGCACGGATGGCACGCTGCCGCTACCGACCACGCAGTCGCCCTGGACCTACCCGGCAGGAGGTACGCAGCTGCGGTTGGGGCTGTGGTCGGTGTACCCGCGGGTGCGCGACAACCTGCAGCAACTGGGTACCGATCATCAGCTGCTCAAGCACTTCGCCGAGCTGGCTGCGCTGCGCAGCCAACGCTGCTCCGGCTTCGTAGACTTTGGCGGCTATCGCTGGTTGGGTGGGGCGGCCAACTCGGTGTGGTGGGAGCGGGAGAATCTGCAGCCACCTGCGGAGTATGGTCCCGAGGCCAAGCACGTAGCCGTGCAGGTGGATGGCTTCGTCGCGCGCCTGCCGTTCCTGGCCCCGCAGGTGTTCATGGCGCCGCTGCCAGCGCCGCCCGGCGAGCCGGGATCCTATCGGCGCGATCTGGTCTACCTGACCATGCGGCGCGTGCTCAATCCCATCCCCACGACCATGCTGCAAGCAGCCAATCCACCCAGCTGGTTCGTGGACACCGGCATTCCGGTATCGTACTACGAGTACGTCAACGACGTAGCCAACACGCCCGCCAAGCGGCTGGCGCCAGGCACGCTCAAGTACCAACTGCGCGTAGAAGTTGCGGAGGCGGGTGATGCCTTCGACGAGTTCTCCGCGTTCTACCAGTACAACGGCGAGGCGCCGCAGCTGGATGTCGATGGTCGGCCCCTGGCACGCAATCTCAACAGCGTGCTGTATCACCGCCACGCCAGCGATCCGGGGTTGTGGGTTGGGGTAGAAGACCTGCGCAACTTCGTCGATCAGCGGCCGGTGCTGCAGAGCGTGTGGCCCAGTGAGTCCGAGCCCACCGCCAGCGAGCCGCCGGTAGCCAACGACACCGCACGCAATCGCAACGAGCAGCTGATCACCGACGGCATGGTCTACGCCATCCCTCTGGCGTTGGTGCATCGGCGCAACACCGTTACGTACGACCCCTGCGCCAATCCTAACGGCACGACGGCCAGTCAGAACGCGCAGTCCTACCGACCGGACGGCGCCATCGACGCGACGTTGGTGCTGCTGCGTGAGATCCTGGACCTGCGGCACCTCGTCGAGCTGGTAGGCACCGACTTGGAGTCGGTGCTATATCGCAGCCTCGATCTCAACGTGCAGGGCAAGCTGTTCACCTCGTTTGGCTTCGACGAGTTGGGTGGGATCGTCGTGCGCGATCGCCTGGGTGCGGAGATCCTGCGCACCGAGCAGCTGGGCGGCGATCCCTGTTCCGACGAGTTGGCGCCACCAGATGGCAAGCGGCTGCTGTGGTCCGATAGCGAAGAGTACTACTCACGCCCATTGCACCAGCGACTGGATGATGTGCAGCTGGGGCAGGGCTTCGATCTCACCATCCAGCCGCCCGGGTGGTGGGGTGCGGATCCGACCTACAGTTCGCAGCTGGCGTTGCAGCCGTACACGCTGGAAGGGCGCAATCTCGTCGGGCAGGTCGGCACGCCCGCCAACGGCGCCGGTACGCCGGTGCCCGGCGGCAAGGCCCTGCGGTTGGTACGCGGCAGCGTCATGTACATGCTGGAGGATGGGCTGGCGATTCCCCCGGCGTACGTGATGGCGTACCCCAACATCGCCACACGACGTGTGGCCGTGTTCGATACCCTGGACTGGGAGAGCGCGGCGGCCACGCCCAATCTCGACGGCTGCGAGCTGCGCCACGGTAGCACCGCCGCCTATGAGATGTTGGAAGAGGTGGCGTGGGGCGTGCACGTCAGTGCCAACGCGGCGCTACGCACATGGCTGGGCTACGTCGGTGCCGACCCCCAGGATCTGACCAACTACCACGGCACTGAGTTGTTCACCGCGGTCTACGAGCGGTACCTCGGCCGCGTCAATCACGGACTAAAGTACACGCCGACGCGAGCGTTGCTGGGCTTCCGACACGAGGAGATCACGACCCCGCAGCCAGCGACGGTGGACGACTACGTGTTCCCCGACATTCCGCACCTGCGGCTGCGGGTGAAGCCGACCAAGGTGATTGAGTACGCGTTCTACCAGTGGAATGGCAGCGTGTGGAACATGGTCAGCGCACCACCGGATGCTACCGCCAAGCCGCTGGGACCAGTGGTAGGGCAGACGGTGCACGTCACCACGCCGGGACCAGACGAGGGGTACTGGGTGTGGAACGGCGCGACCTGGGATCTCATCGCCGTGGTCACCGCGCTACCCGTTGCCGGCACCTACGCCGGCGTGGTCGTGCACTACATGGAGCCGCTGGGCAACATCCTGTGGAAGTTCACCATCCCGTTCAGCGATCTCTACCAAGCGACCGCTGAGCACCTCTACGGCGACCCCACCGCCAACATCGACCACCTGGGTGACCTGCTCAGTTCGTGCGTGTTCCCCATCGAAGTCAACGACGGCGAAACGCCGATAGCGTTGTACGGCTATGAGGTCCGGGGCACCGATGCCTTGGACGTGTACGTCAAGTCGCTGTCCGAATCCACCAACATCGACTACTCGGGCTACGGCGCCGATCCACAAGCGAACCCGTGGCCGCAGTTCAACTTGGGGCGGGTCACGCTGCCGATGCCGGCGGTGGACGCTACCAAGTACTACAACGTGATGGTGGGCGTGCGGTTCGATCATCTGTTCACCGGCTACCGGTTGGGTAAGGCCAACCGGTCGGTGGAGGCGTTGTACGAATGGCGTACGCAGTACCTGTACAACGGCGAGACCAGCCGCTTCCCCCATACGCACACCAGTACGCTGGATACAGTCTTCAACACCGCGGTGGTAGCGCGAGATGGCGTCATCATCGCGGCGCACGTCTACCGCGTGCCGACCACCTCAGAGAAACTAGCGGGCAAGACCAAGAACATCTGGACCACCAACCATCGCCTGGCACCGTCGGGCTACCTGGGCACCAGCTTCGTGCCTCTCTGCTTGCTGTTTGATCAGGATGGCTACATCAACCCCACCGGTGATCCGGATCACAACGTCTACGTGGTGCACTACTTGGTGCACCGTCCGGTACAGACCTGCGAGCGCGTGCTGGTCAACTACCTGTTCGCGCCGTACCAGGGCATCGTGCGCGACAACCAGGACGCGATGCTGAAGCTGCAGGGCAAGGCGCTGCGGGTCAGCGACGTCTTCACCACCGGCTACGGCGCCTACGCGCCGTGGCTGAACTACTGGATGATCGACCCGCTGTGGACGCAGCAGACGCCCAATGGGGGCGTGCGCACGCTGGAAAACTCGTTCGAACGCGCGTGGTATCCCACGCTGCGCCACGATCTGTACTTCAACTACGCTAACCTGCTGGGGTACCTGCCGTTCCCCAAGCTCGACAGCATCGGCATCATCGTCAAGAACCAGAACTGCGGGGAGCTGGAGGGGTGGAACATTGACGAAGGTGACATCAAGCCGCCGGTGTTCCAGTCGCAGGTGCTACCGCCGGGGCTAGTGCGGCGGCATCGGCGGCCCGACCTGTTCTTCTCGCTCTACGGCTTCACCGACCCCGTGCTGGCCGAGCTGGCCGCAGCCAGCCCCTTCGGGGGCGAGCTGACGATGTTCACGACGTATCTGGGGATGCTGGGGCCGAGCCGAGCGGTGCCGTGGTTCGCGTATTTCCGCAACTCACAGACCAGCACGCTGACTGCCGGCTACAACCAGCTGCACCAGATCAACGGCTTCGGCTACCCGTCGACCGATCCGCTGCAGGCGTTCCATTCGCTGCTGCGGTTGTCGGGAACGCAACAGGCGGCGTTTGCCAACGACAACATCGTGCCGGGGCGGCGGGGCTGGTTGTTCACTGAGACCTACGCCTCGCACGATCTGATCATGCAGCTGCCACAGATCCATCCGCAGATCTGTCAGGTGCGCTACCCGTCCGGCAACGTGTTCTTCGGTCCCGATGGCGACTACTGGAACAGAGTGGCCGCGCCGGACGGGACGGGCGCGCAGCAGTTCCCCGGTCAGTTCGGCGTAGCCTGGGCCGGGCAGGACATGGACTACCCACTGATTGGGGTGGGCGTGACCCAGGACATCAACAGCGGCCAGCTGGAGTACAGTCTGCTGCAAAACCCACCGGCGGTGCCGACGCAAGTCACCCTGGGTGGCCGCAGCACCACGCCGCCCAGCTTGGTGCGCGCCTCGCTCTACAACTACCTGGGCATGCTGCTGCAGCATCCGAGCGGGGATCTGCTCATGCAGATCACCTGCGGCTACTCGTGCAACCCCGTGTTCTCGCCAGTCGGCGGCATCTACGACGGCTTCGTGCCGCTGTTCCGCCCGCTGGTACGCGACAACCAGTTGGATCGGCACAAGAGCACCTACGGCTACGAGCCGTACTTGCTGCCGGATCCCAATGGCGGACTGGCACCGCTGGCGAATGCCGGTACCTACTGCCTGTCGACCCCGCCGGGGCCGGGGCCGGGCCACGACGTGCCGTTCACCGTATGTATCGACGAGTTCGTGGTCACGGGTCAAGGTTCCAACCTCACGGGCCACTGGGGCGGGCTGCCGACGGTACCGCCGCAGATCATGGTGGGCATCTGGACCAGCGAGGCCGAGCGGTTGGCGCACCCGTACAATCCCGATCGCATCATCGAGCAAGGCTGCAACAACCTCGGCGGTGCCGGGACATTGCCGGTTGGCTCCACGTTTGCCTACGACGCTCTCGCGCTGCGGGGTGTGTACCACGTCCAAGTCACAGCGATGCCGGGCAACAGCGTCTCGGTCACGATCACCAAGCCGGATACCTCGACGGTGCTGCTGGGACCGATCGCCTTCAACCCCCTGAATCCGGGCGACCCTGTGGCCTTTGTGATCGATGCCCACATCACCATCACCACCATCGTCAGCAAGGTGGTGACGTGGAATGCCACCACCAACTTCAACTATCTGCTGCGGACGTTGGGAGTGGGTTCGGTGGCCGACCCGGGAATGGCCTGCTTCATCGATCCACTGGGTCCGGGTACGTGGTCGGTAGCCTTCGGCCTGATGACGTATCTGGGGGTGCCGACCGACCGCGTGGCGGTGTGGCTGGTGGATGGTGGCCATGTCTCCGACAACTACATGCCGACCGATCGACTGTGCGATCCGGCGGTCGCTACCATCGGCGACATCGACTAGTACGCTTGAGGACGGCGCACCATGAGCTGCCCGATTCGGCCCCGGTCTCTACCTGAAGGTCTCCCCGGGTGTCCCCCTGAGCCGGTACCTTCGGTGGGTGATTCGTCGACTATCGTCGGCGATCCCATCATTCGCGATCTCTACCCCACACCGGGGGAGACAGCGCTACTCACTAAGTACCATCCACTGTACGTCTACTTGGTGGATCTGTTCGCGCATGGTGGTCCCAGCCTGCTCTACTTTGGCGAGGCCGCCATCTTTCACGACGTGGACGGCGTTCCCTGGTGGCCACAGGGACAGCGGATGGAGCCCGCGGAAGGTTACCGCGTAGGGCTAGCGCCCACGGACTTCCTCAACATCATTGGACTGGCCACCACCAGCAGCTACTGGGACGACATCGACCCCGAGCGCATGAACTTCGCGCTCATGTGGGCCATCCGCCAGTACTACCTCACGACCTACTATGTAGATCTGGCGCGCTTCCACGTCGAGATCCGCGCGGGTGTGCCCTACCGCATTCCCGATCCCCTACAACCCGCACGGCTTGCCATCGTCCTGCGCGAGCTGCCGCTGCACTGCACCGAGCGGGAGTGCTTTATCCCCGGCGAGGTGGATCCGGTCAACGACTACCGCTACTACGTAGCCGACCAGTTGATCGCGAGCCTGCTGCGCCACTTCACCGACGGCTTGGTGGGCCTTACCTCGTGGGGCCGGCGCCTCGAATGGGCGAGCACCTTCCACCCGTCGTTGGCGCAGGGCTACCTGCACAATGGCACTAGCTACCTACACCAGCTGCAAGCGGGCTGGGAGCTGCATCTGGGCTGCGAGTTGTTCGATCGGCTGCTGCGGAACTTTGTGGGCCTGCCCGACACCGATCCCGCAAATTACGATCCGGCGGCGACCCCACCCGTGGATCCTACGGACACGCCACCACCCAGCTACCACGCCTCGTGGATCAACTTCGTGCACTTCGGCCGCGGCGCCATGGCGCAGTGGCTGCGGTACTGGATCGAGTTCAACACCGGGTTGCGCGAAGACACGGGCACGTTCCTCACTAGTGGCGAGCGCTTCGACTACGGCACCACGCAGCTAAACACCCTGTTCCATCCGTCGCCGCTACCGCGGCTATATCACACCGCAACATGGTTCAACACCGGCAACTTGGTGTTAGTAGCGGGCGGCTGGAGCAAAGGTCATGTGATCAATACTGCGGATCTCTACAGCGTGACCTTCGGCATCTGGACGCACGCTGGTGATATGCTGCAAGCTCGCGCGCGGCACACGGCGACCCGCCTACTCACGGTTAACGATCAGATCATGATAACCGGCGGCATCGACGACAACGGTACGCCGCTGGTTAGCACCGAGGTGTTCGATGGGGTGGCACACACCTGGAGCACGCTGCCACCTATGGCTCACACACGTGTGCACCACACCGCAACCTACCTAGCAGATGGTGGCGGTAACAAAGTCGTGGTGGTGGGAGGCTGGGGTGGCATCAGCGGCGGCCTAGCGGCGACCGACACCTCGCAGACCTACGACATCACCACCGCCACCTGGAGCGCACCAGTAGCATTGAATCAGAGTCGGGCAATGCACGGCGCCATGGACTCTGCTACCGGGCAGATGTTCGTGTGCGGTGGACTGGGTGCTGACGGCGATGCCTTGACCTCTACCGAGATGTACACCGTTATCGGTGGCTGGACTAACAAGGCGTCAATGCCCCAGGCACGGTACGGCCATACCCTCACCGCGGTCGACGGTCCTGGATTGATCAACTATCTGTTGGTCGCCGGCGGTTACGGTCCTGGCGGGGTCGTGCTGAACTCGGCGGCGCTCTACCGGATGAACAACGACACCTGGAACATCACCCTCAACCCCCCGCCGATGACCTATCGGCGCGCGTTGCATAGCGCCGCGCGCATCGACAACACTCGGGTGCTGGTGTACGGCGGCGTCGACGAGGTGGGCAACCCGGTCGCCCACGCCGAGATCTATGACAGTCTGACCAACACCTGGACGGTGGTGCCACAGGTTACCGCACGCAAGGGCGCTACCGCCACCGGGCTGGGACTCACTGGCGGTGGTGGTACCGTGGACGTGCTGCTCGTCGGCGGCGACGACGCAGCGGCGGGGCCAGTCGCCAACAAGCTGCACTGGGCCATGCAGACGGGTGTGGGATCACTCAACGAAGTACGCACGGCCCGCGCGGTGAAGATTCGCCCGCAGGATGACTGGCGCATCAGTGACGACGTCGCGACGGTGATGACCGAGTACCAGCACCAACTCTGCGCGCACGCGGTGGTCGACTACCACATCAAGTGGGCGCGGCGCTGGGCGTGGGCCTCGGGCGGTCCCACTGGCGATCAAGGGTATGTGGATGGGCGCACCATCAACTACGGTGGGGGCGTCGTGCGACTGCTGGATGCCATCGCGCCGGGTGGGCCGCCAGTGTTTCCGCTGGAACCGACCGCACCCCTGCCGAATCCCTGGTTCTACATGCCGTCGAATCTCATCCATCGGCATGTATGGGCACCGGACTTGCGTCGCTGGGACTTCAACCACAACCTCATGTGGTCGCCAACGGTGGGCCAGTCCAAGTACTTCTTGATGTGTCCGTGGGTCTTCAACTGGACCGACTGGTTCAAGCTCAAGCAGGGCTGTGACGCCAGCACGCCATGGACGACGGCGTTGGTGCAAAAGCCGGTCGAGTCAGACTTGCTCGATCTGCTCGTGCAGGGCCAGGGCCAGGGTATCGTCAC
>Ga0115026_10000154_pt1 | contig 15281 bp, 17 predicted proteins | sample Mud_0915_D1_FD_83878 | JGI IMG/M metagenome (GOLD analysis project Ga0115026, IMG submission 83878) | Wetland microbial communities from Old Woman Creek Reserve in Ohio, USA - Mud_0915_D1 | ecosystem: Environmental > Aquatic > Freshwater > Wetlands > Sediment ...
CGGAGCAAACCTTAGCGGAGCAAACCTTAGCGGAGCAAACCTTAGCGGAGCATACCTTAGCGGAGCAGACCTTAGCGGAGCAAACCTTAGCAGAGCAAACCTTAGCAGAGCAGACCTTAGCGGAGCAAACCTTAGCGGAGCAAACCTTAGCGGAGCAAACCTTAGCAGAGCAAACCTTAGCGGAGCAAACCTTAGCGGAGCAAACCTTAGCGGAGCAAACCTTAGAAGAGCAGACCTTAGCGGAGCAAACCTTAGCGGAGCAGACCTTAGCAGAGCATACCTTAGCGGAGCAGACCTTAGAAGAGCAGACCTTAGCGGAGCGAACCTTAGAAGAGCAGACCTTAGCGGAGCAGACCTTAGCGGAGCAGACCTTAGCGGAGCAAACCTTAGCGGAGCAGACCTTAGCGGAGCAAACCTTAGCAGAGCAAACCTTAGCAGAGCAAAAAATTTATTTTCTGCAAATGATTTTTTTAATAAAAATTTTGTAAAAAACGAAAATGGGTACATAGTCTACAAGGCTTTTGGTAACACTACATATTCTGTCCCGTTAAAATGGGTATTAAGAGATGGAGAATTTATAGAAGAAAATGTTAATTTAATACCGACGGATGAATGTGGTTGCGGAGTTAATTTTGGAACATTAGATTATATTTATAAAACATATCCAGACGCAATACAAATTTGGGTTTGTTTATTAAGATTCGAAGATATGCCAGGTCTTGTGGTTCCTTACAATTCCGACGGGAAATGTCGTTGTAGTAGATTACAATTATTACATAAATTATAAACTTAATTCTTAAAAAATGAAAATGAACTATTCAGGTGAGATCGAACTCACAAAAATGCAAACCGGAATTTTTACAACACCTAAAGGGTGTAGATGCCTACTCATTCCTATAAAAGAAAATCATCTCAATGAATTTTCTGAAGGGCGTATTGCAATACCGATTAATATCATCGTCCACGAATCTAAAGACAAGTACGGCAATTCAGGTTTTATAGGCCAGAAACTTTCATCAGACGAGTACAAAGCTTTATCCGAAGAGCAAAAGAAAGAGATGAAACTTCCAATTTTGGGCAACTTCAAGGATTTTTCTTCTGATTCCGGTAAACCGGCGCCGGAGGCTTCCAAAGCGGATGATTTGCCTTTTTAGTATTAACAGCCCCTTCGGGGGCTTAACTCTTTATTATGAAAAAACGTCCCTGTTTATCCCCGGGCTGTTCAAAGCCAGCGCAAAAAGGCAATTACTGTTTTGCCTGCGCTAAGCGACGGTATCGCGAAAATAATAGATTAAAAGCCTGTTATTATACCCTTAGAGATAATGCTAAGCGGCGTGGTAAAATTTTTGATCTTACATACGAGCAATATGTCGCTTTCGCTGTCGAAACTGACTACTTTTTTAAAAAAGGATGTAGTAAAAAATCGCTTCATATTGACAGAATTGACGAAACTGGACCATATTCGATAGAAAATATTCAAGTTCTTGAAAATTCTGCCAACGTTCGTAAATACTTGCAGTTCAAGGCACGAATAAAAAACGTAGTTGAATTTGAGGTTATTACGGATAAACCGATAAATATTGAAAATTTTCCATTTTAAATTTTAGAATTGTAATTTTTTGCGTATATTTGTAGCTCTTAATCTTAAAAAAGACTGCTTTCGACTAATAGGTAAGGTCATCAGCTAACGCCAGATGTCCGGGTTCGAATCCCGGAAGCAGTCCAAACTAAAAATCTTCATATGGGGGCTCCTAAAGGAAATAAATTTTGGGAATTACGTTCTAAACACGGACGAGATAAGCTTTTTAAGACGCCCGAACTTTTATGGCAGGCTGCTTGCGAATATTTTCAATGGATTGAAGACAACCCTCTTATTCAGATTGATTTTAAAGGAAAAGATGCCACAGAGGTTGAAATACCTCATACTCGTCCATATACGATACAGGGACTTTGCTTGTATTTAGATTGTAATGTTATGTATTTCAACGATTTTGAATATGGGCTGGCGGGAAAGAAAGATCAATTATCAAAAGACTTTTCAATAATCTGTACGCGCATAAGGGATACAATCTACAAACAGAAATATGAAGGTGCATCCTGTGGGTTCTATAATCATAATATCATCGCTCGTGACCTGGGCCTTGCTGAAACTGTAAAAGCAACCGTATCCGCAAAACAAGAAGTTACAGTCTCTACAACAGAAGCGGCAAAACAGGTACAAAATTTAATCGATAAGTTCGAGTCTGAATGATTACAACACGCGTCTTTGAAGATACTCTTACAGCCTACAATGCAGGTTATAGGATTATAGCAAATCGCGGAGGCACACGTTCAAGTAAGACGTTTAGCGCGCTTCAGCTTCACTATCTCATTATGGTTAACTCGCGAAAACCACGCGTAATCTCTACAGTTTCTCATTCGTTCCCTCATCTATTTGGTGGCGCTATCAGAGATTTCGAAGCTATCCTAAACGGAGAATCAGTTAATTTAGATAGGTCACGTAATATCACGCCTCGCCAATACCGCATCAATAATGTACTGCATGAATTTATCGGATTCGATAAACCAGGTAAGGCCCTGGGCGCATCACGTAATATCTTGTTTATAAACGAAGCGAACAAGCTACCTTTCACGATCGCTCACCAGCTTATGCAGCGGACAACCGAATGCATTTTTCTAGACTGGAACCCTTCGGAGGAGTTCTGGTTCGACACAGAAGGGTTATCGTCGCGTGCTGACTGTAAGATTATTGATTCTACATTTTACGATAATATCCAAAACCTTACACAAGGCCAGTTAGACGATCTTAAAGAAGCTAAAAGAAAAGCATTAGCAGAAGATAAATCAGGGAAACGGGGGTATTGGTGGAACTGGTGGCAGGTTTACGGACTTGGATTAAAAGGACAATTAGGAGGGGTTATCTTTCAGAACTGGAGGACATATGAACAGCTGCCGGATTGCGACTTATATAGATTGTGGGTAATAGACTGGGGAGGTCAAGACCCTACAACGCTTACGGAATGCAATTTCGACGGCGACAATAACCGGTTGTATATTAAAGAACATATATACCAGCCTCAGATTCTTAATAGCAAGCTTATTAATTACATACAAGAACACAATACACGCAAGGAACCTGTGATCTGTGATTCAGCACGTAAGGATAAAGTATTTGAATTGCAAATGGCTGGAATAAACGCTTTAGGTGCTACAAAAGGAGAAGGTTCTATAATCGACGGTATTGACAGATTACAGGAATTTACTATCTTTATTCATAAGGACAGTAAAAACGCCATTGATGAATTTACTAAATATAAACGTGTGCAAGACCCTGTGACTGGTAAATTCTTAGATATACCTGAAGATAAGAACAATCATATTATCGACGGGGTCAGATATGGCGCCAGATTCTAAAGACGGTCAATTCGACCATTAAAAAAAAAAAAAAAATAAAAAGGGATGGCAAGCCCGAAAACAGGGAGGAAAAGAAATGATAAATATTGATAATTACGACTTAAAACAGACTTCAGCGGAATGGATGTCTGAAATTACAGACAAACTTCTAATCGACCCAGACGGCTGGGATCGCAAAAATTTTGGCTATTCTTTTTATGAAGAGCTTATCACGAGAGACGAGTTCATGAGAAGACTTAGTAATTCAACGTTGGAGGGGGTGTGATACCGATAAAAATAGGAAAAAAGAAATTCAATATTAAATCTATTGATGAGCTTACAACGTCCGAATTCATTGAGCTTTCAAAGATAGATAATTGCGATACTATTAAATATATTGCCTGGCAGACTGGAGAATCTTTCGATAGCGCTTTCTTCGCTGTAACATCTAAATCGTTAGATATAGCTATCGGTAAGGCGCCCGATGTCACTAAACTACCTAAGCCCAAGTGGCCGGACTACACAAAGACAATAGACACAGTAGGTCAGAGGCACCAGGTTGAGAACTCAGGTAAGCAAGATTTTGAATTGCTTGTATATTGCCTTGCCGTATCACAAGCGCGTAGTAATAACAGTGACCAGGTGAATGAGCTTGAAAAGGAATATTTGCAACGTCCTTTTCAAGAAATTTTACCGGCTGGTTTTTTTTTCTTCAAGAGCTACAAATATGGCAAAAAAAACGTGCTCACGAGTTTAAGGCTATTACTGTATTCGATGATGACTCCGAAATCAAAAAGGCTGCGGGAGCTGAAAGGCTGAATGTGTACTCAAATTACTTAGAGACACAGACGCTTTGCGAGCTTTTAAATTGCGACTATGAAAAAATATTAGAATCTGATGATGCTTTTTGCACAAAAATTTTGCTTTCTAATTTAGAAAAAACTACATTTGAGCAGAAATTCTACAAACTGAAGTCAAAGCAAAACAAAGGATGAGTCTAATTACAGAGATAAGCACGATAGTAACAGCCTTGTATCCCTCAGCCACCTTTGTTTTATCATCTAAATTTCAAGCCAACATCGAATCTTACTTCACCGATCCTTCTGCGCTGCCTCTAATCGTATTAGATAATGAATTATCTAAGCAGGCCAGCATCCAAAAAAATAATAATGTCCTAAAAGATAGTAAGATTCTAATATCATTCTTAAATTTGGATAGCCTTGAAAATACTGACCTACAAAGCGAAACTATTCGTTCAGAAATGGAGGCAATGGCTGATCGTGTTGCCGCGCAGATTTATCAGTTAGTGCCATGTAGATTGATTACTGGTAACCAGAAATATAAAATCACGCCTATGTTTCACGTGTATAATACAAATATGACCGGGGTGGCTCTTGAGATGCAGGCTAATTATAATGAAATCGTAAATTTTGATATAGTATGAAAAAATTATTATTGATCCTGTGTATGTTTCCTATCCTGGCTTTCGGACAGATGGATATCGTTAAGCGAAAAGTATCTTGCGACACGCTGGTCGGAAGAAAAGATACGGTTCATGTAAGGGCACGGGCTATATGGTTAAATGATACTCTTATTATTCCTTATATACAAGCGCATTCTGGAGTAGTGGCAGAATCAGATCCAGTTTGGATTGCACAGAAAGCAGGTAAACAAGATACGATTTGGAATAACATAATTTATGTTCCTATAAATGGCAATATTCAAACTTATGTTAATAATGCTGATGCGGGAAGTACGATAGTCCTCGCATCAGGAGTATATACTATCACGTCATCAATTGTTGTTTCAAAACAATTAAATATTGTTGGACAGGGGAGTTCGGGATTTGTTACAACGCCTGTAACCCCTTCGCACGGAACTTTAATAACGTCAGCAACAGGAGGTATTACTGCATTTCAGGTCAATAATGACAATGTTCGTATAAATAATTTATCTATTAATTTAACTGGATCTGCTTCTACGGGTATCAATACAGCTAATAACTTAACAGGATTAGTTTTTTCTGATATAGATGTAATAGTAAATTGCAATGGCTTGGCCCAGGGATTTACGATATATGGGTCTAATGCTATTCTTCGAAATCTTTCATTTTATATAACATCCTTAAATGATGGATGTACAGGAGTTTGGGCGTGGAATGATAATGGTACAACACAGAATGCAGTCGTCGATTGTTACAACGTAACAGGAACGACCTATGGAATAAGTTCATATTCTTATGCTTATGGCTGTGAAAATATAAATGACGCTAATACAATAACGTTAAATTTAGAAAGTTCTAAATGCAGGTCTTTATCAGGTTCCACGAACGATATAGCTGTTTATTCAACATCTACAACGACAAATAATTCTATAATTAATGCCTATCTTTGTACGTTCGACGGGGCTGATTATGATGCTTGCCAGACAGGTACTAATCAATTGAATTTAGGCGGATCGGTAATCGTTAATGACAAAATTTGTGGTACTGTTACTTATAGAGCAGCAATGGTATCTCAGAGCATCAGGGGCGATACAGCTAAGCTAACAGGAAATGTATTTGCAAAGAATTACTATAATGGACAAGTAATCATAAGAGATAGTACTTTAGCTAACTTTAAATATGTAGATGATCATTATACTGCTTCAAATGGAATTATAAAAGCAACAAATGACTTTCAATTAGGTAGCACGGATGCTTTCATAGGTTTTACGTGGGAGTCTGACAACGGAAGGTTTAGACAAGATTTTTATGAAGGCTTTATATCGTCTCGTGTAGCTGGTGATGGAGCTAAAAAAACTGTATATTTTGAATTGGATACCGGAACGACAGTTTGGACACCTGCAAGATTCAGCATGATTGTTGATAATTCGGATTTTAAGCAGGCTCTGGAATTGCGGTTAGACACGGTTTATGGGCTTCATTTTAAAAGCGGTTTGGATACAACAATACACAACGATTCTACTGTCGTAACTTTCCGACAAATGAAAAATGAAATAACAGGAGGAACTGCGTCTGTTTTTACGTTAAATGGTTTGGTTAATTCTGGAAGTACAATAGCTTTAGATAGTACAGCTTCTAAACCTGTTTATATGAGTCTTCGTGCAGCTAATGGGTTAGATTACTTACAATTTGGCCAAACATGGTTTTATAATTATATTAAAAACCCAACAACTATGGGCTCTGTTCAGGTTACGAATACAGGTGATGCATTTATAGTTGATGCAGCAAGCGATCCAACGAACCGAAATACATGGCAATTTAGGTTAGATTCGTTGGAAGGAGCCTTCACAAAGCAGAGTACTCCTGTATTTAGAATAAAAAATAACGGAGTATTTTATAATTCACATACTACAGTTCAAAACAATTATTGGCTTACTGATAAGCAGTATGTGGATAGTGTAAAAAATTCATTAATAGGATCTGAGTCTGACCCAGTTTGGGTAAGTGATAGTTCAGTTTACATATCTAAAAGTCAAGCAAGATCAGATATACAAGATACAGCAGATATTTTGAGATCATTAATACCAACATCTTCGGACTATGTATCACCTAACGACACAATAGGAGGTTCTGGAACAAAAAAGATAGGAACGGCTTATCAGGAATCGTTAAAGCAGAATAAAGCAGACACAGCAAATAATACGACATCAGGAGTTTCTACAGCTTATGACCATTATTCAATTACAATAAGCAGGCCGGATTCAATCACATACACAACGTCTTTTCCGTTTACTAAAGTTAATACATATATGTTTCATTCTTTAACGGGAAATGACTCTATTTATGCTAATTTGTCAGGTGCTATCAGGGGAGGTGGTGGTCAAATTTTATTTAAAAATGATGGAACCCATACTCCTATTTTAACATATTTTGGAACTCACATAGATGGGTCTTATGATAGGTTATATGCATATACTTTAATAACCCTTATTAGACTCTATGGTACTTGTTTTATCGTAATAAAAAATTTTGACTAATGAAATTTATATTATTAATATTATCATTTTTATATATTACGGCTTCTGCACAAATAAATAATTGGATTTCACAAAAGATTAATACTAATATAAATATGAATGTAGTAATTGAAGGGCATTCTTTTATGTATTCAGGGTCTTCAATGAATTATATTTTACGTGAATTGCTACTCTACGATACAATTTACACTTATGCACAATCTGGGGATCATATACAGAGTTGTATTGATAGAGAAGATTTAGTTGATGCAGAAAGTATTACGGAAACAAAATTAAATAAAAATGTGCTTGTATTATGGATTGGAGTTAATGATATTATAAATACAGCTGGACAAGGAACGACTGCTTATAATCTTTTAAAAACATATGTTATGGATAGGTCTGATTCCGGATGGACTGTTTTTTGTTTCACTATGACAAAAGCTACATCTGGAGGAAGGGGTGCTACATTTGAAAGTGAACGAAATATTTTTAATAATTATCTACGAACCGACCTTTATAAGATTCCACATGTCTACATTATAAACACGGACAATAGAACTGAGTTAAATAATGCTGGTAATACTGATTATTTTAGCGATGGATTGCATCCTACGTTTTTAGGTAGTTATACGGCTTTTACGGAATTACGAAAGAAAATGTTGTCTGTATATGGAGATTCAAGCGTTAATAACAGTACCAATGTTGCTTCATTGACCGTTACGTCAAGTGGGACAGGTTCTGGAGTAGGTACTTTAGTTTTGAATACGTTCGATTTTTCTACACTCTCCGTGACAACAGGTAATGCTAAATTTTATACAAATGCCGAAGGAACAGAAGGTGAGTCGTCTATTGTTAATTTGTCTGCAACTCAAATCAATACTGTTTATATAAAATGCTCTTCCGGTACGTCTACTCTAACTTTTAGTTCCAACAGAATTTACGCCATTGGGGGGTTGCAAACTGTAGGCTGGTCAGCAAGTACAAATGCTCCAATCTTGGGAGGAAATATAACAAAAACAACATTTCCAAACATTGTAAGTTTGTATTTGTATGGAAATAATAATGTTAATTTTTATACAGCAGGATATAACTCCGGAGTAAATTGTTTGAGATTATTAAATGGTGGAAACGTAATAGGATCTATAACAAATTTAACAGGATTGACAGATCTAAGAAGTTATGGTACTTCTACTAATGTATATGGTAATTTAACAGGATTGCCATTAACATATATGCTTTTGCCGTATAACTATAATACGACTGATACGTTAACTGGAGATGTGTCTACGCTTCCAATTTCTTCTAATGGATGGCTTATGTGTTCAGGGACGAATAAATTATATGGCTCCATATCGGGTTTAACAAATGCAATTCATATAGTAGTTAGCGGGAAAAATACACTTTCAGGTGATATTGCTTCTCTTACTAATCTATGGAGGTGCTACGTAGCTGGTGCTTATAATACCGTAACATATAGTAATACTACTAATATTCATGGAATTAGCGATTTAGCTATAAGTTCGGCAACTACATTGACATCAGAAAATGTAAATCAGATTCTTGCAGATTTTTGGGCAAATAGAAATTATACAAAAAATTGGGCCGGAAGGGGTTTAAATTTATTAGGTTCTGCATCTACAGGTCCTCCGACAGGACAAGGAATAATAGATAAAGCTAATTTACAGGCGGCAGGATATACGGTAACTACAAGGTGATAAAATATAACTTAAAACTAAATAAAATGATAGATAGATTATTAAAAAACTGGAAAACAACAAGCCTCGGTTTAATGAGTATAATCGGAGGTCTTGTGAGATTGGCTTTTGTAATTAAGTCAGGAGATGTTACTGAAGAGGCTGTTATGACTATAGTCACTACAGAATTGGCTGGTATAGGTTTACTATTAGCTAAAGATTCAGATAAAACGGGGGTTTAATGTTCACTGAAAAAGACATAAAAACCGGTGATGTATTCTTAACCAGGTCGAATGAATTCCTTTCTCGCGCGATAGTTTCAGAAATGATTCTATTTGCTAAAAAGAATAATATTCCTTACGAAGATATAAATGTATTTTCGCACATGGGGACTTTTGTTTGGGATCAGAACGGAGAGCTTAGGATTGCTGAGTCTGTAGATAATGGTTTTCAACAGCGACTATTCAGAAAACATTATAAGTTAATGACTCCAACACAGTGTGTTCTTCGAATTAAAGGAGGTTATACAGAGGAAGAGACTGAAGAGGTAATCCGGAAGATTTATGATTTAGATATAAAATCGACGAACTACCAATATCAAAATTTCATCCAGTGGCCGATTTACATAAGAACTAAAATTAATCTATTTGGAAAATCTACAAAGTCTAATTATTGTTACGAGACGACTTATGCTATACTTAATCATATGCGACCCGCTATTTTTCCGGATTCTAAAGGAAAGGTAGATCATTGGATGGTTTATGACTTAAACAAATTTGACAGAATATTTTAAAATTAAAGACTATGAAAGAAAAATTTTTACCTGATCCACCTCCTGATCCAAAACCGTGGGGGCCACCTAATGGAGGTTGACTATGGCTTTTGAAACTATTAACGTAGGCCTTGCGGCTAACGATCATACCGGAGACCCTATAAGGACTGGAGGTCAAAAGATTAATAACAATTTTGATCGGGTGAAGCGGGGTATTGCGTCCGCTGTAACAGCTCCATCAGGGAAGCTTTTATTTGCAGATGCTTTTACGACGACGAGTTACGCCTTTGTATTTAGTGATCCTTTAGGCAATACCGGGTTTACATGCGGGACTAAAGATACAGACGGAATTCACTATACGTGTATTGAAAGTGGAACTATCGATTATATTGCCATAGCCATATGAAAACATTTTTCAGTCCTGTATCAGAGATGCTTCTAAAAAAATGTGATCCTAAAATGGAAGCTCTCATGAACGAAGCGATAAAAAAAAGCCCGTTCGATTTTATTGTGTCTATGGCAACAGGAAACACAAAACCTTTGATGTCTGTAGAGATCGAGATTGTTGATCCTTCCCGTAAGACTGTTATTAATAGTCCGGAAAGATTACAGGACGTGGCTTGTCATATCAAAGGCATAGCCAAAAAGAAAAAAATAAGTATAAACTGGGGCGGTGATTGGAAATATCCGGCTCCTAACTATTTCGAATTATGCAGCAAGCAGGGGTAAGAAATGTAATTCTTTATGAAAATAAGGATTTGGCTTTTACGTTCAATGGAGGCCAAATAGCCACTATCACTACGCAGGGCCGAGTTATTAATATTGATTATAGCCAACGCGGGGATTTCTCTTTTACGACAAACAATAACAATAACGCGAAGGTATCATACAGCTATCTCCTTAAATGGGTGATATTTGAGTATACGGAAACGAGTATATCCGATATAAAATTAATAAAAGAGTCTATATACGGCTGGTGCCCACTTGTTTTTTTCGACGATGGTACAGCTAAGTTTTATAAGATACCTTTCAAATCACCTACCGAGTCAGAGATTCAGATCCAAAAGTCAATGCATTTCCCTGTCGAGGTAAAAAATATTATCGGAACACAGATCACAGGGCATGCGTTTTATATCCCGGCTAACGAGACAGAAGAAGTTTGTTACACATTTGACACGTCGCTTCTTACATGGGACACACGCTCGAATACATGGGATTACAGTTGTAGCGGCGGGGTTTTATTCTCTTCTGATTTCAGGACATTAGATGGAATGCATTTTGCGGGATCACCTGCAGGATGGAGTTCGTCTATCCAGGATGATCAAGGTAAATTAGTAACCGCTAATCATACTGGAACTCGTAACTGGGTTCAGATGTTTATTGAATCAATCCCGTATTTGGACGTAGGTTCATACCAGATAGAAGTTGATACGATCGCACTATCTGCTGGCACCGTTTTTTATTGTTGGTATGGCCCGTCTGGAGCTGAAAACCTTAACGCGATTGGTCATCATGACTTTACAATCGTAATCACAGAGCCAAGTCTGTTTGGTTTTGAGATCGCAAAATGGGATGATCCAGGTACGGCATTAATCGATAACCTCGTAATCCGAAAATTATGACAGACTTTAGTTTTATCGCGGACATAATAGAAAGACATCTGGAAAAATTAGGTAAGAGTATCGAAAAAGTATTAGTCGAGAAAAAAATTAGCAATACAGGTTTTTCAAAAGAATTTCTAATTGAAAAAACGGGAACGTCGGTGAAATTATTAGGGGCAAATTATCTTTATTACCTAGACAAAGGCCGCGGCCCTGGTAAGTTTCCTCCTGTTAATGTTTTGAAAGATTGGATAAAACAAAAATTAGGCGTCCCGGATTCTGAAATCAACAGTGCTGCTTATTTAATAGGTCGAAAAATAGCTAATGAAGGAACCGGAATTTATAAGGATAAATCTTTAGGTATACAGTTAGACATATTAGTGGACGCTATGATGAACGATATGTATAGAGAACTTGCAGAACAGGCTGCAATAAAAGCAATTTTATGGGATTAACAATCACATCACAGCCAATAGACGGAATTCATGCGGGGTTTATACCGCAACCTGTCGTTTTTAAACGGGAGGATGCGGTCATAACTTCTATTAATGCCAGCGCTTTTTATCCAACTAAGGTCGAAATCATTGTGCCTGCTTTATTTGCTGATTTATATGAAGATGATTATATCTACGTAAATTCAGGGCCTTTTGATTTTACTGCAAAAATTTTGTACATATATGACGGCCCTTATAAATCATATGCTTTAGATTATGACTATCCTGGTTATGGCAATTTAGGAGGGTTCTGTAATTATCTTAAAAATTACTATGTAGAAGTAAATACGCTCGTTACTGGAATTCCTAAACTAAGAGCAAATTTTTCTCCGGCGGGATATGCTACTATAGATTTATCGATCGTAAATGATTTAAACTCACAGGATTTTGATATATCAGCAAATCGTGTGATGACAGAAAGCCGTGTGCAGATAACTAATCCAACTTACCAGGCATTTTGGGAGGGAGGCTCCGGCTCGGCAACTCTAATCGTGTTAGATTGTATATTAGTATATGCGACTAATGAACCGGATCCAGATGTTGTTTTAAATGATTGTGATTCTCCGAAGCTGTATTATACCTATCCTAATCTTGTTATATTATCCTCTGAGACTGGAGCAACGCTAACCTACAACGAGCTTGACGAATTCGAAGCGACTATAACAACAGGATCATTAGGTACGCTCGCTGGTATAGGATTCATGCAGTTTCTATGGGCCGCTACAAAAACTGCTAATAGTCTTACGAAATTTATAGAATTCGTAACTAAAAAATTTGAACTTATCAGGCCCGCATCGATCGACGATGAAAACTACGAAGATCATGAATTCATGCTTGGCTGGTATGGTCGTGATGGAGCTTGGTATCAGATGCTTTTTACGGATTGGGAGGAAAATATAGATACTGATTCTGTTACGATTAATGAAACTGATGTAGAAACTATAGAGGCCCTCGTTACAAAAGAACAAAGAAAAATAAGATTACAGGCCGAAGAGCTTACATATAATGACTTGCAGGCTGTTTTGTCTGTATTAGTTGCAAAAAAAATAATAAGAATTTTCAAAGACGGGACAATAGAAAGGGTAAGTATAGTTTCAGGATCGGCAAAATATCGTAAATTTGCGGGGATGTATAATTTTGAATTCGATGTATTGTTGTATCAATTACCGTTACCCGTATAATGGAACTTATTATAAATGACACGGTTATAGACCTTGGAAACACAACGGTAACGACAAGCAAAAAACTTATCGATTTAGATAACCCTACAGACCGATTTATTCAGATCACAAATCAATTTACAATACCGGACACAAACGAGACACGGAAATTATTCTCATCTGCGCAACTTTTGAATACTGATTCGGAGGCTTTCGACGTGTATTATTCGGCGATCATAAGAGATGCAGGTATTCAGTTATTTAGAGGGAAGGGGATTCTTTCAGATTACAAGCCTGGAAGCGGGTTTAAGTTTCAGATCGTAGACAGTTCTAAGGATTTTTATAATGCCTTAAAAATAAAATTAAATGAAATCGCTTGGGATGATTGCGACGTATTCCTTACAATGAATAGCTATACTGATATTGGTATTGACACGCAGAGAGCTGTTAGTCAGTGCTGGACGTGGCCTGTCTATTGTTGTCATGAACAAATGATCGGGCAAAGAACGCAATTAGACCAAAACCAATCAGGATTGCGTTGGTCACGCCCTTCGTTTTATCTTATGTCCCTCTTGAATAGGGAAGTGAATCTTGTAGATACAGGTCAAGTATCTGGTTATTCGTGGGCTTTTGATATGACTACGACAGAAGGGTATCTGGCTATGACGGCTAATCACAAAGATTTCTTTTTCACATCATACCAGAAAACGTTGACTGGTACCATATCGGGATATATTACAAATTTGAATGCAAGTTATGATACGGCTGTTAATGTGACTCTTGCTTCTACAACGATCAACGTCGGATCGATGAAAACTAAATTCAGATTGAGGGGCGATGTTGCTTTGTCTTCCGATGTAACATTAACGGTATATGTCACGTATGACGGAGGCGAACAACAATCTAAACAGTATACTATAAGTCACGAAGATACTTATATAGATATTTCGACTGATGAATTTTCAAATGATGTATCTTCTACTGTTTCGTTCTATTTTTCAGGATCGATCACGCTTTCAGGCGTATTATTATATACGCTCGTGTCTGAAAAATCTGTCGATGATTATGTCTCGAATCCTTTTTTGAATATGAGAATTAAGGCACATGACAATCTGCCGGATTTGACATATTATGATATATTAAAGACATTTTGTCTGATTACCAATTCCGTTCCAGTTGTGGATCAGTTTACTAATGTATTGAGCTTAAAAAGATTAGACTTTTTGGAAAAAGGGAATACGATTGATTGGTCGGATAAATTCGTAAGAAAATCTGAAACCATATCGCCTGACTATGGTAAATTAGGTAAGCTAAATTATTTAAAATATGACAATGATAAGTTTGCGCCTACCTGGTTAGGCGAGGGTATATTTGAAGGATTAGCAGAATATTTACCTGAAAAAGCAGATTATTTTAAACTAGGATTTGGAGCCAGCCAGGACAAAAAATTTTATTTTTCTGGCGTATATTACGATATGGCATGCATACCTATTTACCGGGATGCTGTCTATATAGACGGTGAATTGCAAAGCCCTACTCATATGAGCAATGATATAAATATCAGGTTGTTAAATTTAGTTCCTGGTACGATCTATACAGCTAATTTTTTACCTATTAGGTTTGAAACTATAAAAGAGGCTTATTATAAAAATCTAACTGATTCGCTTTACAAGTCGCGGGTCATAGAGGTAGAATTTAATCTAAAGCGATTGGATTTTATAAATATAGACTTGACGGAGCAACTTATTTATATTGAGCAATTTGCGTCATTATTTATGATTTTGGAACTTAATAATTTCCGTGCCGGTTATTTGTGTACGGCTAAATTATTGAAATTCAGATAAATAAAAATGGCTAAAAGAAGCTCAATTTTTAACGATCTCAAAAAAGTTGATATAAACTTTAACTTAAAAGAAAATGGCAGATAAAACGGTAATAGTTGAAATTCAATATGATACAACACAGGCTGTAAAAAACCTGGAAAAATATACACAAACAGTACGTGAATCTAAAATTGAACAAAAATTTTTAGAGGAGCAAGTTAAAAAAGGCGAGATTTCTTTTAATGAATATTCTATCGAAATTGAAAAATCTAAACAAAGAGAATCACAAGCAAATACAGAACGAAAAAATACTATTAGACTTTTAGGAGCCGAAAAAGGAAGTATCAACGAGCTTAAGGCAGGTATCACGCAGCTTAAGGC
>Ga0115026_10000155_pt1 | contig 15281 bp, 17 predicted proteins | sample Mud_0915_D1_FD_83878 | JGI IMG/M metagenome (GOLD analysis project Ga0115026, IMG submission 83878) | Wetland microbial communities from Old Woman Creek Reserve in Ohio, USA - Mud_0915_D1 | ecosystem: Environmental > Aquatic > Freshwater > Wetlands > Sediment ...
CTGCCGGCCGCGCCGCTGCCGGCCGCTGACTTGCTGCGCGGTCTCGAGGCGCTTTGGCATCCCGGGATGGTGCTGTTCCTGATCGCGCTGTGGGCGATGGTGTTCCTGTTCTATGGACGCAGCGAGGTCACCGGCTCGCGGCTGTCGCTGTACGTCTGTCACGATCGTATCTAGGTCTTCACCGCGGAGGCGCAGAGGCGCGGAGTATTCAATAGAGCCTGTTTCAAAAATACACTAAACGCAGATTAACGCAGATTGATTCATGACGATGAACGCGAATGAATGCCTCATTCGGGTGAGGAATTCGTATTCATCTCTGTTCGTTATCTGCGTTTCAGGTGTTTTTGAGATAGCCTCCAGTTAGCTTGTGCCTTTCTCTGCGCCTCTGCGGTGAACAATAAATCATACTGTTCGCTTCCGCGCCGGACGCCGGCCGAACACTTCGGTATACTGCCACGCATGAAACTGCTGCTCGTCCGCCACGCCAAGGCCGAGGACCGCGAGGGTTTCGACGGTCCGGATGACGAGCGCCCGCTGACCGCCAACGGCCGCCAGAAGTTTCGCGCTGCCGCCAAGGGCCTGCGCAAGCTCGCGCCCGACATCAGCCTGCTCGCCACCAGCCCGCTGTTGCGTGCCCGCCAGACCGCCGAGGTGCTGGCGCGGGTGTTCGCCGCGCCCGGCATCGTCGAGCAGGACCTGCTGGCCCCGGGCGGATCACGCAAGGCGCTGCTCGGCTGGCTGGCGGAGCAGGCCGACGACGACGTAATCGCGCTCGTCGGCCACGAGCCGGATCTGTCCGAGCTCGCCACCTGCCTGCTCGCCAAGAGTGCGCATCCGCTGCTGGAGTTTCGCAAAGGCGCGGCGGCGCTCGTGCGTTTCGAAGGCCGCCCGGCCGCCGGGCATGGTGTGCTCGAGTGGTTGCTGCCGCCGGCGGTGTTGCGCCGGCTGGCCTGAAGCCATGGCCCGGGTGGGTCCGGCCCGCGGCGCGCGCGCCCAGCTGCGCGCCGCGACCCGGGCCGCGCGCCGCCTGGCCAAGGGGGCAGATGACCCGGATGTCCTGCACGATCTGCGCGTCGCGCTGCGACGGCTGCGCAGCCTGCTGCGGTTGCACCCGGCGCTGCTCGCGCGCGGCCGCCATGCCCATCGCCGACGCCTGAAGCGCCTGGCCCGCGCCACCAATGCCGCCCGCGATGCCGACGTTATGCTCGCGCTGCTCGGTCATTACCGGGCGGCGGCCGCCAGCGGGCTCGGTGAGGTAATTGCGCAGCAACGGACCCGTGCCTATGAGCGGGTGCGCGCCGAGGTGGTCCCCGGCCTGCTGGCGCTGGCCCCGCGCCTCGAGTCGGCGTTCCAACCATCGCGGCCGTCAGCGCTCGCCGTCGCCGAGGCGCGCCGCGCGGCTGGCGAGCGGGCCGGCGAACTGATCGAGCGGCTTACCGGGCAGCTCGCAGCCTTGTCCTCGCCGGACGATCACTCCGGGGTGCATGCGGCACGTATTACCGGCAAGCGCCTGCGCTACCTGCTGGAGCCGTGGACCGCGATCGAACCGGATGCCGCGTTGGCGGTAAAGCGGCTGAAGCGCTTCCAGGACGACAGTGGTGCGCTCTGCGACCGCTACCTGCTGCTCGACCGCGCGGCCGCAGCAGTGGCCGCCGCCGTCCGCCGGCGCGCGCTGGGCCCGGCACGCGGGCACCCCCAGGACAATGCCGCGGCGGCGCTTGCGGCGGCGATCGGGCGCGACATCGCCCGGCGCCACCGCGCGCTGCGGCGCGACTATGCTATGGAGAGCAGTGCATGGTTGCGGCCGATGCGCCGCTTCACCGGCCGCAAGCCGGTGGCGACGAAGCGAGGCGAGGGAGAATCCAGGTGAAGGCAGGTTCGATCACGGCCGCGTTGCGGCGTCCCTTGAGTACCGTTGCAGCCGTCGATCTCGGGTCGAACAGCTTTCACCTGATCGTTGCCCAGATCGCCGGCGGGGCGCTGCACGTCGTCGATCGGCTGCAGGAGATGGTGCGCCTCGGCGGCGGACTCGATGCCCGCGGCCGTTTGAGTGCCGCCGCGCGCCGGCGGGCTCTCGAGTGCCTGGCGCGCTTCGGTCAGCGCCTGCGCGGGCTGCCGCGCGGTGCGGTGCGCGCGGTCGGCACCAACACCCTGCGCCAGATGAAAGACGCCGCGTCGTTCCTGGCCGCGGCCGAACAGGCGCTCGGCCACCCGATCGAGATCATCGCCGGCCGCGAGGAGGCGCGCCTCATCTACCAGGGCATGGCCCAGTCCCGGCCTGACGACGGCCGGCGGCGGCTGGTGATCGACATCGGCGGCGGCAGCACCGAGCTCATCATCGGCGAGGGCCGCGAGGCGCTGGCCATGGAGAGCCTGCACATGGGCTGTGTGTCGATGAGCCGCGCCCACTTCGCCGACGCCATCACCGCCAAGGCCATGCGCCGCGCCGAGACCGCCGCGCGCCTCGAGCTGCGGCCGGTGGAGGAACAGTTCCGGCGTGGCTGGGAGGTGGCGATCGGCACCTCCGGCACGATCCGCGCGATCCGCTCGGTGGTGCGTGCCGAGGGCTGGGGCAACGGCGAGATCACCACGGCGGCGCTGGCGCGGCTGCGCGCGGCGCTGATCGATGCCCGCCGCGTCGGCAAGCTGGCGCTCGGTGGCCTGAGCCCGGAGCGCACCCCGGTGTTCCCCGGCGGGGTGGCGATCCTCAGTGCGGTGTTCGATGCGCTCGGACTGGAGCGGCTGCAGGTCGCCGACGGGGCACTGCGCGAGGGGTTGTTGTACGACCTGGTTGGGCGGCTCACCGACCAGGGTGTGCGCGAGCGCAGCGTCAACGGGTTGGCGGCACGTTTCCGCGCCGACGGCGTCCAGGCCGAGCGTGTCGCGGGCACCGCCGCCGAGTTTTTTCGCCAGCTCGCGCGCGCCTGGGTGCTGGACGGCGATGACGGGCGCATGCTCGGCTGGGCGGCGCGCTTGCACGAGATCGGGCTGGTGGTGGCGCACAACCAGTACCACAAGCACGGCGCCTACCTGGTGGCCAAGGCCGATCTGCCGGGGTTCAGCCTGCAGGAACAGCAGTTGCTGGCGACGCTGATCCGCGGCCACCGCCGCAAGTTTCCGGCGGAGGTCTTCGAGGTCCTGCCGGCCAGCGCCCGCCCCCGCGCGCGCCGCTTGTGCGTGCTGCTGCGCCTGGCGGTGCTGCTCAATCGCGCCCGCCACGACGTCGAACTGCGTGGCCTGCGGCTACGACCCGGCAAGCGTTCGCTCAAGCTCCAGTTCGGGCGCGGCTGGCTCAAACGTCATCCGCTGACCCAGGCCGATCTCGAACAGGAAGCGGAATGGCTGCGGGCGGCGGGGATACGGCTGGAAATCTCTTAAATTGGGTTTCAGGTTTCAAGTTCGCAGACCGGTGTTCGGCGCCTCGGATCGGGTGCCGGGCTTGCTGTTGAACTTGAGACTTGAAACTAGAAACTTGAAACTGATTTTCTAGGCTGACTCCGTCAATTCCTTGAGCAACTGTGCCTGCGCGCTGAACGGCTCGGCGCCGGCCGGCGCGAGGCGGGTGTAGCGGCCATCGGCATCGAGTACCCAAGCCTGGGTGTTGTCCTTGAGGCAGGCGTTGAGCGCCTCGCGTACCACGCGCTCCTGCAGCTTGCGGTTCTCGATCGGAAACGCCACCTCCACGCGCCGGAAGAAGTTGCGCTCCATCCAGTCGGCGCTGGCGCAGAACGCCTCGCCGCGGCCGGGCGCAATCTCGCCGCCGCCGTCGGCATCGCCGTTCAGGAACCAGTACACCCGGGTGTGCTCCAGGAACCGGCCGATGAGCGAGCGCACGCGGATGTTCTCGGACACGCCGGGGATGCCGGGACGCAGGCAGCAGATGCCGCGGATGATGAGGTCGATGCGCACCCCGGCGCCCGAGGCCTGGTACAGCGCCTGGATGATCTGCGGTTCGACCAGCGCATTGAGCTTGGCGACGATGCGCGCCGGTTTGCCCTGGCGGGCATTCTCGGCCTCGCGCGTGATGCGGCGCAGCAGTTCGGTGTGCAGTGTGAACGGCGAGTACAGCAGCTTGTTGAGGCGGCTGGCGCGACCGAGGCTGGTGAGCTGGCGGAATACCTTGGCGACATCCTCGCCGATCGCATCGTCGCAGGTGAGCAGGCCGAGTCGGTGTACACGCGCGCGGTGCGGGCGTGGTAGTTGCCGGTGCCGAGGTGCACGTAGTGGCGCAGCCGGTTGCGCTCGCGGCGCGTCACCAGGATCATCTTGGCGTGGGTCTTGTAGCCGACCACGCCGTACAGCACGTGCGCGCCGGCCTCCTGCAGCGCGGTCGCGAGGCTGATATTGGCCTCCTCGTCGAAGCGTGCGCGCAGCTCGATCACCACCGTCACTTCCTTGCCGGCGCGTGCCGCCTGCACCAGCGCGTCGACCAGCGCCGACTTGGCGCCGGTGCGGTACAGCGTCTGGCGGATCGCCAGCACGTTCGGGTCGGCAGCCGCCTGCTGCACGAACTCGATCACCGGGGCGAACGACTCGTACGGGTGATGCAGCAGCACGTCGCCCTGGCGGATGGTTTCGAACAGGTTCTTGGAGCGCACCAGCCGCTTCGGCAGGCCGGGGATGAAGGCCGGGTACACGAGATCCGGGCGGTCGATGAGGTCGGTGACCGCCATCAGCCGGTTGAGATTCACCGGGCCGTTGACCTGGTAGAGGTCCTCCGGCTGCAGTTCGAACTCGTGCAGCAGGTAGGCCGCCATGTCGGCCGGGCAGTTGTCGGCCACCTCGAGGCGCACAGTGTCGCCGTAGCGGCGCGCCAGCAGCTCGCCCTCGAGCGCGCGCTTGAGGTCGTGCGCCTCTTCGTCGTCCACGAACAGTTCGGAGTTGCGGGTGACGCGGAACTGGTAACAGCCGGTGACCTCCATGCCCGCGAACAGGTCGGCGACGTAGGCGTGGATGATGGAGGTCAGGAACACGAACTCGTGCGGCCCGCCGGCGCACTCCTTCGGCACCTGGATGATGCGCGGCAGCGCCCGCGGCGCCTGCACGATGGCGATGCCGCCGCGCCGGCCGAACGCGTCCTGGCCCTGCACGCTCACCAGGAAGTTGAGACTCTTGTTCTGGATGCGCGGGAACGGGTGTGCCGGGTCGAGACCCATCGGGGTGAGCATCGGCAGCAGCTCGGTCTCGAAGTAGCTGCGCACCCACTCGACCTGCGCCGGCGTCCATTCGCCGCGGCGCCGGAAGTGGATGCCCTCGCGCTCCAGCGCCGGCAGCAGGTCCTCGTTCAGCACCCGGTACTGCTCGTCGACCAGGCGGTGGGTCTCGACCGCGATCTGGCGCAGCAGCTCCTGGGGCGCGATGTTGTCCGGCCCGGCCTGGGTCGAGCCGCTGGCCACTTGCTCCTGCAGGCCGGCGACCCGGATCTCGAAGAACTCGTCGAGGTTGGTGCTGGAAATGCACAGGAACCGCAGCCGCTCCAGCAGCGGGGTGGCGGGGTTGCGCGCCTGGGCGAGCACGCGCCAGTTGAACGCGAGCAGGCTCAGCTCGCGGTTGATGAACAGCTCCGGTTCGCGCAGCGGTTCGTGGGGTTTGAGGTCGACGACGGCCATGGCGGTTCAGTAGCGGCGGCACGGGGCCCCGCAAATCCCGATGAGGGTAAACCAAGTCTATGACAAATACGTGGCGGCCGCCGGGACGGCCGACCGGGGTGGTCCGGTATTCCGGACTGACCGCCGTCTGCGGTGCAAGGGACGCCCGGCCGCATGGGGTAGCGTGACGGCGGGTGCGGGCAAGGGCAGCCGACGAGGGTGCGCGCCGCACCGCCCACCGGGGGTCGCCGGGGAAAAGCCAACCAGGCCGGTATGTCGTCATGCCGGCGAAAGCCGGCATCCAGAAGCCCTGCCGGAAGCCTGGATTCCGGTTTTCGCCGGTAATGACGAAAGCGACGAAATCGCAGTTGTTCGGGGCTTCCCCAGGGAACTTCTGATCAAGCCCCCGTTCGTGCTGAGCCTGTCGAAGCACGAACGAAAGAAGGCACGAAATCACGGGCCTGTGACGACCGCCCTTCGACAAGCCCAGGGCGAACGGCAGTTGTTCGGGCTTCCCTAGCGGCCGTAGCCGAGGATTTCCTTCTCGATCTGCTCGAGGCTGGTGTGGCGCACGTCCTTGCCCTTGACCAGGTAGATCACGTACTCGCAGATATTGCAGGCATGGTCGCCGATGCGCTCCAGGGCGCGCGCTGCCCACACTACGTTCAGGGTGCGGGAGATGGCGCGCGGATCCTCCATCATGTAGGTGATCATCTGGCGCATCACGCCTTCGTACTCGCGGTCCACCTGCTCATCCTCGCGCGCCACCCGCACCGCGGCCTCGACGTCGAGGCGGGCGAAGGCATCGAGCGCATCGCGCACCATGCCGCGCACGTGGTTGCCGAGCGCCTGGATCTCCATGTAGTTGTTCTTCGGCCGTTCTTCGCTCGCCAACCGGATCGCCATGTGGGCGATCTTTTCGGCCTCGTCGCCGATGCGCTCCAGGTCGGTGATGGTCTTGATGACCGCCACTACCAGCCGCAGGTCGCTGGCGGCTGGCTGGCGGCGGGCGATGATCTGGCTGCATTCCTCGTCGATCGACACTTCCATCTGGTTGACCTTGTAGTCAGCCGTGGCGACCGCGTCGGCGAGCGTGGTGTCGCCGTTCACCAGCGCGGTGATCGCGTGGTTGATCTGCTGTTCGACCAGCCCGCCCATCTGCAGCACGCGGGTGCGGATGTCCTCGAGCTCGGCGTTGTACTGGCGGGAGATGTGGGTGTGAATCGGTTCCATCGCGGGATCCTCAGGGGCCTCAGCCGTATCTGCCGGTGATGTAGTCTTCGGTCTGTTTCTTGGCCGGGTTGGTGAAGATCTGGTTGGTGTCGCCGAACTCCACCACCTCGCCGAGATACATGAATGCAGTATAGTCCGAGACGCGCGCCGCCTGTTGCATGTTGTGGGTGACGATGATGATGGTCACCCGTTCCTTGAGTTCGTGCACCAGTTCCTCGATGCGCGCGGTGGCGATCGGGTCGAGCGCCGAGGTCGGCTCGTCGAACAGCAGGATCTCCGGGTCGGTGGCCAGCGCCCGGGCGATGCACATGCGCTGCTGCTGGCCGCCGGACAGGTTGAAGGCCAGTTCGTGCAGCCGGTCCTTGACCTCGTCCCACAGCGCCGCCCCTTGCAGGGCCTGCTCGACCTTCTCGTCGATCTGGCTCTTGCGGCGCACGCCCCGCACCCGCAGGCCGTAGGCGACGTTCTCGTAGATCGACTTCGGGAACGGGTTGGGCTTCTGGAACACCATCGAGATGCGCATCCGCACCTCGATCGGATCGATCTTCGGCCCGATGATGTTCAGCCCGTCCGGCTGCAGCAGGATCTCGCCCTCGTAGCGGTTCAGGGCATAGAGGTCGTGCATGCGGTTGAAGCAGCGCAGGTAGGTGGTCTTGCCGCAGCCGGACGGCCCGATCAGCGCCGTCACCCGCTTGTCGGCGATGTCGAGGTTGATGTTCTTGAGCGCGTGCACCGTCCCGTAATAGAAGTTCAGATTGCGGACCACCGCCTTGAGCGGCAGGCGCCCCGCCGGCTCGACAGCCGGGCGGGTCAGGCGCTCGTCGCCCGCCGACGGGGGGTTCGGGACCGCTGGGGTCTTGAGTTCAGCCGACATGGTGGGTTCTCCTACCATTTGATGCGCTTGCGGAAGCGGTAACGGATGTAGATGGCGATGCCATTCATGACCAGGGTCATCATCAGCAGCACCAGGCCGGCGGCCGCGGCATTGAGATGGAATTCAGCCTGCGGGCGCGACACCCAGTTGAACATCTGGATCGGCATGACCGTGAACGGGTCCATCAGCCACTGGAACGACACGAACGGCGGCTCGGCCGACAGCGGCGGCGCCGGCAGGAACGCGATGAAGGTGAGCGCGCCGATGGTGATGAGCGGGGCGCTTTCCCCGATCGCGCGCGACAGCGCGATGATCACGCCGGTGAGGATGCCACCGGTCGAGTACGGCAGCACGTGGTCGCGCACCGTCTGCCACTTGGTGGCGCCGAGCGCGTACGAGGCCTCGCGGATCGGGCTCGGGATCGAGCGGATCGACTCGCGCGTGGCGATGATCACCATCGGCAGGATCAAGAGCGCCAGCGTCAGGCCGGCGGTCAGGATGCTCTGGCCGAAACCGAACTGGTAGACGAACAGGCCGAGCGCCATCAGGCCGTAGACGATCGACGGCACCGCCGCCAGGTTGGCGATGTTGATCTCGATCAGCACGGTGAACCAGTTCTTCGGGGCGTATTCTTCCAGGTACACGCCGGCCGCGACCCCGAGCGGCACGGCCGCCGAGGCGGTCACGATCATCACCAGCGTGGTGCCGACCCAGGCCGAGAGGATGCCGGCCTGGTCGGCGAAGCGCGACGGAAACTCGGTGAAGAACTGCCACGACAGCCGCGGCACGCCGTCGACCGCCAGGTCGAGGATCAGCGCGGTCAGCGTCACCAGCCCGACGAACAGGCCGATGAGGCCGACGACGGCAAAGATGCCGTCGTAGAACTTGTGCTTGGCGATAAGCCGCTTGATGTCTTCCATCAGTAGACCTCGCGGAACCGTTTGCGCAGCACGTAGCCGGCGATGTTGAACACCAGCGTCATCACCAGCAGTGTCAGGCCGGCGGCGAAGATCGTCTGGTAGCCGATGGTGCCGTGCGGCAGGTCGCCGAGCGACACCTGCACGATGTAGGCGGTGATGGTCTCGGCCGGCTCGCGCGGGTCCCAGGTGAAGTTCGGCTGCATGCCGGCGGCAATCGCCACCACCATGGTTTCGCCGATGGCGCGCGAGATGCCGAGGATGTAGGCGGCGGCGATGCCGGAGAACGCCGCCGGCACGATCACGCGCACCGAGGTCTGCAGCCGGGTCGCGCCCATGGCATACGAGCCCTCGCGCAGGTGCATCGGCACCGCCCGGATCGCATCCTCCGACACCGAGCTCACGTACGGGATGATCATGATGCCGATCACCAGGCCGGCCGACAGCATGTTGAAGCCGGGCAGCTCGGGCATCAGGATCTGCAGCAGCGGGGTGAGGAACAGCAGCGCAAAATAGCCGTACACCACGGTCGGCACCGCGCTCAGCAGCTCCATCACCGGCTTGATGATCTCGCGGGTGCGGTGGCTGGCGTACTCGCTGAGGTAGATGGCGGTGATGGTGCCGATCGGGATCGCCACGGTAAGCGCGATCGCGGTTGTGACCAGGGTGCCGGCGAGCAGCGGCAGGATGCCGTAGTGGGCGTCGTCGAACAGCGGGGTCCACTGGGTATCGGTGAGGAAGTCGACGATCGACACGTGTTCGAAGAACGCGGCCGATTCGTACACCAGCACGCCGACGATACCGAGGGTAATGACGACCGACGAGGAGGCGGCCAGCAGCAGGATCAGTTCGATCAGCCGTTCGCGCAGGTGGCGAATGCGGGAACGGGTTGAGGCCATCGTCAGGGTGGTCAAGGGGCTCTCCGCGAGGCGGGATCAATGCCGGTCCAAAGAACGCGCAACCCTAACAGCGGATTATGACAATAATGTTACAAACGGGTGTGCGCCAGCCGCTGCGCGGAATTTTCGGAAAAACAATGGCTTAAAAAAGAAGGGCGCCTTGCGGCGCCCTTCGTTACGGCAGTGTGGAGCAAGGTTACATCACGCTCTCGCGCTTCAGCAGTTCCTCGATCTTGATCCCGACCGCACCCTCGCCGGCGAACACCGTGCCGAGCTTCTTCTTGGCGAAGTGCTGCATGCTGGTGTTGTAGGCGCTCTGCGGCAGGGCGACGTACTTCACTTCCTTGGTAAAGGTGGCCGCGTTCTTGAGGTAGAACTCGACGAACTTCTTCACTTCCGGCTTGTCGGCTGACTTGGCGCTCACGTAGATGAAGATCGGGCGGGCCAGCGGCTGGTAAGTGCCGTTCTCGACCGTCTGGGCGGACGGCAGAATCGCGCCCTTGCCGCCGTCCACCGCCACGGCCTTGAGGCGCGAGGTGTTCTCGGCGTAGTAGGCGTAGCCGAAGTAGCCGAGCGCGTTCTTGTCCTGCGACACGCCCTGCACCAGCACGTTGTCGTCCTCGCTGGCGGTGAAGTCACCGCGCGACGCCTTCTCCTTGCCGTTCACCGCCTCGGTGAAGTAGTCGAAGGTGCCGGAATCGGCGCCCGGGCCATACAGCTTGATCGGGGCGTCCGGCCACTGCGGGTTCACCTGGTTCCACTTGGTGATCGTGCCCTGGGCCGCCGGCTCCCAGATCTTCTTGAGCTCGGCCACGGTCATCTTGGCGGCCCAGTCGTTCTTCGGGTTGATCACGACGGTGAGCGCATCATAGGCCACCGGGATTTCGATGTACTGGATGCCGGCGGCCTTGCAGGCCTCCATTTCGCTCTTCTTGATCGGGCGCGAGGCGTCCGAGATGTCGGTCTCGCCGCGGCAGAACTTCTTGAAGCCGCCGCCGGTGCCGGAGATGCCGACCGTGACGCGGGTCTTGCCGCGCTCGGCCTTCTGGAATTCCTCGGCCGCCGCTTCGGTGATCGGGAACACGGTGCTGGAGCCGTCGATCTTGATGATGCCGTCGGCACTCGCCGGGACCGGGGCGGTCGCCAAGCCGGCGCCCACGACGCCGGCGGTCGCAACCGCCAGCAGGGTACGCTTCAGATTCATGAAATATCCTCCAGTTGGGAGTACAGGGTTGTGGAGCAGGGCGTCTTTCTGACGGGCGCCACTATCACAGGCCAGTGTGACAGTTTCGTGAAGGTGGTGTGTCCGGGCGGTGACAGCTTCATTCCGGACCCGAATCGACTTTGCCGCAGGGCCTGGGTGCTGGCGACAAGCTATCTCCTTAGCAGTTTGTTGAAAAAGTCCCTCTCCCTTGAAAGGGGGAGAGGGAGCGTGTGCGAATTTCAACAAACTGTTGGAGCGCTGTGACGACTAGGCACAGCCCGGGTGTCCATCCGCCAGGATGACATACGCGGTCAGCGCATTTTCGGTCGTGTTCATCCCCCCCGCGGATATTCAGGTCATGTCCCCTGCCGCACGCGGAAGACGCGACCCCGACGGAGGCGGCCGGGGGCAAGAAAACAACGACTTGTCCTGTTCTAATCGCCGGAGCTGGCCAGATCCCTGGCGCTGATCACCCCGCCGCGCCGGGATTCGAACCGGGTGCCGAGACGGAAACCGCCCCACGCGGCGCCGGCCAGCACCAGCACGATCAGCCAGGCCGGCAGACCGGTCAGTCCGGCGAGGGTCTGGCCCGCCGGCCCCTTGCCGGTCTGGTATAGCGGCTGCAGCGAGTCGTAGGAAACGGCGAACACAAAGGTTCCAATCAGGATTCCGAGCATGAAGAGCAGGGCGTCGAGGCGGCCGGAGAACAGCGCGACCACGGACGTGCCAGGGCAGTATCCGCCGATCGCCAGCCCCGCGCCCAGCAGCGCGCCGCCCAGCGCCATGGCCCAGAAGAACATGGTCGGGACCTTCAGGGCCTCGAAGCGCAGCCAGCCGACGGCCTCGAACAGCCACAGCCCGGCCGCGGCCACCACGATGGCGACGAACATCACCCGGAACACGGTCCAGTCGCGCAGCGCGAACTGGGCGGTCAGCTTGCGCGGGCTGCTGAGTCCTGCCGACTCGATGAAATAGCCGAACAGCACGCCGGCCAGCACCACGATCCACATGCCGGAATTTTCGAGTGGGAAGTTCATTGCCAGATCCTCCGGGTCAGGGTCGACACCAGCAGGCCGGTGGCGAAGAAGGCGATCAGGAACACGAACGCCGCGACTGCCAGCACCGCGCCGCCCGACAGGCCGAGGCCGCTGGTGCAGCCGCCGGCGAGCGACGCGCCGAAGCCTGTGAGCGTACCGCCGGCCACCGCGTATCCCAGGCGTGGGCCCACGCCGGTGCGCGGTCCGCGCTCGATCCGGAAGCGAAAGCGCCGTGCGATGAGGCTGCCCGCCAGGGCGCCAATGGCCGCGCCAGCGAGCTCCCAGCTGAGCCATGTGTTCAGCGGATGAACCGCGCCCAGGTAGTTGCCGAGATACGAATTCATCTCGGTCCAATCGGGTGCCGCCGAGGCACCCAGCCACGCCAGTACACTGGTGAAGAAACCACTCGCGCCGAGGCCGTGCCCGGTGAACAGAAACATTGCCATCAGGGTCAGCCCCAGCCCCACACCGGCGGCCAGCGGTGGCAAGAAGTTCTGCGGTCTGCGTTCAGTCATGGTGTACCTCCTGTTGAGTGAGTCTGAAACACGAAAACCCGATTGATATTCCAACTATACATCCTGGCGGAGGTGCGTGGGCGACCGGACGGCATTCGCCGTTACCGGCGGGGACGCCCGGGCCGGATTCGTACCAGCCGCGCGTGCGGTTCACGATGTTCGCCACCGACAGCATCACCGGCACCTCGATCAGCACTCCGACCACGGTGGCCAGCGCCGCGCCCGACTGGAAGCCGAACAGGCTGATGGCGGCGGCCACCGCCAGCTCGAAGAAGTTGCTGGCGCCGATCAGCGCCGAGGGGCCGGCCACGCAGTGCGCAACGCCGAAACGCCGGTTGAGGAGATAGGCGAGGCCGGAGTTGAAATACACCTGGATCAGGATCGGCACCGCCAGCAGTGCGATGACGAGCGGCTGATCGATGATCTGCTCGCCCTGGAAGCCGAACAGCAGCACGAGCGTGGCGAGCAGCGCGGCCAGCGACGGAACGTGCAGGCGCGCGAGCGTGCGCTCCAGGGCCGCCGGCCCGCCGCGCTTCAGCAGTTGCGCGCGCCACGCCTGCGCGGCCACCACCGGGATCACGATGTACAGGCCGACCGACAGCAGCAGCGTGTCCCACGGCACGGTGATCGCCGACAGCCCGAGCAGCAGCCCCACGATCGGCGCGAACGCGAAGATCATAATCGTGTCGTTGAGCGCCACCTGAGTGAGGGTGAAGTTCGGCTCGCCGCCGGTGAGCCGGCTCCACACGAACACCATCGCGGTGCAGGGCGCGGCCGCGAGCAGGATCAGGCCGGCGATGTAGGAGTCGAGCTGTTCGGCCGGCAGCCACGGCGCGAACAGCTCGCGGACGAACAGCCACGCGAGCAGCGCCATCGAGAACGGCTTCACGCCCCAGTTGATGAACAGCGTCACGCCGATGCCCCTCCAGTGGCGGCGCACCTCGGCGAGGGCCCCGAAGTCCACCTTGAGCAGCATCGGGACGATCATGAGCCAGATCAGCACCGCCACCGCCAGGTTGACGCGCGCGACCTCGAGCCGCCCGATGGCCTGGAACGCTGCCGGCAGCAGCTGCCCGAGCCCGATGCCGGCCGCGATGCACAGGAACACCCACACCGTCAGGTAACGCTCGAAGAATCCGAGCCGCTGGCCGGAGGCCTGTCTGGCGGTGACTTCGCACTGGGCGCTCAACGCGCACTCCCTCCGACGGCCCGCCGGCCGCGCAGATCGTCGAGCAGGGCGCCCACACGCGCCTTGACCTCGTCACGGGTGGCGCGGAACTGCGCCATGATCTCGTGTTCGGTGCCCTTGGCCTTGGCCGGATCGGTGAGCGGCCAGTGAATCTTCTTGATGCCCGGCGGCAGCGCCGGGCAGTGCTCGTCGGCGTGGCCGCACACTGTCACCACCACGTCGGCGTTGCGGATCATGGCCTCGGTCACGCGTGTCGACTCCTGGCCGGAGATGTCGACCCCGGCCTCCTTCATCACTGCGATCGCACGCGGGTTCTTGCCGTGCGCCTCGATGCCGGCCGATTCGATCTCGGCGATGTCGCTGCCGAGATGCCTGGCCCAGCCCTCGGCCATCTGCGAGCGGCAGGAGTTGCCGGTACAAAGAAACAGGATGCGGGTCTTCGTCACTCGATCGTCTCCGGGGAGTTGCGGGGTTCGTTCGCGCCGCGGCGCCGGCGGCGCCGGCTCAGCCGAGCCAGTCTTCGACTTTCCTGCGGTCGGGCACGCTGCCCGTGTGTACGACCTTCCCGTCGACGACCACGCCCGGCGTCGACAGCACGCCGTGGGCCATGATGTCGGCGATGTCCTCGACCTTCTCCAGTTGCACCGCCACGCCCCTGGCCTTGGCGGTGTCCTCGATCAACTTGAGAGTGGCCTTGCAGTTGGCGCAGCCGGTGCCGAGTACCTTGATATGCTTCATGGCCGTTGTCCTCGCGCGGTCAGAACTTGTAGAAGTTCGTGTTGAGATAGGCGGTGAGGTCGTCGACGTCCTGCTCGGTCAGCGCCGGGTTGTAGTAATCGCCCCAGCGCGCCACCTCCTGGTGCAGGGCCTTGAGCGACTTGATCTTGCGGTCGGGCGAGGCGTACAGGCCGGTGCCGTGGCAGGGCAGGCACACCGAATGCAATTGTTCGCCGCGCGCGGCATCGCCGCGGGCCGGTTCGGTGCAGCCGGCCGTCGCGGCGAGCGCAAGCAGTGAGGCCGCTGCGGCGATGGTGCGGATCGAGTGCGCGCTCATGGCGCACCCCCGCGCAGCCGCAGGCGCTGACGATGTGGTTCGCACTGCAATACATCGACGCCGCGCTCGCGGGCACGGGCGTGCATCCGGTCGCGGTGGGCCTGGCGCACGGCGGCGTGCTCCTGCGGGGTGCGCGCCGCGCGCATGCTCGCGCGGTACGCCTCGCGCTCCGCCGGGGTCATCAGGTCGGCGCAATAGATCAGCTCGCGCGGCTCAGCGGCGGGCGGCTGGCCCGGTTGTTGTGCCGCGGCCGGGAACGCTCCCAGCGCGGCCACGGCAAGGCCCACCATCACGATCATTCGTCCATTCACGCCAATATCCTCAATTGGTTGAACAGCAGCCCGACCACCACGAACGCGCTGGCCAGATAGCTGGCGTACACCCCGAGCAGCGGCCAGCGCACCACCTTGCGCAGGATGATCATCTCCGGCAGCGACAGCGCCGTGACCGCCATCATGAACGCCAGCACCGTGCCGAGCGGCACGCCCTTGCCGAGCAGCACCTCGGCGATCGGGATGATGCCGACCGCGTCCGAGTACAGCGGTACACCGACCAGCACCGCGCCGAGCACCGACAGGAACCCGCCATCACCGGCGATGCGCGCCACGAAGTCCTGCGGCACGTAGCCGTGAATGACGGCGCCGACGCCGACACCGATCAGCACGAACTTCCAGATGCGCCCGACGATCGCCTTCACCTGGCCGACCGCGTAGTCGTGCCGGCCGCGCAGGGAGACGTCCGGCGCCTCGCGCGGCGTCTCGCCGACCTGGA
>Ga0115026_10000157_pt1 | contig 15241 bp, 16 predicted proteins | sample Mud_0915_D1_FD_83878 | JGI IMG/M metagenome (GOLD analysis project Ga0115026, IMG submission 83878) | Wetland microbial communities from Old Woman Creek Reserve in Ohio, USA - Mud_0915_D1 | ecosystem: Environmental > Aquatic > Freshwater > Wetlands > Sediment ...
CCTCCAAAAAAATCCAGTGACCCCCCCCCCCCCAAAAAAATCCCAGTGGCAGCCGAGTGGTAGTCCAGTGGCCGCCGAGTGGCATTCATTTTCCCGCCGCCTAGTATGGAGTGCGACGCGATTGATGATGGCATTTCGCTCACGTCGCTCTTCTCCAAGTCGCCGCAGTGGCAGGCGCCGGCGCGTGGCTCGGGGGCGATTGGGAACTGGTGTCGTCTGCCGCCGAGCGTCGAGCAGCGCCTGCGCAGCGGCTGTGCCAAGGCGGCGGGCGTGCAATTCTTTCCCGGCGTCCAGCTGCGGCGTCTCATTTATCCGCGGTCGCTGGAGCAATTCCATGGTACCTGAGCCTTTGTGAGCGACCCCGATGGCCACGTTTTTCGCCTGGAGCCACCCGACCCGATGACCGACCGCTGGCATCCCTACTGCATGACGGCGCGCCTGTTTGGGACGCCCACGTCGCGGATGCCGGGCCTCCTGCGGCACGTCACCTATGACATTTACGCCGTGCCGCGGCGGTCGCACCACAATGGCGAGATGGAGCACGTCATCGTGCAGGCCATCCCTATCGGCGTCGACCGCGCCCAGCTCAAGTTTCCGAGTCCCGGCCTGTTGGCGACCGAGGCCTGGACCGTCGACGAGCGCTACGAAATTGTGGACCTGCTCTCGGCCGCCACGGCCAGCGACGGCGACGAACCGCTGCTGCGGCTGCTGCGCGCACCCCTCCTCTTCTACATTTGGCCACAGGCGGCCCTCCTCGCCCTCAAACTCGACCGCTTCCTCCAGCTCGCCGACGCCATTGAATGGGGCTCGGTGGCGCTCGCGACGCTCGCCTTTCCCTGGTCGGTGGCGGCCACCAAGGGCGGCGCCGATGGTGCACCGGCCATTGACAGTCAGCAGCTGTGCACCCTCGAAACGCTGCTCGACTGCGACGACCAGGACACGATGCTGCGCGAGGCCATGCTCGTCGAAGTCGTCGGCGGCGCGCTAGATGAGAGCCGCGACCAGGGACACACGTACGCGCCCGCCGCCGCCATCCCGGAGCTCTACCTGCGGCACGTGGGCCGGCGCCGCCGCCACGCCTTTAACGTGCGCCACATTTTCGCCCTCCGCCGCCAACTCAAGACGCCGCCGGATTTGCCAACGGCCGCACAGCTCGGCGAAATGCTGCGCGACCTCGGCGTCTTGGCGCTCGCCGACAAATTCACCGCCATTAAGCGCGCGATCGAGGGCGCGCAGCCCATCATCTACGGCGGCGACGACTACATTGCGCATACGCGCGTCCTCGCCTTTCTCAATCGCATCGCGCAGCACCAGTGGCGCCGCCACGTGCACGCCGCCAACTGCGTCAACGAGGAGGACGTGATCGCCTGTATTGAGGCGAAGCGGCCGGGGCCCCTCCACTTTAGCAGCCCCGACTTCCAGGACGCCTACGCGCGCCTCGATGTGTACCAGCGCCGCGCCGTCCATCGCGCCGTCCTCGAACCCATTAGCGTCATTAGTGGGCCACCGGGCACCGGCAAGACCGACACCCTCAAGGCGCTCGTCTATCTGTTTGGCGGCGTCTGGCGGCCGGGGGGCTGCATGCCGCTGGCGCCGTACGGTCGCATTGTGGAAAATCTGCGCCAGCGACTGGGGCGCGCCGAAACGTTCCACCGCGCCCGCGGCATCCATCGCACCGCCACGCCCGAGTCCATGCTGCCGACGATGACGACGCTGCTCATTGACGAAGGCGGCCTGGTCACCTATGGCCACCTGTTGCTGGGACTGGGCCGCACGGGCTACCTGCGCGGCATTGCGCGCATCGTCATCACGGGCGATCCCGACCAGATGGACGCCATTGGCGCGGGCGCCTTTTTCGACAGTCTCGTCGAGCGCTTCCGCGACGCTGAAGCCGCGTGCGGGCGACCGCGCTACACGGAGCTGGCCATCCCGCATCGCTTCCTCAGCGGCGCCGAGACGAGCGAGGGGGCGCGCGCCGGCGGCCGCCCACGCCTCGACGAAGACATGGCCATCCACTGGAACATGAAAGTGGTGCTCGAGCGCCGCCGCGACGCAACGACCGGCTTCGCCGATCTCGTCTACAGCAGCGATCTGAGTCGGCGCGACGCGCGCCTCATCATCCAGGCGCTGCGGCCGGCGGCGTTGGCGGGCGTCGTGGCGCGCCTGATTACGCACACCCTGGACGGCGTGGAGTTGCCGCCGCCGGGTCGGGCGCGGGCGCTGCTCTACGCCAACTGCGGCATGCAGATGATCACGCAGCGCCACCGCGACTGCGCCCTCCTCAACCGCATCGTCTACGATTTTTTGTTTGGCGCGGCGGGCACCGCGGGCGTGGCGCATCCCCCGCTGCGCGTCGGCGAGCGCGTCAGTTTCCGGCGGAACCGCTACTTTGGCAGCGACGACGGCGACGACGACGACGATGACGCCGGCGCCAACAACGCCGACGGCATGGACAGCGACGACGTGTTCAATGGCAAAATCAAAACGCTGACGCGCATCACGGACGTGCACGAGCCATCGCGGCGCGTTCTCGGCGAGCACGACCACGTGACGGCGCGCCGCCTGGGGCCCGCCAACACAACGGCGCGGATGCTCGAATTTGCCGACGCCGAAAAGGAGGGCGAGCTGACGCGGCTGAATCTGAGCCGCGACTATACGCCCGAGAATCTGGTGCGCGCCTACTGCATCACCTCCAAGAAGATGCAGGGCAGCGAAGCGCCCATTGTTGTCAACTATCTGACGCCCGGCGGCGGCGCGCCTGGGGAGGAAACAACGGCGCTGGCAACGACGCTGACGCGCGAAGAACTCTACACGAACATGACGCGCGCCAAGCGGCGCTTCGTCCTGCTGGTGCCCCTCGGCCAGCCCAACGACTTTACGCTCATGACGGCGCTCGACGACGTTATTGCGCGCCGCACGCCCGCCCCACGCAACTCGCTGGCCGACAAACTCGCCGGCCCCGCCACCCCGGGCCCCGCCAATTGAAATTTACTGACTCAATGTGACATAGAGGGCGGCGGGGACGGGGCGCGTGGGCGTCGCGCAGTGGCGTGGTGTTTATTGTCCCGGTCGTGTGATGCGGCGCCGTCGGGAAGAGGAGCCACCGAATGAGGCGAAGAAGGCACGCACGGCGTCGGCGGCCCCACCGGCGCTGTTGCTGAATCTCCTCTGGCCCATTTTCACAGATTTCGGCGCCATTGACGGCGGCGACCGCCTCGACGCGGACGCTCGAACGGCGCGCAACCGCGCCATGGTCCCGGCCTTTTTGGCGGCGATCCGCGCGTCGCCGAATATCGCGTCCATTGGGCGGGCATTGGGCGCGACCGCCGCCGAGATGGACGACCTGGCTCGTGGCAAGGAGGTGTCGGCAGCGACGGCGCAGATGCTGGAAGACGTCGTCGGCTTTGTCTGCGATTTTCGGACGCGCCTGCGCCCACATGAGCTGAGCCGCGTGGGCTACGTCCTGGCCGATATGGTGCGCGCCGGGCGGATTGCGGGTCGCGCCCGCTGGGCGCTGGTCACCGACATGGCGACGCGCCTCAATCGCATCATGGGCATGGTGGCGTTTGAGCACTACTTGGGCGAGCCCGTCGCGACGATTAGCGACACGGCGGACGGCAGCGGCGAGACCAGTGAGCGGATGACACTCGGGGCGAGCTGGGGCCCCGGCCTGCGGGCCACGCTCGCGGAGAACCGCTCGACGCTCGTGCCTCTCTTTGTCAATGCGCTCAATCTCACCCATGCGGCGCCCACAAATCCGACGGAGCCCACCCTCTTCCTCACGGCGACCTACCACGAGGTGAATCTCCCGGATAGCCTCGATATTAACGTCGTGTTTGGCGGGGCCATGGAGGACGATATGGTGCCGCCCTGCATGATGCTCTCGACGGTGACGATTCCGAGGCAGTCGCTCCTCCATGGCGGCGGAACACATAATCTGCCCTTTGAAATCGTGCGCTATGCGGAGCCCGCCGCCGGCCCCCCGGCCCAACGCATTGTATTTGCCCATGGCTATCTGCGCGTCGCCTGGCGGCCGCGGGCCAGCCAGCTGACGATTGACCTCCATCTCGTCGACTGCGACCTCGACTCGATGCTGGCGGCATTTTCCGACTATAGGCATCCGGCCCAGATCGAGCGCCTGGTGGATTCCACGGCCGGGCGCCTGTTCGACGCCCTCGCCGATCTCTTTGTGCTCCTGGGCGGCGACGATGTAGACGCGGAGCGCACGGAGGATGACGAGGAGGACGACGACGAGGACCCCGTCGTTCGCATTGGCCCCGACGACGGCAACTTTCACATCCAAGACAGCGGCCAAATGTCCGAGCCCAATGTCCAGTATGGCGAGCTCATTGCCTCGCTGCGCCTCCTTCGCTATGGGCGGCCGATGTATCACATGCTGAACGATCTCCTGTCGCCGCCCGACGACGCGGACATTCGCTTGCTCTACGCCATCTTTGGCCGCCGCCCCGCTCCCGCCGCACCCGAAAAAGAGGAAAAGGAGGAAAAGGGGGGCATGCGCGCGCGTTACGCCGTATCCTATCTGCAATGCGCCGCCTGTCGCTCCGAGCGCGCCACCGTCGTCGCCGTCAATCCCGCCACTCACCAAGGCTTTTGCGCCCCCTGCGCCGCAAAGTAACACTATGACATTCGCGCCTATTTTACATGCGTCTCATCCCATGGGAGTGGGTGGGCGGTGGCTAGACGCCGGGAACAGACGCAGTCGGGGACACTGGCCACATGCGTCGTCGCCAATCCTTGCCGCCCCGACGCGAGCGGGTGAAGCGGCCGCGCCTAGGCCTGCCGCCGCCACCGCCGTCGAACGACATGCTCCGGTTGTTGCCCGAGCTGATGGGGCCCATTATTGGCCTGCTCGGCAGCGGCGCGGATGGTAAAAACTTTTTCACGGTCCTGTCGCGGAATCGAGCGATGGCCGTCACGTTGCTGCGTACCTTGCAGCAGCAGGCGCGCGACATGTTTCGTCTGACGGCAGAGGAGCAAGCCGAGGTGGATGCGGGCCAGCTCTCGGTGCAGACGGCGGATATGGTGCGCGATGCGGCCATCTTCATCGCCGATTTTCAGCAACGCGCGAATCCCGGCGCCATGAGCCGCATCGGCTATGAAGTCATCAAGATGTTGAGCGATGGCTTGATCACGGGCTGGACGCGCTGGAACGTGGCCTACCGGTATGCGAGCCAATTCAATCGCTTGCTGGGCATGGTCACGTTTACCCAGCTCTTCTGGGACTGCCAGGCCAACATACGGGCGCCCCTTGCGGCGCCTCAACATCAGATGGAGATGGATATGTCCATTAAGTGGGGTCGGAACATCCAGACCACCCTGGATGCGGTTCCGGCGTTTCTCTTTGTCAATTCGCTCAATCTGAGCAAGGCTGCGCCACCCGTCGGCAGCAACTCCAACCCACGCATTACACTCGCCTCCTCTACATTGCCCGTTGGGTTACCTCCTGTGGATGGCGTCCTGCTGGACATGGCGTTTGGTGGGTACGCGGCACCGCGACGACAAGGGACGCATCTGCAATTGCCGCCAAGGTGGGTTTCGCGGGCCCGCTTTGATAAGGAGTTGCCCGTTAGCCTCGAGGTGGTCGATCCGACACGCCGTGCCAACCCCGCGGCCGCTGACGTGGCCCTCGTTCGCGGCACGGTATGTGTCACGCAGGCAGAGGAGGGCTTCATCGTGGTGAACTTCGCCATCACCGAGTGCAATCTCGACGCCCTGGTGGCCGTATTTGCTGATATCGTCCATGCCGGATTGATGACCGAGTATAATGTGGGCGAGACGTACCCACTGGGCGTGCTCCGCCGCGTTCACGAGCAATTGATCAATCCCGATGGGAGACCATGGCCTGGCAGCGACGAGAGCGAGGATAGTGGCGATTACTGGGACGGCTCGCCGGCATTTTTGAGCGTGGACCACGCCGCCACCTATGGCGTTCACGACGTGGGACAGACCGAGGAGGCGGATGCGGCTACGGGCCGCCGCCTAGCACTATCCCGTGTGCTCCGGCTCTTTGGCCCGGTCGCCCGGTATCTCTCTAAATGTAAGCGAGATTATGCCGACATGGTCATCGTGCGCGACATGCTCTTCGGGCGGCCCGCAGCTCCCGAGCCCACGGCGACACCGCAGCCGCCGCCACCGCCCCTCCAACATCACCACCTGCAGTGCGCCAGCTGCCGCGCCGAACGGGCCATCCTCGTCGCCGTCGACCCCGAAACGCACGAGAGCTTCTGCGCCACCTGCGCGCCAGGCACCTAGATGTCCGAGGATAATAAAGACATTCACCATCGCCCATTTTTCCTTTTTGGGGGGCGGGTGCGGCAGATGCGCTGCGATCAGTCGTTCCAGCACGGATGCGTTTCCTGGGGATTAGCGCCGTCTTGGCCCTGCTGTTGTGTGCGGTCGCCCTCGGCGCGACCGAGTCGGATTCCTACGTGCCCGAGATGCACCGCGACGGTCTCTCCTATGTGTTCAACGTCTTCAACGCGCTCGTCGATCAGCGCACCACGTCCTACCGCGCGCGCATCATGCAGAATGTCGTCGCCAACAACCAGACCGCGACTGCCATCCTGATTGGCGAGCTCGCCGCCGACATTGAGACGGCGTTTGCGCGCTTCGCCGAGCCCGAGCTCGTGCAGACCGATCGCGTCTGGGACTCCGTCGGCATTCCGCCCGCCCTCGTCTACGCCATGAACATCCTCGTTCCTGGCAGCGATTTCGCCACCACGGGCGTCATCTCCGGTAACGGCCTCCAGACGGTCTCGCTCGCGCTCGCCAAGTACCTCGTCATGAACATGTACCTCGGCCAGTACCAGACCTTTGGGCCCCTCGTCTTCTTCCGCACGGGCGACAATGCCTTCCGCGTGTGGTGCCACGTGCACACGGTCGTCGAGCGCCTCGCCATCGTCAACGTCAGCGGCGTGGTTGGGATGCAGCCCCTCATCATCGATTACTATGGCGAGAAGGTTTGCCACATTTCCATTTATACACGAACGGAATTTGCTTTTCTGCTGATATTGGTTGATCCATGTGTTCGTTGCTCTACACCACCAAAAGCAACGTCCCTTTGCGCATATTTCCGTTTCACCGCCTGAGATCTGATACCTACGGTAGGTCCACGACTACGTGTTCACCCGCAACAAGTACATGCTCACCCGTATCGTCAATGGCGTGCGCTACACGTTTGTGCGCGTCCAGAAGCCCAACAGCCTGTCCCTCGTGAGCAACCTCGCGCCGCTCGCCGCCGTCTTTGAGGACCACCAGACCACCGTGGCGCCCGTCCTCCCCGCCGACATCTTCGACTGGGATCAGGTGGCCGCCTAATACCGCTCCACCCTCTGTCCTCTCTGTATCATTATATCTACTTTTATTGCCGAGGGTAGTGTCATAGGCCCACGGAGGTCGCCCAGGCTTGCCACGCCGGTTCGTCAAAGTCGTAACATGACGTCAGCGTCCAAACGTTGGCGCGGCGCCGTCCGTCGACCACGGCGACTACGGCACCGTTATTGTCGGCGTGATTGAGTGCGTCTGCGCGATCCACGTGCCAATGCCGCGGCGAGAACGCATTACCAGTTGACCGACAGACGTAGAGCCAGTACGATCGCGAGACGCCCATGTCCTCGAGTCGGCGTTCATCGCTTTCCACTAGGATGGGCGTTAGTACCCCCCATGCGAAAAGGACAAACCATCACGATTCGTGTCACTATCGAGGCGTGGTTGCCAGTTCTCCAACCAAGTCACCGTGTTAAGATAGCCGCTTGTCCGCGCAGTGTGGGTGACCGCGGCGAGCACCTCTGGGAATGTTGCGCGATCAAATGCCGCTGCGGCCAGGTAGCGAACGAATGTATGACATGGACATCCGCGCGGAATGGGACCACACGCATAGCACCCGCTCGGCGTTGGAAAATCTTTCAGATGCTTGCAAATATGCGCCACGCGGACGGAAACATTGCATTCCATGTACGCATTAATCAGTACCAACATGTTGTAGCGCCACGGGCCCGTGTGGGTCGAGTTAGCCATACAATAAATGCTGTCACCCCATGTCCACCGGAGCCAGGCGGGCGCAATGGGGCAGCCATCGCGCGGCATGTCCCGGTGCTCTGCAAACCAGCGGATGATGGCATATCGATGCCCTGTCCCTCCGCTGTGCCAGTGTTGTGGGTCGCGCCACTCCATGGCCAGGTAGGGCGCATAGAGCGCGCGCAGCGTTTTGCACGTCATGGACAGGACAAAGACGCCCATGAATCCGAGCATCGCGTCCTCTGTCATGAGCAGGTGCAGCTCCGGCAGCAGGTCCATAAAGGAGTCGAGCGCGACAACATCCTGTTCGTGCAACAGATTGACGATGGGCTGGCGTGCCATCGCGTCAGAGGGACAAGGTGCGAGTGATCGGGGTTGCGCCGCTGGACACAAATGGCGCGCGCGTTTGTCGGTATCTTCGACTCTGGGATCTAGTTGCCGCCTAGCCGCCTGTACATGTGTAATATATCACCCTTTATTTGCACGACACAGTGTCCAGGTCCAATGTGAATTTTAGGAGCAGGGTATAGGGGGCCGCGTCGGCGTCCAGCGTTCCAGCGACCAGGCGGTAGTGGCGCGCGCATGGCCCGAGCTGGTGAATAACATCCATGTCAACGAACTTGTTCGGGTCTACTAAGGGGTCGGCAATTATCATAGGGTCGATGAAAACGATGATTTCCGCCACCGACGGCAACGTTTGACAGTCGCGATCACACGGTGCGGCAATGTGCACGCGCCGCGACTCCCATGTATCTGGTGCTTTCAGCGGCGGGAGGCTATCCCACGTCCGAGTAGGCACATTTGGAAGGAGTACACCGCGCATATGTCACAAACAACTGATCGGGCATAGTCTGTATTAATTGCACATGTGCGCCCACGCAATTCGGACACTGTCATCCATTCAACATTTACAATGCGTCTTGCTCGGCGAGCCACTCGCGCCAGTGGGGCTCCATGTCGTAGCTGGTCCAGCACGCCTCAATGTAATAACGGATATTCTCCGCGGCGCGTCCGTCGACCGCCACGTAGTGCATTTCATCCTGACGGTTGCGCCATACGACGGTCGCGTTCTGTATGTCCTTTAGGATCCAGTCGCGATCGGTGACCCATGTGCCGCCGCGGTCAGCTGGGTCGGGGACGATGGCGGGGTCGCAGTTGCTGACGACGTAGCACCAGTACTTGCGAGGCACACTGCGCATGACGAGGTCGCGTTCGGATGCCTCGAAGCGCGCAATCTGGCTGCATTTCATTTCAGCGCGCACGCTGGCACAGTCGGCGTCCGTCGGAAGTGCTTGGTCTTGGGCCATTGTGTCGAAGAGTGATCGGCGGCGGCGGCGCACAGTGGTCAATATAGATAGTACTAACAACACCTCCTGTGAGTCTTTTTATTTCGAAATATCACTGAAAGACGAGGTCCTTGCTCGTAATGGGTCCACGGCAGATGGGACATTTGTCGCTCGCCAGCTCGCCACACCCCTCGCAGAGGCAGAGATGACGGCACGGCTGCACGAGAAGGCGGACGGGGCGGTCGAGGCAGATGACACACGTTGCGACCTGGGCGGCATCGGGCAGCGGCCTGGCCTTGTGGCACCGGAAGCACGCGGTGCGCGACGCAAAGTTGTGGACGTTGCACGACGCGCAGTCCCAGTCGCCGCTCTTGACCTCCACGCGCGCCTTCTTCTCCGCGGGCTCGCCCTCGGCGGGGCCATCCGCAGCGCGTTTCGCCTGCGGCGGTTGCCCACGCAGTGTACCACACTGGCGACACTTGGCGTTGCTCGCATATTGGTGGTCGCCGCAGCCACCGCAGCGCCAGTCGCCGGCCTTCCAGCCCGGTTCGAGACCGCCGCTCGCGGTCGCCACCTTGGTGTACGCCACAGGCTTCCGCTTGCCACAGCGACATTCATTCTTGCTGGCAAACACGTGGTTTCCGCAGTCTGGGCAGAGCCAGTCGCCGCCGTTCTTCTCCGACCGGGCGGCATTCACGGGACACTCGTTGGTGCAATGCCCCTTGGCGTGGCAGAGGTAGCAGGTGCCGCGCGCCGTATCGACCATCTTGCTTAGGACGCGTTTCTCCGTCTCGTCGAGGACGGGCGTGCAAAAGGTGCCGCCGCGGACCATGTCCACGCCGTGCTGGGCCATGAGTTCGATGACGCGCGCGTCCTCGTCGGTTGACCTGGCATTCGCAAGTACACTTTCCACCTCCTGCACGGCGTAACGCTTGGTCCACTCGGCACCACGACCCTCGCGGTGCTCGGCCAGGCGCAGCTCGAGCTTTTCTTGGTTCTCAGCACGACCCACGTAGCGGTGACCGCCGGCCAGCAACAGCGTGTAGATGAGCATCGAAGAAGAAGAAGAAGTGACGAGGGCGGGGGTGGGCGCGCACTGCCACATGTGCACTAATGTCAGTCTTCTTCGTCTGGGTGATGAGTACCTCCGGGTGGCTCCGAAAGAAACGCAAGTGGATTGCGTCGGACAGTGCGCGCGCTCTTCGACACTCGCTTCGTCGCCAAACTCTCGACAGAGGGGAAACTCGGCCAACCGCGGTTTATTGAGTATCGCGATGATTGGCTCCGTCTCGTGTGGGTGGGACACGGCGCAGTGTCCACGTCGCTCGTGATCACCCCGACACACTACGAACTCTACGACCAAGACGGCTTCCAGCTACTTAAAACCACGGACTGCAGTGGCTCTTGGCCATTTCGATAAAATAGACGACGGACAGCACGTCATATCACATGTGTTGTGCGGGGACACAAAATGTGTCATCAGGCGATGATACGTCGTCGTTCACCATACCATCACAATGAAGCGTGCTTCTTCGGTAGATGAAGCAATCGTTGTCGGCCGTCGTGACGCGGTACAGGAAGAGGAGGAGGACACGCCACCTGTCATGCGCCGTCTCTTTAATGGCCGCGGCCCGGTGATGCCGCTCTCCACCGAACATAAAGGGGGTAATAATGTCTTAACCATCAACAGACGGTCGTATTGTCGCGTAAGGCTCGTTATAATCATCCGTGCCATCTCATCGTGTTATGTTCTTCAGCCCGATGAGCGGTGCGAGTCCCGCGTCCGTGATCGTCTCATTGTCGGTGAGATTGAGCGAGGTCAGGTGGATGAGTGACACGAGTCCCGCGTCGGTGATCGTCCTATTCCAGGAGAGATTGAGCGAGGTCAGCTGGATGAGTGACAAGCCGGCCGCGACCTGTGCAGCATGTCTGTCGTGGTATACGTGGATACTACCGCGCGCGTTTATTGTTCAGATTTCAGATAGTTCTTTAACAAACTCTGCTGCCTCGGTGGGCGATACGTCCTCAAATTCGCAGTATTCTTGATAGCCATGGTTGTTGCCGCGCAGCCAGATCTTAATATTCACGTGCTCGTCACTGCGTCCCCTGAATACGTCGACGCGAGTAACGGCAGCGGTTGCGATACATCCGTGCTTATATCGTGTGATCCACTTGCCATTGGGCGAGATCTTGGGCACGGTGCTTACGGCGCTCACGGCGCGAGAGACGCCCGATCCCATTGGTGACAACTGAGCACGCAGTGCCATTTATATACACACACCACCGCCACTCACTCCACATGTCAGAGCAGGACCCGACGACGGCGCGCCAGCGTGTCCAGTGCCTCCTGGACGTGTCGGGCCAGTTGGCGGCACGGCTTGATGCACAAGGATGCTACAAACGTCGCCCATGGTGGATACCCCATGACGTATTTCGGGGGCTGACCCGCAACGAGCCAGCCAGCTGCCGCACTCTCCGCTGGGAACTCGGTCGATCGATCAATCTCGCCCAGAGTTACCACTGGGCTTGCCTGGACGAGAAGAATTGGGACAGGACGCTGGAGTGCGACGAAATGCTACCCATATTGGAGGTGACGACACGACATGAATTCCCCAACTGTGTGCCCTGTCAAACCGACCATAAATAATAATACATTGGCAACATGTGTCACATATTGTCCCCATGTTCAATGTAGGCGCTGCAGCGTCGCGTAGTTGCCCCGCTGGACCCAGAGGTAGAGTGATTGGAGTGCGTACGGTGCCAGGGCCGTCTCAATCGCCGCGGGTGAGCGCCGCGTCGTCAGATGGAGGCGAGAGGGCCAGTCCGCCACGGGTTTAAAGAGCATAGTAGACTCCATGTCGCCGTGCGCAGCCAACACCGTCTGTACCGCATGACCGTCACGCAAACAAACGAGATAGCTCTCCAGGCGCGTCATGGACATGGTCGGCGAGTGAAAACTAACGATTTAAACCCGTCCCCTGGGAAAAGGAAGGGGGGGGGGGGTACCAATTTTTGAGGCCCCCTCCCTTTTCTCCTTTCCATCTTGCGCTTGTCGCGTTGCGCTCGTCGCCTTGCGATAATGGAGCGGAAATTGAGTCGCCAATGGACGCGCTGGCTGCGGACGGGGTTGGACAAACTGAAAGGCATTGGGCCCAATCCCTTGGCCGGTGGCGGTGCGCTGGCGGCGCTGCTGTCTCGCGCGTATCCCATGGGCGTTGCCACGGAGATGCCACTGACACACTATCAGACGCTGTTGCTGGTGGCCTGGTGGCACCATCTGCATGATCGATTTACGTATTCGCGCGACGCCGACCCCCTGACGCTGGATATGCTTGCGCTCGTCATTGACAGTACGAGCGGCATGCTCCAACACCGTATGGAGACGGGAGCGCCCTATGCCGTCGACGCGCACTATGAACCACTGCCGCCGCCCAACGTCCTTCCCGTCCTCCTGCGCCAGGCCGCAACCGCCCAATCGGACACGCTGCGCGCCCTGCTGGCCTATGGCACGACCGAGCTCGAGTTGGATTCCGTGGGCATCTACCCCGACGGCGGCAGCGACGTCATGTTCGACGCGCCGGCGGTGACGCAATTTACGCTGGAGACGGCCGCTGCCATCTATTTGCACACGCACCTCATGTTGGCGCCGGCATTTGTGGCGACGCCCCACATTCGCGTCGTCTACGACACGTTTGTCAGCGACAAGCGCCTCTACTCGGTCGTCACGGGCGGCGCCCACGCGCGCACGCTCGCGGCCGTCTTGCGCCAGTGGAGTCCCTACCACGACAAGATGCTGATTGCGTTCGTATGCATGTTTGCACACACGGCGGCGGCGTGCGATATGGTGGCCGGCGTGCGCTTCCTCGATACGACGCTCGACGATTGGATGTGCCATACAGTCGATGTTGCGAGTGGCTTGCACAGCCAACCCTGGATGTATGTCGCTCCACAAGCAGAGAGTGGCAATCCCAAGGTCTTTGCCATGGCCCCCGTGGCCCACCAGCGTCTGTTCTGGTACCGCGTCAACGTGGCCAATCTGGCGGCCGCCGTCGACGACCCACGGGCGTTGCCCGCATGGCCACCGACTGGCGAGGACCACCGATACGCTGAAAAGTCGGCAGCCTGTGGCATGGCGCTGCGGCAGTTGCTCGCGCTGCTCCGCCCATATCTGCTGAACAATGCGTCATTCGCCACCTTCTGCCACCGCCTCGATGAATACATGGCGGCCAATGATGCAATTGGCCCACTCGACGTCTTTGGCATTGCAGCGGATGTGGCGCCCGACGCATTCAGTCTCACGGCGGCCGACGCCGAGCTTGCGCCTAGCGGTATCGTCCTTGGTACGGTGAGGGCCCGCGGGAAGCGCCCGCGCTCCGACGACCTTCTGGAGGCCGAGTACCGCCCCAAACGTGGGCGCGAGGCGCCGCGGGTGCTGAAACGCCAACGCGCCGGCGCAGTCTCGGAGCGGCGCGACATTGAAGAGGAGGAAGAGGAGGAAGGGGAAGAGCGCGAGCGAAAGCGCCCGCGACCCCTCGAATCGTGCGTGCTCTGTCGCCAGCGTGCCGTCCTCGTCAATTGGCAAACCCGACAGGCCTTTTGCTCGCACCTCTGCGCGGCGATTCACAGCGGCGCCCTGACCCATCTTTGACTAGCGTGTCCCGGGGGGCCACTGGCTACATTTTATACACGAACGGAATTTGCTCTTCTAACCCGTTATATGCGCGAACGAAATTTGCTTTTGGTGCAGAGCAACGAACGCATTGAGGCAAGGAACATGTATAACCCGTTACGCGTGTTCCGTATCCGCACGCGGTCGTTGCTCCACACCAATCGTAAATTCCGTTCGCGCATACTACATTTTATTTTATTTACGAGAGAAAGGGTTGTAAAAGGAGGGGGAGCGTGTCGGCGGCAAACGGCGATCCCGGCATGCCAGTGCCCACCTCCACTAAGAAGCCGTGGCTGTCATCGCCTGGCCGCGCGTCGTAGGCAGTGATGCGCGCCAGCAGCCGTTCGGCGCGACAGCAGAGGCAGGTGGGGTCGGCCGCAGCAAATTGGTGGAGAGCGACGAGGTCGGGGGCCACCAGGTACGGCGTTCGGCCCGTGCAGTGCGCACACTGTTCGGTCACCAATTCGAGCATGGCGGCCGGACAGCGGAGGTAGAGGTCGCACTCCTGGTCAAAGACGTGGGGGTCGTCGTTCATGTAGCTGCGCAGGACGCCATCGACCACTGTGCGACACTCGCGAAAGGCATAGAGCTTGACAAAGGCGCTGCGACAGCGCTTCACGAGGCGGGCGTAGCTGCCCGCAAGGTCAGCGCTGTCGCCCACCGTGGTGCGGGCGCCAAGTTGATGGACGGCATCGAGCAGGCCGATGGCGCTGTCGCGAAATGCGTCCCGTGAAACGTAGACTTCACCAGCGTCCGGCTCCTCCGCCTCGTTGCCCACATTGGAGGGCAGCAACTGCATCAGGGCCATCAGATGGCTCAGCAGGCCGTCAACGGAGGCACTCGTCGTCGTGTGAAAGGCCTCGACTTCGGCCTGGAGGCAGCCGAGTTCACCGCGGGCCATCGCGAACAATTGGGAGGCAGCTGCGTGCGCCGCGTACAATGTTGAGGTCTGCATCACCGACGTGCACAGCATCTGCAGCGAACACCGTGGCTGGCCACCACTCGCCACGGGACGCTGGGGTAAATTGGGTCGATCAAAGGCCAGCGAGGTCGCGCGACTGCTGAACAGCACCGAGTCACCCGGGGCACCACCCTGCAGGGTCCCGCGGAACGTTCCCACCAGCTGCACCATGATATTTGTGCGAAAATCAGACATGTGATGCCCACGCGGACCCAAGACGACTAAGAAAACCGACGCCGCGGACCAACGAACTTTTTTTTGGGGGGGGGGATTTTTCACACCCCCCCC
>Ga0115026_10000158_pt1 | contig 15239 bp, 15 predicted proteins | sample Mud_0915_D1_FD_83878 | JGI IMG/M metagenome (GOLD analysis project Ga0115026, IMG submission 83878) | Wetland microbial communities from Old Woman Creek Reserve in Ohio, USA - Mud_0915_D1 | ecosystem: Environmental > Aquatic > Freshwater > Wetlands > Sediment ...
CTTGCCGAAGGTGACAATGTCAGTTTTGATACTGAACAAGGCCCAAAAGGTCTTAAAGCAATCAATGTAACCAAACTCTAATTAACTGGTCAAGGCTCCTTCCGCTTGAGGGAGCCTTTTCCCTTCAGAGGCATGGGAGGAACATGAACAACAGTAAGCATGCAGCAATGATGGAGAAGAGGCAGGAAATTATGGAGCAGAAACGTGCAGCAGGCTCTGTAGCTGCACACTTCCCTGAGGTTGCAAACATCGTTATGAATATGACATATAACCAGAAGGGAGCAAAATCGATTCTCCGGACCTTTAATTTCACTCCCGGCAGCTATGCTTTTTTCATAGTCAATTGCTTGAGACAAGACTGTATTGATGGTGGGTTTGATCTGACCCAGGTAATAACAGAGATGATCAGAAACCGCAGAGTGGGGGGAAAAGGAACACTTAGCTGCAAAGGAACAGATTCCTCCACCAACCACTCAGATATTGTTTATGAAGTTGCCATACAATATACGTAAACCGCTGTCCTTTTAGCGGTCTCCCCGATCAGTAAATAGTTGAGCAAACCTATAATTTGTTCATGGTTAAAGAATCATCAACTGGCTTACATAAGATACCTAAGAGGAAATTAAATGCGGCAATACGAACCTGCTTGTAACATTCCATATTTGACTCTCATATCTGAATTTCTTTGTGATTTCAGGGAACTTCATTCACGATTAGACATTATTGATCGATTCGGCAGGGATTGTTTGACGGATATAACAGATATCCCCCAAAGCAACATCAATGCATCGGCTACAATCTCGCCGGAGGGTTCTGACAAAAAAGTATTTCAATTTAAAGAGTCAGATGAAAGGTGGGGCATTCTCGATGTTATCTTTCATGAAGGGAGACTTGTAAATTTTCGTGCTCAGATATTTTTTCATGGATGGTTTGCAAAATCAAAAGCTGTTAAGTTCAATTCACTCACATTCCGTCCTTTCATGAATGAAATCTCCGGGATGGAAAATGTGCACTATGATTTTTCAGATGATACTTGTTCCTGTCATAATGGTCATGGGTTAAAAATAAGCTTTCGCTACGTACCGAAGACAACAAGTATTTCAACAACAATTGTCGAAGAAGCCTATGCATAATTTTGAAGACATAATCAGGACAAAAGCCTCAATTTTGTTATAATAGTCGTAAGGTCGTTTAAACATTTGATGAATTTTATTCTTTAACCCTGTCGTTTTCCCTTCTTTTATCAAAATCAAATGGGACCGCTACTACCTTTTAAGCTGTAAGTACATTTGTATTATGCACGCAGCATGTATAAATTTATTTTAAGGAGTGCCATGGAGAAAGAGGATATTTTTGAAGAGATTATAGACATAGGTATGAGGCATGGAAAGCTCACCTATGATGAGATACATGATGCGCTTCCTTCAGAATATTTTCCCCCGGATGAGTTAGAAGAACTTTTGGACCTTCTCCATGATATGGGCGTTGAAGTTGTAGATGAGCAGGCCACTGACATTAGTGAGGAAGAAGAGGAGCATGAAAAAACAGAGGATATTGTACAGACATATTTTCACTCGTTGGGGAATATTTCAATTCTGAAAAGGAATGAAGAAGTAGAACTTGCGAAGAGCTTGGAAGAAGGAAAAGAGATAATTAAGGGAATTGTCACAGCACTGCCTTTATACAAGAAAAACGAAGCGCGTTTAGATAGCAAAAACAAAGAAGACCTGAACAACGAGGAGGAAGAAAAAATACATGAATCTCTTGAAATGAGCCTGAAAGAACTTGAGAATTTCATGATAAACATTGAAGTGGCAGATAGAAAGGTTGCCAAATATGGCACGTTAAAGGGTTTGAAAAAATTGATACAAGAAAAAAAGAAAAAGAATATCAATCCGTTACAGCTTGCTGCAATTGCGAAGGAAGTGCAGAATGAGTATAAGCGAGTTGAATCAGAGATTGGGATCAAGATTGATGAATTGAAAGATAAATGGGACAGAATAACGAGGGCAAGAATCCTTGTTAGTGAAGCTACGGATACGTTAATAAATCATAATCTGAGATTAGTGATTAATATAGCCAAGAATTATATTGGAAGAGGTCTTTCATTGCTTGATCTGATTCAGGAAGGCAATATCGGTCTTATGCGGGCTATCGATAAGTTTGACTATAAAAGAGGATTTAAATTCAGTACCTATGCAACATGGTGGATAAGGCAAGCAGTGACAAGGGCATTAATGGATCAGGCAAAAACAATCAGGGTTCCAGTACATATGATGGATTTTTATAGCAAGGTTAGCAAAGCATCCAGAGAATTAAGACAAGAACTTGGGAGAGAACCGAGTCAAAAGGAAATCGCCAAGAGGTTGGAAGTTTCAACAGGAAAGATCGAAGAGGTATTCAGGGCAATTCAGGACACGATAGCTCTTCAAACTCCCGTTGGTGATGATGGTACAACCATTGAGGAATTTATTAGTGATAAAGATGGTCCTACCCCATATTCCGATACAGAAAGGAGTAATGTAACAGAGCGGATACTGAAGGTTCTTAATACTCTGACTCCGAGGGAAGCTGAGATTATAAGAAGGAGATTTGGTATAGGATTTGGAAAAGACCAGACCCTCGAAGAAGTAGGGAGGCAGTTTTCTATTACACGTGAAAGGGTGAGGCAGATTGAATATAGAGCCCTACGAAAACTTCAACATCCAAAAAGGCGCAATGAATTAAAGGTATTAATCGCTTAGCTTATTGTTTGAACAAAACAGGAGGTTGAAATATACTGAGAAAAATTTACGTTGGAAACATTGCCTTTAACACAACAGAACAAGATATACGGGATCTTTTCTTAGAATATGGTGAGATTATATCAGTGACACGAAAACAATCCAAAGGGGTTGGCTTTGTTGAGATGGGATTGGACAATGAGGCCCAAAAAGCTATTGCAGAGCTAAACGGTAAATCGTTTGCAGGAAAACCACTCACCGTATCTGATGCAATCCAGCAGCATCGCTCCATATATACCAATGACGGATATAATTTTGGTTAGGGTTCACTCCTGATCGAGATCAAGTGAGTAATAGTCTTTACGGAGAATTAACCTTCCTGAGGGTTCTGATCGGTTTTTGCTCCGCTTAGCCGTGCCCTTGTTGTATCAGCACCTCTGCGAAGAACACCCCTTAAATCGGCATTGGTCAGGTCCGCAGCTATGAACGTGGTCTCGATAAGACTCGCTTCTCTCAGATCAGCCGATGAAAGGTTTGCCCCGCTTAAATCCGTTCCATGCAGCATCGCTTCACGCATATCAGCCCCCGTAAAATCAGCACCTATCATGCTTGATCCATAGGCTTTCATTTTTCGTAAAACAGCCCCCTTTGCCCTGATAAGGACAGCTTCAGTCATCTGAAGGTTTGAGTCTGCAAGATCAGCAAGCTCAAACTGTGCAGATGATATCTTTGAATTCGTAAAGTCCGCACCCCCAAGATGCGCTTTGGTGAAATCTGCTCCCATGAAGGATGAAAAAGTGAGATCTGATTTTTCGATATGTGCATTTCTAAAATTGGCTCCGATGAAATTAGAGCTGCTCATATTTGAGACTGACAGGTCTGCATCCTCGAAATCCGACATGCTGAAGTTCGAACTGCTTAAGTTTGCGCCGCGAAGATTGCAGTTCGTGAACCGGACAGCTATCAGTTCGAGGTCTCGCAGATCAACCCCTGAAAGATCGTGTCCCGAGATGTCCCCCTGTTCTGCTGCTAACTGGATAACCTGTTGTCTTGAAAGCTTTTCCACTTCCCTTCTCCTTATCGCGAGAATAAAGTTGTATCAATGCCTCTTAGTCTATCATTGCGTGCATTTTCTTTGCTATCATTGGGATTGTTATGGATTTTCTTAAAATCAGGACGGCTGAAATCCTGCAGGAAGGCCTTTTGTCGTTGGGTATTAACCCAACTGACGACAGGATGCAATGTTTTTCAGCTTATCTTTCAGAACTTAAAAAATGGAACAAGGCGTGCAACTTAACCGGCATTCGGAATGACAAAGATATTGTTGTCAAACACTTTATTGATTCTCTGCTTTATCTCGTACCAATGCCGCAGGGTATCATCCGGGCTGCCGATATAGGGAGCGGCGCCGGGTTTCCGGGGATACCGATTAAGATTATCCGCCCTGAAATAGAAATGTACCTGATTGAGCCATCGGGGAAAAAGGCCGCTTTTCTCAGACACATAACCCGTCAACTGAAAATCGAGCGGGTCACGATAATAGAAAAACGAATAGAAGAAATAACAGTGCATGGAGAATTAGCAACCCCGGTAGATGTTGTTCTGACGAGGGCATTGTTTGATATAAAAAAATTCATACAAAAAACAGCTCATATTGTGAAACAAGGCGGTATCTTTATTCTCAATAAAGGGCCAAAAGTACAGGAAGAGCTTAAAAAAATAGGAGATCTTGAGTATGAACTGCTTGATATTCCACTGCCCCAGACTGATATCATGCGCTCTATAGTCGTTGTTACTCTGAAAAGGGCAGATATTGATCGAAAAATTATTTAACTCGATGAATTGTTAAAACTATCTTTTATCGCTCGCTGAATAAACATATAAATTAAACTATCAGCAGAAGGTACATACTGAGGTATCGAAAAATAATTTTTCTCACAACATCCGCCCTTTTCACATGAAGTTTCCAGATTAATCTTGTCGCAACAGTTTTGCGGTCCCCTCGGCGATTACTGTTTCATCTGTCTTTTTGATAAGTGCTGTTGCCTCAATAATCTTCCTGTTTGATTTCAGAATGGCGGCTTCAATAATTGCTTTCTCTCCGGCCAGCAGTGGATTCCTGAATCTGACCGTCAATTCTGCCGTAACCGCTGGTATCCCTTGCATCAAAGCAGCCTTGACCATTGCTTCGTCGAGGATTGTCGAAATTAAACCACCATGGATGATATCTTTGTAGCCCTGATGGATTTTCCGGGGGATGAATTCAGTGAATACCTTACCTTCCTGAATAAAAAATTTGAGATGCAGACCGGAGGGATTGTTTTCCCCGCATACAAAACAATAATGATCGTCTTCTAAGGTATGCCTCAAATGACTATTTGTTCATCATTTCGAGAAAGTCTTTATTGGCTTTTGTACCCATGAGCTTACCAAGGAGAAATTCCATACTCTCAACCGTGCTGAGAGGAGTAAGAACTTTTCGCAGGATCCACATCTTATTAAGCACATCTTTCTCGACAAGAAGCTCTTCCTTCCTTGTGCCGGAACCATTAATATCGATGCTCGGGAATATCCTCTTGTCAACAAGTTTTCTGTCGAGATGGAGCTCCATGTTTCCGGTTCCCTTGAATTCTTCGAATATAACGTCATCCATTCTGCTGCCGGTATCTACAAGGGCGGTTGCCAGGATGGTGAGACTTCCGCCATCTTCGATGTTCCTTGCAGTACCAAAAAATCTTTTCGGTTTCTGAAGGGCGTTTGAATCAAGACCGCCTGAGAGCACTTTTCCGCTTGCAGGAATTACAGAATTATATGCCCGTGCAAGTCTCGTGATACTATCAAGGAGAATGACAACGTTGCGTTTGCATTCAACAAGGCGCTTTGCCCGTTCAATGACCATTTCTGAAACCTGGCAATGTCTCTGCGGAGGCTCATCGAATGTGGAACTGATAATTTCTGCTGCCGGGACCTGCCTTTTCCAATCCGTCACTTCTTCCGGTCTTTCATCAATCAGCAGGATGATGAGATGAATATCGCGATGATTCTTCTTGCAGGCCTTTGCTATGGACTGAAGGAGCATGGTTTTCCCGGTTCTGGGAGCAGCCACAATCATTCCGCGCTGTCCCATGCCGATCGGTGTTATGAGGTCCATGACCCGCGTTGAATAGTCACTGTTGTCGTATTCAAGCTTTATCTTTTCGGTTGGGTAATAGGGGATCAGATTGTCAAATAACGGCCTGTTGATGTTGTCTTCGGGAGATTCATGGTTGACTGCTTCTACTTTAAGGAGTGCAAAATACCGCTCACTCTCCTTTGGAGGCCTTATCTGTCCTGATACAAGGTCGCCGGTTCTCAGATTGAATCTCCGTATCTGTGACGGTGATACATAAATATCATCGGGTCCGGGCAGGTAACTGTAATCAGGTGATCTCAAAAAGCCAAATCCATCGGGAAGGATTTCAAGAACTCCCGCTGAAAAGACATACCCAGTCTTTTCAGTTTGTGCCTGGAGGATTGCGAATATGAGATCCTGTTTCCTCATGCTGCTGGCACCTTCGACGCTTAACTCCCTTGCCACGTCGGTCAATTCATCGATAGTCTTTTCCTTGAGTTCAGAAATAGGAATATTATCAGACACGAAATTCTTCTTTGGATTTTCCATTGTTAAACTCCTGTTGGATTTACGTATATGGTGGTTTTTTATACCCGGAAGGTCTTTGCCTATCCAGGGAGGTTCGTACGATTAATAACGAAGAAAATATCTGCTCATACCTTACAGGATGACAAATTCATTTGTCAATACCCTTCAGGAGCCTGTAAAAAATTAAGAAATTTGTTTTCCTCTTCTATTATTATAAAAGCCAAGCAGGGATATACCACTGAAAGGAGGAATCTGGTGTGCAGGAAATGTTGAAAATTCAGGACCTCTGGGTCTCTATTGATGACAGGCAGGTTTTAAAAGGGGTTAATTTTTCGATGGGTTATGGCGAAATCAATGTGTTATTCGGCCCTAACGGTGCGGGCAAAACAACCTTTATGATGACCCTCATGGGGTTCCCGAGATACAAAATTGATCAGGGAAAGATTTATTTTAAAGGAGTTGATATAACGAATCAGGATCTCTCTGAGCGGGCACGGCTTGGACTCGGCATATCCTTTCAACGACCGCCCACAGTTAAAGGGGTGACCCTGAAAAAAATTATTGAAATCATCGCGAATAATGGATCAGATGATGCAGGCATCAAAGAAAAAATTGAACAGCTTAACCTTGCAGGGCACCTGCAGAGGGGATTGAATGATGGTTTTTCCGGTGGTGAGATGAAGCGTTCGGAACTTCTCCAGCTTATGGTGCAGGCGCCTGAGCTCGTCCTCATTGATGAACCGGAATCCGGCGTTGATATAGAAAACATTTCCCTGGTAGGTGAGGCCATCAATTCGCTTCTGGGCAAGGATAAAGTGAAGGATCCGAAGCGCGGAGCAATCATCATAACGCATACAGGGTATATCCTGGATTTCGTTAATGCGGATAAAGGATATATCGTTGTTGACGGTGTCTTCGTCTGCAGAGGCAACCCGCGGGATATTCTCTCGGAGATTAAAAGACATGGTTACAGGAGGTGCGCTGAATGCCGGTAAGGAAAACATATTTTTCTGATTTACGGGAAAAGGCAGAAAAAGCGAAGGAAAAGAAGGCAGCCTTTGGCCCTGACATTGATCTTTCCCGTTACGCGCAGCATGTTGAGAGAGGAAAAATTGAAAGTCTCGAGAGCTTATCAACTCAGGCCAAAGAGGCTGCTATTTTAACAGGCATTAGTTTAGAGGAAAAAGAAAGAGCTGGTTCATATATGCAGGTTGATCAATCTGTTGTATATGAGAGCCTGAACAAGGCATATGAGGGTCAGCTCGAGATCATGAGTACGACTGATGCATTAAACAGGTACGATTGGCTTGAAGACTATTTCTGGAAATCGGTTCCGGTTGATCAGGATAAATTCACGGCCCAGGCAGCCCTGAATATGACACATGGATACTTTATCAGGGTGTTCCCTCATCAAAAACCGCAATACCCTGTTCAGTCATGCCTGTTGGTTGCAGAAAATTATATCAGTCAGAACGTACACAATATTATCATCGTCGAGGAGGGTGCAGAACTTCAGGTAATAACCGGTTGCACGCTTTCGAAAAGTGATGCCGAGGGCATTCACTTAGGGATCTCCGAATTCTATGTTAAAAAGGGCGGAAAACTTTTTTTCACGATGATCCATAACTGGGCTGATAACTTTCATGTGCGGCCAAGGACATGGGCTGTTGTTGAAGAAGACGGGGCTTTTGTCAGTAATTATGTTCTCTTGAAGCCGGTGAAGTCCATACAGGCATTCCCTGTTGCATATCTGAAAGGTGACAGGGCTTCTGCCAAGTTCAATACGGTTGTCTACGGCATGAAAGATTCTTATATCGATCTTGGCTCGAGAATCATACTTGAAGGAAAAGACACCCGGGGGGAGTCCATTGCGCGAACGATTGCAGCGGATGAAAGCGTTATCTATTCGAGGGGGGATTTGGTTGCCAGAACAAAAGAGGATTGTTTAGCTCACCTGGACTGTCGTGGCATAGTATTTTCCACCAAAGCACAAATTTATGCCATCCCGGAGCTTGTATCCGAAGGTGCTACAAAAGCTGAACTTTCGCACGAAGCTTCCATTGGTCCGATTGCTGAGGAACAGGTTGAGTATTTGATGTCAAGGGGCATTTCCCGGGAAGATGCTGTTTCTGTTATAACATCCGGTTTTTTGAACCTGGATATCCCCTATATCCCGGAGTTTCTCGACAAGAACATCAAAGAGGTCATCCAGGCGACGGGAAAAGAGGCGTTATAACGGTTGAGGTAAATTGAATTTCGTCTTCTGCACGTGCTAAGATACGTGAACTTCTCCTCAGGTTCTGCGGAAAAATACAAAAAATGGCTGATATAATCCCTTTCAAAGGCATACTTTATGACGTTACAAAGGTGCAGATGGAGGATGTTTTGGCCCCTCCGTACGATATCATTACTCCTGAATACCGGGAAGCGTTATACATGCAAAGCCCTTACAACATTGTGAGAATAGACTTCGGAAAAGAGGAGTCCTCGGACAATGAAGCAAGGAACAAATATACAAGAGCAAGGGAATACCTTGATGCATGGATGAAAGAAGGAGTATTTATTCGGAGTGAGAAGCCTTCATTTTATGCCTATGAAATGAGTTACAGGATAAACAGCATCAGAAAACGCCTCCTTGGATTTCTCGGCCTTGTAAAGCTCGAAGAGTTGGGAAAAGGGAGCGTTTATCCCCACGAGTGCACACACTCCAAGCCAAAACAGGACAGGTTAAACCTCATGAGGTCATGTAATGCTCATACAAGCCCGATTTTCTCACTTTACAAGACTACAAATGGCCGGATAGCGAATATACTCGCAAAAGTATCCATGGCCAAACCATATATTGAGGCGACAGACATATCCGGAGATGTGCACCGGATCTGGCAGATTGATGATGAAGAGGAAATTGAGCATATCAAACACGAACTCAAGGACAAGTCTGTATTTATTGCTGACGGGCATCACCAATATGAAACGGCTTTTGAATTATATAGAGAAAGATCCTCACCGGAGATGTCCGCAAGTGCCAAACCCTATGATCATGTCCTTATGTTTCTCTCAAACATGCTCGATGAAGGCTTAACGATACTCCCGACACACCGGCTTTTAAAGACAATACCTGAGGACATGGACAGTATCCTCGCACGGTATTTTGAGATTGAGACAGTTGCGGGAGATTTTGATATCAGAAAAATTTTATCCGGGAAACGGCTTGCATTCGGCTTTTTCCGTAGGGGGAGCACGTCGTGGCAAATCCTGACATACAGAGATGCCAACGTCTCCGAAATCGATCATCACCTGAGAGAGATCGACGTGATCATTCTCCACGAACTGGTGCTGAAAATGATATCTGATACAGCTGAAATTGGCTATGAGATGGATGTGAGGAGAGCTCTTGACAGAGTAAACAACAGAGAGTTCAGTGCGGCGTTTTTCCTCAATCCAACGAGGGTTGAGGATGTTGAGAAGGCGGCGCTGTCTTTTGTGAGAATGCCGCCAAAATCAACGTATTTCTACCCAAAACTTTTGACGGGTCTCGTGATTAATAAGTGGTAAGGTTGTGTCAGAAACCGTGGGATTAATCCTGCGTTAGGTAAATTAAAATAAAAACAGGAGGTTTGTATGGCTATTCGTGTTGCAATTAATGGCTTTGGGAGAATAGGGAGAAATTTTCTGAGAACGAGTTGGAAATATAATGAATTTGAGATCGTTGCTTTGAATGATCTGACAGATGCAAAGACCCTTTCACACTTACTGAAATATGATTCTGTCCATGGTATATTCCACGCCGATGTCAGAGCGGGAAACGGGGCTATTCATATTGATGGGAAAGAGATAAAAGTCTTTGCTGTGACTGAACCTGAGAAACTTCCCTGGAAAGACCTCGGGGTGGATGTTGTTGTCGAGTCCACCGGGAGATTTGTAGACCGGGTGTCTGCGGCAAAACATTTGGATGCGGGAGCTCAATGGGTCATTATTTCCGCGCCTGCAAAAGAACCGGATGCGACGATATGCATGGGGGTGAATGAGGAAATATTCGACCCGGCAAAACACAAGATACTTTCGAATGCTTCATGTACAACAAACTGCCTTGCTCCGGTGGCAAAAGTCCTTCATAATGAATTTGGGATAACGAAAGGACTTATGACAACGATACATTCGTATACAAATGACCAGAGGATTCTCGACCTTCCGCACAAAGACCTGAGAAGGGCACGGGCAGCTGCCCTGAATATGATTCCAACCACAACCGGTGCTGCAAAGGCAGTGGGGCTTGTTCTGCCGGACCTGAAAGGGAAATTGAACGGTATGTCAATACGGGTGCCGACCCCGAATGTATCAGTTGTGGACCTTGTCGCAGAGCTTGGGAAGGAAGTTACAGCACAAGAGATCAATAATGCTCTGAAAAAAGCTTCGGAAGGTCCTATGCAAGGAATCCTCCAGTATTCAGAAGAGCCGCTCGTGTCGAGTGATCTGAACGGGAACCCGCATTCGTCTATTGTGGATGCCACGCTGACCATGGTGCTTGATGGAAAAATGGCAAAGATCCTGGCATGGTATGACAATGAATGGGGATACAGTTCCCGGCTCCGGGACCTTATCATCTATATTTCAAAGAGGATGTAATTATGAAAAAACGTGACATCTTTGAGTCTGTTCAGCATAAGGCCAGCTTCAACAAACTCACCATAGAAGACCTTGACATTAAGGATAAGCGGATTATCATCAGAGCAGATTTTAATGTACCTCTTGACGATAATCTGATGATTACTGATGACAGGAGGATCCGTTCGACTCTCCCGACGATAAACTATGCAATTGATGAGGGGGCAAAGATCATTCTCTCATCGCATCTGGGAAGGCCAAAGGGGAAACCAGACCCCCGTTTCAGCCTTGCTCCTGTTGCAAAGAGGCTTCAAAGGCTCCTCAATAAAGAGGTGAATTTTGCACCTGACTGTATCGGGAGCCAGGTAGAAAGTCTTGTCTCAAAGATGAAATCCGGTGATGTCCTTCTCCTTGAGAATCTCAGATACCACCCAGAGGAGGAGAAAAACGACGAACAATTTGCCCGTTCTTTGGCAAAACTTGCTGATATCTATGTGAACGATGCATTCGGTGCGGCACACAGGGCGCACGCTTCTACTGTTGGGATAACGAAATTTCTTCCCTCTGCTGCCGGCTTTCTCCTCAGAAAAGAGATAGAGTACCTTCAAGGGGCGATAGATAATCCGATTAAACCATTCGTTGCTATCCTTGGAGGTGCTAAGGTTTCGGGTAAAATCGGTGTCCTTGAGCATCTTGTTGGCCATGTTGACAAAGTTCTGGTTGGAGGCGGCATGGCTTTCACCTTCATTAAAGCGATGGGGTATGAGATCGGTGATTCTCTTGTAGAGAATGAGATGCTCGATACAGCCAAGAGGGTACGAACGAAATTAAAAGAAAGTGGTATAAAGTTTTATCTGCCTGTTGATTGTGTTATTGCGCAAAATACTGAACCTGGTGCGGTCATCAAGATCGTCCCGACCCAGGAGATACCAAAGGGGTGGAGGGCTCTTGATATCGGTCCTGCGTCGGTTAAACTTTTTACCGCAGCACTTCAGGATTCGAAGACCATATTGTGGAACGGACCGATGGGAATGTTCGAGATTGATATCTTTTCAAGGGGCACATTCGATATTGCCCGTGTGGTTGCTGATGCATATGCCCTCACTATTGTTGGTGGAGGCGATACGGATCTCGCTGTCAACAGGGCGGGTGTTTCTGATGCGATCAGCTTTATATCTACCGGTGGAGGAGCATCATTACAACTGCTTGAGGGAAAAGAGCTTCCCGGCATCTCAGCCTTGTCAAACAAGGGAGATTAATCAAAGAATTCCTCGAAGTTCAGCTTCGGAATGTAATTATCATTCACGCTGTCATTCCCGCGGAGGAAGGAATCCAGAAACAATAGCAAACTGGATTCGGCATCAAGTGTGGAATGACGGCTTTTTTGTGTTTTTCAGCCCTTCGATACCTCGCAGATTTGCTGCGGGGTAGTTCATTTCTGTTATTTCAGCCGTTTACCGTCTGCAATATCTCATGATTCGGTGCAGCAGACGAGGAAACCTTATGGGGTAATTTCACGTTATCATGCGAAAGGATTCCCCTTTTCATCTCCACGATCGATGGATTTTTGCATCCGAATTCCTCAATGAGATATGATGCAGCGACTTCCGGTTTTATGATATCGCCACAGGTGAAGATATCAACAGCCGCATAATCATACTCAGGCCACGTATGAATGGTGAGATGTGATTCTGCAATGACGACAACGCCACTGATACCAAAGGGATTAAACTCATGGAAGGAAACATCTACGATTGTTGCTTTTGCTTCTTGTGCTGCGGAGACCATGATACTTCTAACCTTCTCAAGGCTCTTCAGAATTTCGGGATTGCACTCCCGCAATTCCGCCAATAGATGAGTTCCTAACGCATTCAATTCTCTACCCCCCCTCTAAACTACTATATTTACTTATTAGAAATAAAAAGATACCGAAAAAGTTAGGGGGTTGTCAAGAAAAATTTATGACTTTCAACAAAGAGATGGAATTTTGAAGACGCAGGCTATAGCCTGGGCTGAGTGATGCAGCCTAAACCGACATCCTTTTTATACAATCATCTTTTTTGAATCCTATCAGTCTGTCAATGATAAAAGCCGGGCGTTTTCTTGTTTCATCAAAGTTTCTCCAGAGATATTCGCCAAGAATTCCGAGAAAGACTAACTGCGTTCCTGAGACCACAAGAAGAACGACCATAAGGGATGCCCACCCCTCGACAGGTACAGAGAAAAACAACCTGTTGAAGACAATGAAGAATGCATACAGGAAGCCAAGGCATGCAAGCAGTATCCCGACAAGCGATATAAGTCTGAGAGGGATATACGAGAATGAAACAAACGTATCGATGAAGAGTTTTATTTTTTTGCCGAAGGTCCATTTTGAAACACCCTTTTGCCGTATGCCTTTTCTGTACTGAACAACGGTCTGCTTGAATCCGCTCCAGAGAATAAGGCCAAAAATAGAGGTATTTTTTTCTCGTATTGAGACAACCGCATCCACTACCTTCCTGTCGATGAGAAAGACATCTGTCCCTGTCTCAGGCATGTTCTTTAATGCAAAACGCCTGACTGCTTTATAATATAATGCAGGAAAATGCCGTGCAGATGTTTTTTCCCATTGTCTGACGCCGATAACGACCTCGTACCCCCTGCCCCATTCATTCACAAGAGACGCTATCACTTCAGGGGGATCTTGCAGATCTGCCGACAGAAAGGTGCAGGCATCACCACTTGCCTGAGTGAGACCGGCAAGACAGGCTGCATGGCTGCCAAAATTTCTTGAAAATTTTATCACCTTAGTGCGGCTATCCTTTTTGGCTATATCCTCCAAAATCTGAAATGACCTGTCTGATGAACCGTCATCCACAAAAATAAATTCGAACGCATGTTCCAGGCTCTCTGCAACATGCTGTAATCTTTCGTATAAGACAGGCAGGTTCTCTTCCTCATTGTAACTCGGGATTATAATGGATATTAAGGCCATAGAATTTCTACCGTTTCTTCAATACCTTTGCCGGGACACCGGCAACAACCGTTTTCGGTTTCACATCTTTGGTTACCACTGCGCCTGCGCCGACAATCGCTCCTTCTCCAATGGTAATCCCTGGCAGTATGACAGCATTTATGCCAATATCGCTCCCCTGGCATATTCTGACAGGTCTAATGACCAGGTCTGTCTGGATAACCGGTATATCTCCTGGAATTCCTGTATGTGTTGAACCAAGGATTTTTGTACCGGGACCTACACCAACATTATCCTCAATAATAAGTGCTCTTGCATCGAAATACGCATAAGGACCGATCCAAACTTTCTTGCCGATCGAGCAGTAACCGTCATGACGTCCCTGGATCATAGAATACTGTCCGATAAAGACCCCGTCTCCGATCTCTAAAGTTTCCGGATGGGTGAAAGTCACGAAACTGGCGACTGAGATATCATGGCCGCATTTTTTTATGAGGCTCCTGAGAATTATTTTTCGCATCAATGCATCGAAGGGTTGTTCTCCGCATTTGAAACGGTCATATAAGGCAAGACGCTCCCCGGTTGTTAGATTTTCCCTGAGATTTCGAGAATGTTCCAGCTCGGAGGGCATATCCTTCTTTATCTTTTTCAGCCCGAAATATGCCTTAACCTTTCTCTCCATTGATTATCGCATGAGGATTTCTTTTAATGAATTAATAATGAACCTCTGCTCTTCATCACTCAATCTTGGGTATAACGGTAAAAGGAGCGTATTCTCCGTTAATTTATCGGTATTTGGAAGGTGCATCCCCGAATAGGCTCCATAACAGGGCTCCCGATGGATTGCCATTATTCCCCTTCTTGTCGCTATGCCTTTTTCGAGGAGTTTTGCCATGAGAGTATTCCTGTCGACAGGCGCTGGGTCAAGGAGTTCAATCCAATATGATTGATAATTGTGACGGGCATACGATGGAACCTTTGGTATTCTGATAGGTGGAATATTTCCAAGTTCAGTATCATATATGCGGGCTTTTTGTTTTCTGGCATCTAAAATGGAGGGCAGCTTCTTCATTTGTTCGATGCCTATGGCAGCCTGTATGTCTGTCATTCGATAATTGTACCCCAGTTCGGGATAGGTCTCAATAATAACCGTATTTGCCATATGCCTTTCGATATCAGATACTGACATGCCGTGATGTCTGAACCGCCTGAGCCGTTCGGCTATTGCCCGCTCATCTGTAGTTATCATTCCCCCTTCGCCAGTGGTGATGATTTTCCGAGGATGGAAACTGAAACAGGCGATGTTACCGTAGCC
>Ga0115026_10000161_pt1 | contig 15164 bp, 18 predicted proteins | sample Mud_0915_D1_FD_83878 | JGI IMG/M metagenome (GOLD analysis project Ga0115026, IMG submission 83878) | Wetland microbial communities from Old Woman Creek Reserve in Ohio, USA - Mud_0915_D1 | ecosystem: Environmental > Aquatic > Freshwater > Wetlands > Sediment ...
AAATATCAGAATACATAGGGCATATCTATTAGTGCAATTGACATAGTATGTGGTATAAAAATATATGCGCTGCATTTTAGTGATCCTGGATGGAATCGGAGACAGAGGCCTGGAGTGTTTTTCGGGTAAAACACCCCTTTATGCGGCGTACACGCCTTATTTAGATCATCTCGCATCTTTAGGTATGAACGGAATATATCACACGGTGATGCAGGGCATTCCTATGTCAAGTGAGACAGCTCACTTTATCATCTTCGGGTATGAAAGAGAAGACTTTCCGGGAAGAGGCTATATTGAGGCAAAAGGGAAGGGGATACCGTTAAAAGATAATGACGTGGCTATACTATGTCACCTGTGCTGTGTTGAAAACAGGGATGGCAATCTTTTTCTCAGATGGGGAAGACCCGAAATTTCACACGAGGAATCAGAAACGCTTAAGAAAACAATAGAATTATTTGAATCAGATGGAATAACAATCCGACTTATCACCTCGAACGGTATTGATGGCTTTATCATTTTAGATGGCGAGGTTTCGGATAAGATAACTGATTCAGATCCTATCTATGAGGGCAAACCGGTTCTTGCAGTCGTGCCGACATTCCAGAAAAACATTCTTACATCTTCAAAAAATACTTCAGATGCGTTGAATAAATATCTTGTCTGGTGCCATCACATGCTTTCTGAACATCCTGTAAACAAGAATCGTATGTCACATAACCAGCCGCCGGTAAATGCACTTGTTACGCAGAGACCAGGCAAATATAATCAGTTGGAATCTTTCAATGAGAAATGGGGTTTGAGAGGCCTGTCGATCTCTTCAGGCGCTATTTATTGGGGACTCTGTAAAGAACTGGGGATGGATGTAGTAAAAGTGAAAGATACGGGAAACATAGAGGAAGATCTGAAATACCGTTTACGTTATGCAAGGGATGCACGCGATTATGATTTTGTCCATGTCCATACAAAGATGCCTGATGAAGCAGGCCATACAAAAAATCCCTGGTTTAAAAAAGAGGTGATTGAAGCCGTTGACCGTGCGATGTCTGTTGCTGTCAATGAAATAATACCTGACAGTCAAATTCTGCTGGTTGTGAGTGCAGACCATTCAACAGCAAGTTCCGGCAGTATGATACATACAGGTGAAACAGTGCCTCTCACCATGGTTGGCAAGTATGTGAGAAGAGATGAGGTTGGCTATTTTAATGAAATAGCCTGTGCCCAAGGGTCACTCGGTATCATAAAGGGAAAGGAATTGATGCATATGATCCTCAACTTTCTCGACCGGGCAAAAATGCAGGGTCTTATGGACACCCCGTTTGATCAGCCGTATTACCCGGGTAATTACAGGCCTTTGAAATTGTGAAATAGTATGGATGAGAAACTTCTTGAAATACTTGTAAGCAAGCCTGATTTGATCAGCAATTTTCCTGAGTGGATGCTCCCACCTTCAGCAATTCGTGAGATGAGGGAGACTGAAAACCTTGCTGTAGCGGAGATTGCGGGGAGAGACAGCATCGCAGCAGTTCTCCGAGCCTGTGAACTTCGCACGATCACTGCGGTTCTGCCGACAGTAGCATATACCGGTACCGAATATGGCAACTGGACGACCCCCTTCGAGAAGATACAGGTACTAAGAGACAGATTACAAAGGGATAATATCAGGCTTTTTGATCCGGTTATCATAGGATCGCCTAAATTCTGGTGGAAGTTGTGCGGCAGGTACACGACACATTTCATGAAAAAATTCGGTTTTTATTCTCACTGTGTCGGATGCCATTTCTATTTTCATGCAATGCGCGTCCCCCTTGCTAAAAAAATTCATAGCACTATGATCATTGGCGGGGAGAGAGAATCTCACAATGGGAAGCTCAAAGTGAACCAGATTAAGGTATCTCTGGATGCCTACCAGTCATTTATGAAGAAGTTCGATATAGAACTTTTTCTCCCGATCAGATATGTGAAGTCAGGCCAGGATATCGAGTCTATTCTCAATATGCCATGGAATGAAGGGGACGAGCAGCTTGAATGTGTTTTGAGCAAGAATTATCTCGAAGCAGATGGTTCAGTCTCTTTTTCTGAAGAAGCTATTATTCAATATTTTGAAGAATTTGCCTTTCAAACAGCTGAAAAAGTGATAATGAAACTTCTTATCATCTGACAGAAGTCTGTTCTGCCATCGAGAAGTTCTTCCTCTTTTAGTCTTCCCCGGATATGTTTCTCCGTAATGTCAGTGTTCGATAGGAGGAGTCGGATATCTCTGCCAATTTCGCCATCGAGCAGCCATATTCTAAGTCGAGAATTATTGCTTTACCGAGATCATGGAATAAGGCTTCCCTGCTAACAAATTCCGTGTTGAGCATTATTCTGTCTGCCCGCTTATCTCGATAGCCTTTTCGGCCACTTTCATGCAATGTGACATATCATCTTCCCGTGCCTCTGCTTTTCTTAGGTTGTTCTATTGAAAATATATTCCAATGCTGATATATTCAATAATAAGAATATATTGAAGTGGGAGGTATAAATGCTTTCTTTAGGTCAAAAAGTAGAGCTTTTGAAGGTTATCGCCCACCCGGTCAGAATCAGAATCCTTGCAGAGCTTGTGAAGGGGGTCAAGTGCGTGAGTGACTTTGAGGAATTTCTGTCATTGCGTCAACCCAATGTATCCCAGCATCTTTCCCTGCTCAGACACTTTGGAATCATCGACTTCTATATTGACGGAAGGCTCAGGTGCTACTTTCTCGTGAATGCGCTCATCCCTGACCTCCTGGAACTCCTCAATAAGGATTACTATGACACACTTCCAAGACCGGCGTGCTGTCCTGTCACAAAGAAGGGAGTATATCCCGGAGAGCGAAGAAGATGAGGAGGTGAAGCACCATGATTAAAATCAAGATTTATTCCAACCGCCCTCCCGGAAAACGGTGAACCAATCTCTGTGCTTTGGCCGGGAGAGTCAAAGAAAAATATCCCGATGATGTAGAAGTAGAAATAGTGTATTCAGGTTTCCTCGGTTTTGGCCACAGGGGGGATACCATTAAGCCGCCCAATATAGCCGTAGATGACAGATTACTTGGCGCAGAACCAACCTTGGAGGATATTGAGAAAGCGGTTATGGAAAAGAAATGATCATAGATATCAGTGTTTCAGTTTCTGAGATTCAAATCATAAATACATGTGCGTGCAGGAGGACGTGATGAAATTTGGGATCCTTATATCAACAGGCGACCCGGAAACAATCTGGAATGCCTTTCGGTTTGCGAATCTCTGTCTGAACACAGATGTTAGTAACGAAGTATCAATCTTTATGCATGCAAAGGCTGTTGAATATGAGAATTGCGACTCAAAGCAGTTCAATATTAAAGAATTAGCAAAAACGTTTGTCCTGAGTGACGGGAAACTTCTTGCCTGTGGAAAATGTCTTGCTTTCAGAGGGTTGGAAGAAAACGAGGTTTGTCGCAAAGGCAGCCAGAAGGATTTGTACGAGATGGTCACGACAAGCGACAAGCTGATTTGCTTCTGACAAACAGCGTGAAGATGCTATGAAAAGAATAACGTACATATGTTTTATGTTGTTCATTTTTCTGAGCTATACCGCCCGGGCACAATCAGAACCTCAAAATCCTGTAAATGCCTGGGATAAGGTTGTTACTGAGGCAAGAAAGGGAGGGTATCAGCTCATCACTCCTGAGGAACTCAAAAGGGAATATTTAACAGATTCAGCAGCGTTTCTTCTTGTAGATACAAGGCAGGAATGGTCGTATCAGATGCAGCATATCCAGGGGGCCTTGCATATTGATTTTGCTCCAACCTGGTGGAATCAATACTCTCCTATGACACGGACAGAAATGAAAAAACTTCTCGGGCCGGACAAAAACAAAAAAGTTATCTTTTACTGAGACGGTCTAACGTGAGTGCGAAGTCACGGTGCAGCCAGGTTGGCTGTAAACCTCGGATATAAAAATATATACCGTTTTGCTCAGGGACTACCAACATGGAAGGAGATGGGCTTGCCTATCGAGGCAGGCCGCGTGTCTTATGGAGCGTCAGGAGGACAGAAAGACACTTCGACTTTTGTTGGAACGGGCTTAATCCTGACGCTTCTTGGAGTGTTTTTAGGGGGCATAGCCCTTAATCTTACTCCCTGTGTATATCCACTGATCCCGATTACCGCCTCATATTTTGGCGGTAGGAGTGAAACCGGTGAACGTCATGGATATCTTCTTCTCCATGGCCTTCTCTATATTCTCGGGCTATCAATCATGAATTCAGCCATTGGTGTATCAGCAGCATTCACCGGCAGGCTCATGGGCTCTTTTCTCCAGCATCCTGCAGTGCTTATTTTCGTTTCATCTGTACTGCTTCTCATGGCTCTTAACTTTTTCGGAATGTGGGAACTCCGGCTGCCGAGCTTCCTGAGTTCCGCAGTATCAAAATCCCATACAGGCTATGCTCAGTCACTATTTATGGGACTCACCCTTGGAATCGTTGCTGCTCCCTGCATAGGCCCCTTCATTATAGGCCTTTTGACCATGGTTGCCCAGAAGGGAGATCCTCTGTACGGTTTTCTTATTTTCTTTACTCTGAGCATCGGCCTTGGATTGCCGCTTTTTATTCTCTCGATATTTGCTGGAAACCTGAACAAGCTTCCCCGCTCAGGGGAATGGTTGATATGGATCAGAATTTTGTTTGGATGGATCATGCTTGCCATGGCTGTATATTTTGTAAAACCACTGTTCCCATGGCATGATGCAGGAACCTTCATCCTGGCTTTTATTGCTTTGGCTGCAGGAGTTCATCTGGGCTTTATAAGTGAAACAGGAAAATCTGTGCGGACTTTTGTCGTTATCAGAAGAACTGTCGGTATTTTTGCGATCGGATTATCTCTCTTTCTTGCAGGATCTGTTTTCTTACGGGGACCTGGGGTATCATGGCAGCCATATTCTCAGGGAACGTATACAAAAGCAATCACTGCAAAAAAACCGATAATCATTGACTTTTATGCGGACTGGTGCACGCCCTGCAGGGAATTGGATAAAAAGACATTCCATGACAGGGATGTGGTAAAGGAATCTGAGAAATTCAGTATGATCAAGGTTGATCTCACAAAGGAAGCCAATCCCGATGTTATACAACTACTGAAAAAATACGATGTTAAAGGTGTCCCGACTGTGATATTCCTTGATGCCGATGGAAATGGAATTAAGGAATTGCAGATTGTTGACTATATCCCAGGAAAAGAATTTCTGCTAAGGATGAAAAGGGTATTAGGAGAATGATTCGGAAATGAAGCTAAAGAAAATAATCATCTTGGTCCTTATGGTTGGCTTAATTGTTGCAGTTAAAGTATTTCACCTTGACCAATACCTCACTCTTTCGTATTTGAAGGGATCATTGGATAAGTTCCAAGCCCTCTATGAAAACCACAGGTTCATGGTAATCGCCGGCTATTTTGCTGTTTACGTTCTTACAACCTCTCTTTCCTTACCCGGAGCGTCTCCATTAGGTATTGTCGGAGGGGCCTTGTTCGGTTTCTGGACAGCGACAATTGTGGTTTCTTTTGCAAGTACTATTGGCGCCACATTAGCGTGTATTGTTTCCCGTTTTCTTTTAAGGGATTGGATACAGAATAAATTCGGTGACAAGATCGCAAAGGTCAACGAAGGAATTGAAAAAGAAGGGGCCTTTTATCTGTTCACCCTGCGCTTGATTCCGGCATTCCCTTTCTGGATGATCAATCTCGTTATGGGACTCACAAAAATGCCCCTGCCAAAATTTTACTGGGTATCTCAGATAGGGATGCTACCCGGTACAATGGTTTTTGTGAATGCGGGAAAAGAACTGGCAAAGATTGAGTCACTCAAAGGTATTTTCTCTCCAGGCCTGATCATTTCATTTGCACTCATAGGAATCTTCCCGATAACGGTAAAAAAATTGGTAGCGTTATACCGTTACAGAATGAAAAAGAAGACCGAAGGTGCTTAACCGTTAACGTTTGGTCGTCATAGGAGAAGGTGGCAAATATCCCGGGGACCGTCTACAAAATTTTGATACCGGGATTTGGACTTGATATAGCGGTCCCAACTACTGTGGCAGTTTCAACACCTGCAGTTCTCAATTCATTAACTAATTGTTCAGCCTGAGATTCCGGAACGGACAGAAGGAGACCACCTGATGTCTGGGGATCAAATAGTAATTCCTCCTCTTCCCTCGATATTGTTGTTACTATTTCCAGATGTCCGTCTGATAGCCTCCTATTGGCCTTATTGCTTCCTGTGGTTTCGCCTCTGCGATACATATCAAGAGCATGAGGATAAAACGGCAGTTTGTTATAGAGAATGTTTATCTGCACTCCACTTCCTGTTGCCATCTCCAATGAATGTCCAACAATACCGAAGCCGGTTATGTCAGTACATGCATGGATGTCAAAATTGACTGCCACATCCAGAGCCTTTCTATTAAGCGCGGCGACCTGGGGAAGGATGGCCTCCAGTTCCTTAAAGGAGAGTTTTTTGGATCTGCACGCATTGAATAATACCCCCGTACCCAATTTTTTTGTGAGAATCAAAACATCCCCAGCCCGAATTCCGCAGTTTGTCAGTATCTTATCCGGATGAACGATTCCTGTAACAGCTAAACCATACTTTGGCTCATTGTCATCCACAGAATGTCCTCCAGCCATGGAAGCACCAGCTTCAATGACTTTATCGTTGCCCCCACGAAGTATTTCCTTCAAGACAAGCTTGTCAAGCTTCTTTGGAGGAAACATGACAAGGTTCAGTGCTGTAAGAGGTTTGCCTCCCATTGCGTAGATATCTGAGAGAGAATTCGCAGCAGCAATTTGTCCAAACCAATACGGATCGTCGACCGGCGGAGTAATGAAATCAACGGTACTAATAAAGGCCATCTCATCCGACAAACGGTAAACTGCTGCATCGTCACACGTACTGAAACCGACAAGCAAATTGGGATCATTGGAAGGGCTAAGCGCTTTGAGTGCTTCCGCCAGATCTGACGGACCTATTTTAGCAGCTCAGCCACATGTGCGAGAAAGTCCAGTAAGGGTTTTTTTTCTGAAGATATTCATTTACCCTTATACTTTGGGCTTTCAAGTACTATCATGTCCAATATTTCTTTTCTATTGAATCCTTATGATATATAGAAAATATCTATTTACAGCAATATTATTCTCGCTTTCTCCTCATTACATCAGAGAAGATTTCTCTCCCTTCTTTTATAACGATTGTACATTACAGGTATCAAGGTGACTATAATAAGAAGACCCAATCCGATAATAAATGCTGAAGATATACGTCCGCTGATAAGATCAAGAAGAGAACTCGAAAATACAACAAAGGTAATGCACGCCGGGAGCATACAGATGAACGTTGTCACAGCGTAATGGAAAAACCTGATTTTGGTTAGGCCGAAGGCATAATTCAAAAGATTGAAGGGAAACAGAGGAATTAAACGGGTAAAGGCGACAATTTTCCAGCCATGCTTTTCAACTCCTTCGTCCAGTTGTCTCCATCGCGGGCTTCTCAGCTTTTCCTCTATCCAGCCTCTTGCAACATAACGTGATACGAGGAAAGCAATGCAGGCGCCTGCTGTTGCACTCGTTATGGTATAGATGACTCCCCAGAATGGTCCAAACAGGATACCTCCAGCTATGGTCATGGGAAGTCCCGGCAGGAAAAGAGAAGGTGCAACTGCATAGACAAGCATATAAATTACAGGTGCCAAAGCACCATATCCCTGGATCACTGCCCGGAGCTCATCCTGATTGAGATAATGTGTGGCTCCTGTGAAACGGATAGCCAAGATAGCAGCTATAACCAGAAGAAGTAAAATTCCGCGTTTCAGCAGACCTCCTTTTTTGCCTTCTTCATCCGCACTGAGTGTTCTCTCTCTTGTCACCGCTCCATGCACTGTCTTTTTAAAATAATTCTTCAACTTAAGACGATTCAGATATGTGAAAGGTGCTTTTGAGACAGCGACGTTCCCTGACATCGTGGCCTCAGGTTCGAATAAGAGATCAAGAATGTGACTTGTGGGTGTCAGTGAACTGAGGAAATTTGCACACCCGGCACAGTAAGTCATAATCCTCTTGCCGTCAGCTTCAGTCTTTCTTAACTGCCCCCAGTTCTTTGCAAGATCAGGACTGATCAATCCAACAGATCCCCCCTCACCACAGCAGAATGTTCTATTCCCATGATGGGGCATTTCTGCTATGGTAAGGCCTTTCGCAGAAACCAAATCCCGTATCGCATCATGGACAGGTTTTTCGAACCGTGATGCACAGGGGTCGTGTATAGTTACAATACCTTTGACTTTAGCGGATGCAGGCAAACTGGTCTCCGTTATCAGTTCATATACCGTTTTCACAATAAGTGCATCACCATAGTTTTTGAATACTTTATAGCAACTCGGGCAGGCGACAATAATGCGGCGAATTCCATTTCTCAGAAGAAATTCCTTCATCTCATCAAACATCAGATGAAAATGATCTGATCTGCCAAGATCATGAGATGGTAACGTGCAGCAGTCCAGGACAATTCCAAGGTTGGGAATATTTTTACTCAAATGCCTATAGACTTCGATGACTCTATGAGAGCGAGTTCCCGATAGAGCACATCCGGGGAAAAAAATAGTATCGCATTCGTGCGGCAGAGAATAGAAAGAATATTTTTTCGAAATACCCCGTTTCTCATACCCTAATATTTTCGAGTGCTCAGGATAATCACCTTTTCCGCTTTTTACGGTTTCGCGTCGCATGTCAAGAAACATGAGTGCAGGGTTGATTTTTACCGGGCAAACGGCAGCACAGAGCTGGCAGAGGCTGCATTCGAATGGCATGCTCTGATACAGTTTATCGGTTGGATCATATGAATCCGCTATTTCTTTTGGCTTTCCGTATTTTCTGAGGAATGCACACTCCTTTTGGCAGAGTTTGCATTTAATGCATTTTTCGGACATGATCAGAATCTGCTCTTTGAGATTTTGACTTACAGTAAGAGTTGATACATTTCTGATGTGGACTTCTTTTTTCCTTAAATCTTTCTCTTCAGGCATGTTTTACTGTATATAGATATAGATTCTGATATCCAATTTTTTATTTAAATACGTCATTTCAGATCAATAGATAATATCAATACACATTGCTGAATACTGACTCAATATCTGTGCTCGGATTGCCTCTGGACATAACCTCTACATGTCATCTCTATGTATTTGATTATGGTATAATCTCCAGAATAATTCTTACCGATAATCACCGTGTTCTACCTGAATAGGAACGATAAAGTATCATGCAGAATGAGTGTCTGATTATATTCCGTGGAATGGAATTTAGGGAGTAAGGGTATGACTGAACTGGTCGAGTTTAACAGGCTTGAGGACTTTATCACGTTCGCAAAAAAGGGAGAAAACATAGACCTGTCTGTCTTCCTGAACAAACAGATGTTTACACGGAAATTTTATCCGGATACCTCGGGAGATGCTGAAGATGAAATTGATATGTACATTCTTTCAGCCAATTATGTATTTACCATTGAGGGGGTAGAAACGGAAGTCACGAAATTCTATGCATCCGGTATCGAAGGAGAGTCTCCCGATATTGTGATACGAAACATATATGTTGCAAATAAACGACTGAAAGCAGAATACCAGCGGTTGAAAGAGGCTCATATCATCTTTGCAGAGAAATATTGGGATGAACAGCTAAGGAATTTACAGATACAATAAAAACATGATTGTTGTCGATATCCCTAAATTTGATCGTCTCGCACTCGAACATTTTGTTACGGATTTCTCGGGAACGCTGTCCGAGAACGGGACTTTGCTTGCCGGTGTGAAAGAAAAGCTGAATGATCTTTCTGAACAATTGCAGATTCATGTATTAACCTCAGACACGTTTGGAATGGCAAAAGATGAGCTCAAAGGAGTTCATTGCACGCTTCATGTGCTTGATGGTGTTGATCATACTGAGCAGAAGGAAAAATATATTATAGGGCTTGGAGCAGATAACGTTGTTGCTCTTGGTAATGGCAATAATGATGTCAGAATGCTGCGAGCAGCAAGGGTAGGTATCGCTGTATGTCTCAAGGAAGGATGTTCTGTTGAAGCCATGACAGCAGCACAGATACTGGTCAGATCTCCGATTGACGCAATTGATCTTTTTATCTACCCTAAAAGACTGATTGCTACATTAAGAAGATAGTCTGCAGGTTATTAACGTCGTGCAATCATAATGAATGAGAAGCATACCGTCCCTGGATCATTTCCTTTGCAGAACCAGAGCTGCTTGCCAGAACCGGGTGGGATCATCGATATATGTCCGTATTGAAAAAAATGGAGACCATTCTCTCTCGATAAAGGAAAGCGGAACAACAGCATCACCAAAGTTACAACCTACGTCTTCACCATAGGTTGGCAGGTAGGCAATTTCTCCTGCGTCATATTGCTGATATAGATGGTCAGAACGATCAGCATATTGAGAGAGTAACCGGTACCATTCAGAATCTGTATCAGGTGGGATACTGGTGATGAAATCAATAAACCGTCTCGGCTCAAGAGTGAGGCAGAAGATACATCCGGGCTTTGAGACTCTTGCGATTTCACGTATCCAGTGGAGATTCATTCTTTCCGGAAGATGCGTGAAGACAGAATAGGCAATGACAAAGTCAAAATACTTATCCCGATAAGGAAGTCTTCCTTCGGGAGATATGAGAGCGAGGTTGCCTGGAACATGTGTTTCCCGACAGACGTCCAGGATTACCGAATTCACATCGCAGCCAAAAAGCATGTTTTCGTTGATATCTTTCCAGAAAAACCGTAAAAATCGTCCCCAGCCACATCCAAAGTCAAGGAATCGGCTATTTCGGCGAAGAGGCGTCTCCAGTGACTGAGCTTGGCTTTTTACAAAGGTATAAAAAACAGATGCTTCCCTCAGAGTCTGTTCATAATCTGACCCAACGAATTGTACTTGCAGATCAGGCGGTGGGAATCCTGGAAACTCGATATTGTCGATGTTCCGGACAGAGATGCTTTTGATCAGCAGGTCAAGCCAAGCATCATCGCTTAGGTTTCTGATATGCTCCGGCAGACGTCTTTTTCTAATTTCCAAAACCCTTTTCATTGTTTGAAAAAGGTTCTTCGTATAAACAGACATCTTTATATACTAATTGATTGACGGAAAAACTGCAGGCAACTGAGATAGGCGCTTCATTTCAATGTGAGTCGTTTCCATTCCTCATACCCGCCTTCATAGTTTCGTGCTTCAGGCAAACCTGAAAGATGGTGAACCAGCCAGGCATATCCTGATCGTATTCCATCGCTACAGTAATAGATAACGGTTTTATTTGTATCAACACCCTTCTTTTTTAAAAGTTTCTTGAGGTCATCGGGATGCAGAGGGCGGCGCTCCTTACCAGAGAAAAAATCATCCCAAGATACGTGAATAGCTCCCGGGATTTTACCTTTAAACCATTCGAGCGTTGAACGCGTATCAACAAGAACAATATTTGTCTTCTGATTTTCGATGTCTGATGTTGATATATCAATGTATGGGTTTATTTTGAACGAGTATTGAACTGCTTTGTTTTTTGTAATTTCCTCTCCTGACGTGAGAGGATACTTATAATTCTTCCAGGACTGAATTCCTCCATTTAGCATTCGAATTGGGCCTCTATGCCCGAGCCAGGAAAGAACCCAACAGGTCCATCCTTCACCACCCCAACTCTTGTCAGCATCACCATACACAATAATTGGTTTCTTCTCATCGATACCTATCTCACCAAGAGCTTTCGCTAATTCTTGTGGCTTCCATACTCTATATGGGATCCCGTGTTCATCGGTCCTGGCATAATCCTCCCAAGAGAATGAAAGGGCTCCGGGAATGTGTCCGGTAATCCACTGAGATTTGGGTCTAGCATCAAGAATCGTCCATTTCGAAATATTCTGGAAAAGAGTTTGTATCTCTATCAATCCAAGATCATTTGCAGAAACAACTTCGGTCCATGAGAATAGATAGGTAAAAAAGAAAGTTGAAAAGATTAATGCCTTAAAGTACTTCATTCCGGGAACGGAAGATAAGGAAAATGTTCTTCCCCATTTAGATTGCGAATAATGTTTAAAGTCGCCGCAAGAAATATTTCGCTGCGTTGTATCATCTGGTTTTGTTGATGTTATTCGATATATTGAAATTTTCTCCGTTTAGGGGGTCAAATTAAAAAGAGTTTACATAGTTGAACTGAAATTATGGTGAGGGTGCGATCAAGAACAACACCCTCACCGAAGGAGGGGAATTTCTTATTTCGCTTTCTCAACCGGATAATCGGCTTCTTTCCAGGCTTTGATTCCGCCTGGATACCGATATACATTCTTATATCCGAGATTCACGGCCCACATTGCACCATTGTGGCTCCGAGTGCACTTTACGAAACCGCAATAGATGACTATGGGAAGATCTTTATCGGGCCCGAGCATCTTTAAAAATGCTTCTTTTGTCTTCTCATCAAGGTTCGTTACCTCGGGGATGGGAAACTCGAACTGAAGAGCCCCCGGCACGTGCTCTTTTTTATAGCTGTCTTCATATGGCATCGTATCAATAATGAGCATCTTCTTCTTCTCATCAATCCATTTTTTCAGGTCCTCAGTTGATACAATCTTATAGCCGCCGCGTATTACTTCATTGGCAAATTTAACAGCAGATGTTTCTGTTTCAAGTTCTTTACTTCCCCATGCCGCAAAACTGTTCCCCGCAAAGCTTAATAAGAACAAACAACTTACAAATAAAACCCCAAAAAACCTTACTCTTTTCATACTCTTTTCCTCCTTATAGTAAGTTTACAAGCCACGAACGTTGGCCTGGTTTGTGATCTAATCGGACATATCTATGCACGTATACGAACAGTACTGCTCCTATCATCAATAAATCTCGGTAGAACGCTTTTTGAAGACCGGCTTGGCCTGCAAGCTCCTCAGGGGTGAAACACCCACAATCTATGCTCAAATCTTTCAGGATGCCATACCATAAAACAAGTACAAAGACAACGAGCATACTGCAAATCACCGACAGGCTACCACGGATGTTCAATATCAGGCCGAGTCCAGCCAGAAACTCTAATAAAGGTAACCCAATTGCAACGGGAGCCAAGAGGACCTCGGGTATAAGGTTATAGTGGGAAATAACCTTGGCGAATGCCTTTGGGTCTATAAGCTTCACAAAACCCGCATACATGAATACAGCTCCGAGAGCAAGTCGTATGATTCGATCAGGCCAGGGAGATCCAAGAATTGTTTTACTGTATTTTTTTAGGTCAGTCATTGACATTCAAAGTTCCTGAAAAAATTATCGTCAATCAATTATCGGATAATGAAATCCTATTATTCCAATAGTTAATAATGATAGAAATGCTGGAACCCATAGATTTTGTCTAATGATTTGCCCGGATATCATTTATAAAATATGATATAATTGGTTATAAGCTATTAATTTGGAGGAATAACAATGTGTCTTGGTATCCCATCGAAGATAATCAGCATTGAAGACTCAAGGGCGAAAATTGATGTTTATGGTGCGCAGCGAGATATAAGTCTTATGCTCCTTGAAGATCAGGTGAAGATTGGTGATTATGTCATTGTTCACGCCGGGTTTGCAATCCAGAAACTTCAGGAAGATGTGGCAAAGGAAACTCTTGGCTACTTTGATCAATATTTACAGGCTCTGGCAGTAGAGGAGGGGATGATTGAGCAGCCTGTAAAGAAAACAAAAACGAGAGTAAAAAAGAAGAATTAAACTTCATTTCACACCCTGATAGTCGTCTTTAAATTATTATCTTTCCCCTCATATCAAGTCATTCCCATTCTGCTTGTAACAGCGTAATCCTTTATGGTAATCTCCCATACTACGCAACGCACGTCCAATAATTATTATGAGAGGTTCATGGAATGGTAAGAAACGACCGCTGGATTAGAAAAATGGCAGAAGGGGGTATGATCGAACCTCTTGACTCGAACCGGATAAAAAAAGGTGTTATCTCGTATGGTGTAAGTTCATATGGCTACGATATGAGAATATCAGATGAGTTCAAAATATTTTCTCCGGTTGGTCAACCAGTAGTTGACCCTAAGAATTTTGATGCAAAGAGCCTTGTGGACTTCAGAGGAGATATATGTGTTGTCCCCCCGCATTCTTTCGTCCTTGGGAGGTCAGTTGAATATTTCAGAATTCCCAGGGATGTCCTTGTTATTTGCGTCGGAAAGTCTACCTATGCCCGAAGTGGTATTGTTATAAATGTTACCCCTCTCGAGCCGGAATGGGAAGGATTCGTAACCATTTCGATTTCAAATACCGCACCACTACCGGCCAGACTTTATGCGAATGAAGGTATTGCACAGCTGATTTTTCTGCAGGCATCTGATATATGTGAAAAGTCGTACGCTGATAAAAAAGGGAAATACCAGGCTCAGAAGAAAATAACCCCGGCAAAAGTGCGATGAGTTCCATTTCAGCTCCTGAAAGATTAATACTTGCCCTTGATGTACCGGAGCATGACTATGCATTAGAAATAGTCGATAAATATAGCGAATACGTCAATATATTTAAAGTAGGACTTGAATTATTCACCTCATGTGGTCCGAAGATAGTTGAGGATATCAAAGAAAGAGGAAAAAAGGTTTTTCTTGACCTCAAGTTTCATGATATCCCAAATACGGTTTCAAAGGCAGCCCTCTCAGCAACGAGGCTTGGAGTGTATATGTTTAATCTGCATGCATCAGGCGGCCTTGAGATGATGAAACGTTGCAAGGACTCTGTGGTCGAAGTCTGCCTCAAAGAGAATATAGACCGTCCAAGGATCCTTGCAGTTACCGTACTCACAAGTCTTTCCCGGGATATTCTCAAGGATGAACTGGGCATCCAGTATGGCCTCAGGACACATGTCAGACATCTTTCAGCATTAGCACTTAAGGCAGGCCTTGATGGTGTTGTCGCTTCTGCCCGGGAGGTGGAAATAATACGAAACCATTGCGGAAAAGAATTTTTAATCGTGACGCCGGGAATCAGGCCCTCATGGACTCCTCCTGACGATCAGAAAAGAACTATGACTCCTCAAGATGCAATCCGGGAAGGTTCAGACTATCTTGTCATCGGGCGGGCAGTCATG
>Ga0115026_10000162_pt1 | contig 15150 bp, 14 predicted proteins | sample Mud_0915_D1_FD_83878 | JGI IMG/M metagenome (GOLD analysis project Ga0115026, IMG submission 83878) | Wetland microbial communities from Old Woman Creek Reserve in Ohio, USA - Mud_0915_D1 | ecosystem: Environmental > Aquatic > Freshwater > Wetlands > Sediment ...
GCGACGCTTGCCAGCACGTTGTATTCAATTTTATGGTTTTGCAGCCGTCTCAGTACCCGAATCACCCTGTCGAAGGTCCCATTGCCTTGCCAGTCGCGGCGGTATCGGTCATGTACCTCCTCTTCCGCTCATCGTTCACCGGCGGCAGGGCTCCTCCTGAAGCGAGACGACGGCCTGGTAGATCATTTTCCAGTCCCTTTTCATGTCCACGACCGTCGAGCCTTTAGCCTGCGCTTCATCGAGCGCCTTGTCCAGTCTGCCGACCGGTGAGTTGCGGTCGTAGGCCCATTCGCGCTCTGCATCCGTGTGATGAACGAGAAGCCCGAAACGCGGGCCAGAGCCTGCGGCAGTCCATTGAAGCATCAATCCCGCTACCGAATTCAATAGCCTTCTCTTTCTTGCGTCAGTCGCACCATCATTTGCTTTGGCCGGCGGCACCCGTCTGGAGCGCTTGCAGCACCTGGTCCACACTAAAGCTCCCGGACTTCTGGCTAGGCGGGTATTCCTTGAAGCTCTGGACAAACATGCCGACGACCGTCTGGGCGGGGACGAACAGCCAAAGCTTGTCGGCGGCCCAGCGGCTGTACATCCCGGATTCGAAAGTAAACCGCTCGAACGGGTCCTCACGCAGGTTGATTACGATTGGCATGTTGGGCTGGACCATCGTGCCGTAGGCGATGTTCCCCTGAATGATCTTGAAGCTGATCTTCCAGTCATCAACGCGGACCGCGTTGAGGTTGGCATTGTCGTCGAAGTAGAAGATCTCGCGGCGCGGGGGTTTGGCTTCCTGGCCCTTGAAGAAGGGCAGGAAGTTGTAGCCATCGAGGTGGTTCTTGAAGGTCTTATCACCGGCGGTGTATCCCTTGAGGAGCTTCTCCCTCACATCAGGAACGCCCGCGGCTGCGACGAGTGTGGGCGTCCAATCTTCGTGAGCCATGACCTCGTTGTGGATAGAGCCGGGCTTGAGCACACCGGGCCACCGGGCAAGCGCGGGCACGCGCATGCCGCCCTCCCAGGTCGTGCCCTTCTCTCCGTGGAACGGCGTGTTGCCGCCATCGGGCCACGTCATAATCTCAGCGCCGTTATCGGTCGTGAACAGGACGATCGTGTTGTCGGCAATGCCGAGGTCGTCCAGCTTCTTCAGCAGCCGCCCGACGACGTCGTCAAGCTCCATCATGCCGTCGGCGTAGAGGCCGTAGCCGCTACTGTTGGCCCATTTGGGCGAGAGGCGCGTAAATACGTGCATGCGGGAGGTGTTGTGCCAGATGAAGAACGGCTTGCCGGCCTTGACCGACCGCTCCATGAAGTCAACTGACCGCGCGACCAGTTCTTCCTCGACAGTTTCCATGCGCTTGCGCGTGATGGGGCCGGTATCTTTGATGGTCTGTTTGCCGATCTTGCCGAACCGCGGGTCCACCGTTGGATCGTCCACGTTCGTGGCCTTGCAGTCGAGCAGCCCGCGGGGGCCGAAGCGCGCCTTGAATTGCGGGTTCTTAGGATAATCAGGGTCTTCCGGCTCTTCCTCGGCGTTAAGATGGTAGAGGTTGCCGTAAAACTCATCAAAGCCATGCACCGTCGGCAGGAATTCGTTCCGGTCGCCGAGATGGTTCTTGCCGAACTGAGCTGTAGCGTAACCAAGCGGCTTGAGCAGCTCTGCGATCGTGGGGTCCTTGTCCTGGATGCCCTGCTTCGCTCCGGGCATGCCGACCTTGAGCAGCCCGGTGCGGAACGGAGTCTGGCCGAGGATGAATGCGGCCCGTCCTGCCGTACAGGATTGCTGGCCGTAGTAGTCCGTCCAGAGCGCGCCTTCGTTCGCAAGGCGGTCGATGTTGGGAGTCCGTCCGCCCATCATGCCGCGGTGGTACGCGCTGATGTTCCAGATGCCGATGTCGTCGGCCATGATGACAAGAATGTTGGGCTGTTTCGTCTGCTTCGGCACATCGGCTGCAATGGCCGGCGCGACCGCTGCGGCCATCATAGTCGCTCCGACAAGAATACCGCCCACCGCCGCCCACAGTCTGGCCCTACTGTTTTTGACTGTATACTGTCGGTTCATAAACATCCTCCTTTCCAAATAATAAAGAATTTCGATCACGACCTTGGCCTCTCGATGAGGAAATTCAGCGTACTTTCGTCAGGAAGGATATACTTGAGCAGCTGTCTCCCGCTTCCGTTCCTAAACTCTGCCTTCAACGTACGCTTCACGTCGGGCGCAGCGCTCTCCGGGATTCGCGCGATGTTTCCATAACGTGGCGGACGACTTCAGCGAGGCGGTCAACGTGGCGGATAAGAATCCTGACAAGCTCCATCCTCCTTAAACAAAAGAGCCGAGCATGCTGAAGGTCCATCCTTCGGCAGCTCGGCCATCTTGATCGTCTAAGATCCGTCGCTTTCCGTCCCCCTCTCACGAAGGGTTTGGCTTTATCGCGGAATCATTTTTTGTTCAATAGGGAGTCAATGAAACGTTTATATCTGCTGTGAATGCTTTTCAGAATGTCATCGCATGTGTGACGGAAATCTACCTCAAACGTAGCAGAGACTATTGATCCTGTAAAGGGTGTAGTCGGGGTATTTTTGAGGCATTTCTAAAAACAGACAAGAATACGGAATGAACTATCGATGTTTCGAAAAACCGCAGCCGTCACATATTCAGGAAGAATCTATTGGACGAAAACAATATCATAAAATCCTTGGGCCCGGCAATCGGATCCTACCGGGTATTTCACGGCGGTAACTGAGTATCCAAGACAGCCTGGCTTCTAATGCCGACCTGCCTTGTGCCGCAGTAGAGGGCGGCGGAATTGAACACGCGTCCGAATACCATCAGTATTCGATGCGGTTGGAGTCTAATATACGGAAGCATACCCCGACCTTTTACGTGTTATCAAAAAAAGAGCTAATTCCCAAATGGAATTAGCTCAACGTCGCACAAGTCTGTAGCGTGGCAGGCTTGCTTAAAGACCAATAAAACCCTTTAAAATCAATTAGTAACTAAATGGTGGAGGCGGCGGGATTTGAATAGTTTGTCCAATCCCTCGATATTCTTCATTTATTTTTCAGCGCAATCGCGACATACCCCGAATAACTACCCTCAAAATGCTGGATGTCAGAAAACATCATTGGACGATATGAGACATCGTTGTACTAATGCAATTTTCTCTAGTTCTGAGAAACAGAGAGAGCACCACGCAACATGCTCGATCAGGCAAAGAGCACCGAAACATGGCCGGTCTTGCGCGAACGGGAGGCCGGCTTGACTACGATCTGCACGTCGCGGCCCAGGAGGGTCATACACTCAAGCATCTTAGCTTCGGAAATGCCTCGGAACCGGCCGCGCAGCATATTGGAAAGCTTGGGCTGGGGCATTCCGAGCAGCGCTGCAGCCTGCATCTGCGTAAGCTTGCGAAGCTTGATGATCTCGGCGATCTTCGCGGCAAGCTGGGCCTTGACCAACATCTCCTCGGCGTCCGCAACACCGATATCGGCATAGATATTCATGCTTCCCTTTTCAATCTTGCCCATAATCATGCTCCTTCTGAGTCAGACATCGATGCTCCAAATCATGTACATACGCAGCAACGGGTTGAGGGACATATCTGGGAAGGTATCGGAGGGAGGAACTTAATACAGCGGCCACGCTTCAACACGCAGCGCTTCAATGTACTCAAAAAGATGCTCTATCCCTTGACCGGTTCAAACACATGCTCAACCTTGTAGCGCATAACATGCTTGCCCCGCGGACCTGCTTTCACTGATGCCGGCGCATCCTTGTCTACAAATGCGATTTCCGCGCCATCGGTCATTGAGGCTGCAAGGGATGGGTCATCCACGACCTGTCTGATAAAATCAAATGTCATACCGATATTTCTTTCTGCGAATTCTTTCTTTGTCATTTCTTCATACCCCGCTTGTATTGTTCCTTGTACCATTCCCACCGGTCTTTCAGGTCCTGCTCCGCGTAAGTCAGAGCATCGTTCAGGTTGGAAATAGCAATGGGCTGCTTGATCTTATCGCCTTTCACTGTTAGAAGATCGCGGTGGAAGAACCCATGGGCGCAATCGTACCTGACAATGGTGTGCCATTTGTCTTTGATCTTTGCTTCATACTGAATGACCACATCCGTTACTTTGCTCTTCTCGATCACGATGCGCACGCGCAACCTGTCTTCGCCCTCAGGCGTCAACAGTTTTGTGAACTCCTTTTTACCCATGTGTCACCAGAATAACATGATGTAATACAGAAAAACAAGGTGCAAAATGCAGCATGTCAGCAAGATAGTGCTTGTACTCTCATGCAGGCACAACCTCATGAAGCACCGCATCTCGTATCTCTTTCCTCAATGCCTTTCGTGGCACAACGTCGACCTTCCTGCCAAGACGTTCCTCAAGGAACAGACCGAGGCCCACCAGATCCAGCAGATCAGCGTCCTCCTGAAAATCTACGAGAACATCAATATCGCTTTCTTTGTTCTGCTCACCTCGCACAACAGACCCGAAGACGCTGATCTCTCTGACCTTGTACTTCGTCAGATGGCTATGAAGAGACTTGATGGTGTTTACTATTTCGTCCTTGGTATCCATGATTGCTCCGAACTACAGTTCCTGCCACGGCGACTGAACTGATTCTACAAGAATCACTGGATAAAATCAATGACTGCAGGCCAAAAGAAGCGCAATTCAAATCTGAATGGGAAATTGAACCTCCTTGGACGCTAATTCAATTTCCAAAACCGGAACTGAATAGTTTGTCCAATCGCTTGAATTGTCATCATTATCACGAATCCGACCTGTTTGACATACCCCAAAAAGTACCCCGATAGAACAACTGCCGCACAAAAAGAAAAGAGCCAACCCCTACAAGGAGTTAGCTCTCATCGCGTAGAACACCCAGATCAATTCGATTCCTAAAATCAGAATTTCCCTGAAAAATCAATGACAAATGGTGGAGGCGGCAGGAATTCAATAGTTTGTCCAACCGCTCAATATTCCACGACTATATTTCAGCGCTAATACAACATACCCCAAATAGATACCCCAAAAATGCTGGATGCTGTAAGACTCCATTCGACTAATCTGGTCATCATAGTACATCAACCATATCTATAAGCATTATTGTAGTCATCACCTGTTATTTAAGCTTGACGTACACATTTTCGATTTTCCCAGTAAAGGCGAACGGACGACGGTCGAAGTAATCGAGCGATACGGGCGAACCGAGGTCCATACCGACATCGAAGGTCTCGCTCGCAGTGAAGGCCGCCGGCACAGTGCGCTTGACCGTCGTGCGGCCGACCTCTTTGCCGTCCACCAGGAGGATGACCTCGGCGGGCGCGCTCGGCTTCTCGATCGTGGTGTCCACTTCGATCCTGCGTTTGCCAGGCAACAGCTTCTCCTTCGAGCGCGCTGCATAGCGTTCGATGATCATCATGTTGTATTCGTATACGAGATGGCCCTTGTCCAGGAACAGCGTAAGGCCGCCCGATGCGCCGCCGAGGGCGTAGAGAACACCTGATGCGTTCTCGCCAAGCTCGGCATGAACGGTGACGCGGCTGCTCTCGCGGCCCAGGCCGGGCGCGGTGAATTCGGGCATGCGGGTCGTTGTTGCGTCGAACTGCCAGCTTGTGTAGGGCGTCTTCACACGGTCTTCCGGGTGGAGGCGCAGCCAGTTGCCCGCGCCGATGGGAAAGGCCTTGTTCGCCTTCGCTTCCTTCAGGAACAGCGCCTTCATCTGCTCGAGGCGCTTCGGCTCCCGGGCCGCGAGGTCGTCGGCCTGCGAGAAGTCCTTGCGCAGGTCGTAGAGCTCCCAGGCGTCCTTGCCCGAATCCCAGTCCTTCAGCAACGCGCTGGAACCGGCTGCATCCCAGGGAACGAATGGTCCGAACGCGCAGGCATACCAGCCGTTTTCGAAGATGCCGCGGCTGCCGTTGTTGTCAAAGTACTGCTTGCTCTTCCGGCTCGGCGCCTTGGCGTCCGCGAAGGAATAGGCCATGCTGGTGCCATCGATCGGGTCCTGCGTGAAGCCGTCCACCACCTTCGGCGGCTTGATGTTCAGGACCTCGTAGATCGTCGGGACGACGTCATTGACATGGTGGAACTGCGGGCGCGGTGTCCTGTCCGGCTTGATGCCCTTGGACCAGGAGATCGCCATCGGGTTGCGCGTGCCCCCGAAGTGCGACGCGATCAGCTTGGTGTGCTGGAACGGCGTGTCGCCGGCCCATGCCCAGCCGGCGTGGTACATGTTGTCGGTCTTCGGACCGCCCAGGGCATCGAGCCCGCCGAGCTTCTCAAGCGCCGCAAGCTGCTGCTGTATGGTATTGGGGATGTTGTTCTGCGCCAGCAGCTCGCTCACCGTTCCTTGCTGGCCTTCCGCGCTCGCGCCATTGTCGCCGAAGATGTAGAACACGATCGTGTTGTCGCGGATGCCGAGGCGGTCCAGTTCGTCTATCAGCCGGCCGGCTTGGATATCGACGTGCTCGACGAAGCCCGCGAACACCTCCATGCCCCGGCGCTGGAACGCCCGCTGGGATTCAGGGATGCTGTCCCAGGAAGCCATGCTGGCGGCGCGCGGCGTGAGCTTCGCATCCGCCGGTATCCAGCCGAGCTCTTTCTGACGCTTGAACGTACGCTCGCGAAGGGCGTCCCATCCTTCATCGAATTTGCCCTTATATTTGTCGGCCCACTCCTTGAATATATGATGGGGGCCATGCGCGGCGCCGGGCGCCCAGTAGATGAAGAACGGCTTGTCCGGCGCGTACGCCCGGTGCCTGCGAAGCCAGGTGATCGCCTTGTCCGCCAGGTCCTCGCTCAGATGGTATTTCTCGTTGTGAGGCGGCTCGACCGTGTTCAGGTTCTCGACCAGCCGCGGCTCCCACTGCGAGGTCTCGCCGGCAAGGAATCCGTAGAAATAGTCGAAGCCCATGCCCTCGCCGGTCGGCCAGAGCGTGAACGGCCCCATGGCCGTGGTATCGGTGGCCGGCGTATTGTGCCACTTGCCGAACGCGGCGGACTTGTATCCGTAGGCGCCGAGCACCTTCGCAAGCGTCGCCGACGTCCGCGGGATCACCCCGGTGTAGCCGTCCCAGTCCACCGCGCGTTCCGCGATGGTCCCGGACCCCACGCGCTGGTGGTTGCGTCCGGTGAGCAGGGCCGCCCGCGTCGGCGAGCAGATCGCCGTGGTGTGGAACGCGTTGTAGCTGATGCCCTCGTTCGCGATCCGCGAGAGCGTCGGCGTGTGGATGGGGCCGCCGTAGGTGTCCGGCTGTCCGAACCCCACGTCGTCGAGCAGGATGATGACAATGTTGGGCGCGTCCTTCGGGAGACGGCTCTTCTCCACGCGCCGCTGGTGCTTCGATTCCTGCAGCGTCGGTCCGGCCACGCTTGCCGAGGGCGTCGGCGGAAAGGGCAGGACGGAGCCGTCATCGGGTGTTCCTGCGAAAACCGTAGCTGCGATCGCCACTGCGGCTGCGATCAGCAGTCCGGCAAGTCGGGCTGCTGGGATAAAAGAATAATTTATCCTCATGGACCTATCTCCTCATCATCAGTTTGCAAAATATCAGATCGCGCGATCAGGGTTTGGCAGCCGCCCAGTTTGCATCAGGATTGTAGCCCTTGATCTTGGTCGCCGCTTGCGCTGTTTGCGGTCCGAGGTCGCGCTGGTAGATCCGGGCCTCCTGATTGACCATGAACGTCATCACGCCCGTTTTGCCATAGACCACCGGCCAGCCGATCAGCGCGAATCCGGTCAGCAAACGGCCGTTCAGCAGGTAACTGCGCGCTCCACCGGGAGCCTGCGGCCCCTGAGCTGTCATGATGCGAAACCGGTAGCCGTGGTACCCTTGCCCTGGTTTCTTCGGAATGAATGCAAGGCCGAGCGGGCTTTCATCTCCCAGACTCGGGTCCCAAATCAGCCCGTCGCGCTTACCGGGGCTGCTGACCAGGCGCTGCGCGTACTGCAGCACGCCATCTCCCGTACGATCGGCCTCCGCATATTCACGCTGCGCATCCACGTAGGCCAGCATCGCTTTCATCGCCGAGAGTTCGTTCAGGCCGATACGTCGTTCGGCGATCGCCTTACGGCCGCCTTTGATGTCGAAATACCAGCCGCCCTTGCCGTCATCGATGATCGGGATCGGCAGCGTCCATTGGTCGGGCCCGACCGCTATCTCTGCGCGCGTCGGGTCCACCATTACGACCTGCAGCGAGTTTTGCGCCTTGTCGAGGAACGCAGCAACATCCGTATTATGAACGCCGTCCGGCGGCAGCAGTGTGCGCCACTTCGGCCCGAGTACGCGGGCCAGAGCAGCCTGATCTTTACTCTGCACAGCACTTACAAGGGCCTCAGCCGCGTCCCTTGGTGTCGGATACCTGGCCTGCTGTGCAAATGCCCCGATCGGCAGACAAAACAAGACCGCCAGCGAGATGACAGCGGCCGCTTTGAGGATTAAAGTCTTCATTCGTCTCCCCCTTCCTTGAGTTAACGCCTGTGCATCCCGCCGCCGCTCGGCCGTGCCTGCGCATGCTGTTGCATGGATTGGGTGCTCGTACGGCCGCGGTCAGCTGCCGCTCGTGAAACGTCGGGTCTGCCGGCGCCGGTAAATGCGTTGTCGCCTCCCGACGGTCCCCTGCTCACGGCCTGTGCGGCGCGATCATGGTCGGCGCCCTGAAGCCGCTCGCGTCCGGCCTGCGGATCTGCGCCGCGCTGCTGCATCGCCTGCGCCGCGCGCTCGCGGTCTGCGTCCCGACCATCCTTACCCCGGTAGGCCTGCCGGTCCTGCACGCCGGCGGACGTGCGGCCGTACTTTTCGCGGCTTTTCGCGTCGCGGTACGGCACATCGCGCCGGCGCTCGGAATTATGGACGAAGGTATTGTTGTTCACCTGATGATTCACATGCAGGCTGTTGTGCTTGTTGACATTGATGTTGACCTCGTTGTGGCTCCAGTTGCAGCCGCCCCACATCGAGTTGTGGACGCCCCCGATCGAAGCGCCCCAGACGAAACCGAAAGTGAACGCTACGCCTGGGTAGTAGTACGGTGGCGGCGGCCAGTAATAGGGGGGATATGGCTGCCACCACCACGTGCCATAGACCACGGTTGGCTGGTACACCGGCACATAGACCACGGTTGGCTGCGCCGGCTCGATCACCACGACAGTTTTGCCGCCGTCGGTCTGCGTGCTGACATTCTGCTGTTCGCCGGACTTGAGGTTGCCGGCTTCCTGCGCCTTCTTGCGAAGGAACTGCACCCGATCCAGCATCCGGCCGGGGTCGGCCAGAAACGCGTCGCCGATGCGCTGCACCTGGTCGGGTTTATCGCCCATCATCGTCAGCACTTGCGGAAACGCAGCCAGCGACTGCACCGACGGATCCCAGTCCTTGCCCTTGTCATCCGCCACAACTTTCTTGACGGCATCGTCGCCCTTCAGGTCTGGGTTTGCTTTGACCCATTTCGCCGCGTCGGCCACGTCGGCCGGGTAGGTGCTGGCCATCAGAACCTGCGACAGCAGTGAGTCGGGGTAAAGCGCGATCGGCGCCAGCATCTGGTCGAGTTCCTCATCCTTCAGCGGCGGCGCATCAGCGCCGTGCACAGTCAGTCCCGCCGGCCATACCAGCGCCAGGCTCAGACAGCACCAGAGAAGCCAGCGTATTTTCGGGTTCATGGCAGCCTCCTTTCAGTTTAAACAATCGTACGGTCAGAACTTCATGAGCATCTTAAAAAAGACCGCATCTCCGCTCAGACGGTTTTTCACGCCGTACTCGTGCAGCCACTTGAGTTCGCCGATCACGTCGCGGCTGCCGGATTTACCTGCAAAGGAAACGACTGGTCCGATTCCGTTGTCCCGCGCTTTGAAATCCCCTAACGTCGCGCCGGACCCGCTGTCGCCGGTCACCTGCTGGTACCAGAACGCCGTAATTCCCGCCCCGGCAAGGCCGCCCCAAAGCGGAAAGTGCTGGGCAAGCGTGCCGTCCGCGTGGACCTGCGTGCCTGACTTGTAGTGCGTGTCAGGATTTTCCTGGTTGAAGTCCGCGCCCAGGAACAGCGACGCCTCTCTGCCGTTTTTCTGGCCGAAATACATGAAAGCCACAGTCGGCTCTATTGTCCAGAAGTTTTTCCCGGTGTTTGCAAGCCGGCCGACCTCATAGCTGCCTGTCGGCGCATAAAAACCGAGCCGGGTGTTGATATTGAAATCGGGGTTGACATTGTAATTCAGCAGCACGGGCATCAAAACAATATCGCCAAGCCCGGAGAGCGAGTCCGACTGATGGATCATCAACGGGGCTACGTCGCCGCTGACGTCGATCCAAACGTAGGGAATGGTTGCCGACATCGCGTAGCTCCAGTCGCCGTTCCCGCCCCACGAGGGACGCCATGCAACCGACAATCCGATAGCTGTTGACTCCGCTTTTAAGCCCGCCGTAACAGTCCTGGCGACAGGAATGGTTACGCTCTTTGATGCTTCGCCGTTATAATTCAGAACATTAAGCCTGAAAATGACGGACTCGGTGAGCGGGACGCCATCGACGAAGGAAGACATCGACCCGGGCAGATAGTGGCCCGAACCGCCCTCCTCGGCCATGGCGACGCTGGGCAGCAGCGCGACCCCGGTGACGGCGAACAGGACTGACAGTCTGAATAGTATGGCCAAAGATGCTCTCATTCGTTTCATGTTATTGTTCCTTTGCAAGAATAATCGTAGAAACGGCCGTTAACCACGGATGACCAAAAGTAGGCGCCTCTAGGCGACACGGATGGCCACGGATAAAGAACGAGATACGATCAACATAGGATCACCCATTGTGTGAATTCATCTTTATGACCATGTTGCTGATGTATCGGACTTTATCCGCGTAAACCTGTCCTCGAACAATCCTATCGGGGATCCGCGTCCAAATGCCTTTTCGAATGATCGGTCACTTCTTCGGCATCGCCGGCTTTTCGTGCGGCAGGCCGCCGTCATCGATGTCGAAATCCGGGTCCAGGATCGTCTTGCCCTGCGCTCCGAGGAAGTTCTGCTGCGCCTTCAGCCACTCGCTCTGTTTCTGCTCTTTGGCATAGGCGATCAGGCGGCTTTCCAGATCGCGGACGACCTCCGGGTTCTGTTTGGCGACGTTGTTCTTCTCGCCCGGATCAACGCTCAAGTCGAACAGCTCGGTCTTGCCTGGCAGCAACGCGATCTTCACGAGCTTCCACTTGCCCTTGATGATGGCACCGCGGAACGCCTCGACATTCACCAGGATGTCCTCGTGCAGCGAAGGCTTGCCTTCGGCCAGGGTCAGCCAGATGTCCATGCCGTCAAAGGGCTTGCCGGGATTCGCCTTGGAGCCGGCCAGTGCGAGCACGGTAGGCATAACGTCCACCATGTGCAGCGCTTCATTGACGATGCGCGGTTTGAGTTTTACCGGCCAGTTAACGATGGTCGGCGTACGGACACCGCCTTCGTACAGGCTGCCCTTCCCGCCGCGCAACTCGCCGTTGTTCGCCGGCAATGACTCCTGCTTGACGCCGCCCGCTTCACGCTCCTCCGGTGAGTGCGCTCCGCTCGCAACCACGGCGCTGCGGGGTCCGCCGTTGTCGCTGCTGAAGATGATCATCGTGTTCTTTCGCAAACCACGCTTTTCCAGCGCCGCGATGATCCTGCCTACCTGGTCATCAACCGAGGTGACCATCGCCGCGTACGTGCGGCGCGTCGGGTCCTTGATGGTGGACGCGTAACGATCCTCGTCGGCCTTCTTCGCCTGATAGGGCGCATGAGGAGCGAGTGACGCGAAATAGAGGAAGAACGGCTTGTTCTTGTCCTGCTGCTCGATCAGTTTGACCGCCTCGTCGCCGATCAGATCCAGGTAATAGCCCTGTTCTTGAAAGAACTTGCCGTTTCGCTGCCAGTCGACAATATCGCCGCGGATCTTGGTGAAGTAGTCCACCTCGCCGACGAGGTTGCCGTAGAAATGATCGAATCCGCGGTTCTGCGGCCAATACTTCTTATCGGCATGTCCGAGGTGCCACTTGCCGACCATATAGGTCTGGTAGCCTGCCTCCTTCAAGGCCTGCGGCAGCGTCCGCTCGTCGGTCGGCAGGCCGTACGTATGGCTCGGAAAGATCACCAGCGTCTGCAGGCCGTAGCGCATCGGATACCGGCCCGTCAGCAACGCCGCGCGGGACGGGGTGCAGACCGGCATGCCGTGGAAGTTCTCGAGGCGAACGCCCCCGTTCGCAAGCCTGTCGATGTTCGGCGTCTTGATGTCGCTCCCGCGATAGCCGAGATCCGCGTTGCCGAGGTCGTCGGCCATGATGAAGATGATGTTGGGCTTACTCTCAACCGAAAATGCCGGGCTAGCGATGAGCGTCAGGCCGACGATGATTATGGAGAGCACAACTACAATTTTAGTTTTCATAATTTCCTCCATACTAAAATTTACACTCGAAAGATCCTCGAAACAATTTTTCTACAAAGAGTTGCTTCGCAGTTGTTTTTTCGCCTGTTTTCCTTTTTCTCGATATATGTCATCGTTTATTGTGAAAGGCCCACTGCGGCCCTGACCCGAATTCCCGTGATGGTCTGAATCCATTTGCCGTTTTTCACGCCACTCGGCTTACGGCGTAACTAATTCGCTATAAAAGTTTGAAGATTAGGAAAAGGATAGAGCTATCGATTCAATATGCCAAAAGGAGTGCTTTTGTTTATTATGATTGAGGATTGTACAACAGTCAAGCGAGGTTACGTACGAAATACAGAGATAGTTTTAGTTGTGGATAATGACCCTCCTCCGGCAGGAGCCAGGGGTTTCTTCAAGACTATATGCGATAATTCTGCATGGGCCCTTCGGGCTGCCGCTTCATCACCAGACGTGAGTCTGGTGCTTTATGCGGCTCAATAAATTTGTGGTGAATTATGCATCATAAACTTGGAAACGACTAGTGCAGAGTTCATAAAGAACCTAATGCGCCCTTTATTTAAAATGTATACACGTCATTGAACTACCCTGGATTTACAAATGGTGGAGGAATGCGCTATTGAATAGTTTGTCCAATCACCTGAATTACCATCATTATCTGAAATTTGATTTTTCAGACATACCCCGAAAACTACCCCGACTTGTGAATATTGGAAGACAAAAAAAGAGCTAATTCCTTTAAGGAGTTAGCTCTCATATCCACCAGCGTTCGATGGAGAATTGCGGAATTGAACTGAAAATTACTTTAAATTCATATAGTTATGGTGGAGGCGGCGGGAATTGAACCCGCGTCCGAAAACCATCAACCGAAAGCTCATACATGCTTATCCCCTCGTTTACAGCTCTCGCTTCCTCCGTCGCCTCAGGGAAAGCTACGGGATCAGCCAGCCCGGTAGTTCTTATCGCTCCGCCCCGGACATAGCGGAGAGACCAGCCCGAATTGTGACATCCCTTCGACCGCTCGGGCGGCAGCCGGGAGACGCGCTACTTAGTTAAGCAGCGTATGCCAGTTCGTTATTGGCAGTTGTTACATGATGGTGTATTTACGTGGCCAACCATCATCCACGGCATGCAACTTTCGATATCAAGATCCCCGTCGAAGCCAGTCGCCCCCTTTCTAAAGATCCGACACGGAGATACGGAGAAGGGGTGACACGGGGACAACTACACCGCCCACCATCATCTGCGTTCTCCTTATTCTAGTATATAATAACCTATCGACTGTCGATATTCAACAGCCGAGTGATGTCAGCTTCGCCCATGCCGCTGATCTTTACGCGTTTCTCCCGGGAGGTATGGCCGGAAACGATCTCGACAGCCGACTTGCTGACAGAGAGGGTCTTGGAAAGGAACTCGACCAGGGCCTCGTTCGCGGCGCCGTCAACGGGCGGGGCGGTCAGCCTGATCTTGAGGGAGCCGTCCTCCCTGCGGAGGACGCCGTTCTTCGAGGAGCGGGGCTGGATCCGGACAGTAAGGGTGGCGCTGATCTCAGTCGGCTTTTGCTTCCGGCTGCCCGGTCTTCCCTTCACTGCCCGCCTCCTCGAAATGTATCATCTCCAGGTGCATTTGGATCGTCTTCTTCAGGTCCTGCAGGAAGTGGTGCTTCTGGCGCCGTAGATCGATGATCTCGGACTCCAACCGGATCTTCTCCTCGCGGCCCCGATCGAGCAGCTGCTGGTACTTGATCTCGGCGTCCTTGAGCATGAGCTGCGATTCCTTCCGGGCATTCTCCTTCACGTCCTCGGCCAGCCTGTGCGTCGTGATCATGGTGCTCTTGAGCGTGTCCTCCCGGTCCCGGTAGTCCCGCATGCGCTCGTCATACGTGTCGCGGAACTCGCGAAGCTCGGTCACCTCGCGAACGAGGCCCTCCATCTCCTCGCGCACCACGTCGAGGAACGCCTCGACCTCGGTGCGTTCATAGCCGCGGAAGGCGATGTGGAACCGTTTCTGCTGGATATCGAGCGGTGTTACCTTCATGGCACGTTCTCCCTTTCCTCAGCGCATGGAATGGCCGATGCGGACCAGCGTGTCGACAACGGCGATCTCCAGGAAATAGATGATCAGGATCGCAATGAGCGGCGAGAGATCGATCCCCAGCCGGTATGCCGGCACCAGCTTCCGGAGCGGCCTGAGTACCGGTTCGGTGATCCGGGTCAGGAACTGGACGATGGGATTATAGGGATCCGGGTTCACCCAGGACAGGAGCGCCCGGATGATGATGACCCACATATAGATATTAAGAACAACGCCCAGGACCCTGGCGAAGCCCAGGATGACGTTACCGAATACGAACATTGCTCCTCCCTTGATCAAACCGCGAAGTTAGGAGGGCAGGATGGTATGCATCGGCCCAACTTCCTACCTTCTTACCTTCAGCCTTCCCCCTGTCCCCGTGTCAGCACTTACTTCCCCAACTCCTTGCTCCTTGCTGTCGCCGCTTCCACTGCGTTAATAAGCGTCGCCCGCAGCTTGCCCTTCTCAAGCATATGCAGCCCTTCTATGGTCGTGCCGCCCGGCGAGGTCACCATGTCCCGCAATTTTCCGGGGTGTTCATGGGTCTCGAGCACCATCTTTGCCGCGCCATAGACCGTCTGGGCCGAGAGCTCGAGTGCGAGGGACCGGGGAAGGCCCGCCTTGACGCCGGCGTCCGTCAGCGCTTCAATGATCGTAAAGACGTATGCCGGCCCGCTGCCCGAGAGGCC
>Ga0115026_10000164_pt1 | contig 15060 bp, 16 predicted proteins | sample Mud_0915_D1_FD_83878 | JGI IMG/M metagenome (GOLD analysis project Ga0115026, IMG submission 83878) | Wetland microbial communities from Old Woman Creek Reserve in Ohio, USA - Mud_0915_D1 | ecosystem: Environmental > Aquatic > Freshwater > Wetlands > Sediment ...
AATCTCTCTTCCTCGCGCGGCGAGCAGTCCCTTCAGAGGGACATAGACCGCCTGGCGCGCGATGGTCCGGCGCTCGACTTCCGCGTGCTGCGCGTCGCTCCCGGCGCAACGATGTCGCACCGCCCAGGACGGTCGCTAATCGCGCCGCTTGGACGCTTCAAGGCTGCGCGATTGTAAGCGCGCGACGCAGTCGAAATGCGAAGAAAGCGGGGGGGCTTAGGGCACGATGGCGTCGGGCATGTATCGCAGGATCACCGACGCCCGGCTGTCGAGGTAAGGCCCGGAGCGCACTCGTCCATAGCGCTTCGGATTGGGCAAGTAAGCCGCCAGGCGTGCCGACTGTTCCGGACCCAGCTGGGCCGCGCTCGTCGAGTAATAGTGACGGGCCGCGGCCTCTGCACCGAAGACGCCTTCGCCCCACTCCACCACGTTGAGGTAGACCTCGAGAATGCGACGCTTGTCCCAGAACGCCTCGATCATGTAGGTGATGACGAGTTCCTGACCCTTGCGGATGTAGCTCCGGCTCGGTGAAAGGAACAGATTCTTGGCGAGCTGCTGGGTGATCGTCGACCCGCCACGTGCCGGACGCCCTCGCTTGACGTTGTCCTTGTAGGCCTTCTCGATGGCTTCCCAGTCAACACCTTCATGCTCGGCGAAGCGCGCGTCCTCGGCGGTGATGACGGCCCGCTTGAGGCTCACCGAGATGCGCTCGTACGGCACCCAGCGGTACTTGAGCTCCGCTTTCGGATTGCGCGCCTGCAACGAAGCCCGCTCGCGCCTCATGAAGGCGGTCTCCTGCGGATCGTTCCAGCGCCACCAGGCGATCCAGCCGGCGTACCAGAGCTGCAGTCCCAGCACCGCCAGGACGGCCAGGAGGGCGAAGCGGGCCAGCCAACGCACGGAAGATGCTTCGAGTTCTCGGGGAATGAGCGCCGCGCAGCGTCGCGGCAAGAATGGCGACCGGATGGACCGCCTAGCGCACGATGGTGGCGCTTTCGGCAGCAGCCTCGCTGAGCAGCTTGCGCAGTTCGCGATACACCGGCGCGGTGTCCGGTCGAACGCCGCGCCACAACAGGAACGATTCCGCCGCCTGCTCGATCAGCATGCCAAGCCCGTCCGAGACGACCTTGGCTCCGCCGGACCTTGCGAGTTCCATGAACGGCGTCGCCTCGGCGGCATAGACCAGGTCATAGGCCAGCGTGCAGTCGTTGAAGGTCTCGGGGTCGATCGGCGGCGCGTCATGCTTCAGGCCCGTCGTCGTGCCATTGATGATCAGGTCGAAGTGCTCGGCCGGGATCTCGTCGAGATGAATGGCCTCGACCCCGAACTCCTCCGCCAGCTCCTCAGCCCTTTGATGCGTCCGGTTGGCCACCGCGATCCAGCGCGGGCTGGCGTCAAGCAGCGCACCAACGACTCCGCGCACCGCTCCCCCTGCGCCCAGCACCAGTACCGAACACTCGCTGAAGTCGAACTTCAGCCGCTCGTGGACATCGCGTACGAAACCGATGCCGTCCGTGTTGTCGCCGACGATCGTATCGCCGTCAAACACCAGTGTATTGACGGCTCCAGCCAGGCGGGCACGCGGCAACAATTCGTCGGCGAGCTTGGCGGCATCGACCTTGAAGGGCACCGTCACGTTGAGCCCGCGGAAACCGGCGTCGCGCAGCGCCAGCGCGCGCTCCTCGAAGCCGTCGAGCGGGGCCTCGATACGCTCATACGAAATGCGCTGATGGGTCTGTCGCGCGAAACGCTCGTGGATCTCCGGTGACCGGCTGTGAGCGATCGGATTGCCAACGACTCCGTACTTGTCAGGCCCGTTCATTGAGACGCGGTGCTTCGTGTCGACAGTTGATCGTTGGTAAAGACCCAGGTCCGTGTGATCTCGAGTACATCTGTGTCGCGTGCGATGTCCGGCGGAAACGGCGGAAACGGAGCAGCCATGTTAACGATGCGGCGGGCAGCGCGGTCAAGTACGGGCGATCCCGAGGACTTGTCGACCGCAGCCTCCACCAGTGACCCGTCCTTGCGCACCGCGACGGTCATGCGCAGGGACCCGTACACCTTGCCACGCGCCTCGTTCGGATAGTTCTCGTTGCCGATCTTCTCCACGCGGGCGCGCCAATCCTCCACGTATCGAGCGTACCGGTATTCGGACGTGCTGGGCATGAAATGATGCTTGCGCGGACGCTTCTGATAGTCCGACACCTGCTTGGCGATCTCGGCCTGCGCACGGGCGAGCTGCTCACGGGTCTGCTCGTCCTGGGAGCCGGGTACCGGTGCCTCGGCGACCGCTTCCTGGTTCGGCTGCGGCCGCATCTGCAGCGAGTCCTTCAGTGCGGCAAGCAGCTTCTTCTGCTCTTCCTCCAGCTGCTCCACCATGCGGCGGGCGGTATCCAGCGCGTCGCCGTCACGCACCACCTGTGAATCGGGCAGCGGCGAGGTGCGCCGGCCCGCGTCGTTCGCGCCGCCACCGTCGAGATTGGCTTGGGCCAGCGCCTCGGGCTTGCCGGGACGCGTTTCGCTCTTCGCGTTGACGAGGATGATCTCGAGCGGCGGATCGGTCGACCGCACGCGCAGGAAGTCGGGATCGACGAAACGTACGGCCAGCACCGTCATGTGCAGACCAATCGAGACGGTCAACGCCATCACGAGCACCTTGTCGGCCAGGAAGCCGGTGATGCCGCTGGTTGACTCGTCTGCAAAACTCATGCGTCAGTGAAACACGGAGTGCCAAGCCGAAAACGATTGTATCCACCGGGCACGTCCCCCGATCACACGATCACGCGACTGTCGTGCGGATGATTCAAGCGATCAGGCTGCACTCGCGGGCGGGGTCTCCGGGCCGGGGGACGGCTCCACGCGATCGACCGACGTGGGCTCGTCGATCAGTTCCTCCTCGAGGCCTTCAACTTCGGCGGCCATCGCCGCGTCGATCACCCGATGCACACGGGCCTCAAGCGTCAGGTCGATCTCATCTCCGCCGAGAATGTCCAGCTCAAGCTGCTGGCCGCGCGGCAACTCCGGCAGCCCCGGCACGCGCGTGATGAACGGGATCCCGGACAGGCGCAGCACGTCCCCGCGTATGACCGTGGCCGCCATGCGACGCACGTCCTCCTGGCGCATCCAGCGCAAGCCCCAGTACCGCTCCATGCGCTCCTGGAACTCGGCATAGGCCCCATAGGCCGCATCAAACGCCGAGACGATGGCAAACAAGTCAGCGTCGCTGGCGACATACGGCGCCGGATCGTTGCGGATGCATGCGATCAGCTGGCGCTGGTTCACCAGATCGACGTAGCGCCGCAGCGGCGACGAACTCCAGGCATAGTGGCTCACGCCCATGCCCTCGTGAGCCGCCGGGGCCGTCGACATCCGCACGCGGCCCATCGACTGCGACCGATAGATGCCGACTACGCCGCGCTCGGCCAGCCAGCGTCCCCAGGTGCTGTTGGTGAAGATCATCAGCTCCGCGACCAGCAGGTCCAGCGGTGCTCCGCGCCGCCGCGGCTTGACCGTCACGTGAGCGTGCTCGCCTTCGCCGTCAAGCTCGAACGAGTAGTCCACTCGCCCCAGCGGCTCCGGCCGGCCGCGCACTGCCTCGCGCCGGGCCAGCAGCGCGCGGGCGAACCGCCACAAAAGTGACAGCTCGGTGGCAAACGGCGCCGCGAAGCTGCCGTCGGCGATCGACTCCTCGGTAACGATCTCGTCGAGCCGGTCGTGCCGCAGGTTGGCGGCGATGCGGACGCGTTCGGCCCTGGACTCGGTACCGAGAACCTGCATCTCGCGCGTGTCGAGGTCGACGTAGAGTGACAGCACCGGGACGACCTGGCCCTCGGTAAGCGAGTACGCATCGACCCATGCCTGCGGCAGCATCGTGATCTTGAAACCGGGCGCATAAACGGTCGACATGCGCGATCGGGCCAGCGCATCGAGTGCATGCCCGCGCGGTACGGCGAGCGCCGGTGCGGCTATGTGCACACCGATCCTCACGCGGTGGTCGCCGGTCGGGGTGACCGAAAACGCGTCGTCGATCTCGGTGGTCGCGCTGTCGTCGATCGAGAACGCCGCCAGGCTCGCGATCGGCAGTTCGTCCGCCAGTCCGGGAGCCGGAATCTCGTCCGGAAAGCCAGCGCCGCGCGGAAAGTGCTGCGCAAGAAAGCTCTCGACGTGCCAGCGGAACGGCGAGCCGATGGCACCGGTCGCCAGCAGCAGCCGCAGCGGTGTCGTGCGCGCTTCGTCCGCCGCCTGCTCGAGCGCCTTGAACTCGATCGTCGACCGATCCGGCCGCACCAGCATCGGCACGGCCTGCGCGGCAATCGGCGCAGGGGCGCGGCCGGCCTTCAACTCGTCTACGTAAGTCTGCCGCAACTCGTCCTGGCGACGTTTGCGCTCCACCGCCGCGAGCGCGGCCTTCAGCGTCTCGGGTGGAGCCGGGCGATAACGCCCACGGCCCTTGCGATGGAAGTGGACGGGCGACGAATGCAGGCGGATCAGCAGCGCCGCCTGCTGGATGCTGGTGGGCCTGCCACCGAAGTAGTCGAGCGCGAGTTCGCGAAAGCCGAACTCGTCCTGCGGCGCGGCTTCCCACAGGAAATCGAGGTCGATGTTCGCGGCCTCGGCGTGAGCCGCCTCCAGCAGCCGTGCCGCAGACACGTCGTCAAACTGCAGCAGAACGTGCGCAGACTTGACCTTGGTCCGCTTGCCGCTGCTGAGTTCCACCTGGTGCGACGCGTCGGTGGACGACAGAATGCTGCCCGCCTTGAACGCCCCGTCCTCTTCGAACAGTAGATTCACTGCGGCCTCACTGGAGCGTCGCCACGAACGTGCGCACGCCGCGCAGCAGCAGTTCGACCGCGATCGCCGCCAGCACCAGTCCCATCAGCCGCTCGAATGCCAGCGTCACCCGCTCACCGAGCAACCGTTGCAGTCGGTCAGCGGAGACCAGCACCAGCGCGCTGATCGCCATCACCACGGCGATCGCTGCCACCCACTCGATCGATCGCGAGGGGTCGCGTGAAACGAGCAACATCACGGTGGCAAGCGCCGACGGGCCCGCCAGGGCCGGCACGGCCAGAGGCACGATGAAGGGCTCGCCTCCCGGAGCCTGGCCGTAGACGCCCTCCGGCGACGGAAACACCATGCGCAGCGCGACCAGCATCAGCACGACGGCGCCGCCGATCTGCAGCGCGACCTCCGAGAGTCCGAGCGTCTGCAGGAACGGGCGCCCGGCAAACACGAAGACGCTGAGCACGCCGAACGCGATCAGGCATTCGCGCAGCACGATGCGCAGGCGGCGCTCCGCGGGAACATCGCGCAGGGCCGATACGAAGATCGGTACGTTGCCGAACGGATCCGCCACCAGCAGCAACAGCACCACGGCGGAAAGAAAGGTGTCGTTCATGCGTCGGTCACCGTTTCGGTTCCGGCGCTGATGCGCACCAGTTCGTCGGGGCGGATCGGGAACACGCAGTGCGGCGTTCCGCCTGCCGCCCAGACGATGTCGAACCTTCGCAGCGAGGCATCGATGAAGGTCGTCATCGGCGTTGCGTGCGCGACGGGCGCCACGCCGCCGATCGCGAATCCCGAATGCTCGCGCACGAACTCCGGCTTGGCACGTTCGATCGCCTCACCCAGCAGCGCCGCGATGCGCGTCTCGCTGACACGACGGTCACCCGCTGCGATCACCAGCACCGCGCGGCCGGAGCCAGCGGCACGGAAGATCAACGACTTCGCGATCTGGCCCACTTCGATGCCGAGCGCATCCGCCGCCTGCTGCGCGGTGCGCGCGGCAACACTCAGTTCAATGACGCGCGCGTCCACGCCGGCCCGGTCGAGCGCGCTTTGCACGCGCTCGGCTGAGGCGGGCAGCGGGCCGGCCGCGTTCATGAGCTAGACCGTCAGGCCGCCGGACACTTCGATGACGGCGCCGTTGATGTAGGCGGCGTCGTCCGACGCGAGGAACGCGTAGACATTGGCAATGTCCTCCGGCGTTCCAAGTCGCTTCAGCGGAACCCGCTCCGTCATCTGGTGCAGCACCTTGTCCGGGATCGTCTGCAGGATCGGCGTCTCGATGAAACCGGGGGCCACCGCATTGGCCCGAATGCCCTTGGGGCCGAGTTCGCGCGCCCAGGTCTTCACGAAACCGATGACACCGAACTTGCTCGCTGCGTAGTTGGTCTGGCCGAAGTTGCCATAGATGCCAACGACGCTGGAGGCATTCAGGATCACGCCACTGCCCTGCTCCACCATCGTGTTGACGACGGCGCGCGCGCAGTTGTAAGTGCCCTTGAGATTGACGTCGATGACGCGGTCGAATTGCGTGTCGTCCATCTTCTGCAGGCGGGCATCCAAGGTGATGCCGGCGTTGTTCACCAGAACGTCGACGCGGCCGTGCTTCGCGCGCACGGCGGCGACCATCGCGTCAATCTGGTCACGCTGCGTGACGTCGACGACAAAGCCCTCGACCTCCCCAGAGTCGCGCAGTTGCGCAACCGCGGCATCGACGCTTTCGGGGCGTATATCGCAGAGCGCAACGATCGCGCCTTCCTTCAGAAAGCGCCGCGCCGTGGCGAAGCCGATGCCCTGCGCTGCACCGGTCACGATGCACACCTTGCCCTGCAGCCCTCTCATTGAACCTCCCCTGACTGTCTTGTAGTGTCCTTTATGTCGGCGTCGCAGAACGCGATCACCTCGTCGATATAGCTCGCGAAGTCAGAGAGCTCATGGTCGCTGCCCTCGATGACATGCTGGCGAACTCCCTGGTACTTGCGCACCATCGTCCGGTAATCGATGACGGCATCCCCGGTCGCTGCGAGCAGCAGATAGCGCTCTGGCCGAGTGATCGACGGCGTGTCAATCGCCGCGAGCTGATCCAGGTACTCGCGGCGGAAGTCGATCTCTGCCTCAGAGAAGTAGACCGGCTGCACGCCGATGTAGCGCGCGAGATCGTCCTGCGGTCGAATCGCCGGGTTCAGCAGCACGGCCCGGCAGCCGAGCTGCTCGGCCAGCCAGGTGGCGTAGTAGCCGCCCAGGGAGGATCCGATCAGTGCCAGCCGCTCACGCGGCGCATCGTTCACCGCTGCCAGCACGAGTTCGACGGACCGGGCCGGCGATGCCGGCAGCGCGGGGCAGGCGTACTCGGCACTGCGGCCTCGCACCGCCATCGCCTCTCGGAGCATCGTCGCCTTGCGCGAGGCCGGCGAGGAGCGGAATCCATGCAGGTAGACGATCACGCCGCCGCCGCCTTCAGCGCCAGTCGCTGCAGCAGGAGGTCGTGGATGCCGCCGAAACCGCCGTTGCTCATCACGAGCACATGGTCGCCGGCATGCGCCGCCGCCAGCACATCGTCGACCAGCGACGCGAGCTGCTGGTGGGTCGCGGCGCGATCACTGAGGGGTGCAAGCGCCTCCGCAACGTTCCAGTTCACGCCGCCGGCATAGCAGTACACGCGGTCGGCGCCGGCGAGGCTGCCCGCCAGCTGGGCCTTGACCGCGCCCTGTTTCATCGTGTTCGAGCGTGGCTCCAGCACCGCGAGGATGCGACCGGTGCCGACCCGGCTGCGCAACCCGGCAATCGTTTCGCGTATGGCGGTCGGGTGGTGCGCAAAGTCGTCAACGACGGTCACTCCTGCCACGGTGCCTCGCACTTCGAGCCGTCGCTTCACACCGCCAAAAGACGCCAGCGCTTCCAGCGCGGTGACGGCCTCTATGCCGACATGGTGCGCGGCGGCGATCGCTGCCAGTGCGTTCATGCGGTTGTGCATGCCGGGCAGCGCAAGCTCGAGCGGGCCGACATTCCGGCCCGCCTGGCTCACCGTATGGGGCGGTGCGGCGTCAACCTGCCAGAGGCCGCCGCCGCCGAAGCGCTCGACCTCACTCCAGCAGCCGCGCGCCAGCACGCGCTCGAGCGCGACGTCGTCGGCGTTGACGATCAGCCGCGCGCTCGAGGGCAGCGTTCGGACCAGGTGATGGAACTGCGTCTCGATCGCCGCCAGGTCGGCAAAGATGTCGGCGTGATCGAATTCGAGGTTGTTAAGGATCGCCGTCCGCGGGCGGTAATGCAGGAATTTCGAGCGCTTGTCGAAGAACGCCGTGTCGTATTCGTCCGCCTCGATGACGAAGTGGCGGGACGAAGTGAGTCGTGCGGAAACTCCGAAGTCGGTCGGGACGCCGCCGACGAGGAACCCCGGCGTCAGCCCGGCGTGCTCCAGGATGCTCGTCAGCATCGCCGTGGTCGTTGTCTTGCCATGCGTTCCAGCCACACCCAGCACGTGCTTGCCCGGCAGGACATGGTCGGCGAGCCACTGCGGGCCGGAAACGAACCGCAGCCCGCGGTCGAGGATGGCTTCCATCAACGGGTTGCCGCGGGTGACCACGTTGCCGATCACCCAGACGTCCGGCGCCAATGCAATCTGGCCGGCGTCGTAACCCTCCACGAGCCGGACACCGGCCGTTGCCAGCTGATCGCTCATCGGCGGATAGACGTTGGCATCGCACCCGGAGACGCGATGGCCGCTGGCCAGCGCGAGCTGCGCCAGGCCACCCATGAAGGTGCCGCAGATGCCGAGGATGTGGATATGCACGGGGGGTCCCGAACGAACCGGCTGACGTGGAGTCGAACCGCCGCTCGTCTCAAGAAGGCGCGCGATTGTAATGCGCCGCGTCATTTTCTCCCGGCGGCTAGACTCCGCGACCACCATGCCATCCGCTCAAGACACGCTGCGCGCCGAACTGGCCGCCGCGGCCGCGCGCCTGATTGCCGAAGAGGGCTGCGACTACCGCCAGGCCAAGCGCCGCGCGGTGCAGGCGCTGCTTGGCCCCGACGCCGACACCCACGGCGTGCTGCCGGACAACGCCGAGGTGGAATACGAGGTGCGGCGCCATTTGAGCCTCTTCGCGGCGGATACGCATCCCGCGCTGCTCGCGGCGCTGCGCCGAACGGCCGCTGCTGTCATGGAACACATGGCCGAGTTCAACCCGCACCTGGTCGGCGCGGTGCTGGGAGGCACTGCGACGGAGCACTCGGATATTGAACTGCACCTGTTCAGCGACAGCGCCAAGGATGTGGAGGTCGCACTGATGAACTCCGGCATTGAATTTGACGCCGAACCGGGCGACTCTGATGTCCGACCGACGGCTCAGGAACAGCTGCTCTTCACGGTGACCGCGCACGAACCGGGCCTGCCCGCCTCCTTGCGACGCGTTGGCGTGCGCCTGCATGTGTTCGAGCACGATGCCATCCGCGTCGCGCCCCGTTTTCGGTCCGTATCGGCGGTCGGCTTTGAACTCCATCCGGTCGCGGCCAGCGGACGCGCGAACCTGAGCGCCCTGCGTCGGCTGATCGCGGAATCGACATGAAGTCAGGTCGCCGCACGCTCCTGCTGGCAGGCGTCGGGGTGGTCGCAGTCGCGACCGGTGCCGGCGTGGCGCTGTACGTGAGCACCGGGGAGCGTGCCAGTGCCCCGGCGGTCGAACGCCTCTTCGCCCAGGTCTTCGATGACTCCGACGGTCGCCCTCAACCGCTCGCGCAGTGGAAGGGCCAGTGGCTTGTGCTCAATTTCTGGGCAACCTGGTGTGCGCCCTGCGTCGAGGAAATGCCCCACCTTCAGCAGGTAGCGCGCGATTACGCCGGTCGCGGTGTCGCCGTGGTCGGCCTCGGCATCGACAACGCCGACGCAATTCGTCGCTTCCGCAAGCAGCTGGACCTGGAGCTGCCGCTGCTGGTGGCCGGGGCGACGGGAAGCCATCTGGCGCGGGAACTGGGCAATCCGAGCGGTGCGCTACCGTATACGGTGCTGATCAGCCCCCACGGAACCGTCGTCCAGGCCCGACTCGGACTCATCAAGCCGGAACTGCTGCGCTCCTGGCTCGATGCACGACTCGACGGTTGAGGTCGGGTGGACAACCGGTCCCTGAACGTTCAGACTCCGCACCTTCGTGCAAGTCGGTCGTATCTGACGTCAACTGCATTGAAAATCTTGCGAAAACAACGGGTGCATCGTGTCAAGCCGAGTTCTCGTTATCAACGGTCCCAACCTCAATCTGCTTGGCACGCGTGAGCCCAGCATCTATGGCGGCCGCACGTTGGCCGACATCGAAGCCGAGTTGACCGACGTTGCCGGAAGATGCGCCGCAGAAGTCGTCTTTTTCCAGAGCAATCATGAAGGAGCGCTGGTCGATCGCATCCATACCGCGCGCACCGACGGAACGCAATTCATCATTATTAATGCAGGTGCATTCACGCATACAAGCATTGCGCTCCGGGACGCACTGGCCGCCGTTGCGCTGCCCTTCATCGAGGTTCATCTCTCGAACGTGCATCGCCGCGAAGAGTTCCGCCACCATTCCTATTTGTCCGACCTTGCCGTGGGCTCCGTCGTGGGACTCGGGGCGGCGGGCTACCGATACGCGCTCGAATTCGCGCTGGCCGAACGCATCGCTTGATCCGGAGTCAGCATGGATCTGAGAAAGCTCAAGACATTGATCGACCTCGTGGCGGAATCGGGCATCGCCGAGCTCGAGGTCACGGAGGGCGAGGACAAGGTCAGGATCGTCAAGACACCGGCCCACGCCCCGGCGCCCGCGGCTGCGCTGACTTTCGCCGCCCCGCACCCGTCCGCACCCGCGCAGTCTGCCGCCTCGCCGGCAGCCTTGCCGGCTGAGCCCGAGGCGCCCGCCGGCCATGTCGTCAAATCGCCCATGGTGGGGACCTTCTACCGGTCGCCCAGTCCGGGAGCGCCCTCCTTCATTGAGCAGGGCGCGGAGGTGAAGCCCGGGGACACGCTGTGCATCATCGAGGCGATGAAGCTGCTGAACGAGATCGAAGCCGAAGTAGGCGGAAGAGTGACCAAGATCCTCGTCGAAAACGGCCAGCCGGTCGAGTATGGCCAGCCGCTATTCATCATCGAGTAGAAGCCGCGTGCATCGCCCTTTCGAAGCGCGCCGGGCCCTCCGGCATTGCCCGCGACGGGCGCGCAGCGGCGTGCGCGCTTCCTGACGCTCAGGCCCACTGTCGTGTTCAAGAAGATACTCATCGCCAATCGTGGAGAGATCGCGCTGCGGATCCAGCGCGCCTGCCGCGAGATGGGAATACGCACCGTTGTAGTCCATTCGGAGGCGGACACGGACGCCAAGTACGTGAAGCTCGCCGATGAGTCGGTGTGCATCGGACCACCACCTTCGCGCGAGAGTTACCTCAATATTCCCGCCATCATCAGCGCGGCCGAGGTGACGGATGCCGAGGCGATCCATCCGGGCTACGGCTTCCTCTCCGAGAACGCCGATTTCGCCGAGCGGGTGGAGAAGAGCGGGTTCGTCTTCATCGGACCGCGCCCCGAGTCGATCCGGCTGATGGGCGACAAGGTCTCGGCCAAGCAGGCGATGACCGCGGCAGGGGTGCCGACCGTGCCCGGGGCGCCGGGCGCGCTGTCCGAGGAGCCGCGCGAAATCGTCCGCGCCGCGCGGTCGATCGGCTACCCGGTGATCATCAAGGCCTCCGGAGGCGGCGGCGGACGCGGAATGCGCGTGGTGCACACCGAGGCGGCGCTTCTTAACGCGGTCACGATGACTCGTCAGGAAGCGCAGGCGGCGTTCAGCAATCCTGCGGTCTATATGGAGAAATACCTCGAGACGCCGCGCCACATCGAAATCCAGATCCTCGCCGACCAGCACCGCAATGCCGTTTGGCTTGGTGAGCGCGACTGTTCGATGCAGCGCCGCCATCAGAAGATCATCGAAGAGGCGCCTGCTCCCGGCGTCAACCGGCGGCTCGTCGACAAGATCGGCGATCGTTGCGTGGAGGCCTGCAAGAAGATCGGCTACCGCGGCGCCGGGACGTTCGAGTTTCTGTACCAGGACAACGAGTTCTACTTCATCGAGATGAACACGCGGGTGCAGGTCGAGCACCCGGTGACGGAGATGGTGACCGGCATCGACATCGTGCAGGAACAGATCCGCATCGCCGCCGGCGAGAAGCTGCGTTTCCGCCAGCGTGACGTCGTGCAGAAGGGCCACGCGATCGAGTGCCGCATCAACGCCGAGGATCCGTTCAAATTCACGCCGTCGCCCGGCCGCATCACCGGCTGGCATCCGCCGGGCGGACCGGGGGTGCGCGTGGACTCACATGCCTACAGTGGCTACTTCGTGCCCCCCAACTACGACTCGATGATCGGCAAGGTCATCTGCTACGGCGACACACGTGACCAGGCGCTGGCGCGCATGCGCATCGCGTTGTCGGAGATGGTCGTTGAAGGCATCCAGACCAATATCCCGCTGCACCGGGAACTGCTGATGGACGAGAAGTTCGTACTCGGCGGCACCAGCATCCACTACCTCGAAAAGCGCATCGCCGCGCGGCAGGGCGCCTAGGCTGCGCGTGCTGCACGAGATCACCCTGCTTGCAGACGAGCAGCACGCGGAGGCGCTGGCCGATGCGCTGCTGGAGGCGGGGGCCCTGTCGGTAGCGGTCGAGGACGCCGAGGCGGAATCCGCCAACGAGTCTCCGCTCTACGGAGAGCCGGGATTCGAACCCGAGCGGCAAGCGTGGTCGCGCAGTCGGCTTCGCGTCCTCGCCGAGGCGGACGGCCCCGGCAGCGAGCGACTCGTCGAAGTCGCGAGCCGGGCCGCGGGACTGCCGGCTCCGCCGATAGAAAGCTGCCAGCCGGTCGAAGACGCTGACTGGGTTCGCGTTTCGCAGTCGCAGTTCGCGCCGACGCAGATCAGCGATCGGCTATGGATCGTGCCCTCGTGGCACGACGTTCCGGATCCGCAGGCGATCGTCGTGCGACTCGACCCCGGCGTCGCGTTCGGCACCGGCACGCACCCGACAACGCAACTGTGCCTGGCCTGGCTTGACAGCAATCTCGTGCCCGGCAGTACCGTGCTCGACTACGGCTGCGGCTCGGGCATCCTTGCAATCGCCGCTGGAAAGCTGGGCGCTGGCATCCTGCTTGGCGTCGACGTCGACGAGCAGGCGCTTGCCGCGGCGCGCGGCAACTCGGCGGCCAATGGCGTCACTGCACGCTACACTGATCCGGCCGGACTGCCGCCCGGGACGTTCGACATCGTGCTGGCCAACATCCTCTCGAATCCGCTGAAGCTGCTCGCGCCGGCCCTGCTCGCACGCGTCGCCCCGCGTGGCGCCTTGGTACTCTCCGGCGTCCTCGAGCGCCAGGCAGAAGACGTCATCGCGACGTACCGCGCCAGCGACCCGCACGTGGCTCTTTCCGTGTGGCGAACCTCTGAGGGCTGGGCCTGCCTGGCTGGCCGGCGCGCCGCATGATGTCCTTAATTGACATCGTCGCGCGAAGCGCCGCGTTCTGATCATGGCACTCGCGACCAAGTGTCCTCGGTGCGGCGCGATGTTCCGCGTGGTCGCGGACCAGTTGAAGCTGCGCGGCGGACTGGTCCGCTGCGGTCAGTGCCGAACGGTGTTCGATGCCATCGGCAGCCTGACCTATGTTGACGATGCAGCATTGACCATGCCGCGCCCCGAGGCCCCGGACTCGCCGAAGGCCGCGGCTGCGGCCGCTCCGCGAGAAGCACCCGGCGACACCGCGCCGCCGGCCGCCGCCGCGGCGGCGGCCCGTCCGCGCGGCGAGTCGCGCCGCACGCACGACAGCGCCGAACGCAAGCGCAAGGCCCTAGGCCCGGCCACGACATTGCGCATCGCGCCGCGCGCGGCGCCGGTCGCTACGGTTTCGCTGGAAGCACCGTTCAAGGGTGCGGCCGAACCCACCACGACACCGGCGACGACGCGCGAGGAGCAGGCGATGTCGGAGGGCGGCGTTCCCACGCTGCTCGCGCCGGGCGCGGGCGGCGAGCCGGCCGATCAAGGGACGCGTGCTTCGCTCGAGGGCATCGAAGTGATCGAGGTTTCGCCGCCGCCGGAGGCAGAGCCCGCTATGGCGTCACTCGCGGATGAGCCGGAATTCATCCGGTCTGCACGGCGTGGCCCGCGGCGCGGCTTCTCGATCGTCTTCAGTGGCGGTGCACTGCTGCTCGCCCTGCTTGCCGTCGCACAGCTCATGGTGATCTTCCGATCTGACGTGATGGTGCAATGGCCCGCCGCGCGTCCGGCTTTGTTGCACCTGTGCCAGGCGTTCGGCTGCAAGCTCGAATGGCCGACACAGCCGGACCAACTGGCAGTCATCGGCAGTGAACTGCAGTCGATCGCCGGTACCGACGTGCTTGAACTCACCGCCGTCATCCGCAATCGGGCTGCTTTCACGCAGGCGCTCCCGGCGCTGGAAGTCACGCTGAGTGATACGCAGAACCGGCCGGTAGCACGCAAGGTGTTCAGCCCGGCTGACTACCTGGCAGCCGCCGGCGAGCCCAGCAGTCGGATCGACGAAGGTTTCGCCGCCGGTGCAGACATCACGATACGGCTGTTCTTCGAGACCCGCGGGCTGCAGGCCGCCGGCTTTCTCGTGTATCCCTTCTATCGATAAGTCGACCGCCGGCTCGGCCTTGACGCGCAACCGCGCGCACCCGTTTAGCTCAAGTAACTCTCAGGAATATCCATGCGCACTCTGATCTGTGGCTCGATCGCCTACGACACCGTGATGGTGTTCCAGGGCCGGTTCGCCGACCACATCCTTCCGGACCAGGTCCACATCCTGAATGTCTCGTTCCTGGTGCCGGAGATGAAGCGCGAGTTCGGCGGCTGTGCAGGCAATATCGCCTACAGCCTGAAGTGCCTCGGTGGTGAACCGCTGCCGATGGCAACGGTAGGCGACGATGCCGGACCGTACATCGAACGGCTGGCGGCGCTGGCGATCGATCGCCGCTATGTCACCCACGTTGCCGGCAGCTACACCGCCCAGGCATTCATCACCACGGACCTGAATGACAACCAGCTGACCGCGTTTCACCCGGGCGCGATGGGCCAGTCACACTTGAACGCGGTTCCCGCGGACGACGGCATCGGTCTCGGAATCATCGCGCCGGATGGGCGCGACGGCATGCAGCAGCATGCCGCGCAGTTCGCCGAGCACGGCATCCCCTTCATCTTCGACCTCGGCCAGGCGATGCCGCTGTTCAACGGCGAGGAGTTGCTGTGGTTCAT
>Ga0115026_10000165_pt1 | contig 15043 bp, 18 predicted proteins | sample Mud_0915_D1_FD_83878 | JGI IMG/M metagenome (GOLD analysis project Ga0115026, IMG submission 83878) | Wetland microbial communities from Old Woman Creek Reserve in Ohio, USA - Mud_0915_D1 | ecosystem: Environmental > Aquatic > Freshwater > Wetlands > Sediment ...
AACCCGGCCGACCTCAAGGTCGACACCTTCCGCGCCAGCGGCGCCGGCGGCCAGCACGTCAACAAGACCGACTCGGCGATCCGCATCACCCACCTTCCGTCCGGCATCGTGGTCGAGTGCCAGGATGAACGCTCCCAGCACAAGAACCGCTCACGCGCCATGAGCCTGCTGGCGGCGCGGCTGCTGGAGATGGAACAGCGCAAACAGCGCGAGGCCGAGGCCGCCACCCGCAAGGGCCTGATCGGCAGCGGCGACCGCTCCGACCGCATCCGCACCTACAACTTCCCGCAGGGCCGCGTCACCGACCACCGCATCAACCTCACGCTCTACAAGATCGACCGCATCATGGCCGGCGAGCTCGATGAGCTGATCGACCCGATCGTGGCCGAAGACCAGGCCGGGCAGCTGGCGGCATTGGCGGGCTAACTGCGGTCTCGAGTTGCGAGTTTCGGGTTTCGAGTTGAACCCCAACCCCGGCGCTTCAGCCTTTAACCCGAAACCCGAAACCCGAAACAACCCAAGTGACCCTGGCCGACTTCCTTCACCACGCCACCACGACGCTGGTCGCCACCTCACCCAGTGCGAGACTGGACGCCGAGGTGCTGGCGATGCACGTCACCGGGCTGACACGCACGGCGCTGATCACCCGCGGCGGCGAGGCGCTATCGACCGAGCAAGAGGCGCGTCTGCGCGAGCTGATCGAGCGTCGCCGCAAGGGCGAGCCGGTGGCCTACCTGACCGGCAGGCGCGAGTTCTGGTCGCTGGAACTCACCGTCACGCCCGACGTGCTGATTCCGCGCCCGGAGACCGAGTTGCTCGTGGAGCAGGCACTGGTGCGGATTCCACCGGATGCCACCCGGCGCATCGCCGATCTCGGCACCGGCTCGGGTGCGATCGCACTGGCCATCGCGAGCGAGCGCCCGCACTGCCGGGTGACCGCCACCGACGCCTCGCCGGCAGCACTGGCGGTCGCACGCGGCAATGCCAGGCGCCTTGGCATCGGTAATGTCGAGTTTCGCGAAGGCGAGTGGTTCGCGCCGCTCGCCGGCCTCACATTCGACCTGATCGTCAGCAACCCGCCCTATATCGCCACGGCCGACCCGCATCTGATGCAGGGTGACGTCCGTTTCGAGCCACGCGCGGCGCTGGTCTCAGGCGGCGACGGCCTGGATGCGATCCGTCTGATTGCGGTTCAGGCGTCAGCCCACCTCCAACCCGGCGGCTGGCTATTGCTCGAGCACGGCTATGACCAGGCCGCAGCGGTGCGGGCCATCCTGGGCACGAATGGTCTCACTGACATCACCAGCTTTGCCGACCTTGCCGGTCACGCGCGCGTGACCGCCGGGCGCCGACCGAAGGAAAGTGGGTGACAGTGGCCTTCCGTCGCTGCTAGCATTTTTCCACCGGCGTCGCTGGCGAGCACAGACCGGCCGGACGCAGGCAAGACCCATACTCCAAGGGGAACTACGATGAACGTGATCCGCCGTTGGCTGTTTGCATCGTTGGCCGTTGCCGGCGCCTTGGCCGCCGCTCCTGTGCAGGCCCAGTTCGGCATTGGCATCAACCTCGGTACCAACGGCTTCGGGGTCGAGGCAAAACAGTCCCTGTCACCGTCGTTTGACCTGCGTTTCGGATTCAGCGGCATCTTCTACAACCTCGACTACGAGTACGACGATGTCGACTACGAGGTCGAGCAAAGCCTTGGTATCTCGACCGTCATGCTCGACTGGCGACCGATGCAGGGCATGTTTCGCATGACCGCCGGCGCCGCCTATTACAACGACGTCCAAAATCTGGAGGCGGTACCTGAGCCGAACCCGTACGCCATCTACAACATCGGGTACGGCTACTACACTTACGACCAGATCGGTGTTCTGAACGGCAAGGTCTCCTGGCATCGGGGCGCACCCTATCTTGGGGTCGGCTGGGATTTCCTGCGCAACAAGAAGGGACTGGGGTTTAGCGTCGATGTCGGCGCCTATTATCGCGGCGAACCGGATGTTTCTCTGACCGCCAGCGGCGGAGGCGTCACCCAGTCCGATCTCGACCGCGAGATCCGCAACATCGAAGACGATGCCTGGCCCGTCATACCCACCGTCACGCTGGGTATGACGTTCAAGTTCTGACGGTCCGGCAAGCTGCTGTCGTGAATGGCGCGACCCCCGGGGTCGCGCCTTTTTGCCAGCTGGGCACGGCCGTGCCCACACTCTAGAATCACTGCATGAACGACGACCAGCTGCTCCGTTACAGTCGCCAGATCCTGCTGCCGGCAATCGGCATCGAGGGCCAGCAGAGGCTGCTGCGCTCGCGGGCGCTGATCGTCGGCCTCGGCGGCCTGGGCTCGCCGGTGGCCATGTACCTGGCGGCGAGCGGTGTCGGGCACCTCACCCTGGTCGACCACGACAAGGTCGAGCTGACCAATCTGCAACGCCAGATCGTGCACACCACCGCCACACTCGGCACGCCCAAGGTGGAATCGGCGCGGCGGATGCTGGCGGCGCTCAATCCGGAAGTGCAGGTCGAGACGATCAATCACAAGCTCGATGCCCTGGAGTTGCGCGCGGCGGTCGGGCGCGCCGATGTCGTCATCGACGGCAGTGACAATTTCGCCACCCGCTTCGCGGTCAACAGTGCCTGTGTCGCGGCCCGGACGCCGCTGGTGTCGGGTGCGGTGGTGCGGTTCGAGGGCCAGGTCGGCGTGTTCCGCCCCGAACGGCCGGACAGCCCGTGCTACGCCTGTCTGTACCGCGACACCGGCGCCGAGGACGGCGACCTGTGCTCGCAGTTCGGGGTGCTGGCGCCGGCGGCCGGCATGATCGGCACCATTCAGGCCACCGAGGCGCTCAAGGTGCTGCTCGGGATCGGCGAAACCCTGACCGGCCGGGTGCTGGTGGTCGATGCCCTGCGCATGGAATTCCGCACCCTCACCCTGCGCAAGGACCCGGCCTGCCCGGTGTGCGGTGCCGCACTCGCAGCCGGCTGATCAGCGCGCGAACACGCCGGCACGCAGCAGCGCCCACTGCTTGTCCCAGCCGTCGGCCGGGAGCTGTTTGAAGTCGCTGCGCACGAACTGCGCGATCCGCCCCTCGATCAGTGCCAGGAACAGCCGTGCGCTGTCGTTCACCGGCGTCTTGCCACCGTTCGCGACCTCGCCCTCGCGCAGGATCTGGCGCAGCTGGGTCTCGACGCGGTCGTAGAACTGGCTGATGCGGGTGCGCAGGCGTTCAGTCTCACCGGTCAGCACCCCGCCCTGCAGCAGCCGCGCCAGCCCCGGGTTCTTCTCGGCAAAACCGAGCAGCAGGATGGCGATCTGCTGCACCCGCGCCTGCGGGTCGGGCTCCTCGGCGAGGATACGGTTGATGCGGCTGAAGATGCTCTCCTCGATGAACTCGATGAGCGACTCGAACATCCGCGCCTTGCTCGGAAAGTGCCGGTACAGCGCCGCCTCCGACACGCCCACCGCCTTGGCCAGCGCCGCGGTGGTGATGTGCTCGCCCGGCAACTCCTGCAGCATGCGCGCCAGCACCTGCAGGATCTCCTCGCGGCGCTCGCCGCTGCGTGGTCTGGACATGACTTCCTCCTTGGCGTCAGTGACAGGGGCCGGGTACGGTCGGTTGCGACCGGCGCACGGCCTCAGCTGCGGATCAGGGTACCAACGCCCTGATCGGTGAACACTTCGAGCAGCACCGCATGGGCCACCCGGCCGTCGATGATGTGCGCGGTTTTCACGCCGCTGTTCACGGCGTCAAGTGCATAGTTGACCTTCGGCAGCATGCCGCCGCTGATGGTGCCGTCGGCGATCAGCGCGTTGACACGCTGCACATCGAGGCCGGTGAGCAACTGGCCCTGTTTGTCGAGCACGCCGGTCGTGTTGGTCAGCAGCACCAGCTTCTCGGCCTTGAGCGTGATCGCGAGCTTGCCGGCCGCGACATCGGCGTTGATGTTATAGGCCTCGCCGTCGGGGCCGACACCGATCGGCGCGATCACCGGGATGAAATCGCCGCTGTCGAGGAACGCCACCAGCGACGGGTCGATGGTGTCGATCTCGCCGACCTGACCGATATCGATACCGGCGGCCGACGGATCGCCACCGACAGGCTGGAGCAGCATCTTGCGGGCGCGGATGAAGCGCCCGTCCTTGCCGGTGAGGCCGACGGCCTTGCCGCCGTGCCTGTTGATGAGGCTGACGATCTCCTTGTTCACCAGTCCGCCGAGCACCATCTCTACCACGTCCATGGTCTCGCGGTCGGTGACGCGCATGCCCTGGATGAACTCGCTCTTCTTGCCGATGCGCTCCAGCAGCTTGCCGATCTGCGGCCCGCCGCCGTGCACCACCACCGGGTTCATGCCGACCAGCTTCATCAGCACGATGTCGCGTGCGAACGACTGCTTCAGCTCCTCGTCGACCATGGCGTTGCCGCCGTATTTCACGACCACGGTCTTGCCGTGGAAACGCTGGATGTAGGGCAGCGCCTCGGTCAGTACCTGGGCGCGATCGGCGGCGGAGACGGCGGTTGACGACATTCCTTCGGGTCCTGGGTGGCGGCTGCGGCCGGGCGGCCGCGTGATCCGGTGTGAATGCTTACTCGGTGCAGAAATTACTCCATTTGCCGGCCGCTGTCAGCAGTCCGCCGGCACAAAAAAAAGGGCCGCGATTGCGGCCCTTTTCGGGGACGGCCGGGAAAATCAGGCCACGTCGACGCTGATCTTCTTCGGCTTCACCGCCTCAGCCTTGGGCAGCACCAGCTCCAGCACGCCGTCGCGGAGGGTGGCCTTGACCTTGCGGTCGTCGATCTCCTTGCCGAGGCGCAGGCTGCGCAGGTACTTGCCGTAGCGGCGCTCCTGGCGGAGGACGCGCTCGCCCTCCTTTTCCTCGGTCTCGCTGCGGGTCTCGGCGCTGATGGTCAGCACGCCGTTTTCGATCGAGATGTCGACATCCTCGCGCTTCACACCGGGCAGCTCGGCGGTGACGACAAACTCGCCGTCGCGCTCGGTCACGTCCAGGCGCGGGAACAGGCCCTCGCTCGCCTCCTCCTCCACCCAGCGCGCCGGGCGGAAGAAGCCTTCAAACATGTTGTCGAGCTCATCACCCCAGCGACGCGCGACGGGGCTGCGGGGCATGCGGATCAGGGTATTCATGGATTCACCTCCGGTTCGGGTTTGCGGTTGGGACCAAAGTCACCGATGCCCCAAAAATGGGGATGGCGGAGGCGGTTTCAAGCCCCGGCGGGGTTGTACCGAGGGGTATAAGAATTTTTACCGCAGAGGCGGCCGCTTCGGGCTCCTGCCCTCCCGCGGCATTACTACGTCCCTGTACGGCACGGAGGCGCAGAGAAAGACTTTATAAACATTCTGGTTTTCTCTGCGCCTCTGCGCCTCCGCGGTGAGATTTTGCCTTTTCTCACGCCATCCACGGCACTGACCGCGCGGCGAAATCAGAGGATGTAGCGCGCCAGATCCTCGTCGCCGGCCAGCCGGGCCACATGCCGCTCGACATAGGCGGCATCCACGCTGACTGTCTCCCCGCCCCGGTCGGCGGCCTCGTAGGACACGGTTTCGAGCAGCCGCTCCATCACCGTGTGCAGGCGGCGGGCGCCGATGTTCTCGGTGCGCTCGTTGACCTGGAACGCGACCTCGGCGATGCGGCGCACGCCGTCGGGAGTGAACTTGAGCGTCACGCCCTCGGTGGCGAGCAGCGCGGCGTACTGCTCGGTAAGCGAGGCGTCGGTGTCGGTAAGGATGCGCACGAAGTCCTCGACCGTCAGCGCGTCGAGCTCGACCCGGATCGGCAGCCGGCCCTGCAGTTCGGGGATCAGGTCGGACGGCCGCGACAGGTGGAATGCCCCGGAGGCGATGAACAGCACGTGGTCGGTGCGCACCATGCCGTACTTGGTCGACACCGTCGAGCCCTCGACCAGCGGCAGCAGGTCGCGCTGCACCCCCTCGCGCGACACGTCCGGGCCGCGTGCCTCCGAACGCCCGGCGATCTTGTCGATCTCGTCGAGGAACACGATGCCCTGGCTCTCTACCCGCTCGATTGCCTGGGCCTTGAGATCCTCGTCGTCGATGAGGCGCGCCGCCTCCTCTTCGGTGAGCAGTTTCATGGCCTCGCGGATCTTCAGCTTGCGCTTGCGCGGCCGCCGCCCGCCCATGCCCTGGAACATGCCCTGCAGCTGGCTGGTGAGATCCTCCATCCCCGGCGGGGCCATGATCTCGACCCCGAAGTTCGGCCCGCTCACCTCGATCTCGATCTCCTGGTCGTCGAGGCTTCCCTCGCGCAGCTTCTTGCGAAACGCCTGGCGTGCCGCGCCCTCCTGCGGCCGCGCCTCGCTGACCCCGAAGCCGACCTCGCGCGCCGGCGGCAGCAGCGCATCCAGAACCCGGTCCTCGGCCGCGTCTTCGGCGCGGGTGCGGACCCTGGCCATGGCCTCGGTGCGCAGCATCTTCACCGCCACGTCGACCAGGTCACGCACGATCGAATCGACGTCGCGCCCGACGTAGCCGACCTCGGTGAACTTGGTGGCCTCGACCTTGATGAACGGCGCATTCGCCAGCCGCGCCAGCCGGCGCGCGATCTCGGTCTTGCCGACCCCGGTCGGACCGATCATCAGGATGTTCTTGGGCGTGATCTCGTTGCGCAACTTCGGATCGACCTGCATGCGCCGCCAGCGGTTGCGCAGCGCGATCGCCACCGCGCGCTTGGCCGCCGCCTGACCGACGATGTGTTTGTCGAGCTCCTGGACGATCTCGCGGGGGGTCATTTCGGACATGGATTGGTTTCCGCTATGAGTGTTTGTCGCAAAGACGCGAAGACGCAAAGGAACCCCAATACCGGAGAAAGCGACTGCTGCGATGCCTTTGCGTCTTCGCGTCTTTGCGACAGAAATTCATATCAAACACGCAGTTCCTCAATCGAGAGGTTGCGGTTGGTGTAAATGCAGATGTCGGCGGCGATTCCCAAAGCGCGCTCGACAATCTCGCGTGCCGGCAACTCAGTGTGGTCGAGCAGCGCCCGCGCCGCGGCCTGGGCGAACGGGCCGCCGGAGCCGATGGCAATCAGGCCACCTTCCGGCTCGATGACATCACCCTGGCCGGTGAGGATCAGCGAGGTGGTACGGTCGGCCACCGCCAGCAGCGCCTCGAGCCGGCGCAGGATGCGGTCGGTGCGCCAGTCCTTGGCGAGCTCCACCGCCGCGCGCGCCAGGTGCCCCTGGTGCTTTTCGAGCTTGGCCTCGAAGCGCTCGAACAGCGTGAAGGCATCGGCGGTGCCGCCGGCGAAGCCGGCCAGCACCTGGTCCTTGTACAGGCGGCGCACCTTGCGCGCATTCGACTTCATGACCGTGTTACCGAGCGTCACCTGACCGTCGCCGCCGATCACCACCTCGGGGCCGCGCCGGACGCAGAGGACGGTTGTGCCGTGGGCGTTGTTCACCGGATGTTTCCTCGGGATGAGTCGGGGATTCTACCCCCGGGTGCTGTCAGGCGGAAAGCGTGAACTAACAGCTCAACGCGGAGACGCAGAGGCGCGGAGAAACGTTTTTAGCTTTTGGCGGTTAGCGGTTGGCTTTTAGCTGACAGCCAACAGCTAATCGCCAACGGCTGCACTATTTCTCCGCGCCACTGCGGTAAATACGCAGTTCCGGCACTTCCGACACTACGAAGGCGACAACCCCGCGCGCAGGCCGTCGAGCACGAACTGCACGGCGAGCGCCGCCAACACGATGCCGAGCACGCGCCCGACGACATTGGTGCCGGTTTCACCGAGGATTCTTGTCAGGCGCGTGGCAGCCAGCAGCGCCGCCAGCGCCAGCAGCAGCACCACGACCAGCATCGCCAGCACGGCGCCGAGGGTCGCGGCCGAGTCGCCGCCGCGCGAGGTGGCCAGCAGGATGGTGGTGATCGCGCCGGGACCGGCGATCAGCGGAATGGCCAGGGGAAACACCGAGATGTCGCGTTTTTGCTCGGCCTCGACCTGCTCACGCTGGGTCGGGCCGCGCACACCCGAGTGGCGCGCGAACACCATGTCGATCGCGAGCAGGAACAGCAGCAACCCGCCGGCGATGCGGAATGCCGGCAGGCTGATACGCAGCGCCGCCAGCAGCGCCTCGCCGACCAGCGCGAACGTCACCAGCACCACGCCGGCCAGCACCGTGCCGCGCACCGCCATGCGGCGCCGGTCGGCGGCGCTCTCGCCGGGCGTCAGCGCCACGAACATCGGCGCCAGGCCGACCGGGTCGATCACGACGAACAGCAGCAGGAAGGTGTCGAACAGAATCTCGATCATGGGCCACCGTAGCACGGATACCCGCGCGGGGCGCGTGGGCTCAGGATTTGTCCGGTTCCGTGCGATACTTTGCCGGCGAGTTTAAGGAAACTCCGCCCCACCGCCAAACGCGCGATCGCGCCGGCCGCACCCGACCGATCCGCTTGCGGGCAGATCCGCTTTGCTCGACTTCGAGGACCACGCCGTGACCGATTTTCGCGCTGCCCATGCCGCCGCCTCGTCGTGGCAGGAAGCGGCCGACAGCTGCCTCGCCCAGCTCGGGCCGGTGCCGCCGGCGCTCAACGTCGGCTTTCTCTACGTCACCGACCGGTTTGCCGGCGATCTTGCCGAGATTGTCGCCTTCCTCAAGGAAGAGACCGGTGTGCGGCACTGGACCGGCACGGTCGGGGTCGGCGTCTGCGGCAGTGGCCAGGAGTATCACGACGAGCCGGCGATGAGCCTGCTGCTGGCTGGCTTCCCGGAGGAGCAGTTTCGCATGATCCCGCCGCTCACCGAGGACAGCGCACCGCTGCTGCGCAAACACGGCGACTGGCTCGCCGGCCACGATTTCCACTTCGGCATCGTGCACGGCGATCCGCGCCAGATGCAGCTGCCGGCGCTGCTGCAGTCGCTCGCCGAGGCGACCCACGGCTTCCTGGTCGGCGGACTGGCGTCGTCGCGCCACGGCTACGCGCTGATCGCCGACGGCACCGCGCAGGCGATGCTGGCCGGGATCCTGTTCAGCCCGGAGGTGGCAGTGGCTACCGCAGTGAGCCAGGGCTGTGCGCCGTTCGGCGCCATCCACGAAATCACCGAATGCCAGCGCAATATCGCGGTGCGGATCGACAACCGCCCCGCGCTCGAGGTGCTGCGCGAGGAGATGGGGGACGTGCTGGCCCGCAACCTGGCGCGCGCCGCCCAGAACATCGGCGTGGCACTGCACGTGCGCGGCAGCGACACCGGCGACTTCCTGGTGCGCAACCTCATGGGCGTCGACGAGAACAACGGGTTGGTGGCGATCGGCGAGATGCTCGAGGCCGGGCAACTGCTGCAGTTCTGCCGGCGCGACCCGGACAGCGCGCGTGCCGACCTGCGCCGCACCCTGCGTGACCTGAAGGCCCGCGCGCCGAAGGCGCGCGGTGCCCTCTACCATGCCTGCGTCGGCCGCGGCCCGCACCTGTTCGGTCCCGATTCCGGCGAGCTGCGCATGCTGCGCGAGGAACTCGGCGACCTGCCGCTCGCCGGCCTCTACTGCAACGGCGAGATCGCCGCCAACCGGCTGTACGGCTATACGGGCGTACTAACGCTGTTTCTGTAGCGGTTATCGCTCGAGAGGAAGCTGTTAGCTATTGGCAAAAGCCTATGAATCTTCACCGCAGAGGCGCAGAGACGCAGAGAAAGGCAAGGCAGATATCAGAAGGTTTTCTCTGCGCCTCGGCGTCTCTGCGGTGAGATGTGCTGTTAGCTGTTAGCCAACAGCTGATCGCTAATAGCTAATAGCCGCCTTACTCCAACCGGAACCCGACCCGGATCTTGACCTGCCAGTGGGCGATCTTGCCGTCCTGCAGGTGGCCGCGGGTCTCGACGACCTCGAACCAGTCGAGGTGCTTGATGGTCTTGGCGGCACGATCGATGGCGTTGCGTACGGCGTCGTCCGTGCCCTTGCTGGACGAGCCGACGATTTCGATGAGCTTGTAGACATGATCCGACATCGCGCTTCTCCTTGGCTTTGTTGTGGTGGAAGTCAGAGCGGCCGCTGGCAGTGCCAGCAGACCGCAAAGTCGGGCGGGTTCTCTTCGCCGCAGGCGCTGCAGCGCTGGGCGCCGCCGGTCGTGGCGGCGCGCTCATAGTCTTCGATCACGCGCCGGGCGCGCGCCAGATCGCCGTCGTCGTCGATCCACACTTGCGGCGCGATCTCGGTGAGCGGCAGCTCGCCGCCGGCACCGGGCGCGTACTCGTTCAGTACCCGGGCATCGATACCGGCCGCCGCCAGCAGGCCGCGCACGAGATGCGCCTCGTGGATATGGGCAGCGACATAGAGCCGCTGCATGGGGATCAGTAGTAGCTCTTGTGCTGCGAGCGGCGCGTGCCGGCGCGCTGCACCACCACCCCGCGCACCGTGAACGGTCCGGCGAGCTCGACCGTCTCGTAGGCGTCATTGAGCGGCTTGAGCAGCCGGCGCCCGTCCTCGACCACGAACTGGCGGAAAATGGTGTCGCCGGCGTAGTCGACCACCGCATACTCGCCGCTCTGCGCCGACATCCGCGGCTCGACGATGATGATGCAGCCGTCCCAGAACTCCGGCGCCATGCTGTCGCCCATCACGCGCAGGGCATAGGGCTCCAGCTCGGAACACCCGCCGCCGGTGCTGCAGCTGCCGTCGCTCATGATTTACCTCCACACATATCCTGAATTGCGGCCAAAATTAGCACATTTCGCCGCCCGGCCGCCATTGACCGCATGGCCCGTCAGGCCTTGGCCAGCGGCAGGAACAGCGGCCCGGACCGGGATACTACAACTTGCTCACCGCAGAGGTGCGGAGAAAACCAAGTCGAATATGTTTGATTTTGCCTTTCTCTGCGCCTCTGCGTCTCTGCGGTGAAATTTCATACATCGCATCGACGCATACCCGACGCCGGTTCAGGCCTTCTTGCGCCGCGCCCGCGGGTGGGCCGCATCGTAGACCTTGGCGAGGTGCTGGAAATCGAGGTGGGTGTACACCTGGGTGGTGGACAGATTGGCGTGGCCGAGCAGTTCCTGCACCGCGCGCAGGTCGCCGCTCGACTCCAGCAGGTGACTGGCGAACGAATGGCGCAGCATGTGCGGATGGACCGGGACATCGAGCCCCTGGCGCACCGCCCAGTGTTTCAGGCGCTGCTGCACGGCACGTGCGCCGAGGCGCCGGCCATTGCGGCCGAGAAACAGCGCCGGCTCACCCGGCGGCGCCAGCGCCGCGCGCGCACCAAGCCAGGCCGCAAGTGCGGCGCGCGCCTGGGCACCAACCGGCAGGATGCGGGTCTTGGCGCCCTTGCCGGTCACCGTGACGCCGGCGTCGCGCAGGTCGAGATCGCTGAGATTGAGCGCGACCAGCTCGGCCAGTCGCAGCCCGGAGGAATAGAACAGCTCGATCATGGCGCGGTCGCGCTGCGCGAGCGCGTCACCGCCCTCGATCCCGGCCAGCCGCACCGCCTGCTCCACCGACAGCGCCTTCGGCAGGCGCTTGCCGGACTTCGGCGCCGGGATGCCGGTGAACGGGTTGCGGGTGACGGCCTGCTCGCGCAGCAGGTAGCGGTAGAACGAGCGCGCCGCCGACAGCGACCGCTGGATGCTGCGGCCGGCCAGGCCGTGACGGTGGAGCTGGGTAACGAAGCCGCGCGCGGCGGCGGGGTCGAGGTCCCGCCAGTCGTCGACGGCGCGCGCCGCACAGAAACCGGCGAGCAGCCCGAGATCGCGCTGATAGTTGCTTCGGGTATGGGGCGACAGCCGCCGCTCGCTCGCCAGGTACTGCAGGTATTCGTCGAGCCGGCGGCGGGCGCGGGCGTTCATCCGTCGGCCTGCACCAGGTGGCGGACGACCGCCGCCATCAGCAATTCGCCGAGGCGCGCCAGATAGACCGTGCCCATGTCGGAGCGGAAACGCTGGGCGTCGCGGCTGCCGAGCGCCAGCACCCCGCGCAGCGCGTGCCGACTCATGTCGACAATGGCGGTCGAATGAATCTCGGCGGCCTGGTCGCCGAACAGGACGGTGAGCGTGTCCGGCTCGAGACTCGTGCCGCACAGCGGCTGGCGGTTGCGCTCGGCCAGTCGCGCGCGCAGCGCATCGAGCACGGTGTCGTCATCGGCAACGAACTCGCGCCGCGGGCAGGCCGGGCGCGGATTGCCGGCAAGGCGCAGTGCCACGGCGTCGATACCAAACTCCTGGCGCAGCATGTCATGGGCGGTATCGAGCACCTCGTCGAGGGAACCGACCTCGATCATGGCGAGCGTGAAGCGGTGGGTACGCTCGGACAGCTGGTCGTTGTCGCGGGCGATGGCGATCAGGTCGTGCAGCTCGCCGGCCAGGCGGTCGTTGCGCTCGCGCAGCACCCGCACCTGTCGCTCGACCAGCGACACCGCACGCCCGCTCTCCGGGTGCGGCAGGGTGAGCGCCGCCAGCAGCTGCGGGTGGCGCAGGAAGTAGTCCGGGGTCTCCTCGAGGAAGCGGTTGACCGACTCCTCCCAGTCCGCAGACCGCCCGGGACTGTCGCTCGTCGATTGCTTGCTCATAGCCGCTCCAGGTCGATCTCGCCGTCAAACACACTCACCGCCGGGCCGGTCATCATCACCGGCTCGCCCTCGCCGCACCAGCTGATATGCAATGTACCACCGCGCAGCCGCACCTCGACACGCTCGTCCAGCAGCCCGCGCAGCCGCCCGGCAACCACCGCCGCGCACGCGCCGGTACCGCAGGCGAGCGTCTCGCCGGCACCGCGCTCCCACACCCGCACCCGCGCATGGGCGCGGTCGAGCACCTGCAGGTAGCCGGCGTTCACCCGGCGCGGAAAGCGCGCATGGTGCTCGATCAGCGGACCCTGGGTGGTCACCGGCGCGGCGTCGACATCGGCGACCACCTGCACCGCGTGCGGGTTGCCCATCGATACCACGGTCACCGGCACGATGGTCCCGGCCACCTCCAGGTCATGGCTGAGCTGGCGGGTCGGCGCCTCGAACGGGATCTCGCGCGGTTCGAACCGCGGCACGCCCATGTTGACGGTCACGTCGCCGTCCGCCTCGAGGCGCGGATAGATCACGCCGGCCACGGTCTCGACCGCGATCTCGTCCTGGCGGGTGAGCTGCTTGTCGCGCACGAAGCGCACGAAGCAGCGCGCGCCGTTGCCGCACTGCTCGACCTCGCCACCGTCGGAATTGAAGATGCGATAGCGGAAATCGACCCCCGGGCGGGTCGGCCGCTCGACCACCAGCACCTGGTCGCAGCCGATGCCGCGGCGCCGGTCGGCCAGGCGTCGCACCCGTTCGGGGGTCAGGCTGACCGCCTGGGTGACGGCGTCGAACACGACGAAGTCGTTGCCGAGGCCGTGCATCTTGGTGAATCGCACCATGGACATAGAGTAGCGCTTGCCACCCGCGGAGGAAACCTGAAATAGTGGTTTTCTGCACGACCCGATGGACGCCACCGTGAAGAAGTTCGTCGACAGCCACTACGCCCGCCTCCGCACCCACCCCAATCACTGGGTGCGCAAGACCGTGGGCATACTGCTGGTGATCGGCGGGCTGCTTGGGTTCCTGCCGGTACTCGGCTACTGGATGCTGCCGCTCGGGCTTGGCCTGCTGGCGGTCGACTGGCCGGTGGCACGGCGCGCCTACCGGCGGCTGCTGAGCTGGTGGGGCCGGTGGCTGCGGGGACTGCGTCTCAAGGCGCGGAGCGCGGCCCAGCGCCGAAAAGCCGCAGGTACTCCTGGTAGAGGCAGCGGTCCATGACCACGGTGAGGCCGGCGGCGCGGGCGCGCGCGGCAGCCGGCTCATTCACCACCCCCTGCTGCAGCCAGATGGCCGGCAACTTCAGGGCGATGCAGGCGTCGACGATCTCGTCGACATGCTCGGGGGCCCGGAACACGTCGACCAGGTCGATCTGGCCCCGGTCCGGGATCGAGGCCAGATCCGGATAGGCCTTCTCGCCCAACCCTTCGGCCAGGGCCGGCCGCACCGGGATGATGCGGTAGCCGAAGCGCTGCATGGCCAGGGCCACACCGTGGCTGGCACGGTCCTTCTTGGGCGAGAACCCGACCACTGCAATGGTACGCACGCGCTGCAACAGTTCACGCAGCTGATCGTCGCCGGGGTTTTCAAAGACCATGTTGTTCACTCCGGCAACAGCGATTCGGCCCGCAGCAGCTCCTCGATGGTCTCGCGCCGCCGCACCTCGTGGACGCGGCTGCCGTCGACCAGCACCTCGGGCGCGCGTGGGCGGGTGTTGTAGTTGGAGCTCATGCTCGACCCGTAGGCCCCGGCCGAGCACACCGCCAGCAGGTCGCCGGCCTGGACGGCGAGCGAGCGCTCGTGACCGAGAAAATCGCCGGTCTCGCACACCGGGCCGACCACGTCATAGGTCTGTGCCGGCCCCTCGCGCCGCAGCACCGGCACGATCTCCTGCCAGGCGTCGTACAGCGCCGGGCGCATCAGATCATTCATGGCGGCATCGACGATGGCGAAATTCCGGTCGTCGCTGTGCTTGAGGTACTGCACACGTGTCAGCAGCACCCCGGCGTTGCCGACGATCGCCCGACCCGGCTCGATCAGCAGCTTGAGGTGGCGGTGCCTGGGGCCGTGGGCATCGAGCTTGCGCAGCAGGGTGGCGACGTAGTCCTGCGGCGACGGCGGCTGCTCGTCGCGGTAGCGGATGCCGAGCCCGCCGCCGAAATCGAGGTGCTGGAGCGCGATGCCGTCGGCGCTGAGCTGGTCGACCAGCGCCAGCACCCGCTCGACGCTGTCCTCGAAGGGCGCGAGCTCGGTGAGCTGCGAACCGATGTGGCAGTCAACGCCAGTGACGCGCAGGTGCGGCAGCTGTGCCGCCACACGGTAGGCCTGGCGCGCCGCCTGCATCGGGATGCCGAACTTGTTGTCCTTGAGGCCGGTGGAGATGTACGGATGGGTGCGGGCGTCGACGTCCGGGTTGATGCGCAGGCTGACCGGCGCGTGCCGCCCGAGACGCGCCGCGACCTCGTTGAGCCGCACCAGCTCGGCCTCGGACTCGACATTGAAACAGTGGATGCCGGCCTCGAGC
>Ga0115026_10000166_pt1 | contig 15036 bp, 19 predicted proteins | sample Mud_0915_D1_FD_83878 | JGI IMG/M metagenome (GOLD analysis project Ga0115026, IMG submission 83878) | Wetland microbial communities from Old Woman Creek Reserve in Ohio, USA - Mud_0915_D1 | ecosystem: Environmental > Aquatic > Freshwater > Wetlands > Sediment ...
CACGGGGGGCCCCCTTGTGGTGTCAACCCCTTTTTTCTCCCCTCGACCACCCTTTATAGGGAAAAGGGCCGGCTTGTAAAGAAAAGGGGGCTAGGAAGGGGGGGGGGGGTTTCCCCCCCCCCCCCCCCCACATCACAGTAAAAAGGGGGATTAATTCCAACAGAGGGTGAGGTGGGGACGGCGGGCGCAATACGAGGACGCGCCAGAGTGTGTTCCAGTGGCCTGGACGGCGGCACCCGTGATGCCCTCGCAGTAGGTAACTACGGAATGGAGTCGACCGTCATCATGTCGCCGTTCGGTCACCTTAACGTGCGCCTCGGGGTCCTCGCCGCCATTGAGGAGCGAAAAGGATTCGACGCGAAATCCATCCGCCTCGAATTGTGCCTTGATCTGTGGCCACCACTGCGCCAGCGCATCCCAACGGAACTCCACCCGCTGGTGCGCATTGGGCTTCCAGGACGGTAGGAAATGCCAATTGTTGAGAAAGGTGTCGAGGCTGATGGTGAGACAGCCCACCGGAAGCGTCTCAGGGTGTGACGCGCCCTCAAGTATGCCTTTGATGTGCTGGTAGACGGCCTCTACAAATCGGGGACCCTGTGCCCGTGCCATATCCTCGACGAACAGGCGACTCTTGGCATTCGACATGTCCACAACCTCGGCGGCCGTCAGCGCATGCACCACGCCAGTAGCACCAATACAGACGACGGCGACAATGAAAAGGAGGCGGATGTGGGACATGCACCGACTTTCTGTGATAAAAAGAAAATGAGGTCCCTGCCCCCCCCCCCCAAAAAAACAGGGTCAGATTATTTCACGTCCACATGATGCAGTGTCGCCGTGCATGGTGCAAACTGGGCGACAGGTGGCATTCGACAATGCCACTCAATGGTCAGCGCCAAGCTGCTCGTGAGCGGCGCCGTCTTCGTGACGCGCTCCATCGTTAGGGCGTCGACGAGCTGCCGCACGCGACGGTCGAGCGCCGCCGTCTTCTTGTACTTGTTCGTCTTTCGATGCAGGCGCCACTCGAGTTGCCGCACGGCCCGCTCCGATGGAAATCCGCGCACAATAAAGGCAAACTCCCACACTGTGTTGCTATTCTTCCCGGCGCGATGCGTCTGCTTGGCGCCGCCCACGAGCTCGCCATTGTGCATGCGCAGCCGCCGCTTCTCATTCGGCGTAATGCCCACGTAGCTGTAGCGGCCCCCGTCGCGCGTAATGCAATAGAGCACCCAGTTGGACATGGGGGGGGGGTGAAATGAATGACCCGTCGTCACTTTACAGATGGCGCGTCGGGTTCGCTATCACGTGACGGGCCGCTGCAGCGACTACGATCTCATTCTCACGACACTGCCCGACGGCCGCCGCATGGGCATTATGCGCGGCCAGACGCTGCAGCTGCCGACGGCCACCTTTCCTGCCGCGCCCGACGATGTTGCTGCCCTCGACGCGGAGATTCGCCGGCTCAATGGCTATCCGTTAACCTATCAGCCAATGGCAGAAGTCAATCGCGTCGATCGCCTCAGTCTGGCGCTCCATCTCCACATCCGCCCCAGTGAACTCGACATTGACCTGGACCGCTACGCCGCCGTCGTCGACGCCTACATTAGCTCCCTCGCCCTCACGCCAACTGCCGCCGGTAAAGTTACCCTCGACAAATATGTGTGAAATAAACAATGCGTCCTCCTCGTCACTCTCTCTCTCTCTCTCTCCTCCAGTCGAACCATGGATCGTGCCCCAGCGGAGCCTGTGCGCAATGTGGAGCAGGCTCTGGATGACGCCATGCCGGGCTGGCGCGACCAGCGCATGATCAAGGCGTCACTCAAGAGCATCCAAGCGGCCTACCGTCGCGCCGCCGTCGCCTATGCTGGACACCCCGACAATACGCTCCTCCCTCAGGCGCGCGCCATGGCGGCCGTCCGAAACATTGTTCCCGAGGTCCTCAATCAGAGGGCCCTCGCCGTCCACCACGCCCTGGCCTTTGCGCTAGCTCACACGCCCGGTCCGCACGCCATGGCCGCCGACGACGTGGACGATTAAAAAGGCAGAGCAACCACGATCGCCAGACACCCAACTTCCGATTGTGTATATTATAAACATGGTATGCGCAAACGGAAATTGCTTTTCGTGTAGAACAGCGAACGCACTGTGATAGGGAATATGAATAACGGGTCAACCAAGATCGCCAGAAAAGCAAATTCCGTTCGTGTATAAAACATGGACATTAGAGCTTCTTCCGAATAAACCGCATGTCCGCGACCCCAAGTCCCAGCGTCTTGGCCACGAGCGTCGGTTTGCCCCAGGGGTCGCCGCCGGCCGCGCGCATCGGGCCCGCCAGAAAGTTCAAATCAATGCCCAGCGCCGCCGCCGCATCGCCCGTGAGGCCCAGCGCCGCCCACTCCTCGGGCCGATAGACGCCGAGCCACTCGACGGGCGGATGACCGCGGGCCCACTCGACCCAGTTGCTCGGGCGCGCGCGCCACTCGGCAGCCGGCGGCGGTGCAGCGCGCCAGGCGTCATAGGTGGGCGCAGCGGCGGCGGGCGACGTCGGGGGCGTCGCGGGGGCGGCTGCGGCGCGCGGCTTGAATGTCGTTTCGAACCAGCCGCGAATATTTTCGAGCGCCTGGGATCGTGCCGGCGGCGGCGTTTGCCCCGACGGGGACGTGCCAGAGCCAGGCGCCAGACCTAGCGCCGCCAACAAATCGGCGACGCTCGTTTCCGTGGGCGGGCGCGCGACGGCGGCAAGGTCCGCATCCGAGAAACCGGCGCCCAGCAACTGGCGCCCGGCGGCGACCAACTGCGCTGGATCGACTGCGGCGCCAGGCGCATGCAGGCCATGCACCAGCCGATAGTAGGCCAACAATCCATGCGTCGCCGACCACAGCGGCCGTGGGGCCGTCGCAGTTATCGGAGCCGCCGCCGCTGGCCGTTCGTTAACGCGCGCCGCCATCTCCTTGATGTGCGCGGTGCGGAGGGTGCGCAAGGGTGCGGCAAGCGCAGCGGCGTCGGCTGGATCGTCCGCCGTGGCCTCGCGTTTGCTGTGGAGCTGGCGAATCACATAGGTGGCATAGAGGAGCTGGCTGCGCTCGTCGCTCGTCGTGCCAATGGCCTCAATGGCGGCGGAATCGAGGAGCAGGTCGTAGTCGGTCCTGGCCTGCAGCCGCATATCGTCGGCCCGGCGACTGGCCGCCGCAATCTCGTCGGCGTCCATGTTGTGGGCCTGTAGGGTGGCGAGGATGCAGTGCTGCAGCGCAAACTGGCGCGTCGCTTCGGCCGTCGTCGACGTCTGGGCCAGCAGCGACGGCTCGCTCAGGATGTAGGCCGAGTACTGGATGAGGGCCTGGGCGGCGGAGATGTGCGCCCGCGCCGTGCGTTCCCGACAGAGGTCTGCCGCCTCGGCCCAGTGACAGAGCCTGAAATACGAGCAAAGGGTGTCGTAGGCATGCCCGAGGGCGAAGACGCGGGCCGCCAGAGCCAGCTGCTGACTGGGGCCCGTGTTCTTGTAGGCGGCGTCGTGGTCGTAGGCCAGCGCCTCGAGCGTGAGCAGGCGTGCCATGTGCGACAGCCGCGCCCCCGTGTTGCGTTGCAGGCCCGCCGCGGCAACGCGATCGCCCGCGACCGCGCTCGTGCCCAGGATGTCGGCCGTCTGCTGTAGACAGTCGGCGGCGAGGAGGAGGCCGTGGCGGCCCTGCACCATTTCGCACTCGCGGACGAGAATCTGGCGCGCCTGCACCAGGCCCACGACGGCAAACTCGCCGACGGCCGTCGTGTACGTCCGCGGTGGGCCGCCGTCGCTCGTGTAGCCAAAGATGGGCGCCGCCGCGTGCGCGTCGCGGGGCACGAGCGCCGCCAGCGTGGCATAGTAGGACAGCAGCGAGGCGGGATCATTGGCGGCGGCCTTTTGTTGCCACCACACGAGGTCGCGGATGAGGGCGCGATCGTCGCCAAGGATGGGGATCCAATCGTCGACGAGTCCGCCGCGGTCGGGCGGCGTCAGGCGAAGCGCCGGCATGATGACGGCGAGGAGACGCTGCACCGTGGCGCTCGTCATGGCAACTGAGGGCGGTGGGGATACGCTCTTTATTCTTGACTACATGCGGTACAATAGAATGTGGCGGTGCTGGGGTCATTGTTGTAGATGGCCGCAAATGTTGCCTGGGCTGAGCATGCCGAGCACTCGAAGCGGGGTTGTTTGGATTCGGGCTGATCCGCCTCGTCGGGTGCCGGGCGCTTTGGAGCAGGAGCGGGCGCGGGGACGGGGGCATTGGCGATGATGTCAGAGAGGCGCTTCTTGATGGGATTCATCCCTTTGACGTACTCCATAACGCGGGTGATAAAATCTAGCGCCTGCCGTGCGCGGCGAGCACGTCTCTCCGGCGCAAGGGCATTGATTCCTTGGACGATGAGTTCGCCGAGGCGCTGTACGATATCCTTCATGTATTGGCCTACGATGTGGTGGGTAATGAGCTTCATCGCCTCCAGTGCGTAGTATGCGCGTTTCTCCGGTGGGAGGCCGTTGATTCCTTCGATAACGCTGCGATAGGTGTTTGCCATATGGCCGTCGACGATTGCCTTCTTTTTCTTCTCCACGATTGTTAGCGTAAGTCGCTCTTCCTCGATGAACCACGCATAGAGGGGCCAGAGGGCCTCAAAGTGGGCGTCTCCCAGCTGCTCGATGAAATCCATCATAAAATAGAGCTCTTCTAGCTTATGGACGTGAGTCGTGCGCTTGATGAGACTCATCACCTCCTTGATACTCTCAGGCACAACGGGAAGCGCCGCCACCTTCTTCTTTAGCTGATCAGGTAACAAATATGGGCCCTCATCCTCCGAGTCCTCCGAGTCCGACATGGCAATGACAGCAAATGAAAAAGTGAGGGGAGACAGAGACCCGGGCGGCCGACGTATATATATATATTATTATCATCGTTTCATTTTTAAAACTCAGCTCGCTGTGCATGGAAAATTACAGGCGCCCGGTGGGACAGGCGCCTGCTATCATATCGGCGGCGGCGACAATCCCTGGTGCCCACACTCAGTTGCTTTCCCTGGCATGCTCGACGTCCTGGCGCCCCTGGGCGTCAAGCTCATGCAGTACGGCCTCCTCGTGCCCGAGGTGGGCGGGGCGGCGTTCGACCTGCTCGGCGAACTCGGCATCCTCGGGTCGCTGGTCCTCCCGGGCCTCATGATGGCCCTGCAATACGTCATCAGTCGGCGCGTCGGTCGGGCCGAACTGTGGCTCTGCCTCGTGGTCGCCAGCGTGCTGCTCTTTTACTTTTTCGTCGTGCCCATCTACAACTTGCGGCGCACGATTGCGCGCGACCGCCACGACCTCCTGGCCGACTACAACGACTTTTGTTTTGGCAAGAAGTTCCGGACGCAGGACTTTTGGACGTTTTGCGTGGGCCGCGCCCGCGACCTCGAACGGTGGCCACTCGTCATCGCCACTGTGCGCGTCTGGGAGGACTTTCGGACGACAACGGGCCAATTCCTCCTCTCCGCCCTCGCCGCCGTCGCCACCCTTGCCGTCGCACTGCTCGTGAAATGGGGACCCATCAAGTTCCTCGAACTCTTCCTCACGAAACGGAGCGACGCCCGCTACCGCACGGTGATTGACGCCGCCGCCCAGGGCTAGCTAGCCCCCCCCCCCGTGTGCAATGACATTTTATGATGCGCGAGCTAGGCACGAACGGAATTTGCTTTTCGTGTGGCGACCAATGCATTGTTAGTACGATTTATAAGGGGGGAAGGACAAGGGGTATGAAGAGAGGGGGATCAACCAAGACGGCTAGAAAAAAGCAAATTCCGGTCGACCACGGCGCGAGTGGAAAATTGCATCTTGTGTCGGTCCTAGTGGTGTGGGCAAGTTCCGTTTATTTCTTTGGCAAGGGCATGTAGTCTCGGTAGAGCGTGTCCACAAACGTGCGGAGGGTGCGAACGTTCGCCTGCGATGTAAAGGGCAGCTCGTGGCCCGCCGTCGGCAGGTGAAGATGCCGCACCTGGGGATGCACCTTGGTCAGTGGCTCAATGACGCGGGCCACCATCGCCGCCGTATCAACGGCCGAGTCTTTCCCGGCGGTGACAAAGGCCACGGGAACGTCCGTGGGCCACGTGCCAGCCTTGACATGGTCGGCGGGGCCGTAGCCCGGCTGCCAGCCCAGCCAGCGCGCGTAGACGGTGCGAATGGCGCGGCCGACCCACTGCGTCGCCCATCCACCATAGCGGAACGCGAGGACCTCCTCAAAGCTGGAGAAGCCGTTGAGCAATAGGGCAAAGGCAATGCGCGGCCGAATCTCCGTCTCCCAGCGCGCCTTGAATTCCGGCGAGTGCTTCAGATAGACGAGCGCCGACGCCACGGTGGCCGCGCCCCGGCTGAATCCGACGAGCACGACCTGGCGCCCCTGATTGGCGCGATCGTTGAGGCACTCCATGACGCCACGGGCGTAGCGGCGGCCGTCGCGGGCGCCCCCAACATCGAGGCGCGGGAACGCCGAGGACGGGATCGCGGCGAGCGGTACGTCGGGCGACAGGAGTGGGATGTGGGCCGCGAAGCGAAGGTAGGGACGCAGCGTCCCCACCTTTGGGGCAAAGAATCCAAACACTTGGCTCGGCAGCGAGAAGTGCCCGGGCGCGTACAAGTAGACGAGGCGGCGATCGAGCCGCAACTCCGATACGACGGCGGCGCCATCCTCAAGGAGCGACGTGCCCCCGTAACGATAGCGCTCGCCATGGACAATGGCGGCGACAAGTAGGATGGGCAATATATAGAAGACGGTGGTATCCTCTTTGCCGAATGCGAACGACATGGCGAGTGGGATCGCGGCAAAGACGGCGCTTGCGTACCAAGGGTAGCGGGGCTGCCACATCATCTCCCAAATGTGCCAGCCCACGAACAGCGGCGCCCACAGCGCCATGATCGTCGCCATGGCCACGTCCATGCCACACCACACGTGGACGGCCACCATATAGAGGTAGGCGAGCACCACGGCACTCTTGGGCGATACAATGTCAAACAGCATCGCACGACCCAGACCGACTGACCAGGCGGGGCGAGTGCCCATTTTTCCCACCCTGCTGGCGCCAGCGCGCGCGTTCATCCGTCAGTCATTCATTCACTTGTTTGCACCACCATGTCGGGTCGTACTGCTTCCGCCGCTCCCGCCGCCACCACCCCGCAACAGAAGAAGAAGAAGGCGCTGAGCAAGCCGGCCGCCGCCGTCCTCAAGGGCAAGGCCCCCGTCGTCGCCGCCGCCCCGCGTCAGGCGCACAAGACTCGCCGACTCGAGCTGGGACACGTCCTCGACTACAAGTCGACGGCGCGCGTCGCCTATCGCGCCGGCATCGTGCAGCTCAACCACCGGGACGCGCCCTTCATCGAGGCCCTCGACTACCTGCTCCGCCGCGAAGCCAAGCAACTCGTGGAGGACATGGTGCAGTACGAGCGCAGCATTGGGCACGTGACCCTCACGGGGCGCGCCGCGCGCGAAGCCGGCCGCCGCTGCTTTGGCATCAACTTTGTCGGGCACGCCGTCTATCCCCGATCCCTGCCCAAGAAGCGCCGCAGCAACAAGACCGACGACGACGCCGCTGCGGCCACCCCCGACGACGAATGATACCCCCAGTTTAATTAAAGTTTTCATTATTATCCACGTTGTTGGCGTTGGCGCGATCTCAGATAAAGGGGGGAATGAGCACCGAGGCTTTGCGCGCCAGCGTGAGTCGCTTAATGTCCGCGTCCGTGGCGCGCGTGCCCCAGTCGGCGGGATTGCACGTGTACGCCGCCAACACCTCGGCGTCGCTGACCATGGGCGGCATCGCAATGCCGGCCGCCGCCGCCTCGGGCGCCAGCGTCCGCAACACGCGCAGCGTCCGCGTCACGGCCAGGGCGTAGGCGGCGCAAATCAGGCGACGGGGGTTGTTCGTCGTCAGCGTCCGTTCGAATTGGAGGGTCAGCAGCGCCTGGGCAATGACGCTGTTCTGGAAGGGCGGGCGGTCGTAGAGCAGCGGCGCCATGGTGAGCGTGCGTCCCCAGGTGACGACTTCCGCCGCCGTGCGCGGATTGAACCAGGCCATGGCGGAGGGCGCCGCGGAAGCCCACCCCAGCAGCGAGAGCAGCAACACGAAGGGAATGGCCAGCGCACGCATTCTTCGACTCGCGGGCAAACTGACGGACAGGCGCTTCGTCTGCGCACGCCCCCCGCCCCCGTCCCCCCCTCTACGATGCGACATGAATGAGAGGCGCGGCTTTTTATTATTTTGGATGGAGGCCGAGGGCGTTGTGGATGGCTGGAACGGTCTGGAACCAGATGAGCAGGGCAACGCAGGCCCACGTGATCAGGAGGGTAATGGGCCAGATGCAGTAGTCGCACGCCGTCTTTGTCCCGCTGCAAAACCAGTCGGAGCAGCTCTTCTGTCGTGCAATGGCGCGTTCCTCCTCGAGGATGCGCAGCACGCGGCGCCGGATGGCCGCATCCGCCAGGGCCTCGGTCGCCTCCGCCATGGATTAGAAACGAGTGACGGAGGGTGGCGGCGGCAGATTCGCAGCGGCCGTGTAGCGCTGATGAAACGCGAGCGCGTGGGCAACGGCACTCGGGTCGGGGACCCCATTGGCGCGGCGCACGACATGGTAGGGCAGCGGCATCGGCGCGGGGACGGGGGCGAGACCGACTTGGGCGCGCAGATAGTGCTCGTACGCCGTATGGTCGGTGCCGTCCGGGTCAATAGAGTCCCGCGTCCGTACGGCGGCAATCTGCGCCACGACTGCCGCGTCGTCGGGATCAACGGGCGGCGCAATGACGCCGGCGGGCGCGCCCAGCCATTCCGCGCCGCCATAGTAGACGCGCGGCCACTGGAGAATGACGCCTTGCTGTTGGAGCGCCACGTCGGCGGCGACGCTGTGATCAATGCGACAGCAGCCGGCCAGGTCGTCGGGCTGCAGCGGCCACGGCGGCGCGCCGGCGGGCAGCCACCCGCCGATCAACGCCATACTCATGACGCCGCAGCAGCGGTAGCGACCGTGCTCATCGGCCGGGAGCGGGTGCACGCGGCAGTCGAGTTCGCCCACGTTGAGGCGCGGATGATACCAGACCCCACAGCGCGTGCAGCGAATATGGTCTGGCGACCGAACCGTTCCCCGCTGCACACGAGACATGGGCGTTTAGTGTAATAACAGACGGGCCGTGCGTCGCAGTGATGAGCACGAACAACGGATCAACCAAAAATCGTGTATAGGTTTTTATTGCCGGGGTGGAGCAGGAGGAGGAGGAGTGACAAGGGCGCTACGGAGGGGCCCCGTCGGACCCATGAATTTGATCACCGAGCGATATGCGTGGAGAATGTAAAACGTGCGCAGCACCAGCGCGTCCACGGCGACGACGAAGATGAGCTGCGCCACCACGCTGGCATAGGGTCCGACGCCACTCGCCCCCTTGAAGAGGAGCAGGCCGAGGCTGACGATAATGCCCGTTCGCGTCACCGTCATGTGCGGGCGCACGTAATAGTACAGCCAGAGGACGAGGCCCGCAAACGTCCCCATCATGACATAGTCGCCTAGCACCCTCCCCACTGGCGCCCCATACAACATCTCGCGCACCATGAAGAAGAGAATCACGGCGGCCGCGGCATACGCTGCCGTCAACGCCATGGGTGGAGCAGGAGACTGAGGGGGGGCGGCCTCGCACACGTGCATTTATTTTATGCGCAAACGGAATTTTCTGTTGGTGTCGAGCAACGAACGCATGGTGATAGGGGGAGGGGAAGGGGGAGGTGTGTCACCAGAAAAGCAAATTCCGTGTTGGTGTATAATTTATTTTCAGTTTAGAGCCAGTGGCGCCCAATGCGATAGAGGCTGTAGATGACGACAATGGGCAATAGCCACTGCAGGTGCCATCGCACCGTCGGAAAGGCGACGAGCGCATCCGTGGCCGTCCCCTCGGTCACGTCCACCAGGTGCTGCCATAGTTGGAGGGCCGCCGAGCTATTCTGCGTCTGGTAGAGCTGAAGCGCCTGCTGACCTGCTTTCCAGCTCATGGCCGGGGGAGAGAGACTGAACGATCACTGCGCCTTGGCCATGTCACTCAGCGACACCCTCGACGATTTGCTGCGCGACCTCGGCGACACCCTCCCCTCCGCCGTCGAACGTATCCGCGCCGTCGGCCCGCATCCACCGCCCGATCTCGTCGCCGCCGTCCTCCGCGGCTGGGGCCCCCTGGCCCTCAAGTTACACCCGCTGCCACCGCCGGCGATGCCGCTGGGCCCCTACCCCTGGCTGACCGTGGGCGCCGCCGCCGACATTGTGATTCCGTCGCCGCAGCTGCAGTTGCTGCTCATGGTGGAGACGATGCAGCAGCGCGCGCTGGCGCCCACCGCCGAGGTCCGGCCCGTGATCATTGACCGCCGCACGACGCTGCCCTGGATCGCGGCCATGCATCGGCTGCTGGCGCCAAATGAGATGGCCGCGGCGGCGGGCCAGCCGCTGCATCTGCGCGACGCCGACGTCGTTGGCATCTTGGGCAATGTCTTTGCCGCCTACGATCGCATCCAGTGCGATACGGCGCTGCGGATGCTTGCCATGGTCAGCGGCCTCGTGCGCCGGCCGGTCGTGTTGCCGCCCGACTCGATCCTGCTCGCCGCCTGCAGCGACCCCCAGGGCGAGGTCGTCGATCGGGATCTGGCGCTGACGGCCGCCGAGGTGGCCACGCGCCTCGCCAATGCCGACGCGCCATCGAGCGGCTGTACCCTGCAGCCATACCCGCCGCTGGCCGTGTCCACGACGACGGTGACGGTCATGCCGCCAATGTCGCCGCCACGCGCGCTGCCCTACTTTCCGCCGCGGCCGACGCTGCGCGCCACCGTCGTGCATCCATTGGGCCGGTGGCACGAGGTGACGATCCGCTATCTGGCGCCCTCGGCCACCGATCCCGTCGTCCAGGCGCTGCGGCCGGGCGCACTGCCCGTGGCGGTGGCCATCGTCGATGGCGTGGCCGATCGCGCCGCCGCCATGCGCCAGCCCGCCATCTCCGCCGCTGGGTTGCGGGCGATGCGCGCGCTCCTCGACGACGCAGCGACGGCGGCCGACTACCTTGTCGTCGTCTCGGCCACGACGGTGGCGACGCTGACGGCCATGGCGCAAATGCCGGCGTGGCTGCAGGGGGCGGCGCCGGCGGCGGCGGCTGGTGACTTTGATGATGTGCTCATGCCCCACTCGGAAACGGTCTATTACGTGCCGCTGAAAGGGACCCCTGGACGCCAGTAAGTAAGTCGACATGTATGCATGTGTTTATTACAATGGGGCGCGTGCATGGGTGCGCGAGCTAGCCCTTCCAGCCGCGGAAGAGGGATTGGAGGAAGCCCCCGCTGCCCGTGCCGTCGGGAGCGGTGCCTGTGGTGGCGACGGCGGCGGCAGCAGCAGATGGGCGGCTGGCCGTGATGGGGTCGGGGTAGATGAAGCTGTAGACGTGCTTCTCCGTGGCGGCCGGGCGGAAGCGAACGACGGACTTGCAGGACCAGATCTTGATGGCAAGCTGGAGCCGGACGTCGGTCTGCACGGACGCGAGGATGACGCACTCAATGGCATTGGGGTCGAGCAGTTTGAGGCGCGCCAGGTCCGAGTCGAGCAAGTAGACATTGGCCGGCAGCCGCACGAGCACCGTGTAGTACATGGGCAGCTCGAGCTGCGCGGGCGTGAGGTCGCCCATGACAATGTTGTTGCCGAGGATATTGTGCTCGGGCGAGAGCCGCATCTGGGCCACGTCGACGGCGGGATTCCAGTTGGTGCTGCGCGACTCGGCCAGGTGGTAGACGTGGTTGAGCGCCATGGTGACGAGGCCCTGGTCGTCGGGGCGCACGTGGCCCGCAATGTCCGGGAAGCGGCGGTCAAAGACCGTGTGGTCGGCGCCCAGATCGGCGCTCGCATCGAGCGTGCGCTTGAGGGGCCGGCGCTCCATTGGCGCGCGAGGACGGCAGAGGCAGGGAGGGGAGAGTGAGCAAGGCCAAGGTGTGTATTTTTGCACGCCGTCGTGGGGAATGGGGCAGGGGGGAGGACCCAAAGGCCGGCGGGCGCGGCCGTGCCAAGGAGGTAGTTTTGCTGCGCCCGCCATGGAGGCGAAGCGGCTGGCCATTGTGCGCGTGTGGGAGGCGCAGAAGCGCGTCGACCCAAAGATGGTCGACGTCGAGTACATGCAGCGCACGGTACTGCCCGCGTTGCTAAAGTTGGCGGAGCCAGTGGATGGGATTGGCGCCGAGGAGCTGGAATGGATCGAGGTGAAGATACCGGCCTATTCGCTCGCGACGGGCCCGCTGTTGGGCGACCAGCCGCTTGCCGGGCATTTGTGGTATGCGCTGAGTCGCCGCGAGGCGGGCCGTTTACACATTTCCGAGTTTTTTGACGATATTTACAACATCTCGAGGGAGAAGCAACCAATCGGCTTCAGGCAACTGTGGCGCGGCGTGTTCCGGCTTTTGGAGCCAATTGCAGAAGAGCGAACTCGCTTCGTCGAGAAACTGATGGACGAAATGACAGTTGCTTTCCCAGGAAAGGATGTGTCAATTGGCCATACGAACAGCAGGAACGGGTCGACACGATTCATTGCCACTCTGCCGATGGAGCTCAATTTCAAAGAACAATTGCTCGACGTGCAGTACAAAATCACCACATTATTCGGGAAAGAAAACACATTTATCGTCAGCGACGATGTCGATGAATTGATGACAAACTTGTTGTGGCCACCACGCAATGACACCCGTGGCTACTTTAGGCTCCCAGGAGGAGGAATGATTAATGTCTCTCTACAAGGCAGCGCACTGGTAAGCGATGATGGCCGGGTTCTCGCCGAATTCGAGACACCACTGAATATCAAACGGACAGTGATCGGAGATAAGGACGATGTCGGGACTGTCCGTCTGGTGTACATGTACGAATTGGTGGCACCGAAAGTAACAATCGCATCCATTCCCAACGGTAGCTCTCTCATTCGAGAAATCCTCATGAATGACATTGGCACGGCAAAGACGGGTATTCCAATGCATGCTAGCACTAAATGGCTCCGATATTACGCCATTCCATCCGACGCCTACACGCAGATTCAAGCAAACGCCAAGTTACCACATCCGGTGGCCCCCGACGCCTGGTATCCACGGCTCCCGCCACCTGATGAAGTCTTAATCATTCGCTGGCTCGACCAGCCCAGCAAGGAAACAAAGGATGCAGCGAGACCTGCGATCAAGCGAGCAAAAGATGGTATGAATCTGGAAGCTCTCGCCCTGGTTCTTGCCGACTACCGGCGCAATGTCATCATCCCCATCTATCGCGAGTATGTCCTCACTCACCACCCCGAACTCTCTGGCACCGACATCGATGGCAATCCCGATTTGCTATACGCCATGCTTCCCCCCAAACCGACCAGTGGTCAGAACATGACGCGCATGGAGCGAGCACAGATCGCCGAAGAACTAATCCAGTCGACGATGGCGAGTCGGAGTATGGCGCCCTACGCCTGGCCGCGTCCCCTCCCAGCCTTTGCGCGCCCCTGTCTGCACCTCGCCGCCGCTGCCGCTGCTGCGCTCGAGGCGACGCACATTTACCTACCCGCGCCCCACGAACCCGAGGCCCACATTGCGCATTTATTGTGCCGCGACTGCGCCCTCAACTATGCACGGGAACGTGCGCAATGACATTGCCCTTGGCATCATACACATCTTTCCAGAGATCGGCCGCCATCTGTCCCATGCGATAGTGCTTCTCCAGCCAACTCCAGCGGGCCGTGCGGGGCATGCGCTGCACCGCGTCCAGATAGGCCGCCTCGGGTTGTTCGGCAATGTTGCGGCGGCCGGGGGTGTTGAGTGCCACGAGGTCCTTGTCCGACGAGTCGGCGTGGCCCACGAATCGCAGCACGGGCATGGGCGAGGGACCGAGCAGAAAGACCTGCACAATGGGATCGCCATTGGCCTCGGTCCAGCTCGCCAGCGCCATCTTGTCGTCCAACTGGTCGGGCATCTTGCAGAGCATGTCGACCATGGGAAGAATCTTTTCATCGAGCGGCTCGCCGAGCAGCGCCCGGAGCCGCGCGCCACTAAAGCGCTCAATGCTCAGCGCCGTGGCGTCCAGATTGATGCCCGCCGTCGATGCAATGAGTTGCGTCAGGGGCGCCGGTGCGGTAGCTGTTGCCGCCATCGTCAGGAGGAAGAAGAGGAGTGAGCGGGCTGTGTCAGCCACTCGTGCATAATCGCCCGCGCCGCGCCCCAGTCGACGGCGGCCGTCGGCAGCGGCAGCGCCAGACCATGGACAGCGAGGGGATAGGCGACGCGCCCATTCTTCTCGTGCAGCGAAAATGGCAACTTGACCAAGTGGCCCTGGGCGCCGCTGCCGCCGCGGGGCCACAGCGTCACATTCTCGTCAAACTTGGGCAGCCGGTAGAGCACCTGCGGCAGCCCATACGTTGTCGCAAGCGTGGGGAAAAACGACGGCGGATAGTGGGCGCGATCGCGCAACACGGTAAAAAACATTTGTTGGCCGGCGCGCGTGCGCAGCGGGTGGCGCTCCTCGAGCTGCCGCACATCGTACCAGAGATGCAGGCCGTTGCGGCCGCTGTAGACGCAGAGGGGCGCGCGCACCGCCCCACCCGTCAGCCGGTCCATTTGGAATTCCACCATGGCCAGCGCCACATTGGCAATCGGCCAGCAGGCGGCACAGACGGCGTCGCCCGTTGCCGCGCAGGAACAGGGCGCCGAGAGCAGCGCATAGTTTTCGCGAATATCGAGATCAAAGACGAGATGGCGGCCCGACGGATCGACGTGCAGGCTCGTCACCATGGGCGCCGCCGCCAGCAACCACTGACGCACCGCCGCCAGCGAGCCGAATGCCGCGCGCGTACGATGACGCTGTGGATCCTCAACATCCTTGGCCAGTGTCATGCGCAGCACCACCTCCTGGCCGCCGTCCTCGCCGACGGGCACCAACAACTGTTCAACCAAGCGCTGGGGAAATAAATACGTCCAGTGAATACTGCGAGCGCCATCGTGCGATGCCATGCGTAGGGGGGG
>Ga0115026_10000167_pt1 | contig 15025 bp, 9 predicted proteins | sample Mud_0915_D1_FD_83878 | JGI IMG/M metagenome (GOLD analysis project Ga0115026, IMG submission 83878) | Wetland microbial communities from Old Woman Creek Reserve in Ohio, USA - Mud_0915_D1 | ecosystem: Environmental > Aquatic > Freshwater > Wetlands > Sediment ...
AGTCTGTCGTTCTTCGCCTGGGCCATCGTCCTGATCTACCTCGTCATCGAGCTGCGATACCGCAACCGGATCATGGGGGCGTTCGTCCTCCCGCTGGCCCTGCTGGCCGGGTCGGGGGCGGCGGCGCTGCCGCGCCGGATCGCCGAGCTGGTGCCCACGTTGCAGGGCGTCGGGCTCTGGTCGCATGTCGCGATGGCGCTGTTCGGGAACGCCGCCTTCGCCTTGACGTTCTGCGCAGGCCTCATGTACCTGATCCAGGAGCGCCAGCTGAAGGCGCGGCACCTGGGCCGGCTCAATTTCCGACTGCCGTCGCTGGAGCTGCTGGACGACGTCGGCTTCAAATCCATCCTGTTCGGTTTCCCATTGCTCACGCTGGCGCTGATCAGCGGCTCACTGTGGGCGGAGCACGCCAGAGGGTCGTTCTTCACCTGGCGTCCGCGCGAGGTCTGGTCCGTCGTGAGCTGGGTGATCTATGCCGGGCTGCTCTACGCCCGGGTATCCGCCGGGTGGCGGGGCAAGAAGGCCGCGCTCTTGGCGATCCTGGGGTTCTGTCTGGTGCTGTTCACCTTCATCGGGGTCAAAGTCTTCAAGGTGGGACCGCCCCTGTAAGGTGGCCCCGACGCGACGCCCTCAAGCTGGATGTGCCTAACCGATTATGGAACTATTCGTCCTCGGGTTGAGTCATAAGACGGCGCCTATCGATGTGCGCGAGCGTTTGGCCGTCCCGGAGCGGGAGCTCCCGGCGGCGCTGGAGGCCCTCGGCGAGGTGTCCGAGCTGGCGGAGCGCATGTTCTTCACGACCTGTAACCGGGCCGAGGTGTACGGGGTGGCCGAAGGGCCGCTCGCCAAGGCGGTCGCGGCGACACGGGGAAGCCTGGAGCGCTATCGAAACGTGGACAGCGCCGCCCTGGCGGGCGCCCTGTACACCTATGACGGGGCCGACGCGGTGCGGCACGTCTTCCGGGTGGCCTCCAGCTTGGATTCCATGGTCATCGGCGAGCCGCAGATTCTCGGGCAGGTCAAGACGGCCTATACCGTTGCGCGCTCCCAGCAGGCGACCGGCATCATCCTGAACAACCTCCTGGAGCAGGCGTTTCACGTCGCCAAGCGGGTGCGGACGGAAACCGGCATCGCCACGGCCGCCGTGTCGATCTCGTCGGTGGCCGTGGAGCTGGCCCGCAAAATCTTCGGCGATCTGGAGGGGCGGACCGTCCTGATCCTGGGGGCGGGCGAGATGGCCGAACTGGCGCTCCGCCACCTGGTGGATGACGGCGTGCGCTCCATCTTGGTGGCCAACCGCAGCCACGACCGTGCCGTGGCGCTGGCGGAGCAGTTCCACGGGCGCGCGGTGACATTCGAGACGTTCCGCCACGAGATGCTGGACGCGGACATCGTGATCAGCTCCACCAGCGCGCCCCACCTGATCCTCAAGAAGGAGGACATGCAGGCCATCATCCTGGAGCGGCGCCACCGCCCCATCTTCCTGATCGACATCGCCAACCCCCGCGACATCGACCCCGGCTGCAACGAGGTGGACAACGTCTACCTCTACAACATCGACGACCTCCAGTCGGTCGTGTCCGCCAACCTGAAGGAGCGGCAGCGCGAAGCCGAACGGGCGGAGGTGATCATCGAGAGAGAGGTCGGGGTTTTCCAGGCGTGGCTGCGTGGTTTGGACGTCGTGCCGACGATCGTCTCCCTCCGGGATCGGGTCGAGGAGATTCGAGCGGCGGAGCTGCAAAAGGCCATGTCGCGCATGGGAGACCTCACGCCGGAGCAGCGCGAAACCATCGCGTCGATGACCACGGCCATGATCAACAAGATCCTGCACCAGCCGATGAGCGAGCTCCGTCGGCGGGCCGTCCACCAGGACGGTCACGTCTACTCCGCGGTGCTGCGGCGCCTGTTCGGATTAGAAGAGAAAGGGCGCTGAGCGCCGCAGCGGCGCTGCAGGGGAGCCGGGGTGAGGGGGAGCAGGAGAGAAGAGGCGCAGAGGGGAAGGGGCGGATGGCCCCCTCGTCGATCTCGGTCATCGAACTGAGAACCCGCCACCTTGAATCTGGAACCTCCGACCTCGGGCGTTGAACCTTGAACCTTGAACCGCCAACATTGGTCATCGGGACGCGCGGGTCACCACTCGCGGTCTGGCAGGCGGAGCACGTCGCCGCGCGATTGGGGGAGGTGTTCCCCGGCGTGTCCGTGCGGCTCGAGCGCATCCGGACCACGGGGGACAGGATCCTGGACGTGCCGTTGGCCCAGGTCGGCGGGAAGGCACTGTTCGTCAAGGAGATCGAAGAGGCGCTGCTGGCCGGGCGAGTGGACCTGGCCGTCCACAGCATGAAGGACGTCCCCACGGATCTCCCGGCCGGTCTCACAATCGCCGCCATCCCGCCGCGCGAGGACCCCGCCGACGTGCTGATCTCGCGGACGGGGCAGCGGTTGGCGGATCTGCCCCGCGGCGCGCGCGTGGGGACCAGCAGCTTGCGGCGCCAGGCGCAGCTCCTGCACCACCGAGCGGACCTGATCATCGTCGGACTACGGGGGAATCTGGACACGCGGATTCGGAAGCTCGCCACTGAGGGGCTCGATGCCATTGTTCTAGCCGCGGCGGGCGTGAAAAGGCTCGGCCTCGAACGGCTGGTGACGGAGGTCCTCGCGCCTGAGATTGTCGTTTCCGCCAGCGGGCAGGGAGCGCTGGGGATCGAGATACGAGAGTCGCAGGGGGGCAGGGAAAGCCGTGAGGCAAACGTGACGGAGTTGGTGAAGGCCCTGGACCATGCCGACACGCACACAGCGGTGCGTGCGGAGCGGGCGATGCTGCGGCGCCTCGGAGGCGGATGCCAGGTGCCGATTGCGGCGTTTGCCAGCGTGGAAGGCGACACCATTCGCCTGCGCGGCCTGATCGCCAGCACCGACGGCGCAACCCTGGTTCGGGGCGAGAGACAAGGGGCGTCGGACCAGCCCGAGACGGTCGGACAGGCGCTGGCGGAAGACCTGCTGGGTCGCGGCGGGCAGGCCATCCTCAAGGATATCACCGGGGGTAACGTCCGTGGGTGACGGTGTGGGCAGAGTCTATTTGATCGGCGCGGGGCCCGGCGATCCCGGCCTCTTCACTCTCAAGGGGAAGCACTGTCTGGAAGAGGCCGACGTCGTTGCCTACGACGCCCTGGCCAATCCGCGCCTGCTCCTTCACGCCAAACCCGGCGCGGAGATGATCTACGTCGGGAAGCGGGGAGGCCAGCACGCGCTGCCGCAGGAGGAAATCGGCCGGCTCCTGGTGGAGCGGGCCCGCGCGGGGAAGATCGTCGCGCGCTTGAAGGGGGGCGACCCTTTCGTCTTCGGGCGCGGGGGCGAGGAGGCCGAGGAGTTGGCCGCGGCCGGCGTCCCCTTCGAGATCGTGCCGGGCGTGACGTCCGCCGTGGCGGCGCCCGCCTACGCGGGCATTCCCCTGACCCACCGGGACTTCACCTCGACGGTGGCCTTCGTGACGGGACACGAGGATCCCACGAAGGAGGACAGCAGCATCGCCTGGGACAAGATCGCCACGGGGATCGGGACGCTGGTCTTTTTCATGGGGGTGGGCCAGCTTCCGGAGATCGTGAAGCGCCTCGTGGAGCACGGGCGTTCGCCCGAGACCCCCGCCGCTGTGATTCGCTGGGGAACCCGGGCGGAACAGCGCGTGGTGACAGGCACGCTGGCCACCCTGGTGGAGCGCTCCGCCGGGGTGAAACCCCCGGCGCTGATCGTAGTGGGGGAGGTCGTCGCGCTCCGCGAGAAACTCCGCTGGTTCGAGGACAAACCGCTCTTCGGCAAGCGGATCCTGGTCACGCGAGCGCGCGAGCAGGCCAGTGCCTTCGGCCAGCGACTGGAGGCCGCCGGAGCCGAGGTCGTCGAGTTTCCGGCCATACAGATCGAGCCGCCGGAAAGCTGGACCCCGTTGGATGCGGCGATCGCGCGACTTCGCGAATACCAGTGGGTCATCTTCACCAGCGCCAACGGCGTGCGCCACTTCTGGGATCGGCTGCGAAACGCCGGACGGGATGCGCGCGACCTGTTCGGGATCAGGGTGTGCGCCATCGGACCGGCTACCGCCGCCGCGCTCCTGGACCGAGGCATTCGGGCCGACGTCGTGCCGGCGGAGTTCAGGGCCGAGGCGTTGGCGGAGGCGATGGGGCGCGAGGGGGTGCACGGCGCCCGGATCCTTCTAGCGCGGGCCGCCGAGGCGCGGGAGGTGCTCCCGGACGAGCTCACGCGCGGCGGCGCCACCGTGGATGTCGTGCCCGCGTATCGGACCGTCAGGAACACTGCCAACGCCGACGAGCTCCGTACCATGCTCCGCGACGGCAAAATCGACGCGGTGACGTTCACCAGCTCGTCTACGGTTCGCCACTTCCTGGATCTGGTGGGAGCAGAAGCGACCGAGATGCTCCGGGGGGTCGTGGTCGCCAGCATCGGCCCTATCACCGCGGACACGGCCGCCCGCCACGGGATTCCCAGCGACGTTGTGCCGGATGGCTACACCATCCCCGCCCTCGCGGACGCCCTGGTCCGCCACTTTCGAGGAGTTGGGAGGCCCTCCGGTCCGGTCCAGCCCGCCGACTGAGCGCCCTTTTCCGTTGACAACTCCTCAATCTGATCGCTATTTTCCACTTCAATGGGATGTCTGAAGCTGGTGCTGCGGCCATGTCCCGGCACCGCTTTTCTTTTCCGGAGCATGGCGTGCCCGAACGATGCAAATGGGCGCGCGTCCGCGTTTACCGGGGATGACCGTATGGCCGTGCCGATCTTGAATCTGAAGGCGCAGTACGCAGGTATCCGGAGCAGGATCGACGAGGCCGTGCGGACGGTCCTGGAAAGCGGCCACTTCGTGCTCGGCCCCAGCGTGGCGGCGCTGGAGGAAGAACTAGGAGCATTTCTGGGTGTCGCCAGGGCGGTGACGATGGCCTCCGGGACGGACGCGCTGCACTTGAGCCTTCGCGCCCTGGGTGTCGGGGCGGGCGATCTCGTCCTTGTCCCAGCGTTTACGTTCGTGGCCACGGCCATGGCCGTCTCGTACGTCGGCGCGCGTCCCGTGTTTGCCGACATCGAGCCCGGCACGTTCAATCTGGATCCGCATCGGGCGGCCGAGTACTTGGCGGGGAACGGGCCTGGCCCCCACATCGCCGCGCACGTCAAGGCCATGATCCCCGTTCATCTGTACGGGCAGCCGGCCGACATGGAGCCGCTACTGGCGTTGGCGCGGTCTCACGGCATGGCGGTTATCGAGGACGCCGCCCAGGCCATCGGCGCCACGTATCATGGAAAACGGCTGGGCGGGCTTGGAGACGTGGGCTGTTTCAGCTTCTATCCGACGAAGAATCTGGGCGCGATGGGCGACGGCGGACTGGCCACGACGCAGGATCAGACGCTTGGGGATCACCTACGGCGTCTCCGCGTCTATGGCGGAAGCCAGCCATATCTGCACGAGGAGTTAGGCTTCAACAGTCGGCTGGACGAAATCCAGGCGGCCGTGCTGCGGGTGAAGCTGGAGTTCCTGGGGGAGTGGACGGCGTGCCGGCAAGCAATTGCGGCGCGTTACCGCGCCGGCTTGGCCGGTCTCGGCCTGACGCTGCCGTCGGAGCGGGCGGACTCGACGCACGTCTACCACCAGTTCGCCATTCGTGTCCCCGACCGGGACGCCGTCCGGGGGCGCATGGCCGAGCGAGGGGTGCAGACGGCGGTTTACTACCCGCGGCCGCTGCATCTGCAACCGATGTACCGCGATCTCGGTTACGGGAAAGGGGATTTTCCGGAGGCGGAGCGGGCCGCCAGAGAGGTCCTCTGTCTGCCCATGTATCCGGAGCTCACGGACGCGCAAGTAGATGAAGTGGTGGAAGCCTGTCGCCGGTCGCTGTGAAGGCGACGGCAACTTGGCGATTGGGCAATTCGGCAATTGGGCAACTCGGCGACTTGGCAATTAGGTAACGTAGCGAGACGGCGACAGCTCATACGGCGTCCGGGTCGGGACATCCTTCTTCCCGAATCGCCAAGTCGCCTAATTGCCTAGTTGCCAAACCGCCTGATTACCAACGTTGCGGAGTGGAGTAGATGAACGAGCTTACTGGAACCATTCTGGTGACCGGCGGCATGGGGTTTATCGGATCCAACTTTGTCCGATACCTGCTGCGGGAGCATCCCGCCGCCCGAGTCGTGAATTTGGACAAGGTGACGTACGCCGGGAATCCCCGGAACCTGGCCGACGTTGCGGAGGACTCGCGCTATACCTTCGTCCGGGCCGATGTCTGCGACACAAACACCGTTGCCGAGGTGCTGGCCGCCCACCGGGCGGATCAGATCGTCCACTTTGCCGCGGAGACCCACGTAGACCGCTCCATCCTGGAAGCGGGCGATTTCATCCGGACAAACGTGGAAGGCACTCGAGTCCTCCTGGACTCGGCGCGGAGGGCGGGCGTGCGGCGGTTCCTGCACGTCTCGACCGACGAAGTATACGGCGCGCTGGGGGCGTCGGGCGCCTTCACAGAGGCATCGCCGCTCCAGCCGAACAGCCCTTATGCCGCCAGCAAGACCGGAGCCGACGTCCTCGTCCGGGCGTATCACGCGACCTTTGGTGTGCCTGCGATTATCACTCGAACCTGCAACAATTACGGTCCGTACCAGTTTCCCGAGAAATTCATCCCCCTCATGGTCGTGAATGCGTTTCGGGGAGAGCCTCTGCCCATCTACGGGGATGGGCTCTACGTCCGAGAGTGGCTCCACGCAGAAGATCACTGCCGGGCCCTGGCCGCCGTCCTGGCGGCGGGTCGGCCGGGCGAGGTGTACAACATCGGCAGCGGAGAGGAGCGGGCCAACCTGGACGTGGCGCGGGAGATACTGCGGCTCACCGAGCGCCCCGAGACGCTCCTCAAACACGTGAAAGATCGCCCCGGCCACGACCGACGCTACGCCCTCGACCATTCGAAGATCCGCACGGAACTCAGCTGGAAACCGGTGATTCCCTTCGCGACGGGCCTTCGCCAGGTGGTCGAGTGGTACCGTCGCCACGAGGCCTGGTGGCAGGAAATCCTGTCCGGGGAATACCGGGCGTACTACGAACGCCAATACGGCGAGCCCTCCACCTAGATGCGTGCGAACGAGACGTTCGCGACGCAGCGTCCTTCGCTTTGTGAGGGGTGAGGTGCCGGAACACGGATGCTTGACGATCGTGAGCGTCGTGGGCGGGCGGCCCAACTTTGTCAAGATCGCCCCGCTGATGGAGGCCATGGCCGTTGATCCGGCCCTCCGGCGCGTGCTGGTCCACACCGGTCAACATTACGATCATGAGATGTCGCGCGCGTTCTTCGAGGATTTGGAGATCCCGGAGCCGGATTTCTTTCTCGGCGTGGGGTCGGGCAGCCATGCCCAGCAGACTGCCAAGGTGATGATCGAGTTCGAAAAAGTTGCGGAGGCGGTGCGGCCCGACCTGGTCGTCGTGGTGGGCGATCTGAACTCCACGCTGGCCTGTGCGCTGGTGGCAGCCAAGCTCCTCATTCCCGTCGCGCACGTCGAGGCGGGCCTTCGCAGCTTCGATCCGGCTATGCCTGAAGAGATCAACCGAACGCTCACCGACCACGTCTCGGCCTACCTCTTCACACCGTCCGCGGATGCGGACAACAACCTCGTCCACGAGGGGATTCCGGCCGCCCGGATCTTTCGCGTCGGGAATGTCATGATCGATACCCTGCGGAAGTATTCGCCCAGGGCCCGCGCGCGGCAGGCCGCCGCCGCCCTCAACCTCGCGCCGCGGACATATGCGGTCCTCACGTTGCATCGCCCCAGCAACGTGGACGACCCCGCGGCGTTCGGCCGGATCCTGGACGGCCTGGAGGCGATCCTGCCCCGATGCCCCGTGGTGTTCCCGGTCCATCCCCGGACCCGCAGGCGCCTGGCGGAGTTCGGGCTGGAGGCGCGGCTCGAGCGGCTCGGGAACCTCCGGCTGTGTGCCCCGCTCGGGTATCTCGCGTTCGTGAGCCTCTTGATGGAGGCCCGGTTTGTGATGACGGACTCCGGCGGCATCCAGGAAGAAACCACCGCCCTGGGTGTTCCGTGTCTGACCCTGCGGGAGAACACCGAGCGGCCGATCACCGCAGAGCTGGGGACCAACCGAGTCATCGGCACGCACCCCGATCGGATCGCGGCGGAAGGCGCGCGCCTCCTCGACGGCGCCGAGCACCGAGGGCAGATCCCGCCGCTGTGGGATGGTCAGACGGCTCGTCGGATCGTGGAGATCTTGCGACGTCATCCCACTCGAAACGAGGAACCCTCATGAAGCAGGTCGTGCTGCGGAACGGTCAGGCGGTCGTGGAGGAGGTACCGGCGCCGGCGATGCTCCCCGGCGGTGTACTGGTCCAGGTCGCCTACTCGTGCGTCAGTCCGGGCACGGAAACGGCGATGCTCAGCTCGGGCGAGATCAAGGGTGGCGTGGGACTGCTACGGCGCGCGCTGCGAGAGCCGGAGAAGGTCCGGCAGGTGATCGCGTCGATCAAGACGCGCGGATTTCGGACGACCAGGGCGCTGGTCCAGGGTCGACTCGGGTTCGGGTCCGCGGCGGGGTACAGTTGCGCCGGAGTGGTCCTCGAGGTGGACGATGGGGTCGAGGCATTTCGGCCGGGTGACCGCGTGGCGTGCGCGGGGGGCGGATACGCCAACCATGCGGAGGTGGTGGTGGTGCCGCAGAACCTGACCGTGGCCGTTCCGGCGACGGTGGATCTGGGAGCGGCTGCCACGGCGACCCTGGGGGCCATCGCGCTCCAGGGAGTGCGACGCGCGCAGCCGACGCTGGGGGAGACGATCGGTGTCGTCGGCCTGGGCCTGGTGGGGCAGCTGACGGTCCAGCTCCTCAAGGCGGCCGGGTGCCGTGTGGTCGGAATGGACCTGCAGCGGGTGAGAGTGGAACTGGCGCGGTCACTCGGGTTGGACGAGGGTTTGGTACCGACCGACGGTGGCCTGGAACCGCGGATTCTGGCCCTGACGCAGGGGTTCGGCCTGGACGCGGTGATCCTGACTGCCGCGACGCGCAGCGACGACCCGATCAATCTTGCCATGCGCCTGGCGCGACGAAAAGGCCGGGTGGTCGTGGTGGGGGACGTCGGCCTCGGCCTCCAGCGCGGCGAGATGTACCACAAGGAGTTGGATCTCCTGATGTCCACGTCGTACGGCCCGGGCCGCTACGATCCCCTGTACGAAGAGGGAGGCGTTGACTATCCCTTCGGGTATGTCCGGTGGACCGAGAATCGGAACATGGCTGCCTATCTGGACCTGGTGGCCGCGGGGAAGATTCAGCTCGCCCCGCTTATCGCGTCGGTCTTCCCGCTCGCGGAGGCCGGCACGGCGTACGCCGCCCTCAAGGGAGAAGGCGGGCCCTTGACGGTTCTTCTCCGGAACCCGCTATCGTCGGATCGCCCCCCACTCGCGCGGCGCCTCCTCGTGACACCCGGCTCGCGCGGCCGTGACGGCCGGCTGCGGGTGGCGATCATCGGCGCGGGCGGGTTCGCTCAGGGGACGCACTTGCCGAACCTGAAGCAACTGGCCGATCGGTACCAGATCCGCGCCATCGTCAGCCGAAAAGGCACCAGCGCGGTCGCGGTCGCCCGCCAGTACGAGGCGGCCGTGGCGGCCACCGACTACCGGCAGGTTCTGGATGACCCGGACGTGGATGCCGTCCTCATCTGCACGCGGCATCATCTGCACGCGGCGCAGGCTGCGGAGGCGCTGCGCGCTGGAAAGCACGTGTTCGTGGAAAAGCCGATGGCGATTGCGCGGGAGGAGCTCGCCCATCTCGTCAAGACGATCCGCGAGTTGCAGGCGGCAAGCACCTGTCCCGCGTTCATGGTCGGGTTCAATCGCCGGTTCTCGCCTTATGCCGTGCGCGCCAAAGAGGCGATCGCCGGCCACGTCCACCCGCTGCTCGTCCGGTACCGGATGAACGCCGGCGCGCTGCCCCCGGGGCACTGGGTCAACGGGCCCGAGGGGGGCGGGCGCGCCGTCGGCGAGGCCTGTCACATCCTGGACCTGTTCGCCTTTCTGACGGGAGCGCCCGCTACTGAGGTGACGGCCACCGCCATCCGGTCGTCCGCCGTGGACTGCCGTGGCGACGAAAACTTCGTGGCCACCCTCCGATACCGGGACGGCTCGGTCTGTACGCTGCTGTACACCGCTCTGGGGGCGCGGGACTTCCCCAAGGAGGCCATGGAGATCTACGCCGACGGCAGGGTTGTGACGCTCGACGACTACCGCACCCTGGAAATTCACGGCGGAAAAGGGGGCGGGTTGCGAACGGCGCAGCAGGACAAGGGGCACCGGGCGGAACTGGAAGCGTTCCATACACTGGTGACCGGGAAAGGCCCGGCGCCCATGACGGCGGACGAGATGATCGACGTGACGGAGGGGAGCTTTGCGATTCGGGACCAGCTCGGGCGGGGATGGGAGGCGGAACGCGCGATGGGTCGTTCGCCGAAGGAGCCAGGAGTCGAATGAGTGTGGCGTTTGACGACAAGCGGGAGGCCGTCGAACAGTGGACACAGGATCCGTGCGGATTCTCGGGCGCGCAGGGGGTGGAAGTCGGGACCAAGGCGTTCTACGAGCGGGTGGACGCAAACCGGTATGACGAGTACGGCCCCTGGATGAAATCCACGCTCGAGTTCACACGCTTTGCCGGAAAGAGGTTGCTGGAAGTCGGGTTCGGGATGGGGACGGACCTTTTCCAGTTCGCCTCCTCGGGTGCGCTGGTGTCCGGCGTCGATCTATCTCCGACGCATCTGCAGATCGCGAGCCGGCGCTTCGCTCTCTACGGCGTTCCCGCCGACCTGCGGCTGGCGGACGCCGAGAGTCTGCCCTTCGAGGACGGTACGTTCGACGCGGTATACACCTTCGGCGTCATCCACCACACTCCGAATACCCAAAAGGCGGTGGAGGAGATCCATCGAGTCCTCAAGCCGGGCGGGCGCGCCATTATCGGGGTGTATCATAAGTATTCGGCCTTCTTCCTGTTTGCGGTTCTGCTAGAGTCATATCTTCTGCGGCTAGGATTTCTGCGTGAGTCGTATCGTCGAACGCTGTCGAGAATCGAGGTCCGCCAACATAGCGATGCTTGCCCCTTGGTGAAGGTCTACTCTCGCCGCTCACTTCGCCGTTTGCTTCGGCGATTCTGTGTTGTCCGCATCGATTGTGCTCACGTGGACCGGTCACATTTTGGAACGCTGGGGCGCCTCGTGCCAGACGGGCTGGTTGGCTGGCTGAAGCGTCAACACCGGATGGGTTGGTATCTCCTAGCGAAGTGCACGAAGTGAGGCGCCATAGACCGGATTTACCGGTTGGAACGAGGATTCGGCACCTTCTCCCGTCAACCAGTCCGAGATGCAAGCGCCAAAGAGAACAGGAACGCCGGTGAGCGCGGTCGCGCAAGCGAGGGGAGGATTTCTCTACGACGTGTCGCTGACCTTTGGCGCTCGGGTGGTGGGACTCTTCGTCACCATTCTAGCAAGCGTCATCGCGGCACGCGTGTTGGGTCCCTCCGGCAAAGGAGCGCTGGCGGTCACCGGGCTCATCACGTCCTTGGCCGTTCAGTTCGGCGACTTTGGATTCCATGCCTCGACAACGTATTTCGCGGCTCGCAAGCCTTCTACCTTGCCTCAGATCGTCACACTCGCTCTGTGGGCAGGCCTTCTGATGGGAATTCTTTTGTCCGGACTCGTCCTGATTGTCGCCTGGTTGGTTCCCCACAGCATCGGTGAGGTTCCAAAGGCGTTTCTTCTGATTCCCGTCGTGTCAATTCCGTTTAGCCTTCTCTCACTCTACTTTCAGAACATTCTCTTGGGGATGCAGCGGATCCTGACCTTCAACGGCGTAGATCTGGCGGGGAAAGGGGTCGGCCTGATCGCGACCGTCGTCGTGCTGCGCGTCCTTGACTTCGGGGTGTGGGAACTCTTGATCGCCGGACTGATCATCACTGCGGGTGCAAGTCTCCTGACGGTCGGACTCGTGGTTCGGGAGGCGCCGCCACTTGGGGCGATCGATTGGGCTCTGGCGCGCGATATGCTGCGATATGGCATGAGGTTCTATCTAGCCTGCCTCTGCGCCTACCTGGTCGTCCGGATTGACCTGCTCATGGTGAACTACTTCAATGGGGTGACAGAGGCCGGCATCTACTCTGTCGCGGTCAGCTTCGCCGACCTCATTTATATGTTGCCCATCGCCATCGGGACGATCCTCTTCCCGCGGATCGCCCGGGATCAGGAAGGCGAAGGAGGCCTCACCCTGTTGGCCTGCCGGTTCGGCGTGCTCCTGATGGGCATCGCGTGTCTCGTCACGGCGCTCCTGGGCAAGCCCATTATCGTCCTTCTGTATGGAGCGGCCTTCGTAGAATCGGTTCGGCCTCTGCTGTGGCTCCTTCCCGGTGTGTTCGCGCTCAGCCTCGAGGCCATCGTGGCCAACGATCTGGCTGGCCGCGGCTATCCGGCAATCCTGGTCGCCTATTGGTGCGTCAACCTCGTACTGAACATCGGTCTGAATCTGATTCTGGTTCCCCACTGGGGGGCGACGGGGGCGGCTGCCGCTTCGACCGTGACCTATGTGGTGATGTCCGTCCTAATCTTCCGTCGCTTCGTGGCAGAGAGTGGGGCGCCATGGCGTCTCATCTTCGTCCTCAACAGCGCGGACATCCGCCAACTGCATCACTCTATGCGCAGCCTCGTGTCTTCTCACCACGTGGCGTAAGGCATGAACGGGGAAATGAGCCAGCCCGATGCGCGGTCTTCCCAACAGACGCGTCCGAGTGACTGGTGGGCGGCGGGACAGGAGAACGTCTACGCCCATCGCAAGCGGCTCCAGTTCATTGTGGCGGCCGTCGAGGCCTTCCGCGGGGAGCAGAGACGGTCCTGCGGCGACGTGTTCATTCTCGACGTGGGGTGCGGGACGGGTATCATGATTACCCTCCCACTGGCCAGTATCGGCTACCGCGTCACGGGGATCGACGTCGACGGGGAATCGATCGAAGCGGCGCGCCGCGTGAACCCGTACCCGAACGCCGTCTTCCGCCACGGCGACGCCGAGACTCTGGCGGCGGCCGGGGAACGCTACGACGTCGTCATTGCCTCCGAGGTCTTGGAGCATCTGACGGACCCGCCAGCCTTCCTCCGAACGCTGCGGGGTCTGCTCACCCAGGAGGGGATCCTGGTCCTCACGACCCCGAACGGCTACGGCTGGTTCGAGGGGGAGCAGTACTTGTGGGACCAACTCGGGCTGGGGAGTTGCATCCTCCGCTGGCACGAACGCTGGGGGCGATTCACCCAGCGGCTGAAGGCCCCGATCAAGCGACTGATCCGTTGGCAACCCGCGCCACCACCGCCGTCTCAGCCCTGGGAATGCCTAGCCAGCACGCAGAACACCGCGTCACCCCACGTTCAGCGGTTTAGATGGCGGCGGGTCGAGCGACTCGTGGTCGCCGCAGGGTTCACGATTACCCGGGTGGGAAACAGCGGCCCCGTCTGCGGGAAGATTTCCCACTTCTATCTGCGAAACCAGCGCACCTTCATCGCCCTGAATGCCCGGGTCGGCGATTTCCTGCCGCGGTGGGCCGCTGCCGGGTGGTATCTCGTCTGCCGCCCCGGCACGGCTGGGCGACGCGTGCTGTGCATGGCCGATTTCGGGCTGATGGCGCAGGCGGCGGCCCAGATCGAGGAGTGCGTTGGGGCGCCGCCGACGCTGCTCGTCTCCTTTCGCCAGTTGCGCCAGCAGCCCGGCCTAGCACTGCGCCTTCCGTGGCGCCGCTTCGACGTCGCCGCGGCGGTCTTGACCGACATACGGGCCCCCCTCTATCGGGACTTCATTCTGGCCTATCTCTTTGTACTGCGCGCCAAACGGAAAACCCTCTGCGATATCCAGGGGGGGAACCTCTCCGTGGAGGCGCGGGAGGGATTCGGGGCGCTGCTGCATTGCCTCGCCGACCTCATCGGCCTGCCGCTAATCTACGGGTACGCCCGCTGGAAGGCATGGCGGCTGTCCCGCCCGCGACGAACCCCCGGCCCCCGTCTGCCGTTGCAGCGCGAGATGGCCTATCTGCGCGCCAACCTGTGGCAGGAAAGCCGTGCGGGCGGATCGGTGGCCCACACCGGCGGGGTCCTGGCGGGTCTCACCGCCCAGGGGCTGAAGGTGACGTACGTGGGCACCACCCAATTCCCTTCCGCGCAACGCCTGGGGGTCGAGGTTCACGTGGTGCCTTCCCAGCAGCTCCGGTGGCTGCGGAACCTGCCGGACCTATCCTTCCTGGTCTACAGCGAGATCTTCGGGCGGCGGAGCCGCGCACTCCTCGCGGCGCGCACGCCGGATTTCGTATACCAACGCTACTCCGTCCTGAACTGCAGCGGGGCGGACGTGGCCGACCGCCTGCGGTGTCCCTTGGTGCTGGAGTACAACGGCTCGGAGGTGTGGGTAGCCCGCAACTGGAGCACCCCCCTGATGTTCGAGGGGCTGGCGGCGAGGATCGAGCGCGCTAATCTGCGACGGGCCGATCTCGTCGTCGTCGTGTCGCAGCCCCTGCGGGACGAGGTCGTGGCCCAGGGGATTCCTTCCGAGCGCGTTCTGGTCAATCCGAATGGTGTGGACCCGACCCGGTACAACCCAGCCCTCGACGGAGGCAGGATCCGGGCTGCGCTGCACCTTGAAGGGAAGCTTGTTGTAGGCTTTGTCGGTACATTCGGCCCATGGCACGGTGCTGAGATACTTGCGAGTGCCATCCGTCCGGTCGCCGAACGTCTCCCGCAGGCGCACTTCCTGTTCGTCGGCGATGGAAGCCGCATGGCGGCGGTCCGGGAGATCGTGGCGCACGAGGGCGTCGCGTCGTGCGTCACCTTCGCCGGGTTGGTCCCACAGGATGAAGCACCCGCCTATCTCGCCGCTTGCGATATCCTGGTGTCGCCGCACGCGCCGAACCCGGATGGGAGCCGTTTCTTCGGTTCGCCCACCAAACTCTTCGAGTACATGGCGATGGGAA
>Ga0115026_10000169_pt1 | contig 14915 bp, 15 predicted proteins | sample Mud_0915_D1_FD_83878 | JGI IMG/M metagenome (GOLD analysis project Ga0115026, IMG submission 83878) | Wetland microbial communities from Old Woman Creek Reserve in Ohio, USA - Mud_0915_D1 | ecosystem: Environmental > Aquatic > Freshwater > Wetlands > Sediment ...
AGCTTCTGCTGATCCGACCCTTTGAAGTTGAAGCGGCCGCAATAGGCGCGTGACGGCACTTCCTGCTTGCCGACCAGCATCATGTCCTGGCCGCCGGAGATCTCCTGCCACCCGGACTTGCTGCCATCGAGCGCGTCGCGCGACTGGTCGACATAGGCGAGTTGCACGGTCGGACCGACGCGCAGCTCGCCGGCGTCGGGCTTCTCCTGGCCGACGATCATGCGGAACAGCGTGGTCTTGCCGGCGCCGTTCGGGCCAATGATGCCGACGATGCCGCCGCGCGGCAGGTTGAAGCTGAGATTATCGATCAGCAGCCGGTCGCCGAAGCTCTTGGAGAGGCCGTTCGCCTCGACCACCAGGTCACCGAGGCGCGGACCGGCGGGGATGAAGATTTCCTTGGTCTCGTTACGGGTCTGGAATTCCTGCGAGGCCATCTCGTCGTAGCGCTGCAGGCGCGCCTTGCTCTTGGCGTGCCGGCCCTTGGGGTTCTGGCGTACCCACTCGAGTTCCTGCTTCATGGCCTTCATGCGCGCGGTCTCGGCCTTTTCTTCCTGCTCGAGGCGCTTTTCCTTTTGCTCCAGCCACGAGGAGTAATTGCCCTTCCACGGAATGCCGTGGCCGCGGTCGAGCTCGAGGATCCAGCCGGCGACGTTGTCGAGGAAGTAGCGGTCGTGGGTCACGGCCACCACCGTGCCCGGGTAGTCGTGCAGGAAGCGCTCCAGCCACGCCACCGATTCGGCGTCGAGGTGGTTGGTCGGCTCGTCGAGCAGCAGCATGTCGGGCTGCGACAGCAGCAGCTGGCACAGCGCCACGCGGCGGCGCTCGCCGCCGGAGAGCTTGCTGACGTCGGCGTCCCACGGCGGCAGGCGCAGCGCGTCGGCGGCGATCTCGAGCTTGCGGTCCAGCTCCCAGGCCCCGGCGGCGTCGATCTGCTCCTGCAGCTTGCCCTGTTTTTCCATGAGCTTGTTCATCTCGTCGTCGCTCATGGGCTCGGCAAACTTCATCGAGATTTCGTTGAAGTCGTCGAGCAGCTTCTTGGTCGCCGCCACCGCTTCCTCGACATTGCCGCGCACGTCCTTCTTGGGATCGAGCTGCGGCTCCTGCGCGAGGAAACCGATCTTGATGCCGGGCTGCGGGCGGGCCTCGCCGACATAGTCCGGATCGACGCCGGCCATGATCCGCAGCAGCGACGATTTGCCCGAGCCGTTGAGGCCGAGCACGCCGATCTTGGCGCCGGGGAAGAACGACAGTGAGATGTCACGCAGGATTTCGCGCTTGGGCGGAACGACCTTGCCCACGCGGTTCATGGTAAAGATGTATTGGCCGGACATGGAGACGCAATCCGTTGAAAATGGATAAAAAAGCGAGCGTGCAGGGTACTATCCCGACTTCCCTGTGACAAGCCGGCAGCCGCAGCGTTCCCGTGCGGAACCGCGTGCCGGTCTCTTGGATTGAACGGCAGTTGCGGCGAAGGTGCAGCCGCGCGGGCGGGGGGGCGGTGTTGGGTACCGGCACGCGGCAGCATGGTTCGCTGGCGGCGCACCACGGTGGCGTGTGGCGCTACGGCGCGGGCAGCAGGAACTCGAGCAGCGCCTTCTGGGCGTGCAGGCGGTTCTCGGCCTCGTCCCAGACCACGCTCTGCGGTCCGTCGATGACCTCGGCGCTGACTTCGTAGCCGCGATAGGCCGGCAGGCAGTGCATGAACAGTGCGTCTTTGGCGGCCAGCTTCATGAGCGCGGCATCGACCGTGAAGCCGGCGAAGTCGCGGGTGCGCTGCGCCTTCTCCTCTTCCTGGCCCATGCTCGCCCAGGTGTCGGTCACCAGCAGGTCGGCGCCGCGGGCCGCGGCCTGTGGGTCGTTGGTGAGCTGCGCGTGCGCGCCGGCGGCCTTCACGATGCCGGCATCCGGCGCGTAGCCTTTCGGGGTGGCGATGCGCAGCGTGAAGCCGAACTGGCGCGCGGCCTCGATCCAGGAATGGCAGACGTTGTTGCCGTCGCCGATCCAGGCGGCGGTGCGGCCCTTGATGTCGCCGTGGTGCTCGACCCAGGTCTGGATGTCGGCCAGCAGCTGGCAGGGGTGGTGCAGGTCGGACAGCGCGTTGATCACCGGCACCCGCGACTGCGAGGCGAAGCGCTCGATCATGGCGTGGGCATTGGCGCGGATCACGATCACATCCACCATGCGCGACATCACCCGCGCCGTGTCCTCGACCGGCTCGCCGCGGTCGAGCTGGGTGTCGCGCGGCGACAGGAACATGGCAGCGCCGCCGAGCTGGCTCATGCCGGCCTCGAACGACACGCGCGTGCGGGTCGAGGCCTTCTCGAAGATCATCGCCAGGGTCCGGCCGATGAGCGGCATGTGACGATTGTGGCGCACGCGCATGGCCTTGAGCTCGACTGCGCGGCGGACGAGGTATTCCAGCTCGGCGGCACTGAGGTCGAGCAAGGTGAGGAAGTGGCGCACGCTCATGCGCTGGCGGCCCTGGGCGCGCTCGCCAGGAAGGCGCGGATGCTGTCGGCGACGCCGGCGACGATCTGGTCGGCCTCGGCGTCGGTGAGGATCAGCGGCGGCAGCAGCCGCACCACGGTGTCGGCGGTCACGTTCAGCAGCAGGCCGCGCTCGAGCGCGAGCTTGAGCACGTCCTTGCACGGCCGGTCGAGCTCGACCGCGATCATCAGGCCCCGACCGCGCACGTCCTTCACCGCCGCGTTACCGGCGAGTGCGGCACGCAGGCCGTCCACGATGCGGGTGCCGAGCCGGGCGGCACGCTGGTCGAGCTTGCCCCGCTCGAGCAGGTCGAGCACGGTGAGGGCGACCCGGCACACGAGCGGATTGCCGCTGAAGGTGGAGCCATGGTTGCCGGGCTTGAACACCTGGGCGGCGGCGGCGCGCGCCAGGCAGGCGCCGATCGGCACGCCGTTGCCGAGGCCCTTGGCGAGCGTGAGCACGTCCGGCTGCACGCCTTCGTGCTGGAAGGCGAACCACTTGCCGGTGCGGCACATGCCGGTCTGGATCTCGTCGAGGATCAAGAGCCAGCCGCGCTCGTCGCAGATCTCGCGCAGGCCCTTGAGGTAGCCGGCGTCCGGCACCTGGATGCCGCCCTCGCCGGTGATCGGCTCGACCATGACCGCGACCACGTCCTTGTTGTGCTCGGCGACCGTGCGCACCGCGGCCAGGTCGTTGTACGGCACGCGGTTGAAGCCGGTCACGAGCGGCTCGAAGCCGGCCTGGATCTTGCGATTGCCGGTGGCCGACAGCGTGGCGAGCGTGCGCCCGTGGAAGCTGCCCTCGGTGACGATGATCGCCGGGTTGAGGATCTTCCGGTGATGACCGTACAGGCGGGCGAGCTTGATGGCCGCCTCGTTGGCCTCGGCACCCGAGTTGCAGAAGAACACGTTGTCCATGCCGGCCTTCTTGCACAGCTTCTCGGCCAACTCGGCCTGCAGCGGGATCTCGTACCAGTTGGAGGTGTGCAGCAGCTTGCCGGCCTGGTCACAGATGGCCTTGGCGATTTCCGGGTGGGCGTGCCCGAGCCCGCACACGGCGACGCCGGCGAGGGCGTCGAGATACTTGCGGCCCTGGGTGTCGGTGAGCCAGGCGCCCTCGCCGTGGCTGAAGGCCACCGGCAGCGGGGCGAAGACCGGCATCTGATAATTGTTCGGCATTTCTCAGTCACCAAAAACGAAAAAGCGCCCGATCCGGGGCGCCGTCACTATTATAAGGAAGATTCTATGATTTCCCGGCAATAACGCAAGTCTTGTGGGGAAAAGAAAAGGGCCCGGCGTTTCCGCCGGGCCCTTTGGTTTCCGGCTGCGACCTTAGAAGATGCGCGGCAGGCCGTGCGCCGTCGTGCTGGTGATCATGAAGAACAGCATCGGGATCGACAGCATGGTGTTGGTGCGCGAGGCCAGGAACGCGATGCGCGCGGCCTTGGCCTTGGCGGCGTCATCGGCCTGCACCAGGCCCAGAACCTTCTTCTGGTTCGGCCAGATCAGGCCCCACACGTTGAGCAGCATGATGGTGCCGAGCCAGGCGCCGATGCCGATCGGCACGGCCGGGCCCTGCAGCAGGAACGCATCCACGAAGCCGATGTTGGCGCGCACCAGGTAGATGGCGCCCATCACCCAGGTGACCAGTGCGGCCCAGCGGAACCACAGCAGTGCCTGCGGGGCGACGTGCTTGGTGATGCCGGCGGCGGTGTTATCGGCCTTGGCCTTGGGCAGCGCCACGGCCTGCACGAAATTGAAGTAGTACAGCAGGCCGATCCAGACGATCCCGGCCAGGATGTGGATCCAGCGGATAAAGATCAATTCCATGGTGTTCTCCCGAAGTTATTGGCGGTGCTGACTCAGGCCGCGGCCCGGAGCAGGAAATTGGTGACGAAGACGTACAGGATGGCGGTGAGGACGAAGCCGGCGATGATCGTGCCGACGATCGAATCCAATGGGTTTTTCATGGGTTCTCCCGGTTGTGCTTGGTTCAAAAAAACAGGCGACTGCCGAATACCTGAGCAGTTCAGTAGGCGGCCAAGGGTAAGGCAGACCGCGGCAGATTACAAGCAAGCCGCGGCCGGCGCTACTGCAGTTCCTTGAGGATGCGCTCCAGCGCCGGGCGGGGCGGCGCACCGACCACGAAGTGTGCGCGACCGTCCTTGCTGCGGTACAGCAGGGCCGGCACTGCGTCCATGCCGCTGCGGCGCAGCAACGCCAGGTTACGCTCGAGCCGCGCGACCGTGTCGTCGCGCGGCGCCGGTTCCTCCTCGATGCCGCCGAAGCTGCCGGTCTCGGTCGAGAAGTTGTGTTCGTTGCGGTGCAGGGCCGCGGTCGGGTCCCTGGCCTCGAGGATCGCGGCCGCCTTGCCGGGGCTGGTGGCCATGAGCACGCCGATCGGAATCCAGCGCAGCTCGACCTCGCCCATGTCGACCTCGGTGCGCAGGCCGTCGTAGACCTTGCGGCAGAACGGGCAGTTCGGGTCGAAGAACACGTAGATCGTGCGCGCGCTCTTGCCGTCGCGCACCCAGGTGGCCTGGCCGATGTCGGCGAGCATGGACGCGGCGGCGCTTTCGAGCGCCGCGCCGCGCAGCAGCGGGCCGGTGACGCGCTCGGCGCCAAATGCCGGCGCGGAGGCGATCAGCAACAGCAGGGCCGGAAACAGGTAAGCGCGAAATCGCTGGAACATGGGCAGGAGTCTCGGGGCGGTCGGGCGGCCGGGTGCGGCGCCGGGCCAAGAGGTTAGCCCGATTCGACCGCGGCCGGTAGTGGCGAGAGGCCACCCGCGGGCCGCCTGTTCTATACCCGGCCGCGGCCGCTTGACAGTAAAATTAAACAGACGTTTAATTAACGCATGCCGCCAACCCGCATCCGCAAACCTGCCGCCACCAGCCGCATCCGCCGTCGGCCTGGCCGCCCCGGCGGTGCGGCGCACGCCGAGACGGTGCGCACTGCGCTGCTCACGGCGGCGCGTGCGCTGTTCGCCGAGCACGACTTCGAGGCGGTGTCGGTGCGCGATATCGCCACCGCCGCCCGCGTCAATGGTGCGATGGTCCACTACCACTTCGGCGACAAGCAGGGGCTGTACCGGGCGATGCTGCAGGAGACCCTCGGGCCGGTGCTGGCGCGGTTGCAGGACGCGCTGCAGGCGCCGGGTGCGGGGTCGGGGGAACCGGTGGCGGAACTGCTGCGCGCGATCATGACCACCATGGCGCGCGAGCCGTGGGTGCCGCGGCTGATCGTGCGCGAGGTGCTGGCCGGGCAGGGGCCGTTCCGCGACATGTTCATACGCGAATTCGCCGCGCGCGGCGGCGGTCGCCTGCCGGCGCTGCTGACTCGCGAGATGGCCGGGGGCCGGGTGCGCGACGATCTCGATCCGACCCTCGGGGCGCTGTCGATCATGAGCCTGGCGCTGTTTCCGTTCATTGCGCTGCCGGTGGCACAGGAACTGTTCGGCATCCGCATGACCGACGCCTTCGTCGCGCGCCTGGTCGAGCACAGCGCGCGCCTCTATTGCGACGGGGTGCGGGCCGCGCCGGCCGCGGCGCCGGACCGGAACAGGAGCGACTGATATGAACAGCGGAACCCGATTCCCCGGACGCCGCACCGTAACGGCGGCGTTGCTTGCCGTACTGTTGGCCACCGGCCATGCCCATGCCGACGAAGCAGCGCTTGATCTCGCGGCCGCGCTCGACGCGGCGCTGGCCAACAACCCGGCGCACGACGTGCGCCGTCTCGAAGTGCTGAAGGGCGAACACGGTCAGCGGGCCGCGCGCGGTGCCCGTCTGCCGTCGGTGGAGCTCGGTGCCTCGGCCACGCACTACGGCTACCCGACCTTCGTGTACAGCATCCGCACGCTGGCCGTGCTGCCGCCGTTCGATCAGACCATCTACGACTACGGTGTGGCGCTGCGCCTGCCGCTGTATACCGGTGGCCGGCTGAGCCAGGGCGTGGTGCTCGCCGATCTCGGTCGCGAGATCGCCGCCGAGCGCGAGCGGCTCGGCGCGCAGGAGCTGACCTTCAATACCAGTTCGGTCTATCTCAAGGCGCTGCATCTGGCGCGGCTCGAGCAGGCCTATGCAGCGCGCATTGCCTCGCTCGAGGCACAGGAGCGACGCGTGCAGCTGCTGGTGCAGGTCGGGCGCGTGCCGCGGCTTGATGCGCTCAAGATCGGCGTGCTGCTCGGCAAGGCCCGCCACGACCGCCTGCAGATCGCCAACCGCCGGCGCGAAACGGTCGCACTGCTCTACAACCTCATGGGTCGCGACCCGCCGCAGCAGGTGCCCCCGCTCACGGCCTACGCGCCCGTGGCGATGCCGGTCGGGAACCTCCCCGAGTTGCGCGCCCAGGCGCTCACCGGGCGCCCGGAGCTGCAGATCGCCGAGCACGAGGTGCAGGTCGGCGCGGCGCAGGTCGGCCGCGCGCGCGCCGAACGTCTGCCGAATCTGTCGCTCGCCGGCATCTATCACGAGCGCGCCGGCGCCGACAACGACACCGACTGGTATGACGAGTGGAACGTCGGCGTGCAGCTGACGCTGCCGCTCATGGACGGCGGGGTGCGTCGCTATCGCGTCGAGGAGGCGCAACTCGCCGCCGAGCAGGCGCGTCAGCGCCGCGAGGACACCCGGCTGACGATCGAGCGCCAGGCGCAGGATGCCTGGAACGCGCACGCCGAAGCCGAGTCGCGTCTCGACGTGACGGCGCGCAGCCTGGCCGAGGCCGACGAGGCGCTGGGCATCGAGAAGCTGCGCTACGAGCAGGGCGTCGGCCTGATCACCGACCTGCTCGCTGCCGAGACCGCGTTGCTCACCGCCCAGGCCGACCGCCTGCAGGCCGAATTCGATCTCATCGTCGCGCGTCTCGACCTGCTGCGCGCCGGTGGCAGTCTCGATCCCGCCCGGGTGTTGGCGCTGGTGACTGCCCAGCCCGGCCCGACCAATCAGGAGCCCCAGCCATGAAGCGACCCAAACCGATATTCATCGTGGCGGCGGTGGCGCTGATCGCCGGCTCCGTGTACACGGCCAACCGCTGGTGGAGCGGCAACGGCGGCGACGGCCTGTTCGCCTCCGGCACGGTCGAGGCCACCGAGGCCCAGCTCGGCTTCCAGGCGGCGGGGCGCATCGAGATCATCAAGCCGCGCGAGGGCGACGCGGTGAAGCAGGGTGAACTGCTGGCGCGGCTCGACACCCGCGAGACCGCGGCACGGCTGGCGCAGGCGCGCGCCCAGGTGCAGGCGAGCAGCGCGCGCCTTGCCGAAGTGAGGCGCGACCTGGAGCGCAATCGCACGCTGCTGGCCGGCAGCGCCATCGGCCAGGAGGCCTACGACAAGTCGGAGCTGGCCCGGCAGCTCGCCGAGAGCGACCTGGCTCAGGCGCGCGCCCAGGTGCAGGCACTGGAGGCGGTGCTGGCCAACATGACCGTGCTGGCCAGCTTCGACGGCGTCGTCACCGTGCGCCACCGCGAGCCCGGCGAAACCGTGGCCGCCGGCGCGCCGGTGCTGACACTCATGAACCCGGACGATCGCTGGGTGCGCATCTACATTCCCGAGCAGCGCATCGGCGCCGTGCACCTCGGGCAGAAGGCGGCGATCGTCTCCGATACGTATCCGGACAAGCGCTACGGCGGTGCGGTGGTGTTCATCGCCGCACAGGCCGAGTTCACGCCCAAGAACGTGCAGACCAGCGAGGAGCGGGTGAAGCTCGTATATGCGGTCAAGGTGCGCATCAGTGACGATCCGCGCTTCGAGCTCAAGCCCGGCATGCCGGCGGACGTGCGGCTGGAGGCCGGCGAGTGAGCGCACCGGCGATCGGCGTGCACGGCCTCACCCGCCGCTTCGGCGCGGTGACCGCGATCGCCGATATCGGGTTCACGGTCGAGTCCGGCGAGCTGTTCGGCCTGGTCGGCCCGGACGGCGCCGGCAAGACCACGCTGTTGCGCATGCTGGCCGGAGTGCTGAAGCCCCAGGCCGGCGATGCCGAGCTGTTCGGCGTAAGCGTGGTGCGCGACCCGGAGGCGGTCAAGCACGAAATCGCCTACATGCCGCAGCGCTTCGGGTTGTACACCGACCTCACGGTGCTGGAGAACCTGGCGTTCTACGCCGATCTCTACCAGGTACCGCGCCACGAGCGCACGGCTCGCCTCGAGCGCCTGTTCCATTTTTCCAACCTCGGCCCGTTCAAGGAGCGGCTGGCCGGGGCGCTGTCCGGCGGCATGAAGCAGAAGCTGGCGCTGTCGTGCGCGCTCATCCACCAGCCGAAGATCCTGCTGCTCGACGAACCGACCTTCGGCGTCGACCCAATCTCGCGCCGCGACCTGTGGCTGATCGTGCACGAGATGGTGCACGAGGGCGTGACCGTCGTGGTCAGCACCGCCTACATGGACGAGGCCGAGCGCTTCGACCGGGTGGCGCTGCTGCACCAGGGGAAACTGCTCGCGCTCGATACCCCGGCGGCACTGCAGCGCGCACTGCACGGCGAGCTGCTGCACATCGAGGTCGAGCCGGTGCGCGCCGCCCAGGCGCTGCTCGTGCGGCATCCGCGGGTACGACGCGTGGCGTTGTTCGGCGACCGGCTGCATGTCACGGTTGCCTCGGCGGCGGCCGACCAGCCGGTGGTCGAGGCAGCGTTGCGCGACAGCGGTTTCACCCCGCGCTCGCTCGCCGCTGCGCCGGCGAGCATGGAAGACGTTTTCATCGAGCGCATGACGGGGTAAGGAAGGGAGGGTTTATATGAGTTTTCAACGCGGAGGCGCAGAGGCGCAGAGAAAAGCCTCAAGAAGGACGACAGTGAATATTCTCGTTGTTGATTTTCTCTGCGCCTCTGCGCCTCCGCGTTAAATATTCATATTCAAATCTCTCTTCCTTAAATAATGCATATGGGTGCCACGGCTTCCGGGACGATCGCAGTGACGGCGCAGGATCTCACCCGCGTCTTCGGCAAATTCGTCGCCGTGGACCACGTTTCGTTTGAAGTCCGAGCCGGCGAGATCTTCGGCTTCCTCGGCCCGAATGGCGCCGGCAAGACCACCACTATCAAGATGCTGACCGGGCTGCTGGGTCCGTCGGGCGGCGCGGCGCGGGTCGCCGGCTTTGACGTCGCACGCGAGCCAGAGGCGGTCAAGCGCCACATCGGCTACATGTCGCAACTGTTCTCGCTGTACGCCGATCTCACCGTCGAGGAAAACATCGCGTTCTTCTCCGGCCTGTACCAGGTGCCGCGCGCCAAACGCGCCGCGCGCCGCGACTGGGTGCTGGAGATGGCCGGGCTCGGCGACGCGCGCGAGCGCCTCACCGGCCAACTGCCGCTCGGCATCAAGCAGCGCCTGGCACTCGGCTGTGCGGTGCTGCACGAGCCGCCGATCCTGTTCCTCGACGAACCGACCTCGGGCGTAGACCCGCTGTCGCGGCGGCGCTTCTGGGACCTGATCCACAGTCTCACCACGCACGGCACCACGGTGTTCGTCAGCACCCATTACATGGAGGAGGCCGAGTACTGCCACCGCCTGGCACTCATGAACCGCGGCCGGATGATCGCGCTCGACACCCCGGCCCGGCTGCGTGCCGGCATGCGCGCGCCGCTGTTCGAGCTCGTCACCGACGACAGCCCGCGCACCGTCGAGGCGCTGGCCGGCACACCGGGTGTGGAAGAGGCGGCCATGTACGGCCGCAGCGTGCACCTCACCGCCAGCGATCGCGAGCAGGCGCAACGCGACATCCCGGCGCGGCTGGCGGCCGCCGGACTCACGCTGCACGCGATGCGCGAGATCGCGCCGTCGCTCGAGGATGTGTTCGTTTATCAGGTGCGGGCGGCGGGTGGAGCGCCGGTGGATTGATGAAAACAGTTTCGGGTTTCGAGTTTCGGGTTTCGGGTTGCAAAAACCCGATCGAGACTATTGGCCGTTGGTTTTCAACTCGAAACCCGAAACTCGAAACCCGAAACTTCTTTTCCCCGAACCGAGGCGTCAGTCCGACAGGTGTCCACCATGCTTAATCGCAGGCGCCTATGGGCCACGGCCCGCAAGGAAGCCATCCAGCTGCGGCGCGATACCCGCAGTCTGGTGCTGGCGTTCCTGCTGCCGGTGCTGTTGCTGCTGCTGTTCGGCTATGCCATCAGCTTCGATGTGCGCAACATCCGCACCGCGGTGCTCGATGGCGACAACTCGGCCCAGTCGCGGGCGCTGCTGGAGGCGTTCCGGTCGTCGGGCTATTTCAGCATCGAACGGCGCCTGGCCCGGTCCGGTGAGATCGAGCCGTTGCTCGACGGGACGCGCGTGCAGCTGGTGCTGGTGATCCCGCCCGACTTCAGCACCAGTCTCAACGCCGGGCGGCCGGCCGAGCTGCAGGCGGTGGTCGACGGCTCGGACGCCAACACCGCCACCATCATCCTCGCCTACGCGCGCGCGATTGTGACCCGCTACGCGCTCGACGCGCAGCTCGGCGGCCGCCGCGTGGTGCCGCCGGTGCGGCTCGAAAGCCGGGTCTGGTACAACGAGGAGCTGGCGTCGCGCAACATGATCGTGCCGGGGCTGGTGGCGGTGATCATGATGACGGTCGCGGCCATGCTCACCTCGCTCACCATCGCGCGCGAGTGGGAGCGCGGCACCATGGAGCAACTGGCCGCCACCCCGGTGGCGCGCGCCGAGGTGGTGCTCGGCAAGCTCCTGCCGTACGTGGCCATCGGGCTGATCGACGTGGTGCTGATCTCGGTGCTGGGGGTGTGGCTGTTCGATGTGCCGTTCCGCGGCAACGTGCTGTTCTTCATGATCGCCTCGACGCTGTTCCTGGTCGGCGGCCTCGGGCTCGGCATCGTCATTTCGGCCGTTGGCCGTTCGCAGCTGCTCGCCACCCAGGTGGCGATGATCGTCACATTCCTGCCGGCCTACCTGCTGTCCGGCTTTATGTACTCGATCTCGGTGATGCCGGCCGGCCTGCAGGCGGTGACCTACCTGATCCCGGCGCGCTACTTCATCGTGGTCACGCGCGGAGTATTCCTAAAGGGGGTCGGTCCCGAGGCACTGTGGCTGCAGGGACTGCTGATGATCGCGTTCGCGGCCGTTAGTCTGACGCTCGCAATCCGGGTGTTCCGCAAGGAGCTGGAGTAGGAAGGAGGGTTTATATGAGTTTTCAACGCAGAGACGCGGAGACGCAGAGAAAACCTTTTATAGAAAGGCTGTTGAAGAAGTTTGGCTTTTCTCTGCGCCTCCGCGTCTCTGCGGTGAACAATCATAATCGGTCTTTCTTCCTGACAGGCAGTGTCGAGCGCGTTCTGGAACTGGTGCGCAAGGAGTTCCTGCAGCTGTTCCGCGACCCGCGCATGTGGCGCGTGGTGTTCATTGCGCCGCTCATCCAGCTGATGATGTTCGGCTACGCGGTGTCGACCGACGTGCGCAACGTGTCCACCTTCGTGGTCGATCACGACGGTGGGCCGGAGGCGCGCGCGCTGGTCGAGGCACTGACCGTGTCCGGCTATTTCCGCGTGACCGGGCGCTCGGCGCGGCCGGCTGAGCTGGTGCGGGCGCTGGATCACGGCGACGCCCTGGTCGGCCTGGAGATCCCGGCCGATTTCGCAGTGCGGCTGCGCGACGGGCGCGGCGCCCAGGTGCAGATGCTGCTGGACGGCTCGGATTCCAACACCGCGACCGTGGCTCAGGGTTATGCCGAGCGCATCGTGCAGGAGTTCGCGGTGCGCTTCGGCGGCGGGGCGCAGCTGGCGGTTGTGCTGCGCGAACGCGCCTGGTTCAACCCCGATCTCGCGAGCCGCAATTACAACGTGCCGGCGGTGGCCGGGGCGATCATCTTCCTGGTGTGCCTGTTGCTCACCTCGCTGGCGGTGGTGCGCGAGCGCGAGATCGGCACCCTCGAGCAGCTGATGGTCAGCCCGCTGGCGTCCTGGGAGCTGATCGCCGGCAAGACCATTCCGTTCGCGCTCATCAGTCTGGTCGACATGGCAATCGTGACGGTGGCGGCATTGCTGTGGTTCGAGGTGCCGCTGCGCGGCAGTTTCCTGTTGCTGGTTGTGGCGAGCGTGCTGTTCATTCTGGTGGCACTCGGCATCGGGTTGCTGATCTCCACGATTTCGAAGACCCAGCAGGAGGCGTTTCTCACCACCTTCCTGGTGTTCATGCCGACCATCCTGCTGTCCGGGCTGATGTTCCCGGTGAGCAGCATGCCGGAGCTGTTCCAGTGGCTGACGCTCGCCAACCCGATGCGGCATTACCTCGAGATCGTGCGCGGCATCTTCCTCAAAGGTACCGGGGTGGCGCCGCTGTGGAGCCAGTACCTGACCTTGCTGGTACTCGGGATCGGCATACTCGTGTTCGCGGCCAGCCGCTTCCGCAAGCGGATCGGCTGAGCAGGCGTCGGTATTCATGTTTTGTTGACTGCAAGGAGAGGTGCGATGAACAAGGTGATTTCCGCCAGGGCGGTGTGGCTGCGCGCCGCGGGGTTGGTGGCGGTGGCGTTCGGTGTGCTGACGATCAAGGAGGGCGGGGCGGTGCTGTTCGGTAACGGCGCGGCCCGGGCCGCGGCCGGGAACTACGTGCCGTTCGTGCTGTGGTTCAACTTTCTGGCCGGGTTCGCCTATGTGGGGAGCGGCGTCGGGTTATTGCTGCGTCGCCACTGGGGCACGTGGCTGGCGCTGGCGATCCTCGCCGGCACCGCGCTGGTGTTCGCGGCCTTCGCGGTCCATATCCTGGTCGGCCGTGCCTACGAAATGCGCACCGTGGTGGCGATGACCCTGCGCACGATGGTGTGGGCGGTGATTGCGTTGATTGCCTGGCGACAGCTGCGGTCGCCGGCTGTCACCTGAGTCCTGAAGGAGACCCGCATGCGCTATCCGGAATTTTTTGACGACGTCAGCAGCATCGTGCTGCGTGACCCGCTGGCCGAGCTGCTCGGTGCCGCCGAGGGTGGCATCGTCGAGTACCGCTACGCCGATGCCGTGAAGCTCGCCGGCCATTCCTGCCCAACGGTGGCCGGCGCCTGGCTCATGAACCGGCGTGCACTGGCCGCGCTGTACGGCAGTGAACGGCCGGAGCGCGGTGCGATCCGCGTCGACTTCCGTGACGCCGCCACCGCCGGTGTCACCGGTGTGATCGCTGCAGTCACCACGCTCATCACCGGCGCCACCCACGACACCGGCTTCAGGGGGCTCGGCGGGCGCTTCGACCGGCGCCAGCGGCTGTTCTTCGATGCCGCCATCGGTGGCGAGCTGCGGTTTCAGCGCCTCGACACCGGCGCGGCGGTGGACGTGAGCTACCGGCCGGAGCACGTGCCGCCCGACGCCGCGCTGCCGGGGTTGATGCCGAAGGTGCTGGCCGGTGCCGCCAGCGGGGCCGAGCGTGCCGAGTTCCGCCGGCTGTGGCAGGAGCGGGTACGGCGTATCCTGATCGAGCATGCCGACGACGAGGCGCTGGTCGCGCTCACGCCGCTGTCGTGATCTGTTGTTGTGACTCACCCCGAGGAGGAAAGGACCATGGCGATCCGCAGAGTTGTGTCCACCCTGTTGCTGGCAACCGCATTGCCGCTCGCGGCCGCGGCCGGCGAACCGCATGCCGAACCGGCCGGGCAGGCCGCGCCGGGCCTGACGCTGTCACCGAAGCTGCGCGCTGCCCTGCAGGCGGAGATGATGGCGGTGCGCGAGCACACCGCGCAGCTCGCGATCCGCATTCCGGCCGGCGAGTGGCCGGCGGTTGCGGAACACGCCGGGCGCATCCGCGACAGTTACATCATGAAGCAGAAGCTGTCGCACACCGAAATGGTGCAGCTCGAGGAGCGGCTGCCGGCGGAGTTCCAGGCGCTCGATGCCGCCTTCCACCGCCATGCCGACGGTCTGGCGCGGGCTGCACATGCGCACGACTACGAGCTCGCGGTGTTCTATTTCGCGCGCCTGCTGGACGGCTGCGGCGGCTGCCACGCGCGCTACGCGTCGCACCGCTTCGGCGGCTTCGCGGGCGCGCCGGCCGCCGGGCATTCGCACTAGGCGGGAATGTCTGGGCCGAGGCAGGGTGCCCAGCTGCCCGCTTCAAGCAGCAGTGGAGATGACGCGGAGGACGCAGAGGCGCAGAGGACGCAGAGGCGCAGAGGACGCAAAGGAAAGATTGGGTCGACTGTTCCTGCCTTCTCTGCGTCCTCCGCGCCTCTGCGTCCTCCGCGTTCCTTCCAGAGACCAGCAGGTGGCACAGCCCGATTCAGCCGGCGAGCTTCTGGTCGAGCAGCAGATTGAGCGCGAAGCGTACCCCGAAGCCGGTGGTATCGGTCGGGATGTGCGCCAGCCCGCCCTTGTGGTTGCCGGCCGACAGATCGACGTGCACCCACGGCAGGTCACCGTCGATGAACCGGCGCAGGAACGACGCCGCCAGGATGTGATCGGCGTCGCTGTCGAGGGTGCATTGCTTCACGTCGGCGATGTCGCTTTTGAGCGCCTTGTC